>Ga0315282_10014777_pt1 | contig 11588 bp, 6 predicted proteins | sample YL17G07_20_MG_FD_203693 | JGI IMG/M metagenome (GOLD analysis project Ga0315282, IMG submission 203693) | Sediment microbial communities from Yellowstone Lake, YNP, Wyoming, USA - YL17G07_20 | ecosystem: Environmental > Aquatic > Freshwater > Lake > Sediment | place: USA: Wyoming | collected...
TGATTTGCTCTTTGATGATCACCTGGGTACGCATGGCGGACACCTCAAGTGCAAGCCGGCGGCCATCCGCTCGAGCAGCAATGCCGACTGTTCCCATCCTGACTTGGAGAGTGCCGATTTCCTATAAAGTGTTTGGCTTACGCGGGCACCGGGCAATCCCTTAGCCCCAAGCGCCCCAGCCGGCCAGCGGCTGTCCTGCTGGCGGCGTTCCATTTTGGAACCCGCAGGACCGTGGCCGTGTTCCATTTTGGAAAAACGCCCGCGCTCACAGACCTCCGGGGAATTGACGATTGGCCGAGGCGCACCCGTCTTTGATGTCTATGGTCTTCGGTTCACGATTCGGGGCTCTTCAGCCTGGGCGATCGAAAGATTTCGATCACGGTCTGTTCCAAGTGGTAGGTCGTGATCCCCATCTACTCTCCGGGGCAGAGTCCGAGGCGCCGGAGCGGTACCGTCGCCTGGTGCGCCGGATGGAGTTCGAGCCCAGGATCCTGGCGGAGGAGCAAAATCATCGAGAGCATCGATGCGCACCGCGGCGCCGCCGCGGTGTCAGAAAAGCCACGGCCCCCCGGCATTCCTGGCTGATGCAGCCTCGAATTTCCGGCCAGCCAAGGTTGGCTACTTCCCGAAACCAGCGCGGTGGGAGCGCCGCCGGGCCGCCGGGGCAAGCAGATCCTCATGTTGGAAAAAGGTTTACGCCATTGTATAATTTGAACTCGCTCCGGGCGCTGCGCGGTTTGGAGTGTTTTCCGAGGTTGAACCCATGACACCTTCTCCAGTGGAACGAACGAGACGAGCCGGCCGCCTGGAGGGGCCGGCCAGGCGGGTGTTTGCGGGGCTGGGGCTGGCGGCCCTGCTGCTGGCGGGGTGCCAGTCGCAGTCCAAGGCGCCTCCGATCGACACGCTCCTTGGGCCTCTCCCGCCCCCGGCCCCACCCCCGCCACCCCTTCGGGCGGTCCGCGTTTATGTGGATGCCTCCGCCTCGATGCGGGGGTTCGCGGTCCCGCCGGCCTCCCGTTATCTTCATTTCCTCCGGCGGCTGGAAAACAGCCTGCTGACCGGGTGGGGGGACTCGGCCATCCGGCTGGCCCGCTTCGGGGAGTCCATCCAGCCCATTCCGGAACACCCCGGTTTCGAGCTGGCTTTTCAGCCCAACTTCTACAATGACCCGGTCACCAAGATCGAGGAGCCGCTGGGCGCCGTGCAGCCGGGCGAGCTGACGGTCCTGGTCACCGACCTTTTGCAGACCAACGGGAACATGTCCTTTTTGGTCAGAACCTTGCTCAGGAATCTGCTCCCTAACCGCTTGAGCCTGGGCGTCTGGGGTCTGCGCAGCGAGTTCAACGGGACCGTGTACGGCGCCGAATGGCAGGGCCCCACCTTCACCTATCGCACCTCGAACGACCCCAACACGCTGCGTCCCTTTTACATGCTGGTGATCGGACGCCGCGAGGACGTGCTGCGCTACGCGCGGGTCATCAGCACGGCCTACAAACAGTTCAAGGAGGTCTCCACGGATACCTTCCTGCTGCTGGCCCCCGAGGTGGTGGAAAAGCCCCTGGAGTGGAAGGTGGTGGCGCCCGGCAGGCTGGCCGGCGTGGCCGCCAGCACCGAGATCGTTCTCCCGGGCAAACGTGGTGTGGCCTTTGGCTCCTACAAGTTCGTGGGCAACGTGCTCTCGGCGGTCATTCCGGTCGAACTCGAGTACCTCAAAGTGGCGCATCTGCCGCAGATCAAGCTTCAGACTCTGGAGCGCCAGGTCCGCCAGGCCAAATTCTACCGCAGCGCCAATCTGTTCCTGTTCAGGAAGCTGCGCGAGGCAGTCGATGCCAGCCCGGAGGTCTCCGGGGCGGTGCGCTTCGAGCTGAGCGAACCCAAGTCCGACCCCTCGGGACGGCTGGCTCTCACCGTGCGCATCGAGCCGAAGAAGCGGCTTCCGGACGGCGTTTACTTTTTCGAGTATCGGCCCGGCCTGAAAGTGGAAGCCTTCGAGCTCCCGGCTTGGTGTACCGGCTGGAACATGGAGCCCGAAGAGCTGGCGGCGTTTTCGCAGACCCCTGCGGCCTTTGATGGCAGCCGCACTCCGGGCTTGAATGAGTTTGTCAGAACCGTATGGGCCGCCATGGTCCGCGAGTACTCGCCGGGCCTGGGCAGCCTGTACCTGTACGTCAAGAAGTAGAGAGCGATTGGAAGGCGCCCCATGAAGGGTTATTTCTTCAGGAACCTGTTGGTGGCGGTGGGCGGGGTCGCTCTGTCTGCCGCGGTGTTCTACTACCTGGTGATCCCCGTCGAGGCGGCGCTGCTCCGGGAACTGGTTTCTCCGGAAAACGGCACCGTCGAGGAGTGGGCCGCGGATTTCTCCGGCCTGCAATCCTGGGTCATCCTGGCCTCCGTGGTGGTGGAGCTAATCTGGCTGCTGGTGGCCCTGATCGACGCCGGCCGCCGGGGCAGCCACCGGCGCTTGTGGCTGGCCCTGGGCTTGGTGGCGGTACTGCTGGGCCTGGTGGCCTGCATCTGGCTCCCGCCGGCTCAGAGCGGGGTGGTCTACGCGGTCCTGCTCAGCGTCCTGAATGCGGCCCTGCTGTACTGGCTGGGCACCGCCTGGTGGACCCCCGCGACCCACAAATACGATCCCATCGGCTCGGAATTCTTGCGAGCCAGATTGCCCTGGTGAGACTATGAGCTACTACGTCATCGGTGTGGGCGGCTCGGGCGCGCGCTCGGTGGAGGCCCTGATCCATCTCTGCGCCGCGGGTCTGGCGCCCGTTAATGTCGATCACATCAAGTTCGTCATGGTGGATCCGGACACCGCCAACTCTAGCTGGACGCGCACCGAAGAAATCACCAAGACCTACTCCGATCTCCGGGAAGTGCCCAAGGGGGCCTGCGACTTCCAGCGCCTGCTCGTCGAGCGGCTGGGCAGCGTCTGGTCGCCCTTCGGGAACTCCAGGGCGGAATCGCAGAAGCTCGAACAGCTCTTCAACTATCCTGCTCTGCCCTCCGAGAGCCGCTGCCTGTTCGACCTGCTGTACACGCCCGAGCAGCGCGGCGCCAAGCTGGACATCGGCTTCCGCGGGCGCCCCTCGATCGGGGCGGCGATTTTTGGGGCCGCTCTGGACGTGGCCAAGGTGGAGCCCTGGACCAGCCTAGTGGCCGACATGAGCACCGCCACCGCGGGCGGCGAGAGAGTGTGGGTCTTCATCCTGGGTTCTCTGTTCGGGGGCACCGGGGCCTCCGGCCTCCCCACCATCGCCCGGCTGCTGGCCGGCGCCCCCAACGTCACCCGGGCCAACCTGGCCATCGGCGGCGCTTTCCTGCTTCCCTACTTCCAGTTCACCGTGCCGCCCAATCCTGGTCAGGTGGTCTACGCAGATTCCCTGGCCTTTCCGCGCCAAACCCGGCAGGCCCTCGAGTACTACGGCCTGATGTCCTCGGACTATAACCGCATTTACGCCATCGGAGTGGATCAGAAGATCTCCCAGAAGAGCTTCAGCGTGGGCGGGAGCGACCAAGTCAACCGGGCCCACGTGGTCGAGCTGCTGGCCGCCCTGGCGGCCATGGACTTCTTCGCCACCGGCGCTCCCGGCCTCCCGGGCGCGGGCCAGTGCGCCGTGATCGCCCGGGAGCAGCCCGGCGAGTTCACCTGGGCGGACGTGCCCGATGTTCACTGGCAGGACAACGGGGGGCGCACCCACATGGTGCAGTCCCGCGAGAAGATCGGCCAACTGGCGCGCACGGCCTTCGCCTACTTGAAGGTCTTCTACCCCCATCTCAAGCAAGCCCTGCGGGATCCTAAAAGCACCGCCCAGACGCCCTGGTTCGTGGATCTGGTCAAGAACCATGGCGTGGATCTGAATGAGAAGCCGGTTGAAGATTCCCTCTCCGCCGGGGCCAAGCTGGCGGCCGCCTGTCTCCGCTGGCTCAAGGAACTGCACACCGAGACCTCCGGCATCGAGGTGCGGCTCGTCGATGTGCAGGCTTTCGGTGATTTGACCAACGTGCGGGAGGATCCCAGCGTTCTGGATGAGACCCGCTTTTCCAAGCTGGTCGAAGGATGGAAAGATCGTTCCCTGACGGATATCTGGAGGCTGATGTGCGCTCGCCGGGATCGCGGCCCTGTCCGGAGGGTGAGCGGACTGGGCTATTTCTTCAAGGCCCTGTACGAGCTATGCGGATGAGGAGGAAGCTGCCATGCCAACTTTAATGTTGCCCAATCTGGTAGGGGGAGTCGGTTTCCCGCCCCCCGACCGGGCCGGCCACTGGGACTACCGGCCCGCTGGCGCACTCACCACCCTGGCCAACCGGCTCGACGTGGGCGGCCCGCTGGGGGCCGAGCGCCTCGAGTCCATCCCCAGCCTCTGGGCGCGGGCGCTGGGCTTTGCGATTGCTTTGACCGACCCAGCCCACCCCTTGCACTCCCGTTCCGTGGAGGCCTTCCGGGGGCTGCTGGCCTTGCTGGCCCTGCGCGAGCGCCAGCGGGTCATCATTCACGTCCATCCGCTCAATCTGGCCAAAGGCGCCGCTTTCAAAAACCCCTTTGTCCACGTGGCTCAGATGTTGATCCCCGCGGCGGTCATGGATCCAGCCACCAAATGGGACCGCCTGTTTGTCTTCTACCTGGCAGACCATTCGAGCACGCAGGCGATCGGCATGACCTCCCCGCTGACCCTGGTTTATCCCAACGAGGGCGCTCATCTCAGCCTGCTGGCTCACCTGAACTGGTTCAGGGGCGACCGCTTCATCGACCCGGTCCGATGTCTGTCTGACAAAGCCCGCCAGGATGTCGGCTGGTGGATCCAGCAGATGCACCAGCAGTTGGTGACCGCCGGCGCGGCCGGCTGGGACGCGAACTGGAGCGCACCCCTGCTGGCGGAACTGGAGAGTTTTCGAGCCGACTTGCAGGAAGGCCTTCCCATAGCCGCCCCTCCTGCGTTGTCTGCCAACCAGATGCCCCTCAGCTACGGCGTCTACGTGCATCTGCGCGACGCGCTGGAGCCGGTGCCTGACACCCCCTCCGACTTGGTGCTCCAGTGCCTGCATCAGCCCAGGGCCTACCTTCTGAAGGACCTCTACATCTACGATTCCAATCTGCCTGCCAACCTCAACATCTCGGAGGCGGAGGCGTCCAATCTGGTTTTCCTGAAGGACTTCAACTACGCCAGCGTGCGCACCGTCGCGGCCGGGGAAGACCGCACCCGCCTGGGTCACATCGCGCTCCCCGCCAACGCCGAGTGGCGCCGCCCGGAGGAGTTCTTTACCGACCGCCTGGTGCTGATCGGGGAGAAGAACGCCTTCCCAGGCGCCCGGCTCATCCGCGGGCAGGACACCGTGGCCGCCAACGCCACCGCTCTGCTTCCCATCAAGGAAGAGTTGCTGTCCTATCTGACTCCCGACTACATCCAGTGGAACGCGCAATTTCAGGTCGACGGCGCCGGGATCCGGGTGCTCCTGAGACTGCCCCTGCCCCACAACCGGCATCTGAACATCAGCCGCACTTACGCGGACCACGAGATTGTCCGCACCCTCCATTTGCCTTTGCTGGAGGTGTGGCCCGACTTCCACAGCCCGCAGTGGCGCCCCTACTTTACTTTCTGGCACCGGGGCGCGGCCGAGAATCCTTTCTCCGCCAAGCCTTTCATTCCCACGGGAAATAAAGAAAGCTTCGCCGAGGCCGCCTGCGAGATCACGGAATTGGATTCCGCGCCCGGCAGCTTCGTTTGCTACCAGACCGAAATCGGTCCGGCGGGCCCGGAGCTGAAGCAGGCGGGCGTGCTGCTGACCAGCTTTCGAGAGCAGTTGCCGGCCCTGGCGCCCGGGGCGGGCCGGACCTTCGAGATCGGGGTGGACTTTGGGACCACCAACACCCGCGCCGACCTGCGCGCTCCGGGAGGCTTGCCACAGCCTCTCCAGCTTCAGGTCAGCCCGCTGGGCGTGACCGCCGCCACGGCCGGCACCCGCCTGGGGCAACTGCTCCGCAACTTCCTCCCGCCTTTCTCGCTCCAACATGGCGAGCGGATTTACGAGACAGCGCCCTTGCTCAGCTTCTACCGTACGCGGACCGATGCCGCCGGCCCGGTCATCAATCCTCTCCGCGAGGGCCACATTCTCTTTTACGACCACCACTTTTTCGCCGGCGACGAACACGACCCGCTGGCCAGCCGCAACGTGTATTCCTACTTGAAGTGGGAGGCCGGCCATCAGTCCATGGCCACGGCCTACCTCAAGCAGCTCTGCCTGCACTGCGCGGCGGAGGCCTTCCGCCAGGGCGGCCGCACCCTCCACTGGTACTATTCTCTGCCCACTGCGTTTTCACTCGGAAGGCGCGCCGACTTCATCGCCTTGTGGGCCGCGGTCCGGGAGTGGGTTGAACAGCAGACCGGTCTGGCCTGCAACCAGCCGAGCTGGCTGACCGAGAGCGTCGCGGCCGCGCGGTATTTCACGGACCGGGGCGCTCTACCGGGGGTGGCCGCGGTGGTCGTCGACATCGGCGGCGGCACCTCCGATATCGCCATCTGGGCCGAGAACAAGCTCATTCTCCAGACTTCTGTGCGTCTGGCCGGTACCGAGATGTTTCTCCAGCCCCTGTTCGAGAACCGCCGGGAGATGCTTCCTCTGCTGCTCGCCGGGGTGGTCACCGATCCCTTTGTCCATCGCCTCAGCGGCATGCAATCCGCTTACTACCGGCAGTTCTATGCCCAGATGGACGGCCTGTTGCGGGCCGAGGGCCTCAGCGTACGCCAGCGCGTGCTCCCTAACTTTGCCCGGCTCGGCCCGCTCATCGCCCCCATGGGCCTGGGTTTGTGCGGGCTGTTCTACTATGTGGGTTTGATGCTCCGCCACCTCCGGGAACGAGGACTGTACGGAGAGGACATCCCCCAGGTGTTCGTGGGCGGCAACGGCAGCAATTTGTTCCACTGGGTGGCGCGCGGGGCCTGGACCCCGGCCTCGGCGGTCAATGGCTTGTTCCGGGATGTGTTCCTGGAGGCCGCCGGCCTGCCGGATCCCCAAAGGCGTTTCGCCATTAATTTGAGCGCCGAGCCCAAGGCCGAGGCCAGCATCGGCCTGATCGTCGACGTCCAATCCACCTTGGGGCAGTTCGACGATGTCAATGCCGCCGCCTTTACCTCCGTGGTAGCCGGCGAGCCTTTTGAAGTCAGCGGCCTGGCCAGCAGCGAGCACGCGGCTTTCACCAGCCAGCAGCTCAGCGCCGGAGTCAAAGCCGAGAAGGCCCCTTCGCTGCGCAGGTTGCTGGAGTTCTACAAGCAGAATACCGAGGGTCAGAACGCGATTCTTCCGCCGGTCCCGGGCGGCCGCGAGCGGGACCTTCTCGACCAAGCCGCGCTCTCCATCCGCAACTGGCTGGTGAATTGCCGTGGGAAGAACCAGAACAACATCGAACTGGAGCCGCTGTTTATCGTGGGCCTGCGCAAGCTGCTGGAAGAGGCCGGTCGCGCTCGCCCCCAGCAGAACTAAGCGCTGGTGGGACATGCTTCAGCTTGTCCTGCCTTTTTGGAGAAAAGAATGGAACTAAAAGGTAACCTTGGATGGATTCTCGCAGTCGGCATTGTACTTTTGCTCGGGATCGTAGTGCTGTTCCTCTACGACACCTTGAAGAAACTCTGGAGCGGTGACCGCACCGCCCCCCGGCAGGAGCGCGACCGGAGACCTGTCCCCAGCATCACCGGAGGAGACACCTTTGCTGCTTTGCGGGGAAAGCCGCTGGAGCCGCCCCCGGCCAGAGAGCCCGCCTGGGATCGCCCGGCCCCGGTGGGGGCCGCCCAGCCGGAGCCCGCGCCCTTGGCCGCGCCAGCCGTCCAGCCCGCCGAGGCCACTTTGCAGATGATGGCCTCGCTTCAGGCCATCGAGAAGAGCCTGGAGGAGCTCAAGCAGCTCTTCCAGAACCAGGGCGCTGCGGGGTCCAGCCAGCCGGCGGTGTTCCGGTATCCCTCCGGGGCCCTGTCCGGACCGGCGGTCGAGATCCGGGTCAACGTGGCGCGTCCCGAAGACGTGGCCTGGAACCGCCCGGGGGACGCCAGCGCTGAGACCCAACCGGCTGACCGGCCCTTCCGCGATCCGGCGCCGGAGATCATCGCCCACTTCAACACCTCGTCGCAGCCGGAAATGGCGCTCGAGCAGTACCACCCCAAACGCTTGGGGGTGGTCAATCAGTCCGAGATCCGCGGCAGACCCTGGGCTGCGCCGCAGTTTGGATTTGCGGACGACGGGGCCTGCTTGTTCTTTCAGATCGGCGAGGACCGCGGTTATGTGGTCCCCCGGCCGGGCCGGTGGTATTCTGCCGATTCGCACAAGTTCGACGGGCTGAAAGATCTGTTCGATTCCAACTTCCAGGAACAGTACGAGTATGGGAAAACCACGCTGGTTCAGCCGGCCCTGGTGCGGCGTACCGGCAAATACTGGGTCGTCGAGGGCAAAGGAAAGCTCGACCTGGCCGTCCGCTGAGGCCAGTGGGACAGGCTTCAGCTTGTCATGAGGCACAATTGGTAGCACGGAGATTTCCACTCTCATGCCGGATTCGGAACAGGAGATTCTGAAGCGCCTCGAACAGGCCGTAAACAGGCTGCCGGAGATTCTTAAGGACGGCCTGGCCACAGTCACCGGCGTAGCGGGGAACTTGGGCGGTGTCGTGGATGATCTCCGTTCCCATATTGGGCAGTTGCACAAGGCCGCCGAGGATCTCAAGGAGGCAGTGAAGACCCGCCCTGGCCCGGCGCCCCCGCCGCTGCTGGCGGTCCCGCCGGTTTTGAAAGGCCACTGGCCGCGCTGGGCCGTCACTCTGGTGGTCCTGGCCTCGATCGGGTTGGCCATGCTGGTGGTGTTGCTGGTGCGCACCTTCGTTCCGCCGGGCGCCAGCCAGTGGACCCCCGTACACAAGTTCGAGCAGGTCGCTCAGGTGGATAGTGTAGCGCTCTCCGCCGATGGCTCTATAGCGGCCGCCGCCGCCCGCGGCGGCATCGCGCGCTGGTGGACTTCGGCCGGCTTGCTGCTGGATCAGCTCTCTGTTAGTTCGGGTCCCAGCCTGGCCCTGAGTCCGGACGCCAGGGCCCTGGCCTGGGCCTCCCCTGGAGATCACAGCGTGCACTACCGGATGGTCGCGCCCGCGGTCTGGAGCGAACCCCTTGTCGTCCAGGGCCACACCGATTCGGTCAGAAGCCTGGCCTTCACGCCGGATGGGAGAGTGCTGGCCTCCGGCGCAGATGACCTGGCCATCCTGGTTTGGAGGCTCGCGGAACCGGACCAGGTCCGCCGCCTGGAAGGGCACACCAACCTGGTCCGGGCAGTGGCGCTCTCTCCGGATGCCAGCGTGCTGGCTTCCGGCTTCAGCAATGGGGCCTTGTGGGTGTGGTCGGTGTCCGCTGCCGCGCCCAGGCTGCAAGTGCATGAACACAAGAGCGCTGTGACCTGCTTGGCCTTCTCGCCCAAAGGGTTCATTCTGGCCTCCGGTTCCGAAGACAAAACCGTGAGGCTGTGGCGGATTCGAGACGCGCGCGTGCTCCAGACTTTGTCAGGGCATGACGGCAGTGTGAGAAGCCTGGCTTTCTCGCCGGATGGCGCCTATCTGGCTTCCGGCTCTGATGACGACACCATCCGCATCTGGCGGGTGGATGATGGGAGGTTGGCTCGCACGCTCAAGCAACACCAGGGCGCCGTGACCAGCCTGGCATTTTCGGCCGACGGCGCCAGGATGATTTCCGGTTCTGCGGACACGACGGTATGGCTGTGGAGAGTGCGCTGAAGCGCGGCGTCGAGCGGCCCTCCGGCCCGGCGGTGGCCGGCTGGGTGGCGGCCGGCGTCTTTGCGCTTGCCTGGGTTGCCCCCGCTTCTGCCTTTCAGGCCTGCCGCACAGAGACGGTAACCATCCCGCTCAACAGGGCTCGCCCGGGCAATCTTTCCCCCGACGATCTTCCGCTCAGCCGTTTTGTGCAGGATGCCGGGGACTCCCGCGCAGACCGCTACCTGGTGAGCGTGCCTCGGGCGGGCGAACTCAGAGTCGCTCTGCACTCGGATGAGTTTGAACCTCTGCTGCTGGTATTGGCTCCGGATTGCAGGGAACTTGCCAGGTTCCAGCGTCCGCGTTGCGCCACCATCCAGCTCAAGCTCTCACGCGGCAATTACATCATCGTGGCCGCCGCGGCCCGACAGCAATTCGGTCAATACCGGCTTGAGACTCTTTTCGGAGCGCCGCCGCTCCCGCCAGTGCAGATCAGGGGGTGCGAGCCCTCGCTGCCCCCGCCCCCCCCTCCGCCGCCTCAGGAAGTGCCCGTGGTGAAGCCAGTCCCTTGTCCGGAGCCCCCACTGGCGCCCGGCGCGCAAGGGACAGCGATTCTCAGCGCCCGGTGTCCCGTGAGCCGATTCCAGCTTCCGGTCACCCGGCGCGGCACGCTCGCGGTGGCATCCGATCCGCCCAACCCGGATCTCCGTTTTGTGCTGTTTGATTCCACCGGCAACCCGGTTGCCAAGGGCCCGCGGATTGACAGCCCGCTTCGGCCGGGCAGCTACCGTCTGGCCGTGCATTCAGCCAGCGGCGCTGCCGGCAGCTTTCCCTTCCGAACGAGTCTAGTCGTGTGCCCTGAGGAGCGCGAGATTGCGCTGGGTGCACCCGCTAAAGCGGAGCTCAGCCCGCAGTGCCCCGCGAACGATTTTCATTTCGCGGTCGCCCGGCGCGGCCAGCTCAAGGTTGGGCCCGTCGAGCCCCTCCACTTCGTCCTCTCCGACAGCGCCGGCAACCCGATCGCCCAGGGCCCGCGCATCGACCACGAGGTCCGGCCAGCTACTTACCGCCTGGCCGTGAGCTCGGTCAGCGGCGCGGCCCGCTCTTATGACTTCCAGGCAGACTTGACCTGCCCGCTGTTCGCGCTCAGGCACGAGACCACCACCGAGTACAAGGAAGAGACCCTCGCGGCCTCTGACTTCCGCCTCGGAGACTGCGGCTGGAAGGAAATTCCTTCCGGCTTCGCCTCTGGCCTGGTCCACCAGTATCAGCTTCCGGTGAAAGAGCGCAGCAATGTTCTGATTGACCTGGTTTCCTCGGCCTTTGTCCCCTATCTGTTCCTGCTGGACCCTACCGGCAGGAGAATCGCGCAGGGCGAGGGAAAGGGCGCCAACGCGCACATCGACCGGCGCGGGCTCCTCCCTGGGAACCACACCATCCTGGCCGTCTCGCCCTCGGGCGCCACGGGCACTTACGGACTGCGCAGCATCCTCAAGCCCGCTCCGTGCTTCCTGGAAAAAAACCTCCCCGCGGGCAAGCCCGCCGAGCGGAGCGTTTCCGCCAGCGACTGCCGCCTGTGCGAGGATTACTCCCGCTCCGCGGACTGCGCCTCCCTCGTCCATGAGTATCGTGTCGAGCTGGGCCAGGCCGCTCCCCTGCGCATCGACCTGAACGCCGCCTTCAACGCCGACCTGATCGTGCTGGATGAGAAGGGCGCCGAACTCCCGGCCGCCTGTAAGAGCGGAGGCGGAACGCGGAATGTCCGCATCCAGTGCAGCGCCGCCCGCGGCGGCTACCGCGTCCTGGCGGTGGCGCTGGGCGGCCAGACCGGCGTCTACACCTTCCAGTGGCAGTCTCA
>Ga0315282_10014778_pt1 | contig 11587 bp, 10 predicted proteins | sample YL17G07_20_MG_FD_203693 | JGI IMG/M metagenome (GOLD analysis project Ga0315282, IMG submission 203693) | Sediment microbial communities from Yellowstone Lake, YNP, Wyoming, USA - YL17G07_20 | ecosystem: Environmental > Aquatic > Freshwater > Lake > Sediment | place: USA: Wyoming | collected...
GGTCCTGCACGAACTTTATGGCGTCGATGACCTCTTTGTTTATCCGCGTTGACTGGTGGAATTTCTCCCCGCCGTGGACTACGCGGTGCCCCACCGCCTGGATCGCCTTGAGGTCCTCTATCGCCCCCACGCTCGGGTCCAGAAGGGTCTTAACGAGTAGCTTGAGCGCGGTCTCGTGGTTGGGGCAGTCCTCGCTTACCTTTACAGGCGCCTTGCCGTCCTCCTCATGCTCTATGAAGGAGCCGGGAATGCCTATGCGCTCGACTATTCCCTTTGTGATGCTTTTCTTTGCCGACCAGTCGTAGAGCTGGTATTTGATTGAGGAACTGCCGCAATTAAGCGCGAGGATCTTCATTGTGAAGTATTTTCTCCGCCTTCTTTTTCAAGGAGAAAACCAGCGGTCTTGAGGATGTTGCCGTCTTTATCTACTATGAGCCCCTGGGTATTGCTTCTTGACCTGAGGAGCTTAAGTCCTTTTGCGGGTCCCATGACGAACACAGCCCGAGAAAGGATATCGGAAACGGCGGCGTCATCCGTTATTACGGTGACCGCGCGGCACAATGCGGAGGGATAGCCGGTGGAGGGATCGATCATTTGGTTGTTCGCTTCATTTGGCCTCCCATAATCGCCCAATGTGGACAATGCCTGTCCGGGCATAAGGTTGACGGCCCCGATAAGTTCGTCTTCCTCTTTCGGGGACCTAATGCCTACCTTCCAGAAGCCTCCGTCCGGCTTTTTCCCTATACACACAATGCTCGTTCCGGAAGAAAGAAGGGCGCTCCTGATGCCCTTTTGCACGAGGACGTTGCGCCCCACGGAGAGTATGTATCCTTTGGCCACCCCGCCAAGGTCCAGTTCCATTCCGCGCGTCAGCAATTTTACGGACCCTATATCGGTGTTCAGTTCGATGCCGGGGTCATCCACCAGCTTTCTTGCCGCATTGACCATTGTCTTGGAAGGAGGAGAAAAATTCGTTTGGTTAGGGTTCCAAATGTCGGCAAGAGGACCGGCGGAAACGGCATAGCTTGCGCCAAGCAACTTTGAAATTTTTACGGCCTTTGCGATAATGTCGAAAGTGCTGCGGCTCACGGCCACAGAGGCCACCCCGGCCATGCTGTTAATGAGGCTTACCTCGCTTTTCGGGTCGTGGTAATCAAGGAGCCTTGAGACCCGCTCCATTTCGCTAAATGCGCTCTCCACGGCATCCTTTGAGTCCGTCCCCCAGGCGGATATCTCCACCATTGTTCCCATGAAGATGCGCTTCTCAGATGTTGAAAGCGGGGCTTTATTGAAAAGAGGAATGACCACGGACCAGACAAAGAAAACAACGGCCAAGATCACGGCAACGATCACTGCATTTTTTAACAGGGTAAGGAGGGGCCTGTTGGGGTTGCGCGGGGGCAGAGCCCATTGCTCCTTAGGCCTAGGAAAAAGTTCTGACATGAAACCTCCTAAAAAATACCGCGCCGGGGGTTAAAATGAAAGACATAAAACTTAAGTTATGATATAATATCCGCGATTTAAAATCAAGGATTTTGGAGACGGAAATGAGCGATTCTCTGCAGCGAAAGGATCTCCTCGGCCTAAAGGATATCACCCTTCCCGAGATGGAGCTTATCTTTACCACCGCCGAATCCATGAAAGAAATACTCAGCCGCCCCGTGAGGAAGGTCCCTGCACTTGTAGGCAAGAATATCGCCACATTATTTTATGAGCCAAGCACAAGGACCCGCACGTCCTTTGAAATGGCGGCAAAGGTCCTGTCGGCTAACACCACCTCCATCACGGCCTCGTCCAGCAGCATAGTGAAGGGCGAGACGCTCATCGACACCGCAAAGAACATAGAGGTGATGGGGGTTGACGCGATAGTGGTCCGCCACTCTTCATCAGGCGCCCCGCATCTCATAGCAAAGAACGTAAAGGCCGCCGTGATAAACGCGGGCGACGGCACCAACGAACACCCCACCCAGGCGCTCCTTGATATCTTTACGATGAGGGAGAAAAAGGGAAGCGTTAAGGGCAAAAGAGTGGTAATTGTGGGCGACATACTCCACAGCAGGGTGGCAAGAAGCGATATTTGGGGACTGACAAAGCTAGGGGCGAAGGTAGTAGTGGTGGGCCCTCCCACGCTTATCCCTCCCGGGATCGAGACAATGGGCGCGGAAGTTTCTTACAACCTCGATGAGGCCATCAGGGGCGCGGATTTCATCAACGTCCTTCGCATACAGCTTGAGAGACAGCAGAAGGGGCTTTTCCCGAGCATCGAGGAATACATAAAGTTCTTCGGCATAACGCAAGAGCGGCTTAAGAAAGCTCCAAAGGACGTGGTGATAATGCATCCCGGCCCGATAAACAGGGGCATCGAGCTTTCTTCCGAGGTCGCAGACGGGCCTTACAACGTCATACTTGAGCAGGTGATAAACGGTGTTGCGATAAGGATGGCGCTCCTCTTCTTGCTCCTCGGCGGCAACGGCTCCTCCGAAAGGCCCGAGTAGCCGCTTTTTCCTCCAAAGGCGATCCTATGAAAAAACGAGCAGAGATCATCATCAAGGGAATAGTGCAGGGTGTGGGCTACAGGCCCTTCGTTTATAACCTGGCCCTGTCGTTTGGCGTATCAGGGTTTGTGCGAAATAATAATGAAGGGGTGCGGGTAGAAGGGGAGGGGGAAGCGGGGAGAGTAGAAAAATTTGTACGGACCCTCAAGGCCAAATACCCGCCAATGGCCAAAGTTGAGAGTGTCTCTGTCTCCTATATCAGGCCTTCCGGAACAAAGGGTTTTTACATAAAGGAAAGCTCCACAAAAGAAAACAAAACCGCGCTCGTAAGCTCCGACCTCACCACTTGTTCCTGGTGCTTGAAAGACCTTAAAGACAGCAGGCGCAAGGACTACGCTTTTACTACCTGTACCGACTGCGGGCCGAGGTTTTCCATCGTGTTTTGCACGCCCTTTGACAGGGAGCGGACCTCGATGAAGAAGTTCAAGATGTGCAAAAAATGTTCGGCCGAATACGCAGATCCAAAAGACAGAAGATTCCATGCCGAGACGATATCCTGCCCGGTTTGCGGGCCAAAGATCACTTTGTATAAAGGAAGCGAAGCCATCAAGACCGCCGATCCTTTAGCAGCCGCGGTAGAACTTATTAAGCGCGGCGGGATCGTTGCCGTCAAAGGACTCGGGGGATTTCATCTTGTCTGCGACGCGACGAATGAAAGAGCGACGCGCGAGATGCGAGATGCGAAGGGGAGGGAAAAGAAACCCTTTGCGATAATGTGCCGCGATATTGGAACGGTCAAAAAGATATGCGAAGTAAATCCCGAAGAGCTTAAGCTCCTTTGCTCGCCCGAGAACCCGATAGTGTTGTTAAAGAAAAAGAACAAGCCCGGCATCAGGATCGCGGAAGAGGTCGCACCAAAGAACAAGTATCTTGGCGTGATGCTTCCGTATACCCCGCTTCACCATTTGATAATGGAGCAGGGGCTTAAGGCGATCGTGGCCACTTCCGCCAACATTTCTGAAGAGCCCATTTGCTCTACAAGGCAGGAAGTCCAGCGAAAACTCTCCGGGATAACAAAGCACATACTTGACCACGACCGGGACATCCATTCCAGGATCGACGATTCCGTGGCGAGGATCGTTGAGGGCAAGCCGTTAATTTTGAGGAGGGCGAGGGGATATGTGCCATTGCCCATCCAAGTAAGGCCATCAAAGCAAGATATCCTTGCAGTGGGAGCCGAGCTCAAAAACACGTTCACGCTTGTTAAAGACGGCCGCGCTTTCATCTCACAGCACATCGGGGATATTAAGACCGCGGCGGCCTTTGATCATTTCAAGGCTACGATAACACAATTTGAAAGGCTTTTTGGTATCAAGCCCACTGTGATAGCAAGCGATATGCATCCGTTATATAGGAGCAGAAGGTATGAGGTAAAAGGTATGAGGTATGAAGTGCAGCACCACCATGCACATATCGCATCATGCATGGCGGAGAATGGGCTCAACGAAAAGGTCATCGGGGTGGCGCTTGACGGGATGGGGATGGGAGGTGACAAGACTCTGTGGGGCGCCGAGTTCCTTGTTGCAGACTATAAGAGCTCAAGGAGGTTTGCGCATCTCAAATACATGTCGCTTCCCGGAGGGGACAAGGCCTCCGAAGAGCCGTGGAGAATGGCGGTATCATATTTAAAGGACGCCTTCCCCGGCAAACTTCCGAGGCTTCACGGAATAGACCAGCGAGACATTGCAATCGTTTCTTCAATGATCGACAAAAAACTCAATTCTCCGATGATATCGAGCATGGGCAGGTTGTTTGACGCGGTCTCGGCGATCCTTGGCATCTGCCACAAGAATACTTATGAGGGCGAAGCGGCGGCGGAGCTGGAGTACGCCATCGATAAGCCGGTCGGCGGATCATACGCATTTGATATCGCAAAAGAAGATGATCTGTATGTTATCAGGCCCGAGAAGATGATAAGGCAAATATTAAAAGCGGTAAGCGGTAAGCGGCCTGCCTTGCCGGCAGGCAGGGAAGCGGTGAGCGGGATAAGCGCAAAATTTCACAATACTGTTGCAATGATGGTGCTCGATATCTGCAAAAAGGCTAGAAATGAAACAAAGCTCAACAAGGTATGCTTATCCGGCGGGTGTTTTCAGAACAAATATCTTGCCGAAAAGGCGATCAAGCTGTTGAAAGAGGCAAAATTCAAGGTTTACACGCATTCTCTTGTGCCCACAAATGACGGCGGGATCTCCCTTGGGCAGGCTGTAATTGCGGCGGCCTCTCTGGTATAATTCACCCCTATGTGTTTAGCCGTTCCCTCAAAAATAATCAGTATCAGCGGCCGGGAGGCCGAGGTTGAGGCCGGAGGAATCATAAAGCGCGCAAGTCTCGTGTTCCTTAAGGACGCCAAGATAGGGGAATATGTCCTCCTTCACGCGGGATTTGCTATCCAGAAAGTAGACCCCGAAGCCGCGAAACAATCCCTTGACGCGTGGAAAGAACTTGGAGACCAGCTCTCCTGATGAAATACATTGATGAATATAAGGACAAGGCCCTCGTAAAAAAGCTCGCGCAGGCGATATCAGGCCTTAATGTTCCCGCAAGCCTCATGGAGGTCTGCGGCACCCACACGATGGCGATATTCCGGTCAGGTGTCAGATCACTTCTTCCAAGAGCGGTAAAACTTCTCTCGGGCCCCGGCTGCCCCGTATGCGTGACAAGCGAAGAGGACATAGATGCCATGATAGCGCTTGCGGATGTCAAAGACGCTATTGTGGCGACGTTTGGGGACATGCTCCGTGTCCCCGGTTCCGCCGGAAGCCTTGCAAAGAAGAAGGCCCAGGGATCAGATATAAGGATTGTTTACTCTCCTCTTGACGCCATCTCCATCGCAAAGGCAAACAAGAAAAGGCCAGTCGTATTCCTTGGGGTGGGGTTTGAGACAACGGCGCCGACGATCGCCGCAACGGTAATTGAGGCGCGCGAAAAGGGGCTAAACAATTTCTTTGTCTACTCCGCTCACAAGCTCATCCCCCCGGCGATAAGGGCGATACTGGATGCGGGGGAAGTGAGAGTGGACGGATTTCTCCTTCCCGGCCATGTCTCCGCGATAATCGGCGTTAAGCCTTATAAATTTATCGCAAGGGATTACGGCATTCCATCGGTCATAGCGGGGTTTGAACCCGTTGACCTCATGGAGTCCATTTATCAATTGTTATTGCGTGTAAAGTATCAGAGCAGGGAAAATGTGGGCATTGAGTATGTGAGAGCGGTAAGGCCGGAGGGAAACCCCAAAGCAGTCGCGGTCATGAAAGAGGTCTTTAAGACATCCTCAGCATCCTGGAGAGGGCTTGGCGACATACAAGAGAGCGGCCTTGAGATACGGGACAAGTACGAAAGGTTTGACGCCAAGAAAATGTTCAGGATAAGGCCGGTTAAAACAAAGGTAAATTCCGCATGCAAGTGCGGAGAAGTGCTTAGAGGAGTTAAACTCCCGACAGACTGCAGGCTCTTTGGAAAAGCCTGCACGCCTGAGGACCCGAAAGGCCCGTGCATGGTGTCGACGGAGGGAACGTGCGCGGGGTATTATAAATACGGGAACCGTAAACCGAAAACCGGTAACCGGGGGAAGAAATGAATGACACGATAAGTTTGGCGTATGGCGGCGGGGGAATACTTACACAATCGCTCATAAATGAGCTGATAGTGAAGGAACTTGGCAACGAGGCGCTCAACAAGCTTGACGACAGCGCAATCCTTGGCCTGCCCAAAGGAAAGATCGCTTTTACGACGGATTCCTATGTGGTACAGCCGATATTCTTCAGAGGCGGAGATATCGGGAAGCTCGCGGTCTGCGGCACGGTAAATGATCTCTCAATGGTCGGCGCTTCTCCCCTCTGCCTGAGCCTAAGCCTCATCATTGAAGAAGGTTTTGCCTTTGACGACCTCAGGAAGATCATTAAGTCCGTCAGACAGGCTTCCAAAGAAGCAGGCGTAAAAGTTGTTTGCGGCGATACGAAGGTGGTGGAGAAAAGGGCGGCGGACAAGATATTCATCAACACCTCGGGAATAGGGAAGGGCATTTCAAAAAATAGTATCTCAGGGTCAAATGTCAGACCGGGTGATGTTGTAATTGTCTCGGGCTCCATCGGCGACCACGGCATTGCGATCCTCTCGGAGAGGGAAGGGATCGAGTTCAAAGCTCACATCAAAAGCGACTGCGCGCCGCTCAACGGACTGGTGAAAGCGATGATAAAGACAGGCGCTGACCTTCATTGCATGAGAGACCCTACCCGCGGAGGCCTCGCCACAATCCTGAATGAAATTGCCAAGCAGTCCCATGCGGGCATTGAGATAGACGAAGATCGTGTTCCCGTCAAAGAAGAGGTGAAGGGGGCTTGCGAGATACTGGGGCTTGATCCTTTCTATATTGCGAACGAGGGCAAGCTGGTGGCGTTCGTGAAAGCAAAGGACGCTTCCAAGGTGCTTAAGACAATGAAAAAGCACAAATACGGCAAAGCTTCAAAGATCATCGGCAGGGTGACCTCAAGGAACAGGAATGTCGTCATTCTAAAAACCTCGGTTGGCGGCGAGCGCATCCTCGAGAATTTCTCCGGAGAACAGCTACCCAGGATCTGCTAGTTTATTTGAAATTCCTCCCCAAAAAACCCGATAATCTCATGTAATCAATCCTCATAGGAGCATATTTATGGTTTACAGGGTCAGTAACGACGTCAGGCTTGACTACCTTTGCAAGCGCATAGGGCTGCTGACCAGTTTGGCGGCCATGAGAAGGCCCGCCAAAGAAAATATAGACCCGTCCGTGCGGCCGGATGAATTGCTCGCCCTGCCTCGCAAAAACTTCCACGCCGTTAATCTTTTATTCCCAAGGGAGCCGATCGATATAGCGAAAAGGCCCATGCGAAGGGACGTCTGCCACAGGGAAGGCATCCTTCACCTTACGGCGCACGTCCTTCTATTTAATGAAAAGAGCGAACTTTTTTTGCAGGGCAGGCATCCGATACGCCGCCACACGGGAGGAAGGATATCCGCATCGGCAGGGGGGCATATGAATTTTGAAACCTCGTCCGAGCCCGCGGAGACCGCCGTAATTGAAATGATGGAGGAGGCCCTGGGCGGGGATAAATGGTTCGGTGTGGCAAGGTCCCTTGAAGAGATCGCGAGATACAGATACCGGTCGGAATCGGGGAGAGGCGTTAATAACGAGTACGTTTCGCTTTTTATCGGGAGGTTCAGCGGCGAGGCCGATCCCGACCATGAAGAAGCCGACTGGATGGCTCCCTTTAGAGTGACAGACGTTTTATTCCTCATGAAGGCCCGTCCGAACATGTTCTCGAATAATTTCGGCGATGACATCAGGTGGTTGAAACTGGCCTGGCATCGCAAGGGAAGTTCCGGCTACAACCTCCTGAGGTCCCTTTCCCTTTCCGCGGCCTTTGATAATTATCGCGGATAACGGCTTCCCCGGGATCCGATTATCCCCTGAAATTTCTCACCCGAACGGACGATATATATGTGCAAAACTTCTGCGGAAAACTGTTTTTTCCGCTTAGAAAAGAGGGGAACATGGTGGGACCAGCTTCAGAGATGTGTATGAGGGTTAAATGGCTTGACCTGAATGCAAAAAGGTTTGGGAGGGGATTGCGCGGTGACCTGTCAGGGCCAAAGGACGAGCGAGTTGCTGTGTTGTCCGGCAGTAAAGTCCCCGGTTTGAATACGCTCTTTCCGCAGGCATCTTTGTTGGCCGATGGGTGGAAGATAAGGGCGGAATGCCACGGGGAAGAATATAAGGGCGTTAAATATCCCGGAGGCATCTGGCACCTCACCGCTCACGTTCTGATGTTTAAAATGGCTCCCGGCGAGGCAGGCAGCGAAGCCGATTTTCTGCTCTATGTCCAGAGGAGAGGCGAAAGGACCCACAGTTCGGGAAAACTTGCCCAGAGCGTAGGCGGCCACGTCTCTTTCGGGTTGACCCCGTTGGAAGCCGCGCTTAAAGAGACGCGGGAGGAGGCGGGGGTCATGCTTTCGCCCGGAGACCTGTCGGAGGTCGCGAGATTTCTCCACGTTTCTCAGGGGGGCAAGAACCATGAAGTGGCATCGCTTTTTGCGGCCCAAATTGCCAAGCCGCTCAAGCCCAACTATAAAGAGGTTTCGTGGATCGAGCCCTTTAAGCTGGAAGATGTCGACCTGTTGTTCAAATATTGCCCCCAGGAATTTTCGAAGAGCTTTCAACTCGACCTTATTTGGCTTCGGATGGCGATCGAGAAATTAAGGGCGGGATCTTCGGGAAACCCGCTTGAGAATCTGCTGGCGGGCCAAATACCTGCCTAGTTCCCGGGCTCATTCAAAGTCTATGGGAAGGCCCAATTGTTTTTTGAGGCTGATATTGTAGATATCGGCGACTTCCTGCGCGTGGTCCGCCGGGATGTAGTGCTTCCTCGGGAAATTCATCGAGCTTACGAAGAAGCCGATCAGCGAAATGGCGCTTCCCGCGGCGATGGTGCCGGTATCGGAATTCCCGGAGCCCGAAAGCGCCACCCCAAGCCCCACTATCCCCGTTACTACCCCGATGATGTTCCATTTTGATCTCTCATCCATCTTGGCCTGCACCATTGCCGCTTCCTCGTTATTGCCCGTCACAGAGAGAAGCTCCAAGTCGGACATTTCCCTTATGCCTCCCCGGATGATCACCCAGTCCGAGACTTCCCTGAACACAACGGAGTTGTCCGTCCGTGTGGTGCCCGTGGAATAAGTATATGAGTAGCCGGCCTCGGGCGATATTGTGGTGCCCCACGTGTCCGTGGTGGTGTAGCCCGATGATTCGCCCACGGTGTGGGACTTTACCATTATGACGATCTTTTTTCTCCTGTACTCAAGCTGTTTCTCGTAGGCCGTCATCTCCGCGAGGGCGAAGTTGGACGAGAACAGCACCAGGAGCAATGAGGCGATGATCTTTTTCATGGCGGCATTTTACCATATCTTAACGCAACCCCATAATAAATTATGGGGGAATGGTCCGTAACTGTATTCAGGGCAAAACCCCATAATAAATTATGGGGGATTAATGATATTCCCCGGATTTCAATCCGGGGTTTGACGGGGTTTCCGCAACAGGGTAAGATAGCCAAAAAGGAGACCGATATGAAATTCAAACCAGTCCACATAATCCTGTTCCTGCTCTTTGTATTCCTTTCAACCACCGGCGAGCAGTGCGACGTAAATACCCTTTTGTTCGCGAACAATGCGGATTATAACGCCATAAGGGATGTCATCAACATGTTCAAGGACGGGATAAACTCCGGAAGCGAAGCGATGCTGAAAAAAGTCATCTCAAAGCAGTACGGAAGCGCGGGGCTTGACCAGTTGGGAATGATAAAGAATTATTTCGACCAGGAGCTCAAGATAAACGACCTCAACATCTCCAACATGTCCGTTGACGGGTCCGGGGCGCAGGCGCAGGTGGACTGGACGGGGAAGCTCACCCTCAAGCCAAAGCCCAATATCCCTTACATTGCTGACAAGATACCCACCCTAACGGGGGACGTGACGGCGGGGCTTATCTTCGGCTTTGTAAAGGAGAGCGACGGCAAGTGGAGGATAAAGGCGCAGAAGATACTTCAGATGACGCGCTCCGCGGTGTGGGGAAAAGAATTTCCCGAGGTGTCTAATCTCATTGTGGACAAACCTACTGTGAATCCCGGCGATACGATCAAGGTTAACGCCGACTTGAGGAGGGTGGGGGGCAATGTGATGCTTGCGGCCGTCAATAACAAGGCAATAGTCAATTCTATCCTCGGAGTCTCCGACGGAGCGATCGACACGGTCAAGCTGAGTGTGCCCAAGGACAAGAAGGACGGGAGCACGTTCGACGTTTATGTGATCGCTCTTGGAGTGAACGCTAATTTTGCCAACCCCGCCGCCTCGAAGATAGTGGGGATCACGCTGAAGCAGGTTTGTGTGCCGGTCGAGAAGAAATAAAGACAAAAGAGGCATTTCTCAAATGGAGAAACGCCTCTTTAAATGAACTTCAGGGACTTTAAGCGACTTCTGCTACATCGGTTTCTATGACGAACACGGCCTGTGAGCCGCCCACGAACATGCTCTCCGCGGTTATCACTTTTTTATTGGTGTCATACTTTATCCCCAGGAGCGGCGACCACCTGTTCGGGGTGAGCGCCGTTGCCATGAACATCGTATCCAAGCTGTATCGAAGGTCCCCTATGCGCGCGGGCCTGCGAACATCCCACCAGCCCATTGACCCGAAGATCTTTGTCAGGAACGTGCGTGTGGGCTCAGAGAACCTTACTCCCTCGCGCGCTGTCGGGTCAGGGTTCTCCATTATCTTTATCTCCTCAAGGAACTTCGGATGGCTGAAGCCCGGGGTGTTCACTTCATTGGCGGCAGAGTTAAGTATGAACGTCCTTGTGGCGTCCGATGGCCCGAGGTTGCGCAGAGTGGTGCCTATGTGAAGGCCGTCGAAGAGCTTTGAAGCGACCATTTCCCTTTGCTCGGCTTCAGAGAACTCGAACATGTCATTCTCAGAGAGGAGGTCCGCCTTCTCCCCGGCCTCGCTCAGCCTTGAGCGCGATACGAACTGGAGCCCCGTTGTGCAACCGATAGGGATGGTCGGGAGAGCTCCCATCAACCCCTCCATAACCCCTCCGGTGAGCCCCGCGAAATGGATGAGGCCCGCGGCGATTGACCAGGGGAACATTGAGTCGCCGTCGGTCGGCTTGAAGATGTTCTCATCCTTCATCCCGGCCTCTATCCAATTATTGAAGGTGGCCCTGTGCCTTGCTTTTCCCATCGCTGCAGCGCGGACCTTGGCGGTCGGTATGCCGAAGGTTTTTGCCGCGGCCTTTACTACTGCCTCGGTAGAGAAGTTATTAAGATTAATTCCTGCTAGCTCCATCTGCCAGGGAAGTATCATCCTGTTGAGGAACAGTTTGCTTGTGAGTGCCCTGAAGCCGCCGTTCGGGCCGGAGGCGTTTGCAGCTGCCATCAGCGAAAGCGATCCGGAATATCCGGGGAACCAGTTTTCCGGATCATTAAGCTCCTCAGCCCACCCG
>Ga0315282_10014780_pt1 | contig 11586 bp, 9 predicted proteins | sample YL17G07_20_MG_FD_203693 | JGI IMG/M metagenome (GOLD analysis project Ga0315282, IMG submission 203693) | Sediment microbial communities from Yellowstone Lake, YNP, Wyoming, USA - YL17G07_20 | ecosystem: Environmental > Aquatic > Freshwater > Lake > Sediment | place: USA: Wyoming | collected...
TGGAATTTTTTTACCAAGAGAGGAAACTGGCCAGGAGAATTTTTCTTCTGGGTCTTTCTGTGGGGAGTCCTTTTCTACCTTCCATTTTTCATCGCCTTTGGAGCTTTTCCATCCTTCCTGCTTCAGGCCCCCCCCAAACTCTGGGGTCTCACCATCTCCTCCGGCTTTTTCGAGACGATCTATTTCGTCTGTCTTGTTGCAGCCTATAGGGGAGGTGATCTCTCCCTGGTCTACCCTATCTCCCGTTCTGCCCCTCTCTTCACCCAGATTTGGGCGATCTTTTTTATCGGGGAAATTCTTTCTCCGAGAGGAGTCGGGGGCATCGTTCTTGTAATGATCGGCCTCTTTGTGATCTCGCTGAAGGATTTCAACATCAAGCATATCATTCCACAACCAAACCGTTTCACCTCCCGCCCTTACCTCTTAGCCCTCACCGCTGCTGTTGCAAGCTCCATCTACTCCGTGATCGATAAGGTAGGGGTTCAGATGCTTCACCCGGTCCTTTACATCTGGTTCATTAATCTCTGGATGGCCACGTTTACGGGTCTCTACCTGATTCTTCGAAGAGAAGTTTCCTTTCTAAAGGTCTGGAAGGAATCGAAAAAGGAGATTGTGATCATTTCGATTCTCCAGAACATCGCCTATCTTCTCGTCCTGATGGCGTTGCAGATGAGCAAGGTCAGTTATGTGGTCGCCTTCCGCCAGGTGGGGGCTCTCTTTGGAGCAGCGATGGGAATTTATTTTCTAAAGGAAAGCTATTGGAAGACCCGGATCACGGGAGCCCTTATTCTCACGTTGGGTCTCTTACTAATAGGATTGGCAAAATAGGTTCTAAAGAATTCATGGGTCTAACAGTTAGATGAGATTTATTAAATCTACCCTGTTGACTAAGAATCCACAACCTGCTATTAGGACAGAGAACCTCAGCCCTTCATGATATGTGCCGTGATAGCATGCCCTAGAGGAAGTCAAATAGCGTAAACAAATCTGAACAAGGAGGTGGGAAAAATGAGAAAGAGCATGACAATAGTTGTTTTATGTTTATTGATGGGATGGATGCTTTTTCTTCTTTTGGGGGGCTGGAAGGATGGACAAGCACAGACGACAAAGGAAGCACAGCCAAAAGTTGTTCTCCCAAAAGTGATTAACCTTGCCACACACCCCGTAGGAACCCTGTTAAACAGCTTCGGTAATGGTATGGCAACCGTATGGAGCAAGCATCTTCCTATGGTCGTGAAGGTGATGCCGACCACAGGCCCAACCGAGTGGCTGCCCATGATCGCATCTGGCGAGGTTGATTTTGGAATATTAAATAATTGGGACGCAGAGAATGGCAGATACGGGAGAGAAGAGTATAAGGCTGCCACTGCAGGAAAAGGATCCCCCATCTTTCTGCTATGTAGTGGGACGCCTAATTTAGGCGGTATTTTAACGTCAGAGACGTCAGGGATAAAGAAGGGAAGTGATCTAAAGGGGAAACGGGTGGTCTGTATCTATACAGGCAGTGCGGGGATTTCAGGACAGGCGAGAGCGAATCTGGCGAATTTCGGATTGAAGACGAGTGATGTAAAGGTGGTTAGTGTCCCAAGCGTGGAAGCGGGTGTAAGGGCCATCATCGAAGGACGGGCAGATGCGACGGGTTCTGTGGGGTTAGGCATGGCCACCAATTCTGAACTGGAGGCGGACAAAGGGGCACGATACCTCTCTTTCGAGCCTTCGCCGGAGGCAGTGCAGAGGATGCAGGAGCATTTTCCATGCTACTTGGTCCAGGTAAACCCAGGACCCGGAAGGATTGGAATTAAGGAGCCCACCTATATGATGGCTTATGATTTTTATCTCGTCGGTTCTGAAAAGATGAGTCCTGATGTGGCTTATAGCCTCATCAAAACGCTTTGGGAATTTGACAAGGAGCTCGCTCCGATCCACATCCGGCTTAAGGATTGGACAAGGGACCGGTTTGTGACAAAGACGGCTACCATCCCCTATCACCCTGGCACCGTTAGGTTTTATAAGGAAATCGGCGCGTGGGGAGCAGAGATGGATAGCGTTCAAAAGAAACTGCTCGAAGAGAAATAAGACATACTTGAGGGGCCCCGAATCCGGGTCCCTCAACTCTCCCTAAGAAAATCAATACTCATGATCAGATCACGAATGCTATCCAACAAGATCTCAGGGCGGTTGTCATGGATCATTACCCTTCTTGTTCCGGTGGTGGGTCTCGTGGCGATACTGGATCTCCCTTTTTATTTTACCAGGACGTCTACATTCATCCAACAATACTTAGCTCTGTTTTGGGGACTCATCAGTGCGCTGATCTTTCTAATCGTTCCTGCTAAGAAGGGGGCACCTCGCGAAGGAACCCCTTTTTATGATGTAATCCTGTCGGTCGCCAGCATATGTGTCGGGTTATATGTGACCCTCTATTACCCAAAGATTTTATTTACCTTAGGAATCCTTGATCCAACCCGAATCATCTTAGGGATCTTGGCAGTGATGATTGTATTGGAATCGACTCGACGCTTAGAAGGATGGCCCCTTGTCATTATCATTCTTTGCTTTATCGCTTATGCCCTCTTCAGCAACTATTTCCCAGGAATTCTCCAAACGAGGGGAGTCCCCTGGCGGAGGTTGGCAATTCAGCTTTATCTGGGTGCGGACTCCCTATTCGGCACCCCTCTCAAAATGGGGGTCACCGTTGTCTTCGCCTTTGTTCTGTTCGGTGCATTTCTAAGCAGTACTGGAGGAAGTGAGTTTTTCGTGGGGATTGCGAACTCCCTCTTCGGCCGTCGAAGAGGAGGAGCAGCGAAAGCAGCTGTGGTTGCCAGCATGCTCCTCGGTGGGTTCAGTGCGAGTGCCGTGGGGAATGTGGCAACCATAGGAGTGGTCACCATTCCCATGATGAAGAAGGCAGGGTATCCTGCTAAATTTGCTGCCGCCGTTGAGGCCGTATCGGGCACAGGAGATCTCATCATCCCACCCATCATGGGCACGGCTGCCTTCATCATGCCTGAATTTCTTGGAGTTCCTTATGCCACAGTGGCCATAGCCGCTTTGGTTCCTGGTATCCTCTATTACTTGGGCGATTTTATGCAGATCGATTTAAGGGCCGCAAAAATTGGACTCAAACCATTGGCTCCTGAAGAAATCCCAGCCCTTAAGCAAGTCCTTCGAAAGGGATGGTACTTTCTGGTGCCCATTGGCTTGCTGATCTACACCATCTTCATCCTTTTCATGAGACCCGATCTATCTGCACTGGTATCGATTGCCGGACTTTTAATCGTAGTGGCTTTTAGCAGGGAAAAACGTCAAATCTTCAAGATGAATCATTTATTGAGGATATTACAGGGCAGTTGCAGGTTTATGCTTGAAATGACGGTTGTCTGTGCTGCCGCTGGATTAATCGTAGGTCTTGTGACCTATACCGGCTTAGGTCAATCTCTGGCACTTTTTCTTACCCAATTGAGCGGAGGGAATCTCCTCATTTTAGCTATTCTAACCGCTATCGCCAGTACGATTCTTGGAATGGGCATGCCTGTGACGCCTTGTTACATTCTCTTAGCGACCACGGCGGCACCGGCGATGGTCCAATTAGGCGTAAGCCCGCTCTTGGCCCACCTCTTCGTTTACTACTTTGGCACATTCTCATTTCTGACTCCACCTGTGTGCCTGGCTGTTTATGCTGCAGCTGCCATTGCAGAGGCACCAGTGATCAGCACGGGTTATCAGGCAATGAAGCTCGCGGTGGCCGGTTATCTCGTCCCTTTCTTCTTCCTCTTCAAGCCAGGCCTCGCCCTTTTGGGTTCACCCCTTCACATCGCCTTCTCGGTCTTGGAAGGGACCTCAGCAACCATTCTTATAGCAATGGCTGTCGAAGGATACTTCATCCGTCCATTGAATCTCCTTGAAAGAACCGCTATTCTTATTGCTGGGCTCAGCCTCTTTGCCCCTGGCTGGCAAACGGATATCGTTGCTATTCTGATTGCTACACCGATACTTTATATCCACTGGAAAAGATTTCGTCCAATGAATCTCGAAACCTACGGCTTGAACGAAAAAAGAACGAATCAGAGTTGAATTCTAGCTAAACATATTTGAAATTTCCCCACCTATTCCCCTCCCCCTTTTCGATGGGGGAGGGTGAGGGTGGGGGTGAACAGAATAAACACCCTCTGGCCCCCTCCCCTTCATCCCCTCCCACCAAGGGAGGGGAGATTATGGGGAATTGAAAAAGAGTTAGAAGAAAATTCTCAGATTTGACACTGTAAGAATCTAATCGAGGAGGTTCTCATGAAGATAGACATTTTCAACCACTTCTTCCCAAAATCCTATTACGATAAGATGATTAAATTGATGCCAAAGGGTAAGGACATGAACAAACGGGTCAGAAATATTCCTTCCATTGTTGACCTTGATGTTCGCTTCAAGATCATGGACACTTTCGACGACTACGTCCAAATCATATGTCTACCCCAACCACCGATAGAGACTTTAGGCCCTCCGTCTGTCTCAACGGATATGGCAAAACTCGGAAATGACGGGATGGCTGAGTTGGTCAGGAAATACCCGGATCGTTTCCCTGGTTTCATTGCCTCTTTGCCAATGAACGACCCTGATGGGCTTTTGACTGAGGCAAAACGGGCCATTCATGAGCTCGGAGCAGTTGGAGTGCAGATATTCACCAATGTCCTTGGACGACCTTTAACCAAGCCTGAAACCATACCTCTTTTTGACCTCATGGCTGAATTGGACCGGCCCATCTGGATCCATCCGGCTCGCGGCGCCGATTTCCCAGATTACAAGGGTGAACCTAAAAGCCACTTCGAGATCTGGTTTATCTTTGGCTGGCCTTACGAAACGAGTGTGGCCATGGCCCATCTTGTCTTCTCAGGGTTGTTTGATCGCCACCCCAACATCAAAATCATCACACATCATATGGGTGGAATGATCCCCTATTTCGAAGGCCGTGTCGGACCCGGCTGGGATCTATTGGGCACTCGGACGTCTGATGAGGATTACACTCTTTTGCTGAAGAAACTGAAGAAGAGACCTCTCGATTATTTCCGTTTGTTCTATGCAGATACGGCACTATTCGGGGCAAAAGAGGCAACCATCTGCGGCTTGAAATTCTTCGGGGCGGAAAAAACCCTTTTCGCTTCGGATTGCCCCTTCGATCCTGAGAGAGGCTCAGCCTATATTCGGTGTACCATCGAGATCCTCGATAGCATCGATATGAAACCGGAAGACCGAAAGGCCATCTATGAGGGGAACGCTCGAAGACTTCTGAAATTGAAATAATAATGAAGACCCTTTCAGCCGAATAAAGCTTTAAAATAGAGAATGAGTACAATCAATATCAGAGCTGGGATGAAATTGCCTACCCTGATCTTTTGCAGCCCCAGAATATTGATCCCAATGCCTATCACAATGACTCCGCCCACGGAAGTCAACTCTCTCACCATGACAGGAGTGAAGAAGAATTGAATCTTTGAAGCCAGCAAAGTCAGGCTTCCCTGATACAGCAAAACGGGTACAGCAGAACCCAGAACCCCTGCCCCCATGCTTGCTGCGAAGGGGATGGAAATGATTCCATCTAACAAAGCCTTGGTAACTAAGATAGAATGGTCCCCCTTCAGACCATCGGTAATGCTTCCCACAATTGCCAAGGACCCGACGCAAAAAAGCAGACTCGCATAGATGAATCCTTTCGCAGGACTCTTCTCTGTCAGATTCAGGCGTTTTTCTAGCCAACTTCCAAACCGATCGAGGCGACTTTCAATATCAAGCCATTCCCCCAGTGCTGCCCCCAAGGCCAGACTGATCAATACCATGATGAGTTCCTGCCCCTGAATAGCCATGCCCAATCCTACGACCAGAGTAAAGAGACCCAGAACCTGCAGGGTGGTCTGTGCGATCTTTTCAGGAAAACCTTTGCGGAATAATAATCCTAGCGCCCCTCCAACGATGATGGCAATCGAATTGACGATCGTTCCCATGAAACATACCTCTCTTATGATTTTCCTTATGAATTACTTTATCTCAGCATTATTTCGGACATGCCTGAAGATCTCATCCTCCAATATATCCGTACCAATCTTTTCTGGATTCTCTCTGTCAAGAGACCATTTCAAGGGGTTATTTTTTATGTATTCTCTGATTTTATTCAATTCGTACTCATTGCGGATGACATGTTCATAATAATTACGTTGCCAGAATTTGCCAACTGCATCAATTTTCTTTTCTTTCATATATGTTAACCAATCATGAATACATAATGATTTAAATGCCCCAACAATTTCTCCCACCGTAGGGGCAGGTCTTGCGCCTGCCCTTTCAGGTCTCGCGCCTGCCCCATTGTTTTGGGCAACCGCAAGGGTTGCCCCTACATTTTCGGCTGATCGATCTGCCCCTACAATTAATATTCCATGAATATGATTCGGCATAATAGTAAATTCATCTAATATTAAATCGAAACCTCTGCGGTAATTCTTCCCATTGTTGTCTCACAATTTCTTGCAACCCTCGATATTTTTCAAAACATAATTCTCTATTCCTGACACAAACCGTTACAAAATAGGCTCCACCTTGTGAATAATCATACCCCTTCAGCCGAATTGACCTTCTGTGAGAAAGTCGTGGGTTCATCTTATAACTTTCTTGGCTTATTCAATCTTTAGGGGCGTATCGCAATACCCCCCTACATGATTGGATTATTACCATAACACCGAAAAAATTCAAATCACATTTACCCGGGCTGTGATAGAATGGGGTTAAATTATTTCAACAGAAAAGGGGACAACCTATGAAAGTCATCTTTCATAAGAGATTCTACGAAGTTTATACCTCCGATCCTGCGGCGGCTGCTGGAAGGATGGAGCCCATCGTCAACGCTTTGAAGGGGAAATTTGAATTTGTCGAACCCGGACCCGCTTCAGAGAGGGATTTGGAGAGGGTCCATGGAAGGAATCATATTCAATCGGTCAAGGGAGACCCCATGGTCTATGAGATTGGGCTCCTTGCAGCCGGAGGAGCAATCCTGGCAGCGGAAACGGCTTTTGAAGGTCAACCTGCTTTTGGTCTCATTCGGCCTCCAGGACACCATGCCAGTCCCCATTCCTGCTGGGGTTTCTGTTATTTCAATAATGTCGCGATCGCCATCAAAAAACTGGTCAGCGAAGAGAAGATCAAAAGTGCCCTCATTCTCGACTTCGACCTCCATTACGGAGACGGCACGGCCAATACCTTTGGCAATTCAAATGAGGCAGGTTATTTTCATCCCGAAGGGACAAATCGACAGACCTTTCTGAAGGAAGTAGAACAGGCTCTTCAATCCAAGACTCCTTACGATATCATTGCAGTCTCCGCTGGATTCGACCGTCACGAAAAGGACTGGGGAGGTCTGCTCACTACTGAAGATTATCTCACCATTGGAAAATGGGTTAAAGAACAATCCCTAACCCACTGCCAGGGAAGACGCTTTGGAGTCCTGGAGGGGGGTTATAACCACTCCGTCCTCGGAAAAAATGTGAAGAGTTTTCTTCAGGGATTGAGCGATTGATAGCCGTCTTGGGTGATCATGGCAAAAGAGAAGGAGGACCCTACCTCTCCCTTACTTTTTAGCCGTTCCAACGCTTCCACCACTTTTTTCACCATTTCCTTCAGGGGTCCCTTTTCCTTACACATCTTGTTCAACTGAAACTCCAGACCCATCCTTCTCGGAAGGGAAAAGGCATGGGAAATTTCGTCTCCATCGAGCTGAGGGAGTTTCTTTTTCGTCCACAGGAAGTAGAGCCGGTAGGGCATGGCAGGGTCCTTCTCTGTCCTCCCAGCCAGGATAAAGGAAACCTGATGGATCGGATCGATGGGCAATAATTCACACTTCTTTCTCATGAATCGTTCGTACTCTGTCGAAAGAAAAGCAATCGTCGCTCCATAAAGTTCCTGGACATCATTTAGCTTTTCTCCCTGGATGAAGGACTTCAAAGCATTCCCCATATCAGCCCCTTCGGCTGCCCCGGCAGTCAGAAGAGCACAGTGGGAAGTGAGCGGGAGAAGCCGGTTGATTTTAAGCGAGATTTCCTTCCCTTCTTCGTTCAACTGGATAGCAGAATTCTCAGCAGCCAAAACAATCCCGTGGATATTCTGTGCAACAACGATCTGTGACATCTTCACCCCTCCTTTGTTGAAAAGATATCTTTCATCTAATGAAATTTCAATAGAAAAAATCAACCCTTCGACTCCCAGGCCTGAAGGCCTGGGCTTGCCTTCGACCCGAGCTCACGCCGAGGGTGCGCCGTCGAAGTATCAATATGAAAAAACTCACATCGGTTTCTAATGTCAGTCCCGGGGAAAAATATTCGATCAGAATGATTCTTGCTCTCTTTTTATTCATCTCGTTATAACCTTTAGTTATTTAAACATAACAACAAATGAATTGACATGAGTATCATTTAAAAAGATAATCTAAAACGATTGGATCACGGGGAAAAGGAGGACTTTATGGATCTTCGAGATTTAATAAAAAGGTGCGAGGAAGAAGGGGAATTAAAGAGGATTAAGGCCGAGGTGGATTGGAACCTCGAGATGTCTCACATTGCAAAACTGAATGAGGAACGCGGGGGACCTGCTCTCCTTTTTGAAAAAGTCAAGGGCTACCCGAGTCCAGTGATCTCCAGTGTCTGTACGACGACATCCAGGTTGGCCCTGATCATGGGCATGCCCAAGCATACGAGTTTGGTTGAACTCATGAGAGAGTGGGTGAAGAGAACAGCCAGTAAGAAACCCCCGAAATTCGTGGCAAGCGGACCCTGTAAAGAGAATGTCCTTAAAGGTGATCAGATCAATCTTCTCAAGTTCCCGGTTCCCAAGGTTTTTCCGAAGGATGGTGGGCGTTTTTTTGGTACCACGGCCTACACCATCTCAAAGGACCCCGAGTCCGGTTGGCTGAATGTGGGTGTCTATAGGCTTCAAGTCTTGGATGAAAAGACCCTTGGCACACAGTTCATCAAGGGAAAGCATGCCGATATTATGCTTCAGAAATATAGGTCACTCAAGAAACCTATGCCTGTGATCGCAGCCATAGGAGGTGATCCTCTGATGTTCTTGATGGGTGCCGCAAGGTTGCCAGCTTTTGAGTCAGAATATGATTTCGGCGGTGCCATCCGAGGTGAACCGATAGAGGTTGTTAAGGGAGAAACCGTCGATCTCCCTGTCCCAGCGACCGCCGAGATCGTCGTGGAGGGAGAGGTAGATTCTGAAGCGACGAAACCTGAGGGCCCTTTCGGTGAATACACGGGCTATTATTCAGGAGTAGGGTCAACGCCAAGAAATTTTATCAAGATTAATTGCATCACCCATCGGAATAACCCGATATTCTGGTTTACGACAGTAGGAAGAGCGGTGACGGATACACATATGACCATGGCTCTGACCTACGGTGCGACACTCTGGCAGGAACTTGAAGCAATGAGGATACCGGGGATCAAGGCCGTATACTGTCCACCAGAAGGTGCGGGAAGGTTCGTCGCGATCATCTCCGTAAAACAGATGTATCCTGGTCATGCCAATCAAGTAGGGACCGCAGCCATCTCCACCGAGATGGGTGCTTATGGTCTAAAGACTGTGATCGTTGTGGATGAGGATATTGACCCTTGGGATTTGCCTCGTGTTCTTTGGGCACTCAGCTTCAGGTTCCAACCGAAAAGGGCTCAAATCATCGACCGCGGAAGATCTACGCCATTAGATCCTTCTCTTCCCATTGATCAAAGGGATATCACCTCCAGAATCATTATGGATGCTACGATACCCTTTGAGTGGAAGGAAAAACCGATTCCGATCGAACTTGATCCAGAAATGGTCAAGAAGATCAGATCGAAGTGGTCGGAACTCGGCCTGTAAGATAAAGCACGGAGAATAGAGTAGAGGGAAATACCTTAAGAAAACTAAGACAATTCACTGATCGTAGAGATGATCAGTCATCTTTAAAAGATGCAGCCAGAGCTAGGATCGATGTCGGCCAGGTTGAACGTGAGTTGATGATAGGGAGAATGGATAGCTGAAAGTACAATCATCATAGGGAGGCAGATATGAGACCGGTACGGTATGACGAGAACGAAATAGAGAAGTATGTTCGTGACAGATATTGGGACGATTCCATCCTGCCTGACTACTGGGAAGCGAACGCCAAAAAGTGGCCTGATAAAGAGGCCTTAGTCGATTCAACAGGGTGCCGGTTAACCTGGGCACAGGCTAAACAACGGATAGACAGAATTGCTTTGGCTCTGTTCAAAAAGTTGAGGATGAACCGCGATGACAGATTAATGGTGCAGTTACCTAACTGTGTAGAGCAAGTTTTGGTGCGTCTTGCTTGTGAAGAGGCGGGCATTTTATCTATTCCTGAATTGACTACCTTCCGCCAAGCGGAGCTGAATGAGATTGCCAGCCTTACCCAAGCCGTGGGTATCGTTATCCCCAAAGAATACCGGAAGTTCGACCATTATCAGATGGTAAAAGAGCTTCAGACCGGTTTGCCCAAGCTAAAACATATTATTGTCATGGGCGAAGATGTGCCTAAGGATTGTACCTCACTCAAAGAGATAATGGAGCACCCCTATGAGCAAGAATACGACGTAAGCGAGTTGAAGACTACAAAATTAGATGCTGTAAAGGAGGTTGGTTTTCTGGTGACGACGACCGGCACGACCGGCCTTCCCAAGCTCATCGAGCACCGAATTGCTGCCAGGGAGATCTGGACGGCCAAGGCTCACATCAGGAATTGGGAACTCGGTCCTGATGACTGCGTCCTGACGATTGCCCCTCTGGCCGGCGCAGCGGGTGGCACACCGACTTATGTTACCGCACCGGTAGCCGGAGCCAAGATTGCTTTAGAGTATCTCTATCGCGAAGAGGGCACCCTCGAGTTTATGGAGAAAGAGAGGGTCACTGTTATTGCCCTGGTGCCAACTCAGTTGGCAAGGCTCTTGCAACTACCCATAAAAAAATATGACCTATCTTCTTTACGCATCATAAAAACTGCTGGCGGTTTCCTGCCACCGCCTCTGGCAAAGGAGGCTGAGGAGAAATTTGGTTGCCCAATCCTGGGTACTTATGGCACTCAAGATACAGGGTCAATATCCGGCGTGCCGATCACTGCCTCCGAGGAGCAGAGATATACCACTGTCGGTAGATTGCACCCCGGAATTGAAATAAAGATACTGGATGACAACGGGAAAGAGGTGAAGCCAGGAGAAGTGGGCACGCTCTGGTTCAAGGGCCCAGGCAATGCAATTGGTTACTACAGGGACCTTGAGAAAACGATGAACGAAGCTTTTGATAAAGGTGGCTTTGCCACCCCCGGCGACCTGGTCATGATGGGTCATGATGGATATTTGAAGATCATGGGCAGGAAAAAGGATATTATCATCCGTGGTGGACAGAATATTTACCCTAAGGAGATTGAGGACTATCTTTTAGCTCACCGAAAGGTAACGAATGCTGCAGTTGTGCCTATGCCTGACCCATTAATGGGTGAAAGGGCGTGCGCCTTCGTCACGGTTAAGAAGGGAGAACAATTTACCTTTGACGAAATGA
>Ga0315282_10014781_pt1 | contig 11586 bp, 12 predicted proteins | sample YL17G07_20_MG_FD_203693 | JGI IMG/M metagenome (GOLD analysis project Ga0315282, IMG submission 203693) | Sediment microbial communities from Yellowstone Lake, YNP, Wyoming, USA - YL17G07_20 | ecosystem: Environmental > Aquatic > Freshwater > Lake > Sediment | place: USA: Wyoming | collected...
GGGTTCGCTTTCTGGACGATCCGAGGAGAGCACCTGACCGCCGCGGAGAAAGCGCGGACCGAACGCTCCACGCGTTCGGCCGTCGTGGCCGCATCGGTGGCGTTCTTCCTCGCCGAACTCGGAGACAAGACGATGCTCGCGACCGTGACGCTCGCGACCCGAGAGGGCCTCTTCGGAACCTGGGCGGGATCGACGGTCGGGATGGTGGTGGCCGACGCCATGGCCATCTGGGTCGGGCAGCAGCTGGGTCGGCGGCTGCCCGAGAGGGTGGTTCGGGTGGGAGCGGGGGCCGGCTTCGTCATCTTCGGTCTTCTCCTCGTTGGTCGAGGGATCCTCGGATGACCTCGCGTTCCCCCAACAGGAAAGGGACCCCGAAGCGCGCCGCCGAAACGACAGGCGTCAGGCGGGCTTCCGAACGAACACCGCCTGCGCGCCGACGCGGTGGATCGTCGTGCGGTCGGGCGAGGTCCCGGTAGGTTCGCGGGTCGACGTCGCCGTCTGATCGCAGCCGGTGATCCAGTCGAGCAGCAGGTACTCGCCGTCCATCGATTCACCGAACGCCCAGTAGCCGCAGCTACTCCCCCCGCCCGTGGTCCACTCCCCGTCGTGCAGGTCGTACTCGTAGCTCCAGCCGGTCCCCATCGCCCGGCTCTGAATCAACGAGATGAACGGACGGGTCGAGTCCGCGGTCACGACGAAGTCCCACCGGAGCGCCTCCATGTTGTCTGTCCCCGGCAGCTGCGAACTGGGGAACCCGGTGGCCGGGATCGAGAAGTCCGGCGCGTCCGAGGGAGAGACGAGCTGGAGCGAGACCACGTCGAAACCCTGCTCCTGCGTGACCTCGGCCCAGCACCTGAGCGTGAGCGGCGGTAGGTCTCGACCATCCGGCGTGGGGAACGCGCCGATCGTCGGTTTGCCCTTGGGGCCCGGCCGGCAAGCCTGGAACGGACTGCCTTCGACGGCGACGGCGGCGTGGATCGCATCGGCCGTGCTCGCCGGCGCGCCGGGTTGAGCGACGGGCAGGACCACACCAGGCATGTGCATGCGCAGACCGCCACATACCGGCACGATGGTGAGCGGCCCCGACCATCGGACGCGGGCGTCGAACACGTGCAGCCGCTTCGTCTGGCCGGGCCGGAGCGTCGTCCCGCTCCAGGGGCCCCACCAGGGCGGCTCGGTCGACCAGAGCTCGTTCCCGGCGGAGTCGAGGAACCGCAGCGTGCTCGGACCATCCACCGTCACGTCGCGGTCGCTGATGTTGGTCACGCGGAACGACACCCGTGTCTCGTAGCCGGGCTGGAGGAGACGCAGCGGGAACGTCGCCTCGCAACGGACCGTGCCGGCGTAGTTCACGGCCCACACGCGGATCGGCGGGACGGACAAGAGGATCCGCACCTGGTCGGCATCGCCCGCGCCCGCGGGCGTGCCCGTGATCCGGATCGCTCCGGACTGACCGGTCTGCGCGTCGGCCTCCGCGGTGATGTGCGCGTAGACGTCGAGCCGCTTCCCCGCCCGGATCGTGGGTTCGTAGGTGCCACCCGTCAGGGCATCGGTCACGTCTTGGTCGTCGGCTTCGAACGTCACCGAGAACGGAGCGGGCGGGATCGTCGCTACGACGTCGAACGCCTGATCCTGAGGGGCTCGGTTCTTGACGACGATCGCGACCCACCGCTCCTGCGAGGGCTGGACGTCGATCGAGAGCCGCTCGTGGCTGGCCGTCGAACTGATGATCCCCTCGCCGATCGTTGGCCCCGTCCAGTAGAGCCAGAGATCCGGAGCGGTCGAGCCGGCCGCGCGCGCCGGAACCCCGAACGACACGACGATCACGAGCATGGAGAAGACGAACGCTGCGCGTCTCGGCATCTCACCGCCAAGCATAGTGCGGGCACACGGCCGAGACCGGGGGCGCGAGGACGAGGCCTACTTGCCCTGCTGCACGAATTGGCTCTCGTCCGGGTTGGTCCCAGGGGGCCAGCCGGGGTAATCGTCGCCGGGATACTTCCACGGCGTGCCGTAGCAGCTCCGGATCTCAGGCATCGGGCGGGCGTCCGCCCGCGGGTTCCGATCGAAGTCGAAGACGTGCTCGAAGTTGTGGCTCCGCTCGATCCGATCGGTCAGGTAGGGGAGACCCCAGTTGTCCTCGATGAACTTGAGCGGCGCGCAGAGGTCGGCCTCGGCTTCGTCGATGTACCCCTTCTTGGCGTACGGCGAGACGACCAGGGTCGGCACCCGGAAGCCGTAGCCGAGCTCGTCGACCACGGGCGGCTGGACGTGGTCGTAGAGACCTCCCCACATGTCCCACGAGATGAACACCGCGGTGTGCTCCCAGGCGTCGCTCTCCATCACGGCGTCCACGATGCCGGCGAGCCAGTTCTGCGCGAAGCACGTGCTCTCGGGTGGGTGACCCGAGAGCTCGAAGCGAGGGGTTACCCAGGTGACGGCGGGGAGCTTGTCCTCGCGGATGTCCTGGACGATCCGATCGACGGGCCGGATCCGTTCGGGTCGCCACAGATCCGTGTGGAAGACTCCGGAGATCGCGTTGAGCGCGTTCCAGAAGTACCCGGGCTGGTAGGGGGTCGCGGAGTAGTACGCCCAGCTCACCCCGATCCCCTCGAGCTGCTGTGGAACCGTGAGGAAGTCGAAGCACGTGTCGTGTTTGGAGAGGTTCCCCTTGTCGTCCTTCACGAAGACGAATACGTCCTCGCCGACGGCGTCGCAACCCCAGCTCTTGAAGGTGCCGTTCTGGTCCCTGCGGGTCTCGATGTTCTCGGGGTTGTCGATCACCCCACCGGACTGGCCGGCCACGAAGAAGAGGTGGTTCGGGTACGAGGGGCCGCCGACCGAGGCGAAGAGGTTGTCGCACAAGACGTAGTCGCGCGCGAGCTGCCAGTAGACCGGAACCGCGTCCCCCTCGAACGTCGTGTAGGACCACGGGTCCCCGAACTGCCCGGTCGCGAACCCGTCGTAGGCTCCGCCGTCGACGCTGTTCAGGAACGCGGCCCGGTCGTGTGGCAGGTCGCCGGGAAGCCAGGCCGGGCAGGCCGTCAGAGGCACCTCCTTCCCGAACTTGACGCCGGTGGTTGCCCCCCTCGCGCCCGGGAACTTGCCGAAGATGTTGTCGAAGCTCCGGTTCTCCGGCATCAGGTATACGACGCGCTTGATCGGCCAGCGCGTCTCCGTCCCCGTGACCGACTTGGTCGCCGTCGGGGCAACGATGGGCTTCGTCCGACCGCCGCCCGTGCACGCGTAGAGGGTCGCGCCGGCGAGAGCCATGGCCGACTTCGTGAGGAACCGCCGCCGCGTGAGGCGGTCGTGGGGAACGCGTTCGAACCCGGAGGTTTCACGTAGGTCCGGGGGCTTCGCGTGCTGCCCGGCGCACGAGCACAGCACGACGCGCAGTCTAGCAACGCGCTCCGCGATATCCTCGTCTGCGCTCGCACCCCCGAGGAGTCGGGTTGCCCACCGGCAGGTTCATGTTCCTCCTCCTTGCAGTTGCAGCGCTCGTGCTGCCGGCCTGTGACAACGGTGGCTCGCACCGACAGGCCTCGCCTTCGTTCGAGCTGTCGCCCATCACGACGCCGGATCCCTCGGCGAGCACCTCCCCGGTGCCACCGCCGAGCCCACCGGCGTCCCCGCTCCCGACCCGGGGCCTGGCGAGCAGCACCTGCGTCCGCGGGTGGATGACGCCGCCGGCGGGCTCGGCCCTGTACGGGCAGCCACTCGGCGTCATCCGTCGGACAACCGGCGTCACGGGGCCGCTCGTCGTGATCGACGTGCGGTACTTCACGGGCCCGGAGTCCCCACCGTCCGAGATGGGCTACCTCCTGGAGGTGGAGCGCTGGTACGTACGCCTCTACGCCAAGGACGACCCGGCGTTCCAGGGCCGGTTCCTCGTCGAGGCCCGGCGCTTCGGGCGTGGGCTCTCGGCCGCCGCGCCCTACGACACCCACGGCTTCCACTCGCCAGACTGGGTGGGCTTCCAGTACGACAGCGCCGACACGACGCCGAAGTCCTATCCGGGGCTCCCCGGGCAGTGGGAGGGCAAGCCCTACGACTTCGTGAAGGGCGGCGGCGGGTTGGACTTCCCCGGCCTTCCCGCAGCGGTCGTGGGGTGCCTGGAGGGGACGTAGCAGCGCATACGACCGAAGTGCGTCCTGCCCCTCCTCGATACCGGTGAGCTAGCCCGGCCAGATCGTGAGATGCGCGAAGGAGAAGTAGGCATCCACGTTGTATCCGGTGGGCGCGTACTGACGCACCTTCGCCTTCCACGCCGTCGTCGTCGCAACCCCGAGCCTGTAGGTCGAGACGTAGTCCTTCATCATCTGATCGAACAACGTGTCGCCCCAGTCTCGGCGGAGCTTCTCGATCGCGCACGGTCCCTGGTAGTAGATGATGGTGAAGTACTTGTTCCCGAGCGGGTCGTACGTCGCCATAGAGTCGTCCAGCGCGTACTTCGTGTTGCCGAACGGGTTGGTGACGTTGCAGCTCAGGTTGGTGCCGAGGTAGCGCTCGCTCGAGAACTCCGTCACAGTCTCGTCGAGCCACGGCTCGACGTACTGGCTGTTGCCGACCATCGAGTAGAACCACATGTGCCCGACCTCGTGCGTGACCGTGGACTGGACGAGCTCGGTCATGATCAGCTCGGGATACTCCATCCCCTGATCCAGGAAGGTGCCGGGTTCTCCCGCGACGTCCAGTTCGGTCGCGTTCCAGGCCCCGTAGTGGCTGGTGTAGTAGGCGAAAGACCCCGCAGCCCAGTCGTTGAGGACCGTGGTCGCGGGAACCGACGCACCTTTCTGCTCGAAGTAGCGGAGCAGGACCCCATCGACCGCTGTGGTGTAGATCGTGTACGGTCCGACGGCCGCCTCGAAGTCTCGCGATCGTGCGGCCGAGATCACAAGGCGCTTACGCCCATCGGGCAGGACCGTGGTGCTCGAGACGGTGCCCGTCGTCGCAGCGTCCATACCGGCAGGGATCGTGAATGTCACGTTGAAGGAGGACGTGAGCGAGTACTGACCTTCCCCGAGGAGCGGCGGAGGTTCGAGGTGCGTGCCGCGGTCGTCGGTCACCGCCAAGATGGGAAAGACCGTCGCGAGGTTCACGTAGTTGCCGTCATATCCGAAGCGCTGGTGGTTCTTCGGCACGGTATCAACGAAGCCGAGCGAGATCGTGCCCGACTTCCCTGAGTTCAGCGCCGTCGGCAAAGTGACCGGCAACACCGTGCATGCGACCTGCAGGGCACCGGGGGTCCCCCCGCTCACGCTAGAGACGGTGATGAGCTGTTTGGTACACGATGCTCCGTACTCGCCCGAGTTCGGCCACAACCGAAAGTACGCCGTCTGCATCGGGGCTGAACGGTTGTTCGTGAAGGTGACCGATTCCGTGCCGGTCAGCTTGTGCGTGCTCGCGTCCCACGTCATGTTCAGCGTGTAGGCCTGATTCCCGGGACCAGGAGGCTGGGCGGTGGCCCCACTTGCGGGGACGGCCTGTGTGGCCATCCAGACGAAGACGACGAGTGCGGTGATGGCTGTGAGCCTGGTCCTCATGATCCTCCCCCTCCCCGAGCGGTCACCGTTCCCTCGAACCTCGGATGGAACGCCATGCGGACATCCGTGATCGTTGCTCACATGCGATCCTTCTAGCAAATCGGGCATCCGGGTCGTGCGACCTGGTTTCGGAAGCCTCAGGGAGCCCTAGGTACGTGCGTTCGCGCAGGTCGGAGCAGGCAGGACCGCAGGGCGTTCTCCGCTCGGAAGAGCGGCGCGTAGTCGTGGTTCGCGAATGGTTACGCCCACGGCGTTCGCAGGGATACTTGCCCGGTGATCCCGCCTCCCACGTTCGCGTCGGCTCAGGAGTACGGCTCGCGCCTCGGCGACGTCGGCTTCTGGTGGCCGTACCTCGCTGAGATCCTGGAACGGCACGACCTGGCCGACGCCAGACGGCAGCCGGTAGCCGGTTTCAATGCGACGTACCCGACCTTCCTCTACGGCGACGTCGTGGTGAAGCTGTTCGGCCACCTCCGACCGTGGCGCGAGAGTCACGCGGCCGAACGCGCGGCGCTGGCCCTGGTCGCCACCGACCCGGAGATCGCCGCGCCCCGCCTGCTCGGCGAGGGGCGGCTGTACGACGACGACGACGAACGATGGCCGTACCTGATCACCACACGGATGCCCGGGGTCGCGTGGCAGGACGCCGAACCATCGACCGAACAGCGGCGTTCGGTCGCCGCGCAGCTCGGGAGGCAGGTACGGCGCGTGCACGCGTTGCATCCGTCGGGCGTCGCAACGGAGGCCGACTGGCCGGCCATGAACGTGGCAGCGGCCGCGGAGCGAAGTTCGCTGCCGCCCCATCTGATCGCGCAGATCGACGACTACCTCGCCCGGCTCGGACCCTTCGACCGCGTCTTCGTCCACGGCGACCTGGTGGCGATGCACGCGTTCGTCGAGAGCGGCCGGCTCACCGGGATCATCGACTGGGGCGATGCGATGGTGACCGATCGGCACTACGAGCTGATCCAGCTCTACCGTGACATGTTCGGCTGCGACAAGGCGCTGTTCCGGGTGTTCCTGAGGGCCAGCGACTGGCCGGTCGGCAAGGACTTCCCCCGCCGGGCACTGGGCCTTGCCCTGTACCGCCAGGCAGTGGGTCTTGCCCAACACCCCACGATCGACGTCTTCGAGCCCATCGCAGCTCTGCTCCCGCTGCAAGACATCGGCACTCTCGACGAGCTCGCGACCGAACTCTTCGCCGTCTAGGTCTGAGCGCTCGCCTCAAGCAAGCCGCTTCTGGAACACGACCCGTGGCATCCCAGGTCCGAAGTAATCCTGGACGACGGGGATACCTTCTTCGCCTCCCGCTTTCGTTTCCGTCAGCGAAGGTGCTTGGGACCGAAGAGCTTCTCCCCGAAGAGCTTGTCCCATGGACGAGCGAGGCGCGACCGGCCTCCCTCCGACGTCAACTCGGAGGCGCAGGAAGGGCACTTCGGATTCTCACCCGCGATCTCTTCCGCGAAGAGCAGCAGGGACACGTCCTTGCAGTAGGGACACTTGTACTCGCTTCTCAAGTCCGCCCCCTCCCTCAGGAGTATCCCTCGCGCCTCGATGCCCGCCTACGGCACGATGGGGCGCGCGCCCGCGTTGGTCCTCCACGCGCGCCAGGTCAGCTCTCCCGTGGTGCAGAGCTGGGCCTGCTCGTCGGCGGTGAGCGCCGCGATCGCGTCGGAGAACGTCCCCGAGCCGACGTGGGTGCCGAGCCGCCCGTGGACGTGCATGGCCTCCTCCGTCCACACGTTGTCGAAGTCGAGCCGAGCCGGAGACAGCGTCAAACCGGAGTAGAACCACCAGTACTCGCCCCACCCGAACTCGGTCCCATCCTCACAGCCGAGGGTCCACGCGGCGTCGAAGGAGCGGAGCTCGATCGTCGAGTCCACCCTGGCGGTCGTCAAGTGCATCGGCTCGGCCTGGGAGGTCCTGCCCCGGTAGTTGCGCAGGCGGCCTGTCCCAGCCGCGGTCTTCGCCCCAGAGGTGATAACGGTCCTCATCGTGCCATCCGCCCCGGAGGTGATGACGGTCTTCGTCGTGCCATCCGCCCCGGATACGATCAGGGTCCTCGTCGTGCCCTGCGGGCTGACCAGGGTCTGCGAATCGGCGGCAGGCAGGCTCGACTTCTCCCCTGCGGTCCGCTGGAGCTGCCAGGTCAGCTCGCCGGTGGTACAGAGCTGGGCTCCCTTCTCGTCGGCGGTGAGCGCCGGGACCGTGAAGGAGAAGGTCCCCGAGCCGCCGTGCACGCCGAGCCGTCCGTGCACGTGGAGCGCCTCGTCCGGTGCCACCTCGTCGTAGTCGAGCCTTTCCGGAGACATCCGAAGGCCCGGCGACCAACCGTATCCCATCCCGTACTGGACCTGGCTGCCGTCCTCGCAGTCGAGGGTCACCAACCCGAAGCCGAGGCTGTCGAGCCTCGTCGTGGTGCCCACCATGTAGGTCTTCACGCTCATCGGCTCGCCCTGAGAGGTCGTGCCCCGGTAGTGACGGAAGTGCACGTCCTGGCCTCCCGCCGAGGCCACAACGGGGACCAGCACGGAGAGCACCATAAGCCCCGCCAGGCCCGCCCCGACGATCCTCATCCTCGTCATCGCGACCACCCCCTCCGCAAGGATGGCGGCGGAGTGGTTGGAGGGCAAGTTCTGGTGATGGGTGCGAACCCCTGACGCGACCGACGACCGGGTCCTCGTGCCCGAGTGCCGCCTCCTACCCGAGGTCGAGCGAGTAGTGGTTCGTGCCGCCGAGTTCGAAGCCGAGACGCTGGTACAGGCGGTTGGCGGCTTCGCGTGTCGGGTGCGAGGTCAGGGCGATCTCGCCAGCGCCTTCAGCTCGGGCCTGCGACATAAGCTCGCGCATCAACCGCTCGCCGATGCCCCGCGCGCGGTAGCGCGCATCCACCACAAGGTCCTCGACGTGAGCGGCGGTCCCCGTGACGACCGTGTAGACGACGAGCGTCCCCATGCCGACGATCGAGCCGTCGCACCGAGCGACGAAGAGGAACGTTCTGCCCCCGCGTACTACCCGAGCCAGCGCTTCCGCATCGGGGGTGGCTCCATCCGTCAGTTGTGGGTACAGGCGCTGAACCGCTTCGACGAGTTCCTGCGTGATCGTCGTTACTCGCTCGAGGGCGACGGTGTCTGCGGGGCTCCCCGGAACATCACCCACGGTGTCCGCCCTTCTTCGGGTCGCGATCGCGACGAGTCTAGTGCGCCCCTCCGCCGCAGGGCTTGCGCGACACGGGGCCTGTCATCCTGCCGGGCTCGCCCTCTGCCGAGATACCCATGACCACGTGACCGTAGACGTGTCAGGACCTCGGTTCCAGCCGGCGTCGGGAGGCTGCAGAAACATGGCCGAGAATCGGCCGAGCGCACCCCGCACGCCGCAGGACTATGGTGGCCGCGGGAGGCGATGTCATGAATCCCGAGTTCACGCACGGTAGACCACTTGGCCCAGAGGGGCCGGACAACGAGGCGAAGCGAGAGAGCCTGAGGGAGTTCGCGGGGCACCATCCGGTGAGGTCGGGGTCTTCGATACTCGGCGGCATCCTCGCGGTCACCGGAGCCGCGCTCTTGTTCGTCGCCACGATCATCGATAGCACGCAATGGGCCATGCCCGGCGTGGCCGGCATGAAGCTGGTCGTCTTCCTCGGCCACTACCCGCTGATCTCGTTCGGCTCGATGCTGGAGTGGTGGGGACCGATCCTGCTGCTGCTGGTCGCAGGGATCCTCGTCCTTTCCTCGCAGAGGCTGAAGGTGGTAACCGGCGCGCTCGTCGTGGGTGCGGCTGCCGTTCTGCTCTTCCACTTCGCGGGGCGGCTCGCCGTGATGCTTGCGATCCCTGAGTTCGCCGGCGGCGGCCACCGCTCCGTCCATGCCGGCATGTACCTCGGCTTCATCGGGAGCGGGATCGCTCTCGTGGGCGGCCTCGTCGCACTCCTGACGGCACGCGTCAAGACCTAGTGTCACCCTCGGGTGCTATGGTCCGGCCATGACGGTGGCATGGGCCACGCTCGGTGTGCTAGCGGCGACCGTTGTCGCCTCCCTCTTCTACCTGGGCGGCCGCATCGACGCGCAGGGCGCCTCGCTGGGGGGCCGCATCGACGCCCTGAGCGCTCGCGTCGACGCCCAGGGTGCTCGCCTCGACGCACGCATCGACGCGGTCGCAACCGACCTTGGCTCACGCATCGACGCCATCGATGCCAACCTTGGCTCACGCATCGACGCCATCGATGCCAACCTGGGCGCCCGCATCGACGCGCTCGATCTCAGCCTGGGAACCCGTATCGACACCCTCACCGTCAGGGTCGATGGCCTGAACGCCCGCCTCGACGACCACACCTCCAGGCACCGGCACGTCGGCTGACGCCGGCGCTACGCGGGGACCGTCGAGGTCTCGGTCTCCTTCAGACGGGACGCGTCGACCGTTATGCCCGGTCCCATCGTCGTCGTGACCGTGGCACTGATCACGTACTTGCCCTTCGCGGCCGAGGGTTTCGCGCGGAGCACCTCGTCGACCACGGCGAGGTAGTTCTCGATGAGCTGCTGCTCACTGAACGAGCGCTTGCCGATCACGAGGTGCAGGTTGCCGGTGCGGTCGGTCCTGTACTCGAGCTTGCCGGCCTTGATGTCCTGGACGGCCTTCCCGATGTCGAACGTGACCGTCCCGGTCTTCGGGTTCGGCATCAGGCCGCGCGGGCCGAGCACTCGCCCGGCCTTGCCGACCGCCGACATCATGTCCGGCGTCGCGACGGCGGCATCGAACTCGATGACCCCCTTCATGACCTGCTCGAGGAGCTCGTCCCCGCCGACGATGTCCGCTCCGGCTTCCTTCGCCTCACGGGCCTTCTCGCCCGTCACGAACGCGGCGACCCGGACCGACCGGCCGGTCCCGTGCGGGAGCGAGACCGTCCCGCGGACCGTCTGGTCGGCCTTGCGCGAGTCGACGCCGAGGCGGAACGCGACCTCGACCGTCTCGTCGAACTTCGCCTCGGGGAACCGCCTGATCAGCCGGATGGCGTCGCCGGGCAGGTACTCGCGATCCTCCTCGACGAGCTTCGCGGCCTCGCGGTAGCGCTTGCCGTTGCCGCTCACGAGACCACCTCCACGCCCATGCTGCGCGCCGTGCCGGCGATGATCTTCATCGCGGCCTCGACGTCCCTCGCGTTCAGGTCGGCCATCTTCTGCTCCGCGATCGTCCGCACCTGGTCCTGCGTGAGCGTCGCGACCTTCTCGCGGTTCGGCTCGCCCGAGCCCTTCTCGAGGCCCGCGGCCTGCTTGATCAGCTCGGAGGCCGGCGGCTGCTTCGTGATGAACGTGAACGTCCGATCTTCGAAGATGGTCATCTCGACCGGGATGACCTGACCGGCTTGCTGCTGCGTCTGCTCGTTGTACTGCCGGCAGAACTCCATGATGTTCACGCCGTGCTGGCCGAGCGCCGTGCCGACGGGCGGCGCGGGCGTGGCTTGTGCGGCGCGGATCTGGAGCTTGACGACGGCGAGGACCTTCTTCTTCGCCATCCGGTGCGTTCACCTCCTGCGGTACAAACGGCCTTCCGGCCTCCCGCGTCGTAGGAAGGGTCCCGGCCCGAGGCCGGTTGATACCGATGCTACCGGTGCGGCGCGCCTGCGCCAACGTCCTCGAACTGGGTGGAACTGACTAGTACGAACCGCGTAGCCGGGGCTAAAGGGGGGGAGACCATAGGTCGAGATTCTCCCTTGGACCGGCAGATGGCCGGTCCGCTGGAGATCGAGTGCCCATGAGCGCCGGATCCACCTCGGCCGAGGCTGGAGCGTCGTCCCCCTCGGGACGCCATGAGACGCGCACCCCGCCAACGGCCCCGCGCGTCAGGGCGTGGGTCGTCTACCCGGCCGTCGCCGCCGCTGCGATCTTCGTCTACTACTTCCTCCCCTACCGCGCACAGCCGTGGCTGTACGGCGCCATCGGGCTGTCGTCGATGTCGGCCATCGCGGTGGGGATCCGGCGCAACCGTCCCGAGCTGCCGCTCGCCTGGTGGCTCCTGTTCGTCGGTCAGACCCTCTTCTTCATCG
>Ga0315282_10014782_pt1 | contig 11585 bp, 11 predicted proteins | sample YL17G07_20_MG_FD_203693 | JGI IMG/M metagenome (GOLD analysis project Ga0315282, IMG submission 203693) | Sediment microbial communities from Yellowstone Lake, YNP, Wyoming, USA - YL17G07_20 | ecosystem: Environmental > Aquatic > Freshwater > Lake > Sediment | place: USA: Wyoming | collected...
CGCCGCTCGAATCTAAAGGTTACGTCCAAATGACCCGAGACGTTCTCGCCGAGCACTGCATCAAAGTGTTCATTTCAGAAGAATTTGGTCGCCTGCACGTACCATCAAATCAGGAATACAAACAGTGCGACCACAAGGTGCCTGGCGATTTTTCGTCCGCCGCATTTCTCTTAGCCGCGGCAGCCATAACTCACTCAGAAGTGCGCGTCAAGAATCTGGATTATGAGACAACACAGGGAGACAAAGCTATAGTGGGCATTCTCAAGCAAATGGGTTCGAATGTGAATGTGCGCAGTGGCCAGGTTGAAATAGAGGGAAAAGGCGGCTTGCTTGATGCTGCGGACGTGGATGCGAGGGACATACCTGACCTTGTTCCAGTCTGCGCCGTCCTAGCGTGCTATGCAAAGGGCACTTCTAAAATACACGATGCCCAAAGGCTTAGGTACAAGGAGTCAGATAGGCTATTATCGCTTTATCTTGAACTAAAAAAGATGGGTGCGGATATAACTATGGATGAGAACAGTTTGACTGTAAAAGGCCCGTGCGCGTTGCGTGGCAGCACGATCGACCCGCACAATGACCACAGGATTGCCATGGCTTGCGCTGTTGCCGCGTTAGGTGCCAGTGGCGAGACAAGAATTCAAAATGCTGAGTGCGTGAAAAAATCTTATCCGAGATTCTTTAATGATTTACGTGTCTTAGGGGTTGATGTTGTTGGCGGGGAATTCGATAGGTAAAGAATTCGTGGTAACCTCTTTCGGGGAGAGCCACGGCAAATGCGTAGGCGTCATCGTTGACGGTTGCCCAGCTGGGCTTCCTTTTTCTGAAAAGGACATTCAGGCGGAGGTGGACAGGAGAATCCCACCACAACCAAAGATTGTTTCTGGGCGAATCGAAAAAGATGTTGCAGCAATCCTCTCTGGAATTTTCAACGGCTTCACAACAGGCGCGCCAATCAGCATGATAGTAGAGAATAAAGAAGCGGATTCCAGCGACTACGAAGCAATCAAGGATTTGCCCAGACCAGGACACGCTGATTATACTGCACGCTTGAAGTATGGGGGCTTTAATGATTATCGCGGTGGTGGCCGATTCTCTGGAAGAGTCACCGTAGCTTTGATAATGGGTGGCGCTGTAGCCAAAAAGCTGCTGAGCCTATTCAACGTTGATGTTTTGGCTTACACCACAGCCATAGGCAACGTGAGAATGGGCAAATCGCTTAGCTTCGAGGAAATCCGCAAACGCAGATATGAAACAGCCGTCAGGTGCCCAGATGTAGCGTGCGCCGAAGCGATGGAAGAAGCCATTGTGAAAGCCCGAAAAGAAGGCGACAGTGTAGGCGGAATAATCGAAATTATCGCCTTAAACGTTCCAGTCGGAGTTGGCGAGCCACTGTTTGGCTCTTTGGATGCTGACATCGCGAAAATGTTGTTTGCCATTCCCGCGGTGAAAGGCGTTGAATTCGGAGCGGGCTTTAGGGCGGCGGAACTGAAAGGCTCCGAGAATAACGATGCGTACCTAATGCGAGACGTAAAGGTTGCAACGTTAACGAACAACGCGGGCGGAATCCTAGGCGGCATTTCCTCTGGCATGCCGATTATAGTCAGAATAGCTGTAAAACCCACTCCATCTATTGCGAAAGAGCAGCAGACTGTGAACTTGTCCGAGATGAAAAACGCTACGATAAAAGTAACTGGTAGGCACGATCCCTGCGTGGTTCCCAAGGCAGTGCCCGTTGCAGAATCTGCTGTGGCGATAGTTCTTGCTGACCACATGATTCGCAGTGGCGTTATACCGAAAGTTTTGAAGGAGCGGAAATGATTGGAGAACATCACCCAATTAAGGAAAAGAATCGACAAAGTGGACGAACAAATCTTGCGTCTTCTGGAGGAAAGAGTCAAAACATGCGAATTAATTGGTTCAGTGAAAAAAGAGCACGGGATATCCATCAAAGATGCCTATAGAGAAAACGAAGTTTACGCGCATGTCAGAAAAAAAGCTGTAGAATTGGCGCTTGACCCTGTGCAGGTGGAATCAGTCTACCGCCAAATAATTAATATGTGCAACTCAGCTCAAGAGTTAAAAGAAAAAGGCTAATGCTGAAAACCCTTTGGTGTTAACGAACATGCTGTATGAGATAAACGAGAAAGCACTAAAGCTCGAAAGCGAAGGAAAAAAGATAATCAAGTTAAACCTTGGCGACCCAGACCTGCCAACTCCAAACGAGATAATTGAAGCCGCCTATGAGGCGATGAAACAGGGAAAAACAAAGTATTCTTCTTCCTACGGCGAGAAGAAGCTCCGAGAAAAACTCGCAAATGTTCACGGTGTTTCAGCCGATAATATTGTGATTACGCCTGGTTCAAAATGGGGCGTATTCTCCACAATGTACCTGCTGCTGAAGGGCGGCGGAAACGTTATAATTCCCACGCCTTACTGGACGGCATACGAGTTAACCGCCAAAACTCTTGGCGTTGAGACCAGATTATTGAAAACGGAGCTTGATTCCAACTGGAAAATCAACCTTGAAACCCTTGAAAGCCTGATTGACAAAGAAACGCGAATGATAATACTAAACAACCCGAACAACCCCACAAGCAACGTTATCGACGAAAAGGTTCTCGACGGCATAGTCCAAATAGCCAACGATAAAAGAGTCACGATTTTGTCAGATGAGGTTTACGCGGACATAAGTTTCGTCAAAACGAAGAGCATCCTAGAATACGGCGATAACCACATAATGGTTACTGGCTTTTCGAAAATGTTTACGATGACGGGATGGCGAATCGGCTACGTCATCGCCAACAGGGAACTGATCGAAAGAATCGCGAGGTTGACCCAGATAACATTTACCAACGTTCCGGTTTTCATTCAAGAAGCGGCACTGACAGCATTAGGGCTGCACGACCAACTCACAGGGGCAATTAAAGAAGAGTACCAGGAAAGGGCGAAGATAGCCTGCGAAATCCTATCTAAGGCAAAGCTGGAGTTCTCAAAGCCTGATGCCCCATTTTACGTGTTTCCAAGGCGTCGCGGCTTAGACTCTGAAAGATTCGCGCTAGACCTGCTTGACAATGGAGTAGCTTTGGCGCCTGGCACAGCGTTTGGCGATTACCGAGAACACTTCAGAATATCTCTAACCGCGCCCAGAGAAGAAATCGAAATAGCCCTTAACAAGATTTGTGAGGCGCTGTGATGAGAATTGCGATAATCGGCACGGGAAAAATGGGCGTGTGGTTTGCCAAGTTCTTTCTTGAAGAAGGCTACTCTGTAGTGGTCGCGGACAGGAATAAAGAAAAACTATCAAAATTAAAAGGTGAAATTGCGGTTGAAACCGCCGACTTTGTGGAAGCTGTTCAAAACGCTGATAGAGTTCTGATATGCGTGTCCATCGGTGCTTTCGAAGAGGTTGTCAAAAAGATTAGTTCCAGTATACGCGAAGGCCAAGTTGTCATGGATATATGTTCGATCAAAGATTTCCCAGTCAAAGTCATGCACAAACACATAAAAACCGGGTTAGTTCTGGGCACCCACCCCGTTTTTGGTCCTAGAAGCAAAGGCGTCAAACACAAGGCTTTCATTCTCACTCCAACCAACGCCGAGGAAAGAGAGTTTGCGGAAAGCTTCAAAAAATGGTTGGAAACGAAAAAAGCCCACGTCTTCATGATGCCTCCTAGAAGGCATGATGAGTTGATGTCGGTTGTTCTCGGCTTTCCGCACTTTCTCGGTTTGGTTGCCTGCGAAACTCTCCTCGAACAAGCTGATTATCCTGAAACCAAGAATGTTGCGGGTACAACCTATCGGTTGCTGCTTACCTTGGCGGAGGTCACAGCGTTAGAAAACCCAGAACTCTTCGCAAGTCTCCAACTGAGCCTGCCGGAGCTAGAGAAAATCGAAAGCTCATTTATCGAAAAGGCGCAGGAGTGGCTAAACTTGATAAAACAGAAAGATTCAGCGGTTATTACCAGCAAAATGGAACAGTTAAAGGAGAAGCTTATGAAGGCAAGCCGTGACTACGCGCGTTCGTATGAGATTATGTATAAAATGTTGGAGGCCGCTGAAGACTACACGGCTTAGGCTTTCTCGGCTTGTCATGTCAATTTTCTAACATTACAATCGCAGAGCGACCACAGTCGGGAGGTCTACAAAATCACATCAAAGGGAGAGAAATTAGTAGAAATTCTGACTTAGCGCGCAGGTGCGATTTGACCGTTTGATTTTTCTGGACCAGCAGAAGATCTAAAAAAAGCATAAGTATTGTACTTTGACTCATACTCTACAGACATACTTAAAATAAGCCGCAGGCGTTAGTCAAGAAATCTTGACTAAAAACTGGTTGCTATGTGTTTGTTTTGTCAATAAACCTTTACAAGAACTCTTTTACCACAGAAACAGCCTGGTATTATGTAGGTTTCAAGAAGAGAAAAGCAATGGCGAACCTGGCAGAGATAAGGAAAGCGTTCCCTGCAGTAGTTCTCATCTTGGCACTCTTATTCACAGTAGTGGCTGGAACGCAAATTGTTGAGGTGGCAGAGGCTAATTTTTTCATAGGGCCTAGTGTCTGGATTGATTCTCCATCTTCTGGTGTGGTCTACACAAACACTTCTGTCCCACTACACGTTGTGGCTATTGTTCGAGCTGATTCTCCAGAGATTGTGCGCTTTCTTTACTGTGTTGATGAAAACTCAAACGTAACCCTAACAAATTTAAACAAGACGGGCACCGTGGGAGGTTATGAGTTTCATACAGAATCAGTTTTGAAGAATTTGGCCGAAGGCAATCACACGCTAAAGGTTTATTCGCAGGATGCTTCCGGTGAGGAAATGTCAGGATCAGTTGAGTTCATAATTGATACGCACTTCAAGAGTCCGCTTCTGGTTCTGTCTCCCAAAAACATAACCTACACCATAAGTGAGGTTCCTTTGACTTTTGTTTGCAGTGAAGAAATAACGTCTGCTGACTATCTGCTGGACGGAATAGGAGAAGGACCCATTTCTGGAAACTTGACTTTGGCTGAGTTGCCGATTGGCGTGCATGAAATAACAGTTGTCGTTTGGACTGTAAGAGGTTTTTTTTCTCAAACACTCTACTTCAGCATATCAGAACCAGAGCCTTTTCCGATTGGGCCTGTCTTAGGTGTTACTGTTATCGCCATTGTTCTTGTTTGTGCTAGTTTGCTGCTCTACTTCAAGAAACGCAAACGTGGAGCTATGCGCTCATGAAGAGAACAGCATTGGCACTAACAATCATGTTTGCATTGCTTGTTTTATTAGTGGTTGGAGTGCCGTTTACCATCATGTATGCTCAGGCACAAGATAGTTCGCCTGAACCAGCGGTACTTGACCACTTTAGTTTTGACTATATAAGCGATGGTCAAACTGTCGGCATTCCCTTCAAAATTACTATCACTGCAATGGATCAATATAACCAGACATTCACGAGCTATAACGGAACAAATACTCTAGGCGCAACGGAGATTGACTTTCACGTTGTTGATATTTCCAAGTGGTACCATGTTAGCCTTGGAGCTACTGGAGCTTTTATTAATGGCATCTGGAGCGGTCAAGTAACGATTCCTGAAGCGTTGTATAAAAAATCTGCGGGCTATATTTGGGAAATAAGTACGAGTGGAGGCGGAAAAAGCGGAAAAAGCAATGTGTTCATAGTTTATAATCCTCCTCCTACACCATCGCCAACTCTCACTCCCTTTCCAAGTCCTTCTCCTTCACTTTCTCCGACTCCAACACCTACCCTTGCTCCAACGCCCACTCCTTCTCCAGAACCCACACCAAAAGTAGAGCCTTTCCCAACAACCTTAGTCATAGCTTCCATAGGGTCCGTAGCCATTGTGGGGTTAGGTCTGCTAGTCTACTTAAAGAAACGCCAAAAAGGGTCTGTGGATAAAGGTGTAAAGTTGGAAAGTTGACTTCAAACGGTTATGCTGCTCTGGAGTACGAACCCAAGATTTTTATGAATGTCACACTCTTTTCTAGTGCTTTCAGCGCTTCGACACAGCGTCTTTCGCCTCTGTGTCCTTCGAAATCCACGTAAAAGTTGTATTCCCACGGCGTCTGCTTTGTCGGTCTTGACTCAATCTTTGTCAGATTTATGTTTCGCTTGGCAAATTCCCCGAGAACGTGATAAAGCGAACCTGGCGTGTGTGCGGCAGAGAAGATTATTGAAGTCTTGTCTCTGCCCGTTATTGGCGCGTCCTCTTTGGATAGGACAAAGAACCTCGTGTAGTTGGCTGGTTTGTCTTCTATTTCTCTGGCGAGGATTTTCATTCCGTAAAGTTCAGCCGCTCTTTCACTGGCCACAGCCGCCGCGTCTTTCAGTCCTTTCTCCTTCAGCATTTTCACGCTGCCTGCTGTGTCATAGGTTGGGATAAGCTCGCGGCCTAAGCGTTCCAGAAAGTTTCGGCACTGAGCCAAGGCTTGGGGATGAGAGTAAACTGCTTTAACCGCCTCTAAGCTCGTGTTGGGGTTTGCGATGAGGCAGTGGGAGACCCTGAGGATGATTTCGCCGCAGACTTTGAGATCATGCGCTAGAAAAAGATCGTAGGTTTGGTTCACGCTTCCTTCCAGAGAGTTTTCTACTGGGACAACCCCATACTGCGATTCCTGTTTATCCACGCTTTCGAAAACTTCCGCAAGTTCTCTGTAGGGTTTGACACCCACTGATGCTCCGAAAAAGGTGTAAACTGCGCTTTCGCTGTATGCGCCTCTCTCTCCTTGAAAGGCTACTCGCACTTTTTGTTTCCCACCTTTCGATTTCTTATTAGACACTTGTTTATACCGTTTATCATTGCCTCGACGCTGGCCATGACTATGTCTTCTCTGGCGGCTCTCGCCGATACTATGTGTCCTTGTTCGTCTTCAACTTTTATGACTACCTCAGCCACTGCGTTCGAGCCGCCTGTTATAGCCTCAAGGCGATACTCTTTCAGTCTAATTTTCGCGAGGCTGTGAGTAAGCTTCTGTATAGCCTTCAGCACAGCGTCCACTGGACCCACGCCTGTCTCCGCTGCAATGTACTCTTTTCCGTCTAGAACCAGTTTTACTGATGCTGTTGGGATCACTTTGATTCCTGTTACCACAGCCAAGTCGCAGAGGTCAACGATTTTTTCTTCGCCTAGAACTTCACCCATGACTGCTGAGGTTAACGCTATCAAGTCAGCGTCGGTCACCATCTTGCCCTTGTCGCCTAAGTCTTTGACTCTTTGAACTATTTCTTTCAGTTGCTCTTCTGTGGGGTGTATTCCTACGTCTTCGAGTTCCGATTTAATGCCGCGAGTTCCTGCAAGCTTTCCGGCTACGAATTTTCTGGTGCGCCCCACCAACTCGGGCTTTATAGGCTCAAACGTTAAGGGCTTGACTGTCACTCCGCGGGTGTGAATGCCCGATTCGTGAGCAAAAGCGTTTTCCCCCACAATCGCCTTGTTCGCTTGCACTGAGATTCCTGTTAGCGTGGACACCATTCTGGAAGTGCTGTAGAGCAAACGCGAGTTGACGCCTGTTTTAAATTTGTAAATCATGTGGAGCGCCATAACAACCTCTTCCAAAGATGCGTTTCCTGCTCTTTCGCCGAGACCGTTAACGGTAACGTGCACTTGAGTGGCTCCTGCTTCCACAGCGGCCAACGAATTCGCTACGGCCATGCCGAAATCGTCGTGGCAGTGAATGCTGATTGGAACGTTTACCGCCGTTTTGAGTTCTTCGATAAACTTGTGCATAGTTCGCGGAACCATTATCCCCACTGTGTCGGGCACATTCAGCATGTCCGCGCCCGCTTTCTCAGCGGCTTTGCACACCTGCTTCAAAAATTTCATTTCGGACCTTGTGGCGTCCATGGGTGAAAACTCGCATTTTAAACCATGCTTCTTAATGTATTCGATCGAATCCACAGTTGCTGACAGCACTTGCTCGGGCGTCAAACCAACAGCGTACTTCATCTGCACAGGCGAAGTGGGAATAAACGTGTGAATCGTGTCAACGTCACATTCGATTGCAGCATCTATGTCGCTTCTGTTGGCGCGTGCTAAAGCGCAAATTTCCGCGTCCAAATCAGCTTTAGTTATTTCTTTTATTACTTTCTTTTCGCCCTCAGAAGATATTGGAAAACCCGCTTCGATCACATCAACGCCTAGCAAGCTCAGTTGATGTGCAATCTCAAGTTTATCTTCAAAAGTTAGCGAAACACCGGGGGTTTGCTCTCCGTCTCTCAGCGTGGTGTCAAAGATGCGGATGCAAGTCGGGCTTTTCGCTTTCATAACTCACTCAACTCTTTCTTTGAGTTACTGCAGCGGCTATGGCTTCAGCCATGCCTATCGTTGTGGTTTTGCCGCCCAAGTCGGGTACCGTGTCGCCACTGCACAACGTTGTCACTACCGCATCTTCTATTGCATTTGCCGCGTTTATGCATTTGGCATCGTTGTACTTTTCACCCAGCCACTCCAGCATCATCTTGGCTGCCAGTATCATTGACAATGGATTTGCGGTTTGCTTGCCCACTCTGGTTGGCGCTGAACCATGAATAGGCTCGAAAAGAGCAAAGTCGTCGCCTATGTTGGCGCCTGGAGCCATGCCCAATCCGCCGACAAGCTGCGCCGCTTCATCAGACAATATGTCGCCGAACATGTTACAAGTAACCAAGACATCGAAGTCCTGCGGTTCTTTTATCAGCCGCATGCTTGCCGCGTCCACGTACAACTCGTTAAACGCTACGTCTGGGTACTGCTTGGCGACTTCTCTGCAGACACTTGCGAACAACCCGTCGGTTACACGCATGACATTGGCTTTGTGAATCGCTGTGACCTTCCTTTTTCCGTTACGCAGCCTCGCCACTTCAAAGGCTTTTCTCGCTATGCGTTCGCAGTTCCTGCGTGTGATTACTCTCAGGCAGACTGTGGTGTCGTTGCCTATGGTGAATTCTAAGCCTTTGTAAACGTCCTCAGTGTTCTCCCTCACAAAGATCATGTCTATATCCGGTCGCGCCGCAGCCGCTGCTGGGTAAGCCTTCAATGGGCGGAGATTAGCGTAGAGGTCAAACATCAGCCTGAGCTTTACGATGACATCTGCGGCGGTTTCGCCAACAGGGCCCTTCAAACAAGCGTGGGAGGATTTGATTTTTTGCACACTATCTTCAGGGAGCGGCACGCCTCTTCGCTGAGCGCACATGTCGCCCGCTTCCGTCTCCATCAAGTTTAGTTTCAAACCAAATTTGGCTTGCGCTGCCTTCAGCACTTTTAGCGTTGCGTCTGTTAGTTCTGGACCTATTCCATCTCCAGCGATTACGGATATTTTGTACTCCGTCATTTCTTGTTTAATCTCCTTCGAAGGTTGTCTATGAGACCTCCGTCCGAGAGTATCTCTAAGATGAATGATGGAAGCTTGTTTACGCGAAGACTTTGACCTTTAGACAAGTTTTGTATTTCTCCCGCTTCAAAGTCTACAACGAGTTTATCACCGTTTTCAACAACGGCTGAGACGCCCTTGCATTCGACTACGGGCAAGCCTATGTTAATGGCGTTTCGAAAGAAGATGCGCGCAAAGGACTCAGCCACCACGCACTGGACGCCTGCATACTTTAACGCCAAAGGCGCTTGTTCTCTGCTGGAGCCGCAGCCAAAATTTTTGCCACCGACCACAATAATGCCTTTTTGGGCTTTTTCAGGGAAGGCGGGGTCTAACCCTTTCATGGCGTGTTTGGCTAAATCTTTCGGATCCATTAGAACCAAGTGTTTTCCTGGCAGAATCACGTCTGTGTCTATGTTGTCTCCGAATTTTATTGTTGTTCCTGTTACTTTCATGTTTCCGAAGCCTCCAGTTCTCGGGGGTCCGTTATCCTGCCTGTTATTGCAGAAGCAGCGACTGTTGCTGGAGAGGCTAAGTAAACGTTGGCTTCAGTGCTGCCCATTCTTCCGATGAAGTTGCGGTTTGAAGTGCTTACGCATGTTTCGCCTGAGGCTAACAAGCCTATGTGCCCGCCTAGGCACGGGCCGCACGCTGAGCCGCACACTATGGCGCCGGCGTCGGCGAAAATTTCTATCAGACCTTCTCTTAGCGCCTGCGAGTACACCTCTTGCGAAGCTGGGATCACTATCGCTCTCACGCCGTTCTTGATTGTTCTGTCCTTCAGGATTTGAGCCGCTAAACGCAAGTCCTCGATTCTTCCGTTAGTGCAGGACCCGACGAAGGCTTGCTCGATTGGAACATTGCCTAATTCGGAAACGGGTTTCACGTTATCCACGGATGAAGGACAAGCCACTTGAGGCTCCAAGCCCGTAACATCAAGCTCCATGGCTTTCGCGTAAGAAGCGTCTGCATCGCTCTTCAAAGATTCGAACGGTTCCAAGGGCTTGTCTGTCCTTCCTTCTAGGAACTTGCGGGTGATTTCATCTGGCTCTACGATGCCGTTCTTGGCGCCCATCTCCACGGTCATGTTGCAGAGGGTCATTCTGCCCGCCATGCTCATGCCGCGTATGGCTGGGCCAGCGAACTCGACGCTTTTGTATATTGCTCCGTCAGCTCTTACCAGCCCGATTATGGACAGGATTAGATCCTTGGAAGTGACGTACTTTTGGAAGCGTCCCTTCACGTTTATTCTGATGGCTTCTGGCACTTTCAGCCAAATCTTGCCCGTAGCAAAGACTGCCGCCGCTTCTGTAGAGCCTATGCCCGTTGCGAAAGCGCCTAAAGCGCCGTAGGTGCAGGTGTGGGAGTCTGCTCCAACTATGAGCGTTCCGGGGAGGACGTGGCCCTTCTCGGGCATTACTTGGTGGCAGATTCCGCCTTTGCCTACGTCGTAGAGGCGTATGTTCTGTTCTTTGGCGAATTTTCGCAGCATCTTGTGCAGTTCTGCTGCTTTGACAGACTCGGCGGGCACCTGATGGTCTAGGATTATCACTATTTTTTTGTTGTCCCAAACGTGGTCCACGCCTATTCGTTTGAAGGCTTCAACGGCTAAGGGTCCAGTTAAATCGTGAACCATTATCATGTCCACGTTGGCGTCCACGATTTCTCTTGGGTGCACTACGTTTTTTCCTGATGCTTTGGCCAAGATTTTTTCGGAAATATTCAAGTTTTTGTTCCTTCTTTCAGTGCTATTTTTCCACAATTATGTCGTCAATGTTTGGCGGAGTTACTCGTCGATTCTGATTGATTTTGAGCCTCGCGAAAGAGCGGTTACGCCTGTTCTGGCAATTTCGATTATGCCGAACGTCTTCATTAAGTTGAGGAAGGCGTCTATCTTGTCAGAGGTTCCAGTAATCTCTATCGCCAAAGTTTCTGGGGAAACGTCTACCACGTGACCTCTGAATACTTCTACATAATTTATTATGTCAGATCTGGTTTTGGTGTCGGAAACATTCACCTTGACAAGGGCTAATTCTCGGGTAACTATGTTCTCTGGGTCTAGCTGGCTGACTTTCACAATGTCGATGAGCTTTTTCATCTGTTTTACTACTTGTTCTATGGTTTTATCGTCGCCTGTGACGGTTATGGTCATTCGCGCTAAGCCTTTCTGTTCTGTTGGGCCCACGGTGATGCTTTCGATGTTGAAGTTTCTGCGTCGGAACATGTTGGCTA
>Ga0315282_10014783_pt1 | contig 11585 bp, 8 predicted proteins | sample YL17G07_20_MG_FD_203693 | JGI IMG/M metagenome (GOLD analysis project Ga0315282, IMG submission 203693) | Sediment microbial communities from Yellowstone Lake, YNP, Wyoming, USA - YL17G07_20 | ecosystem: Environmental > Aquatic > Freshwater > Lake > Sediment | place: USA: Wyoming | collected...
GCTCACCGTTGATTCTGCCCCGGGAGCAACCGACCATCTTCGATGCGGAGGGTGCGGTCGGCCACGTACTCAAGGCGCTCGTCATGGGTGGCCACGATGACGCAGACGTTTTGTTCTTCCACGGTCTTTCGCAGAAGATCGGCGATGACGGTTCGGTTGTCCGCATCGAGATTGGCGGTGGGCTCATCGGCGAGGATGATTTTGGGATGGTTGTGAAGCGCCCGGGCCAAGGCGGCGCGCTGCTTCTCTCCGGCAGAAAGATCGGCCGGCAGGTGGTCAAGACGGTGCTTAAGCGCGAGCCTTTCGAGCATGGCGATGGATCGGGGGCGCGCCTCTCGCGCGGGCTGGGGAAGGAAATCTCCCACCAACGCGACGTTTTCTCAGGCTTTCAAGGCTGAGATAAGGTTGAAGCTTTGGAACACGAAACCGATGGTTTCCCCGCGCAGCCTGGCGAGCGATCTAGAAGATAGCTGGGTGACATCCTTCCCCAGGATGTGGATACGCCCGGATGAAGGCTTCAGTAAACAGCCCAACATGGCCAGGAGAGTGGTTTTGCCGCTACCTGAGGGTCTCATTGGTGTCTGAGTTTCATTAGCCCCGCAAACTATTTTCCAAAGACTCTTTCGGGATCAGACACACCGAAAAGCAGCCCGGTTGAACGGTTTACCCAATTTTTAGAAATACTACTCCATGGGACTTCTGCAGTCAATATTTCCCGATCGGTCACCCATGCTCAAAGACCGCCTAGTAGTGGTGGCGTGGCGGCAAGGCCGAAGTCACATGTACCCGTCAATACCCACTGGGGCAGGATATCCAAGACACGACATCGATGATCTTAGAGTGAACAAATTTGGTCTAATCGGTTTCGATTACCTCCATCAATGACGTTCGGCATTGATAAAATTCTTCAAGTCTTCTTCGAGCAACATTGATTTTTCCAGTTGTTCTTCTTTCAACCTTCGGATAATCACCCTTGAAATTGGTGATAAGCGGCCAGCCGGTAATCTTCACAGAGCCACCGAAGCCATGCCGAAAAAAACGACGCCCTGCAAGAAAAGTCAAATTTAAAATTGCACCTGATGAAAATCCGCTCAATCGAATTTGGGTTCGTTGCCGATAATTCCGGCCTCCCTCAACTCAGCCATTTCCTTGTCGGTCAGGCCCAGAAGCTCCCTGAAAACATAATCGTTGTGCTGCCCCAGACATGGCGCAGGGAAGCGGATCCGGCAATCCGCGTCGGACATCTTGGCGATGTTGCCTGGGAGTCGCCGCGTACCGGCGTACGGGTGATCGACCGGTTCAAAGAATTCGCGGCTGATGAATTGCGGGTCCTCGAGCATTTCTCCGGGATAAAGGACAGGAGCCGCAGCCAATCCGGCCCGCTGAAGCCGCGTCATCACCTCGTACCGGTCCATTGTCCTGGTCCAGGCGGCAATACGCTCATCCAATTCGTGACGATGATCCTGCCGACCGGCATGAGTAGCGAACCGGGAATCGTCAGCCCAGGCGGGACTCCCGAGGGCCTTGACGAACCGCCTCCATTCTTCGTCGCTGACGATGCTGATTACGGCCCAGGCGTCTTCCCCCTGACAGGGATAGCAACCCTGGGGCGCGGCCCAGTCGTCCTGGTTGCCCTTTCTTTTCTGGATGCGTCCGTTCAGGGCGTAATCGAGCAGACCCTCCATGTGCTTGGCCGCCACCTCAAAATGAGAGACATCCACGAACTGCCCGCGGCCGGTTTTGTGACGGTAGTGCACCCCGGCCAAAACGGCCAGGGCCGCGGCGAACCCGCCGCAGGGATCGCCGTAAGCGATTCCCGGCCGCATGGGCGGGCCGTTTTCAAAACCAGTTATTTCGTCCAGGCCGCAAAAAGCGTTGATACAGTCGCCAAAGGCGGGGGTGTCCTTATAGGGGCCGGTGCAGCCGTAGCCAGGCATGGACACCATGAGAATGTCGGGCTTGACTTTACACAACGCTTCATAACTCAGCCCCAGGTTGGGCATCACCCGAGGCGTGAAGTTGTTGATCACCACGTCGCTGACAGCGACCAGTTTCAGATAGAGTTCCTTGCCCTTTTCCTCGGTCAGGTCGAGAGTGATGCCCAGCTTGTCGTGGTTGACCTGGATGAACCAGGGCCCCCTTTCCCAAAACCGTTCCCTCATCTTGAATCGGATGCTGTGGTACCGCATGCCGTCGAACCGGAGCACGGATTCTATTTTGATGACCTCCGCGCCCATGTCCGCCAGCACCACCGTGCCCTGCGGCCCGGCCCAGGCAATGGTATGGTCCAATACGCGAAGCCCCTCAAGCGGGAGTCTGGGCATGATCGATTTCCTGGCTAGTGCTTGGTTGTGAAAGAAAGTGATGTTTCATGGTCATCGCGAGGAGCGCAGCGACGTGGCGGTCTCGTGTAGGGGCGGGTTTCAAACCCGCCCGGGCAAGGTTCGCAGAGCCGCTGACAATCGTTGGGTTTCGCTGCACTTCCCCCAATCTACGGCTTTGCTTCGCTCGCAGCGATGCCCCTTTTTCACATAACGCTAAACTAGACAACCAAGTACTAGGCGAATCGCGAAATAGAAAAGCCGTTTCCATCCTCATTGAGCGGCCTCGAGTTCCCGCGCCGAAAGCCCCAGGCGATCGATCAGGATTTCCCGGTTGTGCTCGCCCAGGAGCGGGGCGCGCGATATTTTCCACGGGGTTTCGGACATGATGAACAGGGGGCCCGGGTAAGCCACCGGGCCGAGCATCGGGTGGTCCACCTCCGTGAAAAACCCGCGCGACCGAAGCTGCGGATCCTTAAAGAGCTGCTCCATGTCGTTCGATATTCCCACCGGCACCCGCCAGTCCATGGCCTGCTCGAAAACCTGTTGCTGGGTCTTGTCCTTCAGGTAATCGCTCAGGATGGCGTCCAGTTCGTCGGCGTGGATGCTCCGCTGTTTCCAGTGATTGAAGCGGGGATCGTCCGCGAGTTCGGGGCGGCCAATCATGCCGCACAAGGCCTGGAACTGGTTCTCCTGCTCGGTGTCGATGCAAACGTATCCGTCCCGGCAAAGCAGGATGGCGATGGGGTAGACGTCCGGAATACGCGGATCGCCGTTAATGATCACATCGGACATGGGGCGCATGCCGTTTCGAACCCGGTTGTACTTAGTGAATTGAAAGCTGGTCGCCGGACAGCCCTTCAGCGTGGCCGCAATCTCGGATATGGCCACGTCCACCCATTGGCCGGCGCCGCTGAGGTCCCGGCAGCACACCGCGCTCATGGTGGCCAGGGCCGCGGCCAGACCGGCCATGAACTGCAGCTGCTGACCGCCGAGTTTGAGCGGCTCACGGTCCGGTTCGCCGATTTCGGCCTGGACACCGCCCAGGGCGCTCAGCGTGATTTCATACCCTCGGTAGTCGCGGTAGGGCCCGGACTGTCCGTAATTGGAGATCGAGGTCATGATCAAGCCGCCGTTGACCTGTTTCAGGTCTTCATAGGCCAACCCGAGGGAGGGCAGCACGCGCGGCGAAAAATTTTCGATGACCATGTCGGCCCGCGCCGCCAGACGCCGGACAGCCTTACGGCCCTGAGCGGTCTTCAGATTCAGAGTCACGCCTTTTTTGCCCAGGTTGAGATAACTGAAGAGGCCGCTTTTTTCCAGGTGGGGCTTGTCCTCAAGAAAAGGCCCAAGACGTCTCGCGCCGTCCCCGACTTCCGGCCGCTCCACCTTGATCACTTCGGCCCCTAATCCGGCCAAGAGTGAGGCGGCATAAGGCCCGGCGATGTAATGGCCCAGATCGATCACGGTCAGATCGGAAAGGGCGCCGGCTGGGGGATCGCCTCTTTTCAGGTTATTCATGGCTAGCCTTTCAATCCGATTCGAAAAGGGTCAAGGCGTTTTTATACAGCCATTTTTCCTTGACGTGTTCTTTCAGGGGCAGCGCCCGAAATTCCTCGATGATTTCCCTGATCGGCATTCCCAGGTCCTCGGCGCCCGAGGCGAAAACGATCCGGTCCTGAAGCAGGGTGTTCCCAAATTGCATGAGCATCTCGAAGCCGGACCCGGGCGTAGCCAGGTGTTTGGGCCGGTGCGAGGAGGTGTCGATAAAGACATTGCGGTGTCGGCGCGCCACGCCGATCAATTCCGGGACCCAGGGCCATCCGCCGCAGCTCGCCACGATTTTCATCTGAGGGAAATCCATGGCCACTTGATCCAGGTGCAAAGGCCGGCCGACATCCATGGGCAGATCGGTGCGGTAGTTCATGGCCGTGTAAATCAAGACCGGGATGTTCAGCTCGACCGCCTTGGTGTAGATCGGGTAAAATTTCCGGTCGTTGGCCCGAATGCCATACCTGTAGGGCGAGGCATAGACCGCCTTGAAACCCAGTTCCTTGACCGCGCGTTCGAGTTCGCGCACCGCGGCCATGCCCTTATGCGGGTTGACCAAGGCCATGCCGAAGAGCCGGTTGGGGAGCCGGGAAACAATCTCCGCGGTCCGATCGTTCCGCGGAGTGTCGATCAGACCCCAGGCGACTCCGGCTTCGTCCAGCTCTTTTTCAAACTCGGGCACGGTCACGGCGATCTTTTCCGCCCCTTTTTGGAGAAAGGCGTCGAATTCCCCTGGGGGAAGCTCGACGCTCATCTTCTCCATTTCCTCAAAGCTGGTCCCGAATGCGACCGCCTTTCGCGGGCCGAAAATACGGCGATAATTGGCCACGCCCTGCGCATCCTTGTTCATGATGTAGAACTTCATGGTCGCGGCAATATCCTCGGGCGTGGGTGGAAAATCGAGTCGTAGGTCGATTACCTTTGACATCTAACTCCTCCGGTATCTTCAAGGCAGACGGAAATTTTTCCAGGACGCGCCGCGACCCGGGCCGGACAAAACCCTGGCTGCGGATCCATCCAAGTTCACGGCGGCCGGATAAGGATGGGTTCGCGGGTTTTTGCATTCAGTGGCAGCCTTTAATGCTAAGAAACTGATCCGCTTCCCTTGACTTAAGCCATACAAATTTAATTTATTCATAGCCCGAGCAATGCGGCCGCCTTTTCACGGTGATAGTGACCGTCTCCAAACACGGTTTCCGAGGCCCTGGCCCGCCTGTAGTAAAGCTGCATGTCATGTTCCAAGGTAAAGCCGATTCCTCCCATGATCTGAATGCCTTCTTGGGCCACACGGATGTTCATGTCACCGCACCACGCTTTGGCCTCTGAGGCGACCAGCGTTTTGGACGGATCATTTTCCGAGGCCAGCCAGGCGGCATAATAAGTGATGAAGGATGCACTGTCTACGTCCACCAGCATATCGGCGCACTTGTGCTGGATGGCTTGAAAAGAACCAATGGGAACCCCGAACTGGATTCGCTCCTTGGCATATTCCACAACCCTTTCCAGGACCCATCGCGCGCTCCCGATCATCCAACCGCATTCGGCGATCGCGGCCACACTCAAAACTTCATGCAGAATAGTCCAGCCATGGTTTGGCTCGCCAAGGATACCACTTTCCGGGATACGGACGCCGTCGAATCGGATTTGGCACAGTTTCTCACCAGTGATGGTTTTCAGACTCTCGATTTTTATGCCTGGCGATTTGGCGTTCATCATGAATAAGGTAATACCCTCCTGATCCTTCATGCCGGTCTCGGTTCGGGCCACGCATACAATAAAATCGGCGACATGGGCATACGGTACGAAGTATTTTACGCCATTCAGAATGTAATCGCCTTTTTCGTAAGTCGCGTTAAGCCTGATTTGGGAAGGAATAGGACGTCCTTCGGCTTCCAGGATCGCCAGGGTCAAAATGAGATCGCCTCGCGTGATTCCGGTTAAAAATTCATGCTTCTGGTCTTTGTTCCCGGCGTGAAGGATCGTGCGGCCGGCCAGCACCACGGTTGGCAAGAAGGGACTAGGCAGCAGAACCCGACCCATTTCCTCCTGAAGCAGGCATAGATCGACGATATTTCCGGCCGTGCCTCCGAACTCTTCGGGAAAAACTGCGCCCAGCCAGCCCATGGACGCCATTCGGCGCCAGAGGTCGGGGGAATACCCCTTTTCATCTTCCTCCAGAGCCCGAACCAAAGCGGAAGGACATTCCTTTTCGAGGAATTTACGCGCCGAACTTTTAAGAATGTTCTGCTCTTCGCTAAAATCAAAATTCATGATGCAACTCCATTTTTGACATACGGCACCTCTTGTCAGCGGATTCTCGGCAAGCCCAGGCCTCTCTGCGCGATAATGTTGCGGTGAATTTCAGAGGTCCCCTGAGCGATGGTAGCGCTCGGGACGCTGAGATACAGTTCCGAGATATCCATGGCGGTCAGGCTCGGCCTTTGGTCCAGGCCCCTATCCGGCCCCAGGCTCGATAATATCTGACTGAAATAGCCGAAGATTTCCATACCCACGGCAGCGACTCTCCGAGCGAGCTCGGTTTTAAACAGCTTCGCTATGGACGTTTGATAGTTGGGAACCTGTCCCTGGCTCTGCATCCAGGCAATCCGATATGAAAGCAGTCGAGAAATGTCGCTTTCTATCTTTAGTTGAACAACTTTATGTTTTAGAAGTGTGAGCCTTTCCGAGCGGCCTTCTTTTTCCTTGATCTCCCGCAATTTGTCTATTAAGCCGTTTATATAAAATTCGTTTCTAACTACCGTTTCGATGCCCGATCGTTCGAAATCCATCAGGGTAGCGTTTACATACCAGCCCCTATTTGCTCCGCCTATGAGATACAAAGACGGAACCCTTACATCGGTAAGAAAAATCTCATTTGTATGTTCGAAATTTGCTCCAGCCACACTTCGTAAATCCGGTACCGGCCTTATCTCAACGCCCGGACTGTGAAGGTCCAACAGAAAAAGGCTCAGACTTTTATGGTTGGATTCGCCAGTGGACGTTTTAGCCAGCAACCATCCATAATCCGAATAATGGGCACCGCTGGTCCATCGTTTCTGCCCGTTCAGGATGTAGTCGCCTCCATCTTGAACCGCCCGGGTTTGAACGTTGGCTAAGTCCGAACCGGCCTCAGGTTCGCTCATGCAATTGGCGATGCTCATTTCACCGCTGGCGATTTTCGGGATGAATTTTTTTTTCTGTTCCTCTGTACCGAACAGGATGATCGCAAAGCCATGTTGCTGACTGGCGCGCCGATGCCATTCGATGGGTGCATTGTAGCGTGCCATTTCCTCATTGAAGATGAGCTGCTCCATATGGGTACGCGCCTGTCCGCCATACTCTTCAGGCCAGGCCAGACTCAGCCAGCCTTTCTTACCCATCTCCATCGTAAATTCCTTTGACCATGTCCTCCCGCCCAAAGATTCCTGAAACTCCGGCGTTAAAACGTCCTCTAGAAATTCACGAACCTCATCTCGAAAAGCATTTTCCTCGGGGCTGAACTTAAAGTCCATCACTGCTCCTCTTGGGGGTGACATTCCCGGAAAACCCTGATTTGCTCCATATCCCATTTTCCGAAGCGCCAGTGATTAGAAACCATCTTAAAAAAATCCTCAAAAAGATAATCACCTCGCCTCATTGGACCATGCCCACGAAGTTATGAAGATGGTACTCCCCTCTGGTGACCGAACGTCTGAGGTTCTGGAGCCAGGCGAAAAAACGTTCCACTTTCCATCGCCGCCGGTATCTTCTAAGCGTGCGTCCATCTTGGGTTTTCAGCCTTTTCCTGTTCGCCTTGTGCGGGGCGATCATTTTAGCCCCTTCCTGTTCAAGGCCTTCGCGCAAAGGGTCGCTATCGTAGATTTTATCGCCAATGATCTAGTCCGGTTGCTCCTTGCCCAAAGGCGATTTCTCGTCGATCTCCTCGAAAACCTGCCGAATTTCCTAGTTCGGGGCATTTTAATCCATCGAATCTTTCGCTGTCAAATGGATATCCGGTTGCGAACCGCCTTTGCCTATCACTTCCAAACTATGCGATAATCTGGTATTCAAGAAGGGCTCAGAACCGAATGCAAACGGGAAACCGGAGGAGGCGGTGATGATCAAGCACGTTTTCGTCGGGTTTTTAAACGGTGTGGACGAGACCGTGGGTGAAAGGTGGTATTTCAGGTACCACGCCAAGGAGGTGGTGCGCTTCGTCGGCCCGTGGCTTCGCCGCTACGAGACCTTCAAGGCCTATGCCCCGCCGCCGGAAGCGATAGCCCTGGGCGCGATGGGCGGTCGAACGACCGAGCTCTGGTACGCCAATGTCGAAGATTTCATCGAGGCCAGGCCCAATGACCGGCCCTACACCTTTGAAAGCTGGATGGCCGCCCTTCCAGCCAGGGCCATGACCGCCGGGGTGACCATGGTGCCGGCCATGCCCACCGAGGATTTCCTGGGCCGGGAGCCCACGCCCGAGGCTATAAACATCCTGCGCTGGTACCGGCTCATCAAGTATCCCCGCGGCGTCTCGGTCGAGGACGGGGAGAAGTGGTATCTCGGGGTTCACGCCCAGGAGGCCAAACAGCAACCCGGTCTCCTGAGATACGTGAGTCATCGTGTTTTAGAGAACCCGCCGATCCGGACGCCCTGGCATCGGTTGGAGGAGCTTTGGTACGAGAATTTAATTGCCTGGCGCGCGGCGGTTATAGACTCGCCCCCAAAGTACACGCCGCCACCGTGGAAGAGCGAGCCGCCCTTTGTGGATTCGGTCAGCAATTTTATCAAGTATAAGCCTGACATCGATTTTCTACGGGACAACCCGGCCATCCCCTAGACTGAAAATGACAGTTCCGGGGCCGGTCTTTGGCCCGGCGGCGTAGTGGGGCTAGAACTGGTTTCAAAACCTCTTGGAAGCCGTTTCAGGGCCTTCAATTGGGCTCAAGATCAAGGAGGGTGAAGAAGGGCAACCGGAGGAATATATGAAAATATTTCGAGGATTGCACTTCAAGCCCGACAAAGATATTGAGCCCAAGGGGAGGTTTTGAAACGGCTTCTAGTCGCTCACCTCGGGAATGGGCGGGACCTCTTCCACTTCGGCGCCCTCCCGTCCTTCGCGGAACCACGTGATCGGGCGGTAGTCGCGCGCCACGACCCCTTCCTGCTTGAACTTCGGATAGCCTAAGACGATCGAGCTGACGATGGAAAACGGGTCCTCGAGCCCCAGGGTCTTCATGATGGAGGGCACGGCGTTGCAATAGCCGATAAAGCCGACCCAGGTGGCTTTGAGGCCGAGCGAATTTGCCACCAGGATCATGTTCTGACCGCAAATGCCGACCTGCATCTGGGGGCCGCCGATGGCGCGCCGATCCGCGGCGATCAGAATGACCACCGGGGCGCCCAGCAGCACCGGGTTCACGCGCTCCACCACGCTCTTGCCCATGCCCCCCAGGATGATGCGCGGGTCCCAACCCCCGGGATTCGGGTTCTGGGCATAACCGGCGGCGAGTTGTTTCACCTTCTCTTCGTCCATGTACATGTCATGGACCGACTTGATCGCCCGATAGGCCGCCTCGCTCATTTGGTCGATCAGAGCCTTGTTGGTAACGACGATGAACTTCCACGGCTGCGAGTTGCCACCGCTGGGCGCGTGACGGCCCGCTTCGATCACCCGCCGGATGAGCGGCTCGGCTACAGGCTTGTTCGAGAAGTTGCGGACGCTCCGCCGCGTGAACACGGTTCTCTCGACGTCAGTCCACTTGTCCGGATTCCCTTGGGCATCCTGCGGTTGGAGAGGCTTGACCGCGGGCAACTTGTGCGGGAGCGTGGCCCAGAAGCCGGAATCGACGTGGTATGGCTCGTCGATGGAAATGGCGCCCACCGGGCAGGCCACCAGGCAGTTGTAGCAACTGAAACAGGCCCAGCCGCGCTTGTATCGCGGGACGTTGTCCTCTCCCATCTCCCAGGTGCGGAAGAGGCAGTTTTGAACGCACAACCCGCAGCCCGTGCACTTATCCGGGTCCACCTTCATGGTACCCATGTGCACGCCTTCGGGCCGGAATATCTCTTTCAGGTCTTTTTCCCATGTCATGGCCATGGCCGTGTCCTCCGTCTTGATGGTCAATTTCCGCTCGCCCTCACGGCGGACCCCACTCTGTCGTCGCGCCACAGGGCGAGGCCGCAAGCCTAGGTCATAAAGTCATCGACCAAATCGAGCTTGATATCAATGTTCAGCCAGCTCGCGATCACCCGGCCGAACGGCGACGTCGTGAACCGCACCCGGGTCTCGTCGCTCACCATGGTCGCCTTGTAGGCCTCCGGGCTCATGCCCAGCTCGGTGAGGCGATGCCATTTGTTCAGGTTGAGAGGCGCGGGCAGCACCTCCTTGACCCGCACCGTGCGCCACGTCTTGTAGTGCTTCATGCCCGGGAGCTGCTTGCCTTCGCGGGTGTGGTGGCCCAGGTACCAGTCCTCGCCCTGGGCTATGGTCACCCCCGGCGCATAACCGATGCAGTAACTGTCGATGAAAATCTCCGCCTCCTCGTCCACTTCCGGCCTTCCCTTGGGCCAGATGAGCGGCAGGGTCATATACGGATATTGCTGGTGCGGCGCATGTTGCAGCAGGTTGAACTCCGGCTCTTCCTCGAGAAACATGCCCTCGAACTCACGGAACCCGGGCCTTGCCTCGGGGGCGGGCGTCCAGAGCGCCGCGCTGTCCTTTATAACTTGCACCGCGGTCTTGAGGTCCTCGAAACAGAGCTCGCTCCGGCGCACGAACTGGTCGTGCGGGGTCGGGGCCCCGGCGCTGGGAAACGGAATGCCCACGTCAATCCCCGGCCAGGAACGATATTGCACCACGCCCGGCAGTTTTTTAGCTTGGGGCACATGCTCGTTCAGGTACCAGGCCTCGCCCTTTTCTTTAGATAGACCCTTTGCGTAATTGAACAGGTGAACAAAGCGAATCATGGGAACCCCCTTTCCATCAGGGCCGACGCGGCGCCGCGGTCATAAAAGGCGCGGAAACTAGGCCGCAACCCTTTAAACTGATTGGCGCGCCTGGAAGGACTCGAACCTGCGGCCTACGGATTAGAAGTCCAATTTACTGTATTTCTCCTGAAATCACCCAAAATAATTTATCATTTATAAACAATGAGTTATAATAATTTTCGTCGTTACCAGAATTCTCCAGATTGACTGATTTCACGCTCCGTATTAGAAATAGGTTAGAAACAATTCCCAAGGGGGCCTCCAGATCCACGCCAGGTGCAAAGGGAAGTACCAACTCAGTTTCTCCGGCTAAAACGAGGGCTAAAGGTAGTATCGGTATATACTACATCGACTCAAGAAGCAAGCGGCATCAGGGAAAGCCTGACAAGTGCTACTACATCGCCTACAGAGATTCCTTGAGGAAGCTTGTATGGGAAAAGATAGGCTGGGCCTCCGAAGGTTACACCAAAGAGATGGCCTCCAACATCCGGGCTGAGCGCGTACGGGCTGTCAGGCATGGAGAGGAATTACCAAAGAGGAGGAACACGGTCACCCTGGGTCAGGTTTGGAAGAAATACGACGAATGGCTTGATAGCAACAAAAAGCAACCTTGGGATGACAGAAGCAGATGGAGAAAGCACCTCGTGAGGTGCACCCGGTTTCCTTGGACACGGATTTGAGGTAAACAGACCCGAGACGTGGACAAGGAGGTAGGGTTATGTCAGATGAGAAGCGGGAGAAGGTGGA
>Ga0315282_10014784_pt1 | contig 11584 bp, 11 predicted proteins | sample YL17G07_20_MG_FD_203693 | JGI IMG/M metagenome (GOLD analysis project Ga0315282, IMG submission 203693) | Sediment microbial communities from Yellowstone Lake, YNP, Wyoming, USA - YL17G07_20 | ecosystem: Environmental > Aquatic > Freshwater > Lake > Sediment | place: USA: Wyoming | collected...
CTTACGACCAGTGTCGGGAGAATCTTAGATCGTTCTCCTCAAATATGGTAAGACTGTTGCTCTATATTCAAAAACAGAAACCGCTAGCGGCACGGGTTGACAGTATCCTGGGATTGAGAGATATCGTCCCCGGCTCGGAATACGGAATGATCTTCACGCTTGTGCGAAATCAGGTCGCCAACGCAAGCGAAACCATCAAGAACTCAGGGCCAGAGCAAAGAGTTTATTTCCGACTGGGTGGATGGATTCGTGATCGGAATGGCAGCCTCCGTCCGATTCACATACCGCAGTTCGACACTTATACGGAAGGTCAATTCTTCGAGGTGCCACGCTTTGTGCTGCCGACTTCCGGAGAGCTTCGAAAACAGTACGCGGAGGCCGCGGACGCCGCCAGAGAATACAACGCCAGCGGACGCAGTGCTCTTGACGGGTTGAACGCTCGCATAGGTAATTTGCGCGATTCGGTGTTGACTTTGCTGCTTTCACTGAATGACGCATTGACGAATGCCATTGATCTTGCCGGGAATGCCGATAGTGTAAAGAAAATTGCAAAACCACTTCTTGATCTCTGGAGCGGCCTCGTCAAGGAGACTAGCGATCTTGAAGCGCAGGTGAAGGCTATAATCAGTTCATCCGACCCGATGCAAGCTGCCGCTTCTTCCATCGGCAAGATTCTCGCGCTGTTGCAGGAGATTCGGATGGATGTCGCAAAGCTGGTCGGGCAATATCAACCAACGATCCAGGTATTGAAGACGACAATCCAAGCTGTCGCCAAAGCTAGGGTGGACAGTCTGTTTGCAGTGGCTGACAAGTGCGATTCGTCACTTTCTTCTACGGTGAACGATATTGCCGAAATGATATCTGCGGTTGGAAACTGGATGCAGTTTGACGTCCTGAAACAAGCCGAGGCAAACTTGTTTTTCACCGAACAAATACGGCAACTTCTGGTAGAAGACATACCTGAATCTACAGAACTGGATCTTCGCTACGCTGGTCAGCGCGAAGCAGGGGACGAAATATACCTTAGGGCCGCTCTGGAGAACCAGACTGAAGGCTTATCGGCCGCCGCGAAGTCAACCGAGGTTGAACAGAGAGTGGTCACAATGTTCCAGGTGGATGTGCATGCAAAGCTTGCAGCGGGCGTTATGTTTCTAAGCCCGTTTGCAAAATCCAAAGTATCCTTCACTAAACAATTCCAAGCCGCACCGTCGTACAATTTTGTGGCCAAGTGGGGATCTAGGAGTTCGTACATCCGCAATACGTTCTGGAGCATTGGGTTGGGTGTAAGTATTTCAGCTCCGGATTTCAATTTGGACGGCACACCCGAGATCGCGTACGGAGCCGTTCTCTCGACGGCAAGTGATTATTTGCAGATCGGCATCGGACGGAATTTCGGAGTTGAAGCATGGTATTGGTTTTTCGGGCTGCAGCTTCCGGTGGGGACAGTCATCAACCCGACAATGACGTTTTCAACACAGAAGTAGATCGCAGGCGTTCCGCAAAGATCTGGAGAAGGTAGGAGAGGTTCCTTGCGAGGCCTGCGGACCACCAACAAGAGATTGATCCAAGGTCCAGAAATGCATCTGAAAGGAGGTAACCCATGCTTGAAATCCTCGATAGCATCATTGCCACAGTGGCGGTGATCTTGGTGTTGAGCCTCATCGTCCAGGCAATCCAGCAGATCATCAAACAGGTCTGGAGCTTCAAAGCAAAGTACATGGAACGTGAGCTCTTGGCGATGTTTCAGCAGACGGCGCTTCCGTTCGTACAGACGACGTTGAAGCAAAAGCTGCTCGGAATCAGCCCCGTTTCGCTCCAAGTTTCAGATGTTCGGAAAAGCAACAAGCCCGCCGTCGATCTGATCGCAATCCTGAAGACAAAGCTCGCCTCGATCGGATACAACGACTTGTCTCTCCTCGAGACGATGAAGAAAGAAGACTTCGATAAGCTGCTGGAGGGCATTTCGAAGGAGCTAGACGAACAAGCAAAAGAGACTCCAGACGCAGATTCACAATCGCTCACTAAGAGAATCACTGATCTCAAAACGGCAATCGAAAAGGGACGGCGGGACGTGGAAAGTTGGTATGATCTCACGCTGAAGGCATTTCAAGATCACTATGAGAGGCGAATGAAGATGTGGTCGTACGCCCTCAGCCTGATCGTGGTGGTGGCTCTCAATGCGAGCCTTTTCGATATCTATAAGGAGTTCTCAAGCGATCGCGCACTCCGCGAGTCGGCGATTGCTCTCGGTGCCAAACTCACTTCGATGCCGCGCGATTCTGTGATAATCAAAGAAGCCCAGGGCAAGGTGGACACCACGGTTGTACAAAGGTCGGCTGAAGAAATCAAGAAGGAAATCAAGAAGAATCTGGATGACGTCAAAGCAGTGCTCGACAATGGATCGTTCCAGGTCATGCGATGGGGGAGGCCGTCCGATTTTACCTTGCCGGTACAGGCACTCGGCTGGCTCGCGATGGCACTGCTTGTTGGTCTGGGTGCTCCGTTCTGGTACGACTTCTTCAAGACAATCATGGGGATCAAAAACAGTTTCAAGAACCAGACCGGAAAAGCCAAAGACGAGGGAGAAGAATGAACTGCCGGCACGAGTACGATTGATCCAAGTGGAACAGTACATTCCTTCGGTAGATGCTTGAACCAGTTTGAACCGTTCTGATGAGGAAATCGAATCGGCAGCTCGAAGGGATCGTGACTCACAGCGACCAAGGTAAAACTGACCAGCAAAGAATTGAGCTTTCCTAGGATCGTGGCAGAGATATGCGGGTGTCAGCGAAGGTGACGAGAATGACCGAGGAGCGACTGCCTGTGGAGGGTTTTGGGAAGGCTCTCAATGCGTTGTTGAAGCAACCTGCGCTTGAATTCAGCCGCAAGCTAAGGTCGTCGTTGGATGAAAACCCAGAGTATTTGAAACGTCACGAGGCAGAGATATTTCTTCAAGTGCAGCGTCTCTTGAGCGACGCGGGGATCTACTGGGACGAAAAAGTCTTGAGAGAGAGATTGCCCAACCTCGTCAGGGAAATTGTTTCTTCTCTCAGGGCGATCGAGAAGAAACGGGAGTAAGCCAGTACTCATCGGAGTTGGATGCACAGCAAGAAGCAGTCAAGAACAAAGAAGGGATCAGAATAAGTCTTTCAGGTCTTACGAGCACGCAGGAAGATGCTGCCCGGAATTGAGCGGCTGGACAGGGAAGGTAGACGAGCATCCGGGTTCGGCTTTTCTCCGCAAATTACCAAGTCGAGTGCTTCTCAAACATACATAAAAAGGAGGTGTGACGATGACCTGCTCAAAATGCGGTTATAGTTCTGAATTGCGATTTCAAATATGCCCCGAATGCAGTTACGACGTGCTTGAGGACGCATACCGTGACAAGCAAAAGGCGCTGGCGAAGGGATTGATAACCCAGACGGGCGTCTCAACGCCTAAGGCTCCAAGTCCAAGCAAGGAATTTCAGGCGTTAAGAACAGTCTCGGCAACGAGGGCGAAGAAAGTCAGTGTCGTCCTGTCTCACTGGTATCACCTCATTGAGGGTCTCCAGGACTCCCCGCTGCAGTTCTATGGCTCCGTTGACGAAGCCATCAGACGTCGCCAGCTGCCGGATGTCAAACTCGCCAGGGTAGACTATCGTGAGGGCGGACTCTTCTCGGCCAAGCGCGAGTACTTCAGAGTCCGCCGAAAGGAATACATTTTTGACATCTGCGCGGCCCCCTTCGGAGGAAACGCGTTTTTCGTTTCCTGGTGGCTTGGAGAAACGATTGGTTTCTTTTCCGGGCTGCTGCTCTTGATTCCATTCGTTGGTCCCGCTCTGGTGAGAGCGTTGAGACCCTTGACGTATTTCCGCCTTGACACCGCGCTGATGTTCCAGGAGTCCGTTCACGCCGCTGTTCTTGAGGTCCTTGATGAGAGGACGAGCGCCAAAGGACTGAGGATGCTCTCGGAGCTTGAGCGGAAGCCGACCCTGGGCGAGGCGTTTCGGAAGTAGATTTCGCGTCTCTGACAGTCGCAGGGGGCAGGGATGATTCCCACCACGCTTAGCGAACAGCTCACAACCACCTTCTACCTGTGGGAGCAGCGAGGGAGAGGATGGCAGTTGTGGGATCGCTGTGTCGAGCTCGAACCGCCGTTCGAGCCTTTTTTCTTTTACTATCTTCCTCTCTCCTTCCCTGTCGATGACGGGCGCAAGCCGACTCTCCTGAGTTCCTTGGCCGACTGGTTCTCGTCAATGTTTCAGCCATCCCGGTCGTCCCGAGTCAGCGAGGTCTCAACGCTGCCGTATTCAGCGATCCTGGAACCGGACCCCTTTGTTGACGAGTCGCCCATTGTCGCACTCAAGGTGTCTCTGCCAGGGGAATCCAAATCAGCCGCTGACGTAGCCGAGCATTTTCTCCTCAATCTCTCCTACTGCAGATCGCCAGTGAGTTTTGAGATTGCAGGCGCAAGGGACTCGATTGCGACTCAGTTCGCCTGTCGTGAGGCCGACTTTCCTCAAGTGGCGCAGGAACTCCAGGCGTACTTTCCCGACGCTACCGTCGAGAAAAGGAGCAATTCTCTGCAGTCGCTTCGGGACGAAACGAAGGAGACGTTCCTTATCGACTTCGGACTGGCCGATGAATTCATGCGGCCCCTGATGGCATTCGACAGGTTTGAGCCGGATCCCTTGATCGGTCTTATCGGCGCTTTGGAGAACCTTGGTCCCGGCGAAACCGGGCTCGTTCAGATCCTCTTCCAGGCTGCCCGCCGTCCTTGGGCCGAGAGCATCATGCGGGCGGTAACGACGAGCGATGGGGAATCGTTCTTTGCGGATGCTCCCGAAATGGTGCCACTCGCCCGGGAAAAGACGCAGCAGCCGCTCTTTTCGGTTGTGCTGAGAATCGCGGCTCAGAGTCCTTCGGAGGATCGGGCCTGGGAGATCGCCAGATCACTTGCGGGCGGGCTTACCACCCTGACGAGGCCCGAGAGCAACGGGCTTACTCCCCTCAGCAACGATGATTACGATGGCGACGAGCATCTCGATGATATCATCCTCCGCCGATCGCACCGAAGCGGCATGCTGCTCAACAGCGGGGAGCTCGTGTCTTTGGCGCATTTGCCTTCAGCTTCGGTCAAATCAGCGAAGCTCCGCGGACAGGAGCGAAAGACGAGAGCGGTCCCCGCGATCGGCGTCGGCAACAGATTCGTCTTGGGCGAAAACATCCATCAGGGTGTCGTAGCCGAAGTCTCGTTGAGCACTGAACAACGTTTGCGGCACGTCCACATCATCGGAGCCACCGGCACCGGCAAATCGACGCTTCTTCTTCGGATGATTCTCCAGGACCTCGGCCTGGGGAACGGCTGCGCGGTTCTCGATCCGCACGGCGACCTTATCGATGCGATTCTGGAGCGCGTGCCGGAAAACCGGTCGGAGGATGTCGTTCTTTTCGATCCCGCCGACACAGAACATCCGGTCGGATTCAACATCCTGGAGGCGCGGACGGAGGTGGAGAAGAATGTTCTCGCTTCGGACTTGGTCGCGATCTTCCGGCGCTTTGCCACGAGCTGGGGCGATCAGATGACCACCGTCCTCGGCCACGCCGTTTCCGCGTTCCTGGAGAGCGGGCAAGCAGGCACGCTGATCGAGCTGAGGCGCTTCCTGATCGAGAAGGACTACCGGCAAGCCTTCCTGCCGGATGTCCGTGATCCCACGATCGCCTATTTCTGGGATAAGGAGTTTCCGCTACTGCGCGGCGCTCCTCTGAGCTCCATCCTCACCCGGCTCGACATCTTCCTGAGACCCCGGCTTGTCCGCAATATCGTCGGCCAGTCGAAAGGGATAGACTGCGAGGAGATCGTCAACGGGAAGAAGATCCTGCTCGTCAAGCTCGCTCAGGGACTGATCGGCGAGGAAAACGCGTACCTCCTGGGGTCGCTCCTCATTTCAAAGCTCCATCAGGTGGTGATGGGAAGGCAGGCAAAGGGTCTTGAGCAGCGTACCCCCTTCTTCCTCTACCTTGATGAGTTCCAGCACTTCGTGACGCCATCCATGGCGACGATCCTCGGAGGGGCCAGGAAATTCTCCCTGGGATTGATTCTGGCACACCAGGACCTCAGGCAGCTCTGGGGCGAAGACCTGACACTCGCCAACTCCGTGATCACCAATCCCGGCACGCGCATCTGTTTCCGGCTGGGCGACTTCGATGCGGAGAAGCTCAAGGACGGCTTCGCTCACTTCGACGCGAGCGACCTGCAGAACCTCAGCGTGGGAGAGGCAATCGGCCGCATCGATCGCAAAGAATTCGACTTCAACCTGAGAACAATCGCTCCTCCGGCGGTCACGCCTGAGATGGCGCAGGCAAGGAAGGAAAAGATTGTCAGTTTGTCTCGCGGAAAATACGGTCACGCAATCGCGGGATCAGTCGAGACCGAAATCAGAGAAACGAAGCCCGTGACCCCGGAGCCATTGCCTGAAGTCCGGAAGCGGCAAGAAATGAAAGTGACGGTCGCTCCGACGGCAGAAGCAAAACGGGTGGCTCCGCCGGTGGGTCCCGCGGGGCGCGAGGAATCCCCCCATCGTTACCTTCAAACTATCGTAAAGATGACGGCGGAGCAGAGAGGATACCGTGCGGTCATTGAAGAGCCAACTCCGGATGGAAAAGGAAGGGTGGATGTAGGGCTCGAACGAGACGGAAAAAGGATCGCGGTTGAGATCTCGGTGACGACCGACAGCGAACAAGAACTTCACAATATTGAGAAGTGCCTGCGGGCCGGATACGGCACCGTCATCGTCTGTTCTCCAGAGAAAAAGAATTTGGAACCCATCCGGAAGTTAATAACCGAAAAACTATCATCAATAGATCAAAGCAAGATACTCTTATTCGAACCCCAGGACCTAATTCTTTTCCTCGATGACCAGGTAGTGCAGGAAAGCAACAAGGAGATACAGGTTAAGGGATACCGCGTGAAGGTGCAATATCAGCCCACATCTGAACTTGACAGGCAGAAGAAGCAGGAACAGCTTGCGCGAGTGATAGCCGGGTCGCTGAGGCGGATAAAGGGGAAGACCTAACGGACAAAGCATGCGGCTCTCGATTCCGTCCCCAGTGCTTTAGTGCACCCTAACTCGGAACGTTCAAGATGGTCAGTGTATGTGCCCTTTTCCCATCTGCGCGAAGTGCTCTTGTCAATTGTGCGAATACACCCCGTACGCCCATCGGAGTTCTTTCCATTAGCGAGGACTCAACGCTGTGGCACGGAGTTAGACCCAAGTGTTGATCAAAAGCGAGGTTTGCCTTGGCAGCTTGTTTTGTTCGAGAGTTACTGCTCGCAAGGAGAACGGAAAGAGAGCTGAGCAATACTCTCAATCGATTCCCACGTTCGCTGTCGACGCTCTTGGCCTCAGGGGGCCATCTTTTGCCCGAGATCTTTGGTATGTGGCTCCGCTGTATCATCGGGTGGTTTCCTCCTCTGGTAGTGTTGGCAGACCTAATATACCGGAAGATCACCAGATTTTCTTTTTACACACAACCCAAGATATTACCTAGTGGAGCTTAAATGGACACAAAATTCATACTTGGGGCGGGTATCTCTGGTCTTGTCTACGCATACTACAATAGAAACTATAGGATTATTTCTACAGACTTGGGGGGAAAACTTAGTCGGGAGATCCTAGCATGCACGGTCTTATTGCACAAAACGCCGGAGACGCAGAAGCTGCTTGAAGACCTCTCTGTTCCTGCCGAACCGATGGCTCACATAGTCCGATACTTCTATCAAGGACATCTACACGAGGGGGAGGTTCCAATTGCGGTTGAGCAAATGCTTGTAATGAAAAAGCTGACCCCATGGCACACCCTGCCAACGATCAATATCAGTCCCTTGGATAGTGCTTTGTCTACAATAGCTTCGTACATTCCCAAATACAAAATACGGACGTCTGAAGTCATCAAACAACTCGCTGCGCAAGTAGACTGGATTAAGGATCGAGTTCTTAGGATAACGCCAACGTCTATCGTGACAGAAAAAGGCGCTATTTACGAGTATACTGATCTAGTCTCCACTATTCCTGCCCCCGAATTCTGGATGCTTTACGAACAACCAGAACGATCAAGGGAATTCAAGTACCTTCCCATTACGTACATTTACTCCGAGACAAATCCTGTTCCCGAAGCGAACTCTGCTTGGGATCTCATATACTTTGTAGATTACGATGTTAAATATACAAGGGTGAACAGAGATCCGCGTACAGGTCTTTACCTTTATGAGTTCACGGGTGAGATCTCTCGGGAGGAAGTGAAACACTCTTGCCCGACAATCAATATCAAAGACTACTTTGTTCAGCCTTATGGTGTGATTGTGTCAGATTTCAACAACATTCCGCCCCCGAACGTGCGGTTCATTGGGCGTTTTGCGAAGTGGGATCATAGGGATCGGATTGAAGATGTGATTAAGGAATCACTGATGCGCTATGACTTTGTATCTGTTTGGAACTACCAGAAAGCGTTTAACTCGAAATTCTTTAACTACAATGTGCAGGACATTGAACTCCAGCAACGGCTTACTAAAGACTTCATACTTTTAGTTACTGATGAGGCTCATGAACTGCTTGAGCAGATTAATTGGAAGATAGAAAGGTATCGAGAGGTACAAGTAGACAAGAAGCAGATTCTTGAAGAATGGATAGATGTGTTTAAATATTGGCTGGGAATAGGAAACGTGTGGGGATTCACACCGGAAGATTTTTTCAATGAGTTTTGGAGAAAATCGAAAATAGTTGAGTCAAAGTATCCAGCCGATTTGATCAAGCGAATACGCGAATCCTTGAATACTGGAAGGAGATAGAGAAAATGCCGCACGATCCAAATATTCATCCCCAGCAGAAACCGGCAGATGTATTAAGAGGGGAGGTTCCAAGGACTGCCTTTGTCGATAACCTTGATAGCGTTAAGGTTACTTTAATTCATTGGCCGGATCCAAGAATGGATTTGGTGGGACATGCCTTCCAGAGTGCTACTTGGGCAGATGATCCCTACTTGCCCGGCGAGAATGAGAAGCTTGATAAGGATTTGGACAAGAAGTTACGTATTCTTGCATTCGAAGGAAAAGGACTGCCTCTCTCGCTGGAGCTCTATGATTTTGTGTTCAGTGTCTCTGGAATAAGCCGCATTGTCACACACCAACTCGTCAGAAATCGCATAGGTGCTACTTATTCCCAGCAATGCTCAGGAGACAAGGACTGGCGACACCATCGAGCCCTCGTCCCACGAAGTGTATACCATGAGCCTGAACTATGGTCTAGGTTCAGAGAGCAAGTCCTTGCATCGAAAATGCTGTACGCAGAGATGCTAGACACTTTGAAGATCCCGATTCTAGATGCGAGGAGGATTTTGCCTCATTGCCTCGAGACCTTCATATATGTGAAGTTCAATCTGGTAACGTTGAGCAGTTTTATCCACAAGAGAGACTGTGTCCAGACTCAAGAGCCTGAGACGGTGATGGTCGCGAGACGGATGCGAGAGGCTGTTCTCGCTAGATTTCCCCAATTGGCCGGCTTGTTGCAAAACCAATGTAGGATTGGCCGCTGCTACTACGCGACATCGGATAGAACGGTAGGGACATCAATGTTTTTGCCTGACGAAGACCACGATTTTCCTTATAACAAGGAAAATTTCATCTACGGACAGACTGTGCATGAGATGATCTATGGCTTGCCACCAGTTAAAGAGGAAAAATATGTAGCGTTCGAGAGAATAGTTCCCTAGTTCAGCAAGGAGCTACACATCAGAAACCATCCACGGCAAAAGGAGAAGAGTTATGTTCGGAATGGACGAAAAGCAGCAGCCCATAAAGATCTTAGTGTTTGAAGGACCAGATAAGGTTGGTAAGAGTACGTTGATAGGTGAGATAAATCGACGAACGAACTATGAGTACTTGTGCGTTGACAGGTTTACTGGCTCCGCTTGGGTCTATGACCGTTTATCCAGGAGAAGGACACGCCAGGCGGAACTGACGGCGACAGAAAAAGAGCTTGCAAGCCTAAAAACAACAAGAGTATTCAACATCTTGCTCAAATGCGATAAAGACATTCTGCATCGAAGGATCCTAGATAGTGAAAAACAAACGACAAGTCGAATCAGTATGTTAGAACAAACAATAGCTCTCTATGAAGAGTATGCGACGCATGTGAGCCTTTTGCCAGTTATTGAGATTGACACAACAGAAAGATCCATTGATAATACAGTGGATGAGATATTGAGAAAGGTGAGCAAACTATGCACAGTATAATAGTTGGACTTGTTGAGGAGTTACAAGAACGCATCAAACTTGAAGGTCACGAAGTCAACGGGACTCGAGAATTGGTCGGTGTGATGTTGCCTACCTTAAGAGTACGTGAAATGGATCTGCAGGCAGAGGAAAATGCAGTTAGAGACTACTACGTCAAAAAAGCTATCAACACCCAAGTGGTCAGAAGTTTGGAGCATAATCTATATGAGTTCATCTTCCACGGATTAAAACAGTCTGTTGAACAGTTGTTCTACTATGACAAAACTCAAGATCATACATCAAGGCGATTCGTGTTTTCCACCACGGACTGCATCTCACATGTTCAGATTCTTTACAGACTTGGGGTAGCCCACTTATTTGCTCACATACGTAGCACCGATGTGATAAAGCTACTACCGTGGGACATTTTGTTCCTATGCAAGCTCAGTAAGATGCTCCTGTCAGAATGTGAGTTCCCAGAGACGAAAGAAATAAATGTTATGATTCTGGTGGCATCAGCTCATTATTACTTGAAGCCAGCAACTATGTACTGAACGAGGAAAATGAGATACAACGAGCTAAAAGCACTAAATGAGATCATTCTTTCAACCAGAGAGCCCGGAGAACGCCGGATCCTGTTCCCTGTAGTCAACACGCTGCTTCGCACACAACGATACCTAATCATCAGTTCCGATCCATCTTCGGATACCGACAAGACTCGCGACCCACTAGCGAAACACTCAAGCTTTGAAGAACGTGTTCTAGCACTCTTGTTTTGTGGGGCCGACAGCGTGCAAGCTATAGCGAGAATCAGACCCTTTTATGGCGAGTACAAGAAAGTATTTCTAAAGAATTTCTATTGGACCCATTTTTCCAAGACCTATGCCAGAGGAACACCCGGTTCATTCTGGGCTGATAGGTTCTTAGCTAAGGAAATCGAGTTATTCGAACCACAACGCATAGTGGCATTTGGCAGCACCGTGACCAAGTTCCTTTTTGGAAATGGGAAATTCTCCGAAAGAGTGAACAAAGTGCTCACGTGGAACAACGTTCCAACGATTTGCTGTCTCCACCCTTCTAGGGATTGGAATGTAGATCGTCGAGACGAGTACAGTTTTGATGCAACTTGGGGCTTGATAAGGCAAGAGTGCCGTTTGTACCCGGAAGATGAAGGGAAAATCCGAGAGCTAAGACGGGAAGCCGAATTATTGACATTTACTTATTGAATGGATACTCTCTTGGGAATGTCGTATCTTATAGGCATGAGACCACAAGGGAATGCCCAGAGCCTGGAGCAGCGTCGCCTCCGGGCGATCCGGCTGTTGAAAGCGGG
>Ga0315282_10014785_pt1 | contig 11584 bp, 9 predicted proteins | sample YL17G07_20_MG_FD_203693 | JGI IMG/M metagenome (GOLD analysis project Ga0315282, IMG submission 203693) | Sediment microbial communities from Yellowstone Lake, YNP, Wyoming, USA - YL17G07_20 | ecosystem: Environmental > Aquatic > Freshwater > Lake > Sediment | place: USA: Wyoming | collected...
AACACGTCCATGCCGGTGTGCTCGCGTGCTCGGTGCTTGGGTACCTTTCACCTGTGTTTGTGCAGTGTGAAGAATTTATCAGGAAATGCTGCCGTGAGAATGGCGGGTACGTCCGGTCGATCTTCGGCGGCTCGGCAACGCTCGAAAACACCTATCTTGCGCTGGATGCACTCACCATGATTGGGTGTATGAGGGAAGACCTGACTGTGAGGGCAGGCGATCCTCTGCGGTGCTGTGAATGAGGTGCAAGATATGGGTACGATATTCTTCTGCCCGTTCTGCGGGAGCCAAAGTCCGGATGATGAGCGGGTCTGTTCGCGGTGCGGAAAGTCACTCGATCACTGGCGGGAATACCCGTTTGAAGAGCGGCTCCTCCTCACCCTGCACCACCCTCTTATAGAGCACCGGATGATGGCAATCCAGATCCTCGGGCAGCGGCGATACGAGCGGGCGGTGCCCGAATTTGAAAAGATGATGAACGCCGGTCAGGATGTGTATATCCTGCGGGAGATCGTGTATGCACTGTCATTGATAAACACTAACGACAGTCGTCAATTGATGGCGAAACTCCGCGATCATCCGTCGCCGGTGGTGCGAACGGCATGTGATGATGCTGCCGGTACAGTCCCCAAAGGAACCTCTTGATGAAGTCTCCGGTAAAACCCCGGTTGATGCGTATCCTCCTTGATGGCGAGCCGCACAGCGAGATCGATCTTGCCACCGGTGTCGGATTCACAAAAGTGGCGACGATACGGAAACGAATCGATTCGTTCGAGCGTGCACGGTTCATTATTCGGAAACGTGAGGAGGGGAGTGCAGGCTATTATTGCCAGCTGAACTGTTCGCGGGATACTATCCAGAAAATCTATGATTACCCGGAATTCCGTGCGTTGCGCCCGGAGATCCGCAGGGCAGTGTGGTTTTGCCCGGTTTTCACTCAGCAGTTCGCTGTCCTGCCGGAGAACCTTCCCCTGCTTATCGATGAGATGGTCAGGGCTTCGCACACGTTCTTTGAGACGATCTGCATGTACGATAATCCGGAGAAGATCCGGGAAACATATCAGTCCGCGCTTCTCGTCAACAAGATCACCGGGGTTTCTGACCCGGCGTTCGATGACCTGTGCATCTATTACCAGATCTTCCTGCACGCAGTGATACGGGATATTCATTATGGCGGATTGGGTGAAGGGTTTGCACAGCTCCTGAACAGGACACAGGAATCACTTGGACACCGGTATGCAGAATGCATTGCCCCGGTGAAGAAAAGGGTTGGTTCGGCGGGAGGAGTCCATACATGAACCGGTGTTACACGGTTACCGGGCTGGCATCGGACCTGATACTGTCGGGTGATGACATTACTGACCGGCTTCTCAATGCGCTTGAGAATGCCGGCGGCGACCCGTTCAGGGATGGCGACATTCTCGTGCTTGCCGAATCCATGGTCGCTACTGCCGAAGGGCGCATCGTTTCTCTGGATACCATTACCCCCTCCTCCCGGGCGTGTGAACTGGCCGCGAAGTACAACATGGATCCGCGTGAGGCCGAGATCGTGTTGCAGGAGAGCGATGAGATTATCGGTGGAATTCCCGGTTTTCTCCTCTGCATGAAAGGAGGTACGTTGCTGCCTAATGCCGGTATGGATAATTCAAACGCCCCGCAGGGTTGTCTCGTGCCGCTTCCGGCAGACCCTGATGCGAGTGCGGAGAGAATCCGGATGGAAATCAGGAAACGAAGCCGGGCTGAAGTGGGTGTCATTATTGCAGACAGCCGCGTACACCCGATGCGATCTGGTTGTTGCGGGATTGCCATTGGCTGTGCCGGTATTCCTGCTGTTCTTGATACCCATCTGAGTAAAGATTCTGCCATAAACCACGGGTTCAGGGCGCGAATAGCAGTTGCAGACTGTATCGCGTCTGCCGCCGAACTGGTTATGGGCGAGTCTGATGAGGGGATTCCCTTTGCGCTTGTTCGCGGGCTTGGGCTGCCCGTCAGCAATTGTACCGGTGTTCCGGTAGCTGATGTAAATGACTGTATATATGTGCAGGTATTTTCCGGACGATGCAGGAACCGCGGCGGGAACAATGGACGGATGTAAAATGAAACAAAAGACACGGCGGACAATCGAGAACCGGCGCCGGGCGAAGGAATTCGTGGAAGCGTGTGCAGGTGCTCTTCCAGTACCAGTACTGGCTGTTACCTGTGGCGGAAACGTGCTCTCGATGAATCCTACCGCCCGGCAGTTCTTCGGGATTCTTGCCGGGAATACCAGTACCCCGGTGCTTACGAACCTGCTTATGCCAGAAAACGGCAGCGAGACTGCCATAGCAGGAGCATGCAGGACGCAGAACCCGGTTTCAGGTATGGTGAAGATTCGCACAACGTCTGGAACGAGAGATGTGGAATGTAATGCAGTGCCGTTCATGGGGGAAGACGAGGACGTGCTCCTTGTGACCGTGCTGTTCTCTGAGCCGGCCGGCATTGACGGGAGATGTCCGGATGCGTGTGCCGGACACTCGTTGGGCAGCCAATCGGGTACAAACCTTTTAGCGAGTATGAACGACTGGGAAGACGCCCTGCTGGCGTTCTCACGCGGTGATTTGCAGACTGTCCCGTCATTAGGCATGCAGGATCCGCTCGCCCGGCTCAAGTATCTCTATAATGAAGGTATTGCTGCGGTGCAGAAGATGGTCTCAGTGAGAGATGTCTTCGGCTGATACCTGAGATATGCACTATCCTGCAATTTATCCTGGGGAAAAATACAAAACCTCATACAGAGAATATATCCTTTAACGGCGATGAAGTCCGCCTCCAACCGTCAAACCTGACTGATGACTTCTGAACTTGATTCAGAGACGTATGGAGGAACAATTCATGAATGGTTTTGCCGTTCCGATCGATCACTTTTATCGGATGATTTGGCAGTTGTATGCCCTATTGCTTGCCACATTCTCGTTTGCATTTCCCCTGTTGATGGGATACTCCGGGACAGAAAGGAAAATACCACTATCGTTTGACAAGGATGGCAATCTCCGGTTCTGCCGGATCATGGTACTGATCAGTATCTCGGAGTATGTGAATGATATCGCCCGGTATGTCAGTCACATCCCCGGCGCACAGAAAGTCCTGTTGGTAAGGATTCACCCGGCAGAACAAGGACCTCAAAACATTGAACAAAAAACCGATGGATATGAACCTGGTCCGGATAACAGGAACGACCCCTATTACCCTGTCAAGGAATATTTCTCGTATCTGGGAATGACTGCAAGGATCGCAATCCTGTCAGCGCCGTCGCATTTCGCAACCCCGAAGGTCCTGAAATATGCAGCGAAATGGCAGGGTTCCCTGATCGTTGTCGACCAGGAGACACTTCCGTTCGTCCAGGATATACTTGAGGGATCGTCGCAGTCTGGTAAACGCCAGTTCCCATCTGTGCCCGTCATGGTAGTCCGGAGTGATGAGACGTCGTGGCTCTTACATGCAGAGCCACTGTTCGGAAAAGTCCTTATCCCTGTCCATGATACGACGAACTTTCAACATCTGCTGAATTTTATTTATTTCATCCCCGGCAACAAGGACGTCGTTCTTCTGTACTTTGTTGCCGGTACCACCAGCGACGAAAAAGAGAGTGGTTTCAGGAACGGGAACGAACAACATCTGAACAATCTGGCTGAGACCATTCATCAGTGTGGACGAACTGTAACCCTTGTGACCTCGACAGGACGCCCTGAAGATGAGATCAGCATGATCGCAGAAAAGCATCGGGTCTCCCTTGTGGTAGCGTTCGATGGGGGGAACTGGCCGGGCATTGCCGGATCGTCCGGCTCAATCGCGCCATTTTTGTTGTCCTCTCGCTGGTTCATACCGGTTCTGGTCCTGCCTGCCGTTGGCTGGATCTTTAATCAGGTGCCTGAAAGAGAGGTCGGCGACAAAGGAGGATATGGGTGGAACAGCACTAAAAAGGAGTACCGTTTATGACTGATACAGCAACGCGACAGGAAATATCCTCCTCAAAAGGAGATGGACAAACTCTGATCACGGTAGACCAGCTCTGCATGGAATATGACGGGCGGAAGGTGTTGGATCGAGTGAGCTTTACCGTCAATGAAGGGGAGACCTTCGGCATCATCGGGCGATCCGGTGCTGGAAAAAGCGTGCTCATGCTCCTCATGCGTGGAATTGAAGATCCGCCGACTGGAGGCAGGATCCTCTACCATGTCGCCATCTGCCCGCAGTGCAATTTTATAAGTTACCCAAGTCTTGCGCATACGCCATGCCCACACTGCGGCGGGAAGCTCACCGCACAGACAATTGACCTCTGGAACGATGATCAAAAAGACCTGAAACGGCATCTGATGAACAGAACGGCAATCATGTTCCAGCGCACGTTCGCCCTGTACGGGGATGATCGCGTGATCGAGAATGTGCTTCATGCACTCGAAGATATTGCTTATCCTCCTGAATCGGCGATCAATCGCGCTGCTGATCTTATCGATCAGGTCAGACTCTCGCACCGCATGATGCACATCGCCCGTGACTTGTCGGGTGGTGAAAAACAGCGGGTTGTTCTCGCCCGGCAACTGGCAAAAGAGCCGTTCATGCTCTTTGCCGACGAACCGACCGGGACACTCGACCCTGAAACGACGCGGATGATCCAGCAGATCCTGCTCGATACAGTTCAGCGCAACCATATGGGGATGGTCGTCACTTCCCATTTTGTTGAGGACATCACCTCGCTGGCACAACGGGCAATCTTCCTGTCTGAAGGGCGCATTGCAGCCATGGGAACACCGGCAGAAATTCTCCCCCTTTTTAATGGAGGCCAGAAGGAGTCCGGTATGGCATCAACCCGTGGGATGGGCGACATCATCGTATCGGCACACAACCTGATAAAAAGTTACATGACTCTCGACCGGGGCGTGATCCGGGCGGTCAACGATGTCTCGTTTGAGGTTGCAACCGGGGAAATTTTTGGGATTGTTGGCAGGAGCGGTGCGGGCAAGACGACGCTCTCCCGTATCCTTACCGGTCTGATCGAACCGACCCGGGGGGAAATAAACATCCGGATTGGTGATACATGGGTTGATATGACAAAACCCGGCATCGACCAGCGGGGACGGGCAAAGGAGTACATCGGGTACCTGCACCAGGAGTACGACCTGTTCCCGCACCGGACTGTCCTGGACAACCTTTCGGACGCCATCGGATTGGAATACCCAAAGGAACTCGCAATGAGGAAGGCGCTCGTAACGCTCGGGTTTGCCGGGTTTTCTGAAGAGACGAGAAGGGAGATCCTGAACCGGTTCCCGGACCAGCTCAGTGTTGGCGAAAAACACCGCGTCGCGCTTGCACAGGTGCTGATCCATGAGCCGCGCATCGTCGTCCTTGACGAACCGACCGGCACCATGGATCCCATTACCAAGAATGATGTCAGGGATTCAATCCTTCATGCACGGGACGAGATGGACGAAACCTTCATCGTGGTCTCCCATGACCTCGAATTTATCCGGGCCACCTGTGACCGGGTGCTGGTGATGAAAGGAGGGAAAATTGTTGCCACCGGGAATCCGAAGGATGTACTGGAAACAACCGTCCCCACAGGGAATCTGAATGTATAGAGTCCCAATGCATAGGAGGGTTTTCCGTGACATTCCACAGTATTCTCTTTGAGAGTCCGAAAGAAGACATCAACGAGAAGACTATCCAAACACCTGATTTTTTTACCGATTTAAATCTTGATCTGATTGTAAATGCCATCACATCCGGCAGGGAAGAATATAATCTGAAACCGTTTTTCTATGATTCTTTGAAAAGTATCGATGCAATCAATTATCGTCATGAAATAATACGGGAACTTGGAGATGCCCGCCTGGTTGAGGTCATACGATCGTTTTTAAAAAAAGATGCAAACAATGCGAAATCATCTGGCCCAAGCTGGCAGACTACATCCCCAATACCAGAAGGAAAGTTGGTTCTTAGATGCCGTTGAATTATACTGCGAAGCTGTCAACTGTCTGGTAAATGACCTTGCCCTTCTCGACCTGAAATCGCGTGGGTTCTCGACCTTCGTCGAATATCTGACTCATTATACTAAGTCAGGTGACTTTACCTCACTGGTTGCTGAAATAAAAAATCTCAAGACCGAATTATCCGGTGTAAAGTATTGCCTGCTTATCGATGGAATTACAATTACCGTTCAAAAGTATGAATCAGAAGTGGATTTTTGTACAGAAGTGGAAAGGACATTTGAGAGATTCAAACAGGGAGCGGGAAGATCTCACAAGGTAAGTTTTTGGGATTTGCCAGAGATGAACCCTGTTGAGGCACAGGTACTTGATCTCGTCGCAAGATTGTATCCCGATGTATTCTTCCATCTCGATACATTCCAAGAGAATCATGCCAATTATCTGGATAAAACAATCGCCAGGTTCGATCGGGAGATCCAGTTTTATATGGCATATCAAGAGTACATTGCAATGTTCAGAAAGGCGGGACTCCATTTTTGTATTCCCCGGGTTTCTGATACAAATAAAGAAATCAGTAGCTCCGAAGGATTCGATCTTGCCCTGGCAACAAAGTTGGTTCAGGAAAGGAAACCCATCGTATGTAACGATTTTTACCTGAAAGATAAGGAGCGCATATTTGTAATAACCGGTCCGAATCAGGGAGGTAAAACAACCTTCGCCCGTGCCTTTGGGCAGTTGCATTACCTGGCCGGTCTCGGCTGCTGTCCTGTTCCGGGCAGGGAAGCCCAACTCTTCCTGTTCGACAGACTTTTCACCCATTTCGAACGGGAAGAGGATATCGATAATCTCAAGAGCAAACTGGAGGATGACCTGGTCAGAATGCACTCCATTCTGACCCAGAGCACATCCAATAGTATCATCATCATAAACGAGATGTTCACTTCCGCTACGGTAAGAGATGCCCTTTTTTTGGGGAGGAAGGTACTCGAACAGGTAACGAAATTAGACGTACTCTGCGTCTACGTAACGTTCCTGGATGAGCTGACCACTCTGGAGAAGACGGTGAGCGTTGTCGGTGCAGTAGTTCCCGAAAATCCGGAATTACGCACATATAAAATTGAAAGAAGGCCTGCCGACGGACTTTCATACGCCATTGCAATTGCCCGGAAGAACCGGCTCACGTATGAGGAGATAAAGGAGCGTATAAATTTATGAAGCCGTTTCTCCTGTATAGGGATCATGATTTTGATCTGCAGTGGAAAATACCGACGAATAAATATATGTTAATGCAAGACCTGGAATTGGACATTCTGTTCAATTTCATGGCACGTGAGGACGAATTTATCTTTGAAGTAGTTAAGAAGGTTGTTCTTTCAAGCGTAGCAGATACTGACACGATATGTTACCGTCAGGGTATCCTCAAGGATTGCATCAAGAATCCCGAGATCGTCAGGACCATTTACCATCTCTTGGTTGAATCCATCGAAAAGCATAAAAAAAGTGCCACATGGTATCCTCATGAATCTGCTGACTCAATACGTGAGAGATCCATAGAAGCGCTTGAACTTTTTGTAAATATGCTTACAAAACTCAGGAACATGGCAGATGAGCATGGTGGTACATTTGAATCGGAAGGCTTCAGGGCGCTCTTTACGATGCTTGATACGGAGCTAACCGATGAGAACTTCGCCAGCATCCGGAAAACCCTTGAGGAATTAAAGATTCCAAATGGAACATTGATCAGCGCGGAGATCGGAAAGGGCAGTAAGGGAACCAACTATGCACTTCAAAGATATCAGAAGATAAAAAAACATAGTTGGATACGGCAATTTGTTGCAAGGGAGAAGCCATCTCAATATAACTTTACAATCAACCCATACAGTGAAATAGAAGTCAAATCTTTGTTGGAAATGAAGGATAGAGGTATAAATCCTATTTCCAATATACTCACCCAGTCTTCTGACTACATTCTTAGCTTTTTTACCGCAATGAGAACGGAACTGGCATTTTATATTGGTTGTTTAAACCTGAACGAGGATCTGACCTATATGGGCGAACCTGTGTGCTTTCCCGTCCCGTTCGATCACGGCAAACGTGCACTCTCTTTTGAGGGACTCTACGATGTGTGCCTGGCCCTGAAAATGAAACAGAGAGTGATTGGTAACAACGCGAACGTCGAAGGCAAGGACCTTGTTATCATCACCGGATCTAACCGGGGAGGAAAATCAACTCTCCTACGAAGTGTAGGACTGGCTCAATTGATGATGCAGTGCGGTTCGTTTGTGCCTGCCGAGTCTTTCCGTTCTGATGTATGCGACGGGATCTTTACCCACTTCAAACGGGAAGAGGATCGCGGCATGAGAAGCGGTAAACTTGATGAAGAACTCAAGCGGATAAGCAAGATCGTGGACCAGCTGAAGCCGGATAGCATGGTGTTGTTCAATGAATCGTTTGCTGCCACGAACGAAAGGGAAGGCTCAGAGATTTCCCGGCAGATCGTATGCGCATTACTGGAGAGACGGATCAAGGTTATCTTTGTTACTCATCTCTATGAATTTTCACGGGGTCTTTATGAAAATACGATGGAAAATGCATTATTCCTTCGGGCTGAACGGAAGCCAGATGGAGAACGCACCTTCAGAGTGACAGAGGGTGAACCGCTGCAAACGAGCTATGGCGAAGACCTGTATAACAGGATATTCTTGGGGTCTACTCTGATCACTGTCCCGAAGACACCCCTCGACACGCCAGACCCCCATGAGGGCAGGGAATGATTATTACATGATGAGCAAACAGGCCTGGTATGTGAGCAGAGACGAACCTGCCGGGGCGTCCAGAATCCACTAACAACTAAAACCCCCTGACCCGGGGGTAAAACAGGTGCAATGCTTTTCTATCCTTGCGGGAGAGCATTCGCACCTTTTTTGTTTATTCCATATACATGTCGGATCACGAATCCGACAACCAGGACGGATGCTGACAACACGCCGATCTTCAGCCATTGTTCAAGTGAAAGCGGCACGGTCTGGAACACTTCCCCACCATACTGGACAATGAGGACCTGAGTAAGTACAACGACCCCCATCACCACAAAGAATGTCGGGTTACCTTTGAAAAATGACGGCATCTTCCCGTCCATTGCCCGGCAGTTGATCCCGTTCCAGACCGCGGCGAGGATAAAAAATGTGAAAAACACCGTGTTGATTTCAACTGGTGTCGTACCGCCAAGGAACCCGGTAGTAATCTGGAGGAGCCCGGCAATAATGAAGAATGTACCGGTGACAATGATAGAAGCCCACATGAATGGGGTGATGATCTTCGCGTCATAAGGGATTGGCTTGTGGTCCATCAACCCGGGATGCGGGGCTTCAGAGCAGAGGGCGAAGGCAGCAAGGGTGTCCATGATAATGTTGATCCAGAGGATCTGGATGATGGTGAACGGCTCCGGGTATCCCAGGAGTGGAGCGATAAATACGAGAATGCAGGCACAGAAATTGATGGTAAGCTGGAAGAGAACGAACCGCTGGATATTTTCATAGAGGGACCGGCCCCACCACACGGCACTGGTGATTGACGCAAAGGAATCGTCGAGCAGGATGATGTCGCTTGCTTCCCGTGCTACTTCGGTCCCTGCGATTCCCATCGCAATCCCCACGTTGGCATGCTTGAGGGCTGGGGCATCGTTGATCCCATCACCCGTAACGGCAACAACCGTCCCGGTCTTCTGTAGCGCTTCGACAAGAAGGAGTTTGTCCATCGGCTCCGCACGTGCCATCACATCAAGGTCCAGTGCGGCATTGACCTGATCAGCTTTTGAAAGTGAACGGAACGCCGCACCGTTTATAACCGTTCCACATTTCAGGATACCCGATTCCTGTGCAATCGCCCGTGCTGTTCCGGGGTTATCACCGGTTACCATCCGGACGCGGATACCTGCATTCTGGCAGGTTGCGACAGATTCCGCGATTTTATCCCTCAAAGGGTCACGAATTCCAATATATCCGTCCCAGGTAAGCCCGGTCTCGCTTTCGTCATTGTTGGTGATATCCTTATGGGCAAATGCCAGTGTTCGCATCGCCCTCGATGCAAGAGTACTCACCCCGTCGAGATCCGGTTGGCCAACGCAGAGCGATGCAAGGATCTCCGGTGCTCCCTTCACAAGAAGCCATGATTTCCCGTCCATCTGTACAACCGTGGACATCCGCTTCCGGTTGCCGTCAAAGAGGTATTGCCTGGTTGTGTGCGTTTCCGCCCGGATCTGCACATAATCGAGAGCATGTTCGCGGAGCCAGCGGAGGAGAGCCCCCTCGGTCGAATTGCCGATGACGATAACATTGCTTCCGCGTTCTTCGAGATGTGCGGTACTATTCACCGCAGCGTTGAGCGTGATCCATTCTGCCGGTGTCCCGGGGAGATTGTTCGCAGGAGTCGGATCACCGAAAGGGGATGCAACGACTTCCATCTGGTTTTTTGTGAGCGTGCCGGTCTTATCGATGCAGATGGTTGTAACAGATCCAATCGTCTCGCAGGCAATAAGCCGCCGGACGAGGCAGTTCGCCCTGGTCATCTTGCGCATGGCAAGCGAGAGCGAGAGTGCAACGCTCATGGGGAGCCCTTCCGGAACAGCGGCGACAACGATGACGACCGCGAGCATAAAATAATGGAGGATATTGTTTGCGGTATCAATGTTGAGGCCCGTGACTTCACCGACCATGATCCCACGGATCAACAGGGTACCGCAGATGAGCACCGCCATCACGTAACCGAACCTGCTTATGATAGTGGCAAGATTTCCCAGTTTTTGTTCGAGAGGTGTCTGCGAGGCGTGATCAATGCCCAGTGATGCAGCGATCAACCCCATCTGTGCGGAGTCGCCTACCGCTGCGGTAACCATCTGACCTTTCCCGGCAGTGACAAATGTCCCTTTCAGGACCCGGTCCTGAACACCTTTGTGAACCGGCTCAGTCTCCCCGGTGAATGCGGATTCATCAGAAAAAAGATCATCCGATGCGACCATCCAGCCGTCCACGGGTATCACGTCACCGGCTTCGAGCAGGATGAGGTCCCCGACCACGATATCGCGGGAGGGAACAGCGAGCGGATTGCCATCCCGGATGACCTTAATGATGGTATCGTCACGGTGTGCATTCAGCACCTCGAACTCCCTGCTGCTCCGGTATTCATTGAAGAACGAGATACCGGTAGAGAGTAACACCGCAACGATGATCCCGATGGTGTCCAGCAGTCCGCTTCCTTTGATAACCGAGACAGCCGCCGATATGGCGACAGCCAGAAGCAGAATTTTAATGATCGGGTCGTCGAACTTTTTTACGTATTGTTTCCAGAATGGTTCGCGCGCCGGCGGTGTCATGACATTGACACCATACGTTTCCCGCATTTCGGAAACCCGGGTTGAAGCAAGCCCGGTGTTGCCGGTAATTTTTTTCAGATCTTCAAAGGAAAGCATATGCATTTTCCATCACGCAGGCCCACCGCCCTTATTGGGGGTGCCAAAATTCACCTCACGTTAAAACAGAAGTCATCAGCCCGACCGGGCGGCTAAGGCGGACTTCATCGCCACTGACAGATCAGAGCTGCTGGTTCCTGCCACTAATAGTTTT
>Ga0315282_10014786_pt1 | contig 11584 bp, 8 predicted proteins | sample YL17G07_20_MG_FD_203693 | JGI IMG/M metagenome (GOLD analysis project Ga0315282, IMG submission 203693) | Sediment microbial communities from Yellowstone Lake, YNP, Wyoming, USA - YL17G07_20 | ecosystem: Environmental > Aquatic > Freshwater > Lake > Sediment | place: USA: Wyoming | collected...
GATCCCCAGAAAGAGATGGGGACAGCATTTTCTTGTCGATCCAAATATCTTAAAAAAAGTGATCCGGACCGCCCAGGTTGAAAAAGAGGATGTGGTTCTCGAGGTAGGTCCCGGTCTCGGAGAGATGACTCTTGCCCTCGCACGTCAGGTTAAAAAGGTGATCGCCATTGAGATAGATTCAATATTGGTGGCCATACTGGAAAAAAAGATGAAAGATTATCCGAATGTGGAGGTGGTCAAAGGTGATATTTTGAAGGTGGACTTCAACCAATTTCTTAAAAAAGAAGGACATCCCATCAAAGTGGTGGCCAATCTGCCCTATCAGATCTCAACGCCTCTTCTCTTTCGCTTTATCGAATCAAAAGAGGTTTTTTCAACCTTCACTTTAATGGTTCAGAGAGAGGTTGCCAAGAGATTGGTAGCCTCTCCGGGTAATAAGGAATACGGATCCCTATCGATCTTTGTTCAGTTGTTTTCGAACCTATCCATCCGCTTTTTAGTTAAGCCGTCTGCCTTCTTTCCACCTCCAAAAGTTGATTCCGCAGTGGTCTATATGGAATGGAAAGAAAAACCCATGATTGAAATGAATGATGAAGAGTGGTTCAAGAGAGTAGTGAAAGCCTGTTTTGGTTACCGTAGAAAAACATTGATTAATGCGCTGAAGCATTCTGAACTCACTCTGCCTGAGTCCATAGGGTTGAAGATGGAGGAAATCGGGATAGACCCTCGAAGAAGACCAGAAACCCTCACCATTCAGGAATTTGTCAGTTTAGCAGAGGCCTTGAAATCATAGGTTTGCGCATGTTGTCGATTTATTAGAAAACGCACCTGAAAACCCCGTCCTGTGCCTGCCTGCCGGCAGGCAGGAATGCCGACGCTACAGGGTATAAATAATTTATTTGCAAAATTTCAAGGGGATGATTATTTTTAAGATAATTTGAAATAGGGGGGAGTAAAGTCAAATGGATATAGAAAAATTTACACTTAAAGCTCAAGAGGCTTTACAAGAAGCCAAATCCATTGCAGAAAGAAAACACCATCAACAGATCGATGTAGAACACCTTCTGTTAGCCCTTCTGGAACAGAAAGAGGGGGTTGTCATCCCGATTTTTCAGAAATTAGGGGCTAATTCAGATTTAATCGTTTCCCAGTTGGAGAATGAGTTAAACCGTATTTCTCAGGTGACAGGAAGAGGAGCAGGGCAGGTTTATCTATCCAGTCGGCTCAATGAAATTTTCGATATGGCCTGGAAAGAAGCCGAACGATTGGCGGATGAGTACCTGTCCACGGAGCACCTCCTCATTGCCATTGCTGATGAGAAACAAGGGGCTTCCCATCAGATTCTCCAGAGAAACGGGGTGACCAAAGATGCGATTTTTAGAGTGTTACAAGAGATTCGAGGCCCTCATCGCGTGACCGATCAGAATCCAGAAGAAAAGTATCAAGCTTTAAAACGCTACAGCAGGGATCTCACCGAAGAGGCAAGGAAAGGAAAACTCGATCCGGTGATCGGGAGAGATGATGAAATTCGAAGGGTGATTCAGGTTCTCTCAAGAAGAACAAAGAACAATCCTGTGTTGATCGGAGAACCAGGAGTTGGGAAGACGGCGATTGTTGAAGGCCTGGCTCAGAGAATCGTCAAAGGAGATATCCCTGAGTCATTGAAGAATAAAAAACTGGTTGCCCTTGATCTGGGAGCTTTGATTGCCGGTGCCAAATTCAGGGGGGAGTTTGAAGAGAGGTTGAAAGCAGTTTTGAAAGAGATTTCGAATGCCGCAGGCAATATCATCCTCTTCATTGACGAACTCCATACCTTAGTGGGAGCCGGCGCAGCAGAAGGCGCCATTGATGCCTCGAATATGTTGAAACCAGCGTTGGCCAGAGGGGAACTCCGGTGTGTCGGTGCCACAACGCTCAATGAATATCGGAAGTATGTGGAGAAAGATGCAGCCTTAGAACGACGATTCCAACCGATCTATGTCAGTCAACCCACCGTCGAAGATACCATCGCTATTTTAAGAGGATTGAAAGAGCGTTACGAAGTTCATCATGGTGTGAAAATAAAAGATTCAGCCATCATCGCGGCTGCCATGCTTTCACACCGATACATTTCAGACCGTTTCCTTCCGGATAAAGCCGTAGATTTGATGGATGAGGCGGCATCGAGGCTGAGAATTGAGATCGATAGCGTTCCCATGGAGATCGATGAAGTACAGCGGAAGATAATGCAATTAGAGATTGAGCGTCAAGCATTGAAAAAGGAGAAGGACAAAGCCTCTGTCGAAAGGTTGAAAAAACTCGAAAAAGAATTGGCTGATTTAAAAGATGATGTGAAGGGGAAGACGCTCAAGTGGGAGAATGAGAAAAAAGCCATTTCGGGGATTCATCAGATCAAGGAACAGATTGAAAAGACAAAACAGATGATGAAAGAAGCGGAGAGAGAGGTAGATTATACGAGATTGGCCGAGTTGCAATATGGGGAGATGGCAAGACTCGAAAGCGAATTGAAGAAAGAAGAAGAGAAGCTGGCCGAACTTCAAAAGAACGAGAAGATGCTGAAAGAAGAAGTGGATGAAGAGGATGTGGCTGAAGTGGTTTCCAAATGGACCGGCATCCCTGTTTCAAAGATGTTAGAAGGAGAGGTTGAGAAATTAATCTACATGGAAGAGAGACTCAGGCAGAGGGTAGTGGGGCAGGATGAAGCGATACTTGCCGTTTCTAACGCAGTCAGAAGGGCGAGAGCGGGATTGCAGGATCCCAATCGGCCCATCGGTTCTTTTATCTTCATGGGACCCACCGGAGTTGGAAAAACAGAGCTGGCTCGAGCCCTGGCTGAGTTTTTATTCGATGATGAGCAAGCCATGGTAAGAATCGATATGTCAGAATACATGGAGAAACATTCTGTAGCCCGATTGATCGGTGCACCGCCAGGTTATGTGGGATACGAGGAGGGTGGTTTTCTTACCGAGGCGGTTCGTAGAAGACCTTATTCCATTGTCCTGATGGATGAGATTGAGAAGGCACATCCCGAAGTGTTCAACATTCTCTTGCAGATTTTAGACGATGGAAGGCTGACCGATGGTCACGGTCGAACCGTTGATTTTAAAAATACTGTGGTGATCATGACCTCCAATATCGGAAGCCAGTGGATTATGGACTTAGGTGAGAGAGACTATGAGGAGATGCGGCGTCGAGTGATGGACGCTGTCAAAGCCCATTTCAAACCGGAATTTTTAAATCGTATTGATGAGTTGATCATCTTTCACAGTCTTGGATTGGAGCAGATCAAGGCAATTGTTGAGATTCAAGTTAAAAAACTCGAGAAACGCCTTTTGGAAAGGCGAATACAACTCAAAATGACTGAAAAGGCTAAGGAATGGTTAGCGAAGGAAGGATTTGATCCCGCTTATGGGGCCCGACCACTTAAGCGAGTGATTCAAAAGGAGATTCAGGATAAATTAGCAATGAAATTATTAGAGGGTAAATTTAAAGAAGGGAGTACGATCACTGCAGATGTGGATGATAGGAAAGGGGAATTAGTATTCAGGGGATAGAGTTGTAACTTAACAATTTTCTTGACAATATTTGAAAAACCTGTTATTCATACAGCGTTTTTCCAAAGTCTGCCTGCCTTGATCGATGGTAGGCAAAGGAGGTCTGAAGGCACGTAGCTCAGGGGGAGAGCGCTACCTTGACGCGGTAGAAGTCTGGGGTTCAAATCCCCACGTGCCTACCATTTAAACCAATTTATTAAAAAGTGGAACATAAGTTATTGAAGAAACTTACATTTTAATCAAAACAAAATGGAGAGGCATCATTCAGATTTATTATGGATGATGCCTCTTCCGCTTCAATTTAAATTTAAGTGATGCAATGGGAGAAATGGGAGAGCAGGTTATCATCACAATGCCCGATGGTGCGAAAAGGCCGATTCCTAAAGGAACGAAACTTCAGGAATTAGCAGACCAGTGGGATAAAGAGGCTGTCGCTGCACAAGTGGATGGGGCGCTCCTTGACCTCAGTCTTACGGTGGAAAAAGATGCTGCAATTTCATTCATTTCCATTCATTCGAAAAAAGGATTGGAGATATTACGCCATTCTGCTTCTCATGTCATGGCCGAGGCAGTGAAGGAACTCTTCCCGACCGTTAAACTCACCTTTGGTCCCTCTACTGAGAACGGTTTCTATTATGATTTTGATTATGACCGAACTTTTACAACTCAAGATCTTGAAATGATAGAAAAAAGAATGTCAGACATTGTTGCGAAGAACGAACCTTTTATTCGGAGGGAGGTTTCAAAAGAGGAGGCCATTAATACATTTCAAGGGATGGGTGAAACCTATAAAATTGAGCATTTAAAAGAGCTTCCGGATCATGTCTCTCTCTATCGGCAAGGAAGTTTTTTAGACCTCTGTGAAGGGCCCCATATTCCTTCGACAGGAAAAATCAGAGCCTTTCGGCTTTTAAATGTATCAGGAACTTATTGGAGAGGGGACGCTCGGAATCGGGTCCTCCAAAGAATTTATGGGACTGCATTTCCAGCCCAACAGGCATTGGAGGATTTTCTTCATATGCTTGAGGAGGCTCGTAAACGAGACCACCGAAAACTGGGAAGAGAGCTCGATCTCTTTAGCCTTAGCGAAGAGGCCGGCCCAGGTCTGGTGATCTACCATCCCAAAGGTGCCATGCTCCGAACGATCTTAGAGGATTTTGAGAAGAAGGAACATCTGAAGCGAGGATATCAGATCGTCATCGGTCCCCAGCTTCTCCGGTTAGAGCTTTGGAAACAGTCTGGCCATCTCGAAAATTATCGGGATAAGATGTACTTCACAAAAGTGGAGGATGTGGAGTATGGGATTAAGCCAATGAATTGTCTTGCCCACATGCTCATCTATAAATCTCAAATTCGAAGTTATCGAGATCTCCCCATCCGATATTTCGAACTGGGAACGGTATACCGGCATGAGAAATCTGGGGAGCTGCATGGTCTGCTTCGGGTGAGGGGGTTTACTCAGGATGATGCCCATATCCTCTGCCGGCCTGATCAATTGAATGAAGAGATTTGCTCAATCATCGAATTTGTGGATGATGTGATGAAGGTCTTTGGTTTCGAATTTGAGATGGAACTCAGCACCCGGCCAGAGAAGTCCATTGGTGCGGATGAGGACTGGGAAAGGGCAACTCAAGCTCTGCTTCAGGCCCTCAAGATAAAAAACCTTCCTTATGATATTAATGAAGGGGAAGGAGCCTTTTATGGTCCGAAGATTGATGTCAAGCTAAAAGATGCGCTCAACCGAAGGTGGCAGTGTGCGACGATTCAGGTGGACTTTGCCATGCCCGAAAGGTTTGACCTGACCTATGTGGGGAGCGATGGGGAACGTCACAGACCGGTCATGCTCCACCGCGTTATCCTCGGAGCCATGGAGAGGTTTATCGGAGTATTGATTGAGCACTATGCAGGGGCATTTCCTGTTTGGCTCGCCCCTATCCAGGCAGTTCTTATGACGGTCACCGATCGGCAGATCCCTTATGCAGAAGGCATCTACCATCAGTTGATCCAAAAGGGAGTAAGAATTGAAAAGGATTTCCGTAATGAGAAGTTAGGGTTCAAGATTCGGGAAGCCCAGGTTCAGAAGATTCCCTACATGCTGGTGGCTGGAGATCGGGAAGTGAACGAAGGGACCATTTCACCTCGCAAACGAAGTGGCGAGACATTGAAATCGATGATGGTAGAAGATTTCATCAGACAAGTTGAATCCGAATATCCAACAATTTAGAGAGTGGAATGTAGAAGGTGGAAAGTGGATTTGCCGACCGGCCACTTTCTACTCTCCACCCTCGAAAAAAAGGAGGTGATGTTTATCGGAAGGGATGTTCGAATTAATCGAGAAATTCGAGTGAAGGAAGTGAGGGTCATTGACCCCGAAGGGAAGCAATTGGGAATTTTACCAGTGTCAGAGGCCCTTCGTTTGGCTATCAATTATGAGTTAGACCTGGTAGAGGTTTCTCCGAAAGCGGAACCGCCCGTCTGTCGCATCATGGACTATGGGAAGTTCAAATATCAACAGAGTAAGAAAGCCCATGACGCAAAAAAGAAGCAAGCGGTTGTCCATCTTAAAGAAGTGAAGATGAGGCCGAAGACGGCGGAACATGATTTCCAATTTAAGCTTCATCATATTGAACGATTTTTAAAGGAGGGAAATAAGACCAAGGTGACTATTGTTTTTAGAGGAAGGGAGTTAGCCCACCCAGACCTGGGGAAGAACATGCTTGGCAGGGTTACCGAGGAAGCGAAGGAGTGGGGGAAGGTCGAGCAGGCTCCCAAATTTGAAGGAAGAAATTTTATCATGGTCTTAGCTCCTCTCCAGAGCCAGAAAACGTAATAGAACAAAGTGTTTTTAAAATTGCGTTTGGTGATCGGTGTGGGTGATCGTTCCAATCACACTCTTCGCTAACCAAGGTTATGTTATTCTATATCCCAATAAAAGGAGAGAACCACGTGCCAAAATTGAAGACGAATCGAGGAGCAGCAAAGAGGTTTAAGAAGACCGGGACGGGGAAGATAAAGGCTAAAAGGGCTTTTGCTCGGCATATTCTGACGAAGAAATCGACCAACCGGAAGCGAGGTCTCAGGAGGCCGAAGCTCATCGAGAAAACGGATTCCAAAGGGATCAAGGCATTGGTTCCTTATATTTAAAATCGTGATGGGTGAATCGAGATTCTAACAAGAATCATCAATCTCTAACATGAATAATAAACCGTCACGTTATTTTGAAGCCAACTAATCAGGAGGATAATCGATTATGCCAAGGGTAAAAGGAGGACCAAAGACAAGACTAAGACGGAAGAAGGTCCTAAAAATGGCAAAGGGTTATCGGGGAGGACGAAGCCGGCTCTATCGAACGGCTGTTGATGCGGTCCACCGGGCTCTGGCTTACGCCTATCGAGATCGAAGGGCCAGGAAGAGAGATTTCAGAAGGCTTTGGATCACTCGCATCAATGCTGCGGCGAGGCTTCAGGGTCTCTCCTACAGCCGTTTAATGGATGCTCTGAGGAAAGCCCACATCGAGTTAGATCGGAAAATATTGGCCGATTTAGCTGTGAATGATCCGAATGCCTTTTCCAAAATTGCTGAGATGGCCAAGGCGGGCCGTGCAGGGAAATCATAGAACAGTACGAGTATCCCCCCTTCTTTCCCTCCTCCTCAAGAGGAGAGGGTGGGGTTAGGAGAATGACCTCGTGAAAGAGGAGTTGGAAAGCCTCCAGAAAGAGATATTGGCTTCCCTTTCTCAGGTGTCCACAGAGAAAGACATCTCTGAAGTCCGAGTGAGGTTTTTAGGAAGAAAGGGAAGTCTGACTCAGCTTCTCAAACGTTTAGGGGTGCTTCCCGAGGCCGATCGGCGAGAAATAGGCAAAAGGGCAAACCAGGTTAAAGAAGATTTAGAGAAGAAGATTGAGGAAACCCTTTACCAAATTCAGGAGCGAGAGAGAAGGGAGGCTTTAGAGAGGGAGAAGATCGATGTGACGCTTCCTGGCAGAAGAATCTCTGTCGGGAAGAGGCATCCTCTCACCCAAATCCTTGATGAAATTATTGATATCTTCTCCCGCTTGGGCTTTGAAGTCGTCGAAGGGCCGGAGGTAGAATTAGACTACTACAATTTTGAAGCCCTTAACATTCCCAAAGGCCATCCTGCGAGAGAGATGCAAGCGACCTTCTTTATTTCGGATGATGTGGTTTTAAGAACCCATACCTCACCTATGCAGGTGAGGACCATGGAGAAGAAGCAGCCGCCGGTTCGAATGATCTGCCCGGGGGCGGTCTACCGCTGCGATTCGGATCCAACCCATTCTCCCATGTTCCATCAGGTCGAAGGACTTTTGGTCGACAAAGGGATTACCTTCGCAGATCTGAAAGGAGTGTTGACCGTCTTTGTCCATCAGATGTTCAGCAAAGAGACGAGACTCCGTTTCAGGCCGAGTTTTTTCCCTTTCACCGAACCCAGTGCAGAAATCGATATCGAGTGTTTCATCTGCGGGGGAAAAGGATGCGGGGTCTGTTCTAATACGGGATGGTTGGAGATCCTGGGCTCCGGGATGGTGGACCCGGCTGTTTACAAGTTTGTGAATTATGATCCTGAAGAAGTCACCGGCTTTGCATTCGGAATGGGCATCGAACGGATCGCCATGCTCAAGTTTGGAATTAACGATATCCGGCTCTTCTTCACGAATGATTTGAGGTTTTTGAGACAATTTTAGATTTCACCCCCACTTTACCCTGTGGAGTAATGAAACATACTCCACAGGGTAAAGTGGGGGGAATTCCGTAAATTCCGAGAAAATCATGAAAGTCAGTCTGAATTGGCTCAAGGATTACGTTGAGATTCGGATGGATTTGGAGACGCTGATCAATCTTCTGACCATGGCTGGTCTGGAGGTTGAAGAAGCCACCTCCGTGGGGGAAGGATTTGAAAAAGTGGTCGTAGCAGAGATCCATTCTATTCGGAAGCACCCCAATGCGGATCGACTTTCGTTAGTTGAAGCAAAGACCCACCATGAAACTTTTTCAATCGTCTGCGGTGCAACCAATATTAAGGAAGGTCAAAAAGTTCCTTTAGCCCTTGTAGGAGCCCGACTCCCGAACGGTATTGAAATCAAGCGATCGAAGATCAGGGGAGTCGCCTCTGATGGAATGCTCTGTTCAGAGATAGAACTCGGTATGGGTCAGGATGCCACAGGGATCATGATTCTTTCACCCCAGGTTCCTTTGGGAATAGACTTGGGAGAGGCATTGGGTTTGAAGGATACCATTCTCGATATCAGCATCACACCCAATCGTCCGGACTGTCTCTGTGTAATCGGAGTGGCCCGAGAGATCGCTGCCTTAACCCATCAGAAAGTGAAGTATCCCACCCTTTCTCTTTATGATCAAGGAGAAGAGATCCATCAAAAAACTTCGGTCACAATTTTAGATCAAGACTTATGCCCCCGTTATGTGGCAAGGATGATCGAAGAGGTGAAGATCGGTCCCTCTCCCCATTGGATGAGCGATCGATTGGAAAAGGTTGGGATACGATCCATCAACAATGTCGTCGATGTGACCAATTATGTCATGATGGAATATGGACAACCTCTCCATGCCTTCGATTTTGAATTGCTGGAAGAGGGTCGTATTGTCGTTCGGAGGGCAAAGGAGGGTGAAGAATTCGTCACCCTGGATGGGGTGAAGAGAACCCTGGACAGGGAGATGCTCATGATCTGTGATGGGGGGAAACCCGTTGCCATTGCCGGGATCATGGGTGGCCTCAATTCAGAGATCAAAGAAGACACAAAGAGAGTCCTTCTTGAAAGCGCTTATTTCGACCCGGCAGGGAATCGGAGGACTTCAAAAAAGCTCGGCCTGGAAACAGAAGCAGCCTACCGCTTTGGAAGAGGGATCGATTATGGAGGATGCCTCTCTGCAGCGAACCGGGCCACCCAATTTATTCAGGAATTGGCGGCTGGAAGGGTAGTGGGGGGGGTGGTGGATGTCTACCCGGTACCGATCAAACCAGGTCCGATTCGTTTGAGTGTCAAAAAGATTCATCAGGTCTTAGGAACTAAGGCCTCTGCTCAACAGGTGAAGGGTTACCTGGAAGATTTGGAATTGGAAGTCCGGGAAGAGGATGAAGATACCTTTGGGGTGACTCCTCCTTCTTTCCGAGGGGATTTGGAAAGAGAGATCGATCTCATTGAAGAAGTGGCCCGACTGGATGGATATGAAAAAATTCCCATTACGATTCCCCAAGGACCTCCCTCCTCAGAAGAAAGAGGGAAAGAGTTTCTTATCGAAAGAAAAGCGATAGATACTCTCATCTATCACGGTTACCATGAAGTGGTCACTTACAGCTTTACCTCTCCTGCTTCCTGGGATATCATCGGACTCCCTCCGGACGATCCGAGGAGACAGCACCTCCGAATCCTCAATCCTCTGACAGAAGATTTCTCAGTCATGAGAACCACGCTGATTCCGGGTCTGATGGAAACCGCATGCTATAATGTCTCTCGAAAAAATTCCAATCTCAAGCTCTTTGAATTAAAAAAAGTCTTCCTTCCCCAGGGTGGAGAGAAACTTCCGAGGGAGGTTAAATTTCTGGCGGGGGTGGCCATGGGGTTTGACAGGGATCCTCATTGGGCTTTTTCTCCAAGGTCCGTTGATTTTTATGATATCAAAGGTTGCGTGGAAGATCTTTTGGATGGACTGCAAATTAAGGAAGCAAAATTTTATAAGGCGGATGATATCCCTTATCTTCATCCGGGAAAGGCATCAAGGGTCGTCCTTGACAGAGAAATTTTAGGGGTTTTGGGAGAGGCCCATCCTGAGGTGGCGGGTCATTATGAAGTTCATGGAAAGGTGTATCTTTTTGAAATGGACTTTAGCAAGATGGTGAAATGGGCAGGGGAGGAGAAGCGGTTTCAGTCATTACCAAAATTTCCAGCGGTTTACAGAGACCTTTCGGTGGTGGTCGATAGAGCCTTGGAAGCGGAAAGAGTGATGGAAGCGATCCGGTCCTTCCGGCAGCCCTTCATCGAAGAGGTCACCCTCTTTGATATTTATCAAGGGTCCCCTATCCCGGAGGGGAGAAAGGGGATTTCTTATCGAATCCGATACCAGGCGAATGATCGGACGTTGACCGACGAAGAGGTGAATCAATACCATGAAAAGATCCTCTTCAGATTAAAGGAAGTCTTTCAACTCGATTTAAGGCAATAAGCATTGCCAAGAAAGGAGGAGCCGAGAGATGACAAAAGTAGATATCGTTGAGAACATTTATGAGAAAGTGGGATTTTCTAAGAAAGAGGTGGCTAAGATTGTAGAGTATATATTTGATATCATCAAAGATACCCTGATCAAGGAAGACAAGATCAAGATCTCCGGGTTTGGAAATTTTGTTGTTCGAAAAAAGAGATCCAGACGGGGCCGAAACCCACAGACAGGGAGCGACATCGAGATCACAGCAAGAAGGATATTGACTTTTAAGCCAAGTCAGGTATTAAAGGGAGCCCTCAACCGTAAGGAGTCATAACTTTTTCGAGGGTTTTATCAAAGCCTCCCTTTCTTGCTTACAGATGGCAGGGAGCAGTTAGAGAGGAAAGATGGCCAGGCTACTCAAAAGGCATGAGATTGAGAACCCCATCTCCCATGAAAGGCTCTATTATCGGATTGGAGAAGTGAGCCGCATTACAGGCCTCAAACCTCATGTGCTTCGTTATTGGGAATCGGAATTTAAAGTCATCAAGCCTCACAAGGGGGGATCCTTACAACGCCTCTACCGGAGGAAAGACCTGGACCTCATCCTGAAGATCAAGAAACTCCTCTATGAAGAGGGGTTCACTATCGCCGGAGCAAAGAAAAAGATCCGAGATCTGGAGAGATTGGAAAACAGGCAGATGAAATTGAAAACGGTAGAGAAAGGCTCCAACGGAAAAGCTCATGAGTTTCTGATCGCCCTTCAGGAGGAACTGAAAGGGATCAGAAAAATGTTGGAATAGTTCATCACCATTCTAAAAACACCAAAGCCTTTGTTTATAAGATATGCCAGAAAA
>Ga0315282_10014788_pt1 | contig 11584 bp, 8 predicted proteins | sample YL17G07_20_MG_FD_203693 | JGI IMG/M metagenome (GOLD analysis project Ga0315282, IMG submission 203693) | Sediment microbial communities from Yellowstone Lake, YNP, Wyoming, USA - YL17G07_20 | ecosystem: Environmental > Aquatic > Freshwater > Lake > Sediment | place: USA: Wyoming | collected...
TGTCGGATGTCAACGCGAGCAGGTCGAGCGCCGCGTATACCGGCACCATATCTTGTTTCCAACCTAGAAAATGCACGCGCTCCGTGATTCCCAGCTCCCCGGCGAGCGCCTGAAGCGAATCCCGCAGCGCCCCATCTCCGACAAGAACAAAACGGGCCGGATTTCCCGAGTCTACCATGCTTCGCGCCGCCTCCAAAAACAGGCGGTGATTCTTGATCGGCACCAGGCGTCCGACAATCCCGATCAGCGGCTGATCCGGACGGATGCCGAGTTCGGACCTCAGTTCTCCGCGGCGCGAAGCGCAGTCGAGGAGCGGATCCAGATTCATACCCAATGGAACGACGTCGATTTTTTCCGGCTTGGCGATGCCCATCCCGACCAGATCGGCTTTCAGCGCCGGGCTGAGGGTGACGATCCGGTCGGTCATCCGGGCAAGCGTCCGTTCGACGGACCGGAAGAAAAATTCAACCGGAGGGGAAAAGTAACCGCGCAGCACATGGCCATGAAAAGTATGAACCACCGCCGGCACGCCGGCGGTCCGGGCGGCCGTGCGCCCCACCGCGCCGGCCTTGGCGGTGTGGGTATGAACGACGTCGGGCTTCCAACTCCGGAACATGGCCCGCAATTGGAGGAACGCGAGGGCGTCCGCCGGTCCGATGTGCGGCGAAAGCGACGGTAAGATCTCCGGCGTCACACCCATCCGCTCGGCCAGGTAGTGCATCCCAGCCTCGCCCTTTCCCTCGCGGCCGGCGATCAGCCGAACCTCAAACTGGTCGCGCGGCAGGCCCGCCGCCAATTCCAACACATGCGTGGCCGGCCCACCGACATTCAAGCGCGCGATTACCAACGCAATACGCAATGGAGACCCTTTGTTATGGCTCATCGAATCCAAGTTCTCAATCGATTATAAACCAGGAGTAGTATTGAAATTCCAAGCTGTCATTCACCAGACGTTGCGGCATTGCCACAGCCGAAGGATTTCTTATTTTTTGGCCAACAGCATATGCCGCGTTGTCGCTTTTCCCGTGCGCGGTCTATCGATCCAATCCACAAAAGCCCGCAATGGCGCCCAAGCAAGAATCGGCTCCAAATAGAATTGTTTGAGCCGGAATTCGATCGGACCATCCAAGGAATAAACGCGGATGTTTTGAAATTTACAAAACAATTCTTCCAAGCCCTGATGGGTAAAACGCCAAAAATCAGGATAATGTTCATGATCGGGCGAATAGGCTTCGGCTTGTTTTCCATGATATTGGGCCAGGAACGGCACCGTTACGAGCAAAGTTCCATTGGGGCGCAGAACCCGCAATATTTCATCTGCCGCCAGGAATGGATTGGCGACATGTTCGAGGACTTGAATGCAAAGGACGGCGTCGAATGAATTATCGTCGAACGTCATATGTTGGATATCCTGATGGCAATCACAATTGTTGGATCCATAAATCATTAACGGCTTATATCCCGCAGCGACATATTTTTTATCCTTGAATAATTGCTCATGTGGCCGCAACTCCTTGGCAAACCTCATCGAAGTTCCGATATCCAGAATGTCACGCGCATCCCGGATGGTCTCTTCCAGGCATCGGGCGAATAATTTCTCAGCTTTCCCGCCGCGCAGCATATCCGTTTTATTCCTTTCCGTCCTGGGAAGTTGCCTCTAGTTGTTTATATAACCCGGACATCCGTTTCGCCATGCGTTCCACGGGAAATTCTTTTAACACCCGCTCCCGGCCGGCGCGTCCCATTTCCGCGGCACGTTTCGGATCAGTCAGAATCGACCCCAGCGCCTCCGCCAGTTCCTCCGCATCGCCGTGGGGGACGAGCAAACCCGTCTGCCCCGGCACGACGATCTCCGGCAGCGCGGAAACGTTCGAGGCAACGACCGGTTTTCCCATCGCCATCGCTTCCAACGCGACCAGCCCGAATCCTTCCCAGCGCGAAGGAACAACCAGGAGGTCGATATCCGCCAAAATGTCCGCCGCGTCGTCGCGCCAGCCGAGAAACATCACCCGCTGCAGACCAAGTGATTTCGCCAACCGCGAGAGCGCCGGGCGATCTGGCCCTTCGCCCGCCAGAATTAATTTCACCGTTGGATGACACCGCTCGACCAGGGCAAACGCCCGCAGCAATATATCCACGCCTTTTTGGCCGGTCAACCGTCCGATAAACCCGACCAGCGGATTTTCCCGCGCGCCGATTTCCGCGCGGAAGGCGCCGGGATGCGCGGCGCGGGAAAAGGCCTCCGCATCGAGCCCATACGGAATGACTTCGATTTTATCCGCGGGAGCCTTTTCGACCTCGATCAAGAAGCGGCGGAGGGATTGGGAGATCGCGATGATCCGGTCGGCGCGCCGCAGGGAAGAAGCGAATACCCAACGCATCGGCAGCCAGCGCCGGAACCGGTCGTCGTTATGGCGCGAGACGACAAACCAGCGGGATGGAAATGCCCGCATGGCGATCCCGCCGTACACTTCACCGTGCGGAAGGTGCGCATGGAGGATATCGAAGGGCGACTTGCGCAGGAGAACATCCAGGTTCGCCGGGAGGGCCGGATCCAGATGCCAGCGGATGGGCAACGTTTCAACGGGAATTCCGCTTTGCTCGAGCCGCTCACGAAAATTGGGTTGCGGCCTTCGCGGATCCTCCATTAATAAGACGCCGCAATCGATATCCCGTTCGCGCAGCGCGGGCAGCAATGCCAGGAGGTGGGTCTCTGCGCCGGCGATGCCGGTGACCTTGATCAGGTGAAGGACCTTCACGCCGTCCCGCCCTCCTTCCCCCCGGCAGGGTCGCTCAACCGGTCCAACAGGTCGCGGTAGGTCCGCGAAAGCGAATCCCAGTGGCAGGGAAGAGCCGCCCGTTTTCCCCGCGCGCCCATTTGCTTCCGCCGCCCGGGATTTTTCGCGAGCGCCGCGAGCGCTTCCGCGAACGCCGCGACTCCGTCTACTGCGATCCCCGCTCCGCCATCGGATACCAGGCGCATCTCGTCCACCTGGAACCCGACGACCGGAACGCCGCAGGCCATGTACTCCAGCACTTTGACGCTGCTGCGCCCTTTCAGGTCCAGGGTCCGCGGGTAGACGCCGATATCGAACGCCGACACAAACTCCATCAGCGCGGTTCTTGGACGATAGCCGATCAGGCGGATCCACGGGTGATCGGCGGCAAAAGCGGCAACCCTGGTGCTCGGCCGGCCTACCAACCACAGGACGAGGTGCGGATCCTTCCCGTGTGCCAGACTCACCGCCTCCAGCAAACGGTCCACAGCATACATTTGCTCGACCGACCCGGGCGGCAGCTCGGATGAATATTCGAAATGCGGCTGATGCAGCCCAACGACCACTTCCTTCGCCGCGGGGGAATATTTCTGCCGAATTAACCGCACGCGTTCCGGATCCACCCGCCCCACCGCGACGCCCTGTGGAATGACCTCAATCGGGGCGCGCACCCCCGCCTTGCGCAAATTCCGCCTTACGAGATCGGTAGTCACCACCACAGCGGCTACGTTGGGGAGGTTCAACGCGTCAATTTCCGGCGCGGAAAAGACGGGATCATCATGGTCGCAAACCACGCGGCAACGCAGCATCCGGATTTGGCGCCAATCGGTGGTGTAAACCATCGGGTACCGGACTCCAATCCAGCGGACCAGGAGCGGCAACCAGATCCTCCTGAGGATTCCACGAACCGGCCAAAAGGGGGGCAGGTGAACATAATAGCGATCGACATTCGAAAGGCGCGGGAGAAGTTCCTCCTGGCGCGGGTTGTTGTGGGCGTAGTGCCAGGCGCCCGCCCAGGCAATCCGGTTCTTTGTCCGCCCGGTCATCGCGAGTTTCCTCCGGCCAAGAATTGCCGCCAATCCAACGCTTCGCCGCCGATCATCCGCACGAAAGCATCGAGCACGCGGTCTTCCGAGAATCGCCCGACCCAACCCAGGCCGGCCCGGCTCCAGGACTCGAGTTGCGCGGGGTCCCGCAGCGAGCCGGCGCATGCGGCGGCAAACGCGCTGACGTCCTTCACGGGAACAACGCATGCTTCCTGTTCCGGCGCGATCACATCCCGCACCCCGCCGATGTCGAACGCGAGAAACGGGCAGCCGGCCGCCATCGCTTCCAGCAGCACGCGCGGAAAACCTTCCTCCTCCGACGGCATCAGGTAGAGGTCGGCCGCCCGATAATACAACGGCGCTTCCCGATTCGGAATCCAACCGCGGAACTCAAACACCTCGGCCAGCCGTTCTTTTTCAACCCGCTGCCGCAATTCATCCAGATACGGCCCGCCGCCGGCAACCAAAAACGTTGTCGGGCCCACCCCGCGGACAATGATTCGAGCGATGTCCGGTAGATAATGGGCCCCCTTTCGCTGCGTAACCCTGTGCAAAAAAAGGACGACCTTCCGATTCGGATCCAGGTGCAATATTTTTCGCGCCTCGGCGCGGGAAACGCTTTGAAAGCGTTCCGGCTCGACGAAATTCGGAAGCAGACGGATTTTCCCGGGAGGGATGGCCGCGTGTTTGACATAATATTCCGCCACGCGCGGAGTCCCCGTGACAAGATGGGTGCACCATCGAACCGATGTTTCCAGCAACCAGAGATTGATCGCCTGGCGGATGCGCTCCCGCCGGGATGCATCGGGAGGCAACGGAAATTCCCGGTACAGGCTGCAGTTCCAATAAAAAGTCCGGCCTCCGAACAACCGGGTGACAACCGACGCGGCAATCGCCCCCGTGTAGGAATAGTGCACGTAGAAATTTCGGGTGCCGCGCAACCGGGCGGCGAGAAACACAAAAAACTCCTCCGGCAACCGCAGAATCGGAAGACGGATCCGGAGCGGACGCATCGGCAGATCCGCCGGTCGCGCGCCCGAGACCCTTTCGACGACCACTTCGATCGGAATTCGGTTCTGCAATTTCCCAAGGAAATCATACAAATGATAGAAATGCTCCGGCGAGTCCGCATCGTAGTGCGGCAGCAAATACAGGAGTTGTTTCTTCTTCGCGTCGGTCATGATTTTATGATTATTCCCGCTGTCGCCACCTCGCGCCACTGGGAGACGATCGCATCGAACGCCCGGTCCGGATTGAATCGATCGCGGATCCATTTCCGCGCGGCCGCTCCCATCCGCGCGCGCAGATCCGGCCGCGCGATCAAATCCAACGCGCGGGAGGCAAGCGCGGAAGCGTCCTCGATCGGAGCGAGGTACCCCGTTTCTCCGTCGCGGACGATGTCCCTGGCGCCCGCAGTGGCGGTTGCGACAACCGGCGATCCGGCCGCGCCGGCTTCCACCATCACCCGGCCGAACCCCTCATAAATTGACGGATAGAGAAAAACATCGGCTGCAGCGAAAATCCCAGCCAGCTCCGCGTGCGCCAGTTCATCCAACCAGACAAGTGAATCCTCTATACCGAATTCCCTCGCGGCGCGGTCCAAATCCTCCTGAGCAAGATCCTTCCGACCAACGACGACCAACCTTGCCGCGGGAACCGATTTGCGAATTTCCGCGAACGCATGAAAAAGCAACGGCAGGCGTTTAAATTTCACCGGCCGGCCCGCCCATAATATTACCGGCGTTCCGTCGGAAAATGCCAACCGATTTCGCGCCTGTTTGGTCGCCCCGGCGATCCGCTCCTGCGCGAACGCCGCCAGATCGCAAGGGACGGGAAGCACCCGCACCCGGTCGGCGGGCAGCCCAAGCCTCTCGACGTAAATCTTCCGCTCGGCGGTGTTTACCACACGCCAGGCGTCCGCCCGCGGAAGCAGGAATCGTGCCAGAAGGTGCAGCGCGCGGAACGTCAACCGTCGCTCCGCGATCCAATATCGATTAAACATAAAACAGGAGTGGTTCTGAATCAGCAGCGGCCGGCGCAGCGCGCGACGCAGCCAGAAACCCGCGAGCGCGGTTGCGAACGGATCCTGGGATGTGATCAGGTCCGGCGGGTGCAGCCGCGCCGCGGCCCGCGCCATTCCGTACGCGGCCGTCAGGTAGCGGGGGCGGCCGACCCCGGTGCGGTAGACCGTCAGCGCGCCGTAGTCACTCGTTCCGGCGGCCGGGGAATCCGCCACCAGATCGATGTGCCCGCCGGCGCGGCGAGCGTATTCCACCAGCCGCCGGACGGGTTCGCTGTCCCGGTCGCGCAAGCCTTCGTCGCCCACGCCCAGCATCAAAACGTTCATTTCGATGCACCTCTTGGCGCGGCTTCCCGCAACACCGCTTCCGTCCGTTCGACCAACCGGTCCCATTGAAAACGTTCCTGCAATGTCCGCCGCCCCCCCTCCACCAGAGTGTGGCGCAAACCCGGCTCCGAAAACAGGCGCGTGATCGCCCGCGAGAGCGCGCCGGAATCGCCCGAAGGAAAGAGCAGTCCGTTTTCCCCGTCGGATACCAATTCGGGAATAGAACCCGCGGCGCAGGCAACCACCGGCATTCCCGCCGCAAATCCCTCGAGGACGGAAAAGGAAAATGTCTCATTGGCGGAATTCACGATCAAGGCATCGGATGCGCGAAGATAAGCGGCAACTTTTTCGTGCGGAACCGATCCGGTGAAAAAAACTCGATCCAACAGATTCAATTCCTCCGCCAATCTTTCCAGGTTGGCGCGTTCGGGTCCGTCTCCAACGACCAGCAGGCGGATATCGCCGCGGGTTGCAAGCAACCGGATCAAATCGTCGATCCGCTTGAAAGGGATAAGGCGCGCCGTGACCACAAGGGTACATCCCTTAAACGGCGGCAATTCCACGGGCGGAGTCTCCGGGAGCGGATCCAGCGCGTTGGGGATGACCTCCAACCTCTCCGGTTGGACCCCCCAACCGGCCACGATCCAGGAGAAGAAACGGCTTGTCACGATGATCCGGTCGGCGCGCCGCGTGACAACGGACCGCAATCCTTTCACCAGCTCGAACCGAACCGGCTGGCGGCGATTCTGAAAATCCACCATGTCCCGGTCTCCAACGTGCTGGTTGGAGGCGCGCTCCCAGGCCCAATCCCCGACCACCTTCATCACCAGCGGCCGGCGCGCGAGCCACGCCGCGATCGCCGCTTCGATGAACAACCCATTCGCGTATATCAGGTCGGACCTGCGCGCCAGGGAGCGAATCGTTTGGATCGTTTCGATCATGCGGGGGATGCGCCGCATCCGGCGCCGGATGCGCCGCACCTGGAAGGGATATGCCGCACCGGAAGAAGGATCGTCGGCGAGGGTCACGACCTCGACGGAATGCCCGCGCGCCGCGAGCGCCCCGGCGATGCGCGGAACGTACGATGCCGGCCCGCCGATATCGGGAGGAAAAATCCCGGTGGGCATAACGATTCGCAGAGGGCGTCCGGCGCCGGTTATGGATTGCGCATGCATATCGTGTATCTCCGGCCCTCCCAAACAGGGTCGTATCCGTTCCACGGGCACTCCACCGGATGATGGTCTTGGTCCGCCCCGAGGAATTCCACCACGCGGTAATCATTCTGCGGAGATATATCGGACGCCGTGGCATTCGACACGGGATGAATATATTGCAGGCCGAATTCGAGCCAGCCCCAGGCTTTGGTGGGATCGGTTTCGCCATGGTACCGCATCACCCCGATGGACATCGGTTTCTGCGGATCCTTGCGCGCTTCTTCCACCAGCCATTGCAGCGCCTGCATCTGCCCGCTTTCCCGGCCGCCGTACCCGTACCGCACAATCGAATTTATTTCACCGGCGATTGAGCGATACGGGATGAACAGGGCGATCGCGAGAATCCACACAACGGTCGAAACCCAGCGCGGCGGTTTCCACAACCGGATCAGTCCCTCCGCCGCCGCGACGACCGCGATGCACTGCAGCGGCCAGAACCACCAGAACCGCCAGGATCGTTCGATCTCGGAAAGCACGAGCAAGAGGAATCCGCAGGCGCCGATCATCGCCGCCAGTACGCCCGCTTCCCGGGGGGCACTCTCCCAGCGGGAAGCCAACAGCAGCCCGATCACCATCGAATTCCACAGAAGGATTCCATATGCGTTGATTTGAGACAGCAACAGGCGCGCGGGAAGATTCCAATCCGGATCCCCAACCACCAGCGTGCCGACCACCGCCGGTCGGATGAGGAGGAAAATAACCACGGTTCCAATTCCGCATGCGAGCAAGAATTTCCAGACCGGGAAGGATCGGATCCGCTGCCATCCATCCGCGATTCTGTTTATCCAGCCCGCGGAGGTGAACAACAAAAACCAGAATCCCGTCAAGTACACACCGAAGAGCAGCCCGGTCGGCCAGGCCGGATCCCCGAAGAGAAAATATCCGGAATCAAAATTTCGGTCAAACTTATTAAGCAGCGTGCAGACTGACAATTCAAACCGCGCGATCCTTCCCGTTCCGGGATAAATCACCCGGTTGGGGTCGCTTGTTCCCGTCCAGGGAAGGTACACCATATTCTGAAAGTCCGTTTCCCCGGGCAGCGAAGCGTAACAATAGACCGGGGTCGAAGGCTGCGCCGGGGAGACGGTTAAATCCTTTCGCAGGAGCATGTTGCCGATATCGACAAAACCGCGTCCGGATTCAAAACGCAGATACGGGAACCAAACCAGGAGGAGAAAAACCAACGTCGCCGCGATGCTGCGCCAAGAGACCGGCCGCCGGTAGATCAGCGCGATCAGGGCCATCGCGATCAGCGCGGGGGCGATCGTGAAATATACGTACATGCCCAGCCCGGCCAGAAGCAGGGCGGCGGAGAAGGCGTGCGGGGCGCGGTCGCGCACCCAACGCATCAGGAAATACAGAATTCCGACGACAAAGAAGGGATGCCCGTTGGGCCACAGCGTCGGTCCGGTAAAGGGGAGAAGACCCGCCAGCGCGACCGCCGCCCAGGCCGCGCCGCGGCCGATCCAACCGCGCACGATGAGGAATAGAAACAGCAGCGTGCCGAAGTGGAGCAGGACCGCTCCGGGAACCTCCGCCAAACGCGGATCCGGCATGAGGAGCACGCCCGGCAGCATCAAGAACGAAGTGCCCGGCGGCCCCCATCCCGAATAGGAAAGACCCTGCCCGCGGTTGGGAATGACGCCGTGTCGGATCAGGTCGATCGCGTTGCCTTGGTGGGCGCGGATATCGGGGCTGTCGTAGGCCGATTGTTCCCGCCAGCCGGAATACACGAGCAGGCTGCCGGCAATCGTGATCGCCACAATCCATCCGACGTCCGCCACACTGGCAAGCGAGAGCCGCTTGATCATGAAACCGTCATCCTTGAGCAGTATTTTCTCATATACCTAACCGCCAATGAGTCAATCCGCATTACGGCAACGGGAAAAATTGAACCGTCACGCCTTCGGGAAGGTCCGTGGAATATTTTTCCAGCGCCGAACGCAAAGCGTCCACATCTTCCGGTACGATGGCGTACCATGTGACGGTGGCTCCGCCGCAGACGACGTTATCCGGAATGGTCCAAGCGGCCACCCGAACCCAATGCGGGGGAACCGCGGCCCTTCCCGTGGCCGGATCGGGATTAAACCAATTGTCGTACAAAACCGCGATGCGCGCCGCCTCCGCAACGGTGAGCTCGTCCAGCGTCCCGGCGAGGTTGCTGTGCCACGCCCCGCGGAGCTTGGCTTGCATCACCGGCCGCGAGGCTAGTCCGAAAAGATCCACCAAATGAAGGTCGTCCAGAAAATCGATCGCGCCGATATCGTTCGCCGCTACGCGCCCCTGCGGATAGTACTCCCGCAGGAATAATCCCATCTGGTATTGCTGTTGCCAGATGTTGCGGGAAGCCAGCGGCGTTTTCCACATCGCTTGAAGGGCGAGGCTGCCCAGCGGAATGGCCAACACAACGGCCGCACATGCTGCCGCGATGGCCGCCGCCGCGCGCCGTCGAAGCGCAGCCCAATCCACGGCGGGCATCCCGGCGCATCCGATCGCCCAGATTCCGAGCGCGTTCAGGTACGCCTGATAGCGGAAAAACATTTCGACGGTAACCCCCAGCGAATGGAGGACCGCTACAGCCAGAAAGATCACGGCCGGCAGCAATCGGTCGTCCCAAAAACCTGGCGTAGGAACGGTTCGCCAGCGCCATAGCAGCATCACCAGAAGGATCACGGCGAGCGATTGCCATACCGGCAGCCGCAGCACGTTGATGTCGGTGATCGGCTGAAGGGGACGTGCGATCAATCCCCACAGCGCAGCGGGACTGAATCCGCCGATGCCGCTGTACTTGATCAGGAGCGAATTGGGCAGGAAGGACCAACCCTGGCCAAGCGAATAGATTCCGTACGCGAAGACCGGCAGGGCGGATGCCATTCCAACCGCGGCCGCCGCTTTCCAACGGCCTCGCAGAACCAGCAGCAGGCACGCGGCGGCCGCGATAAAACAACCCTCGTAGCGGATCGCGGACGCCAGAGCAGCGAGCAGGCAAACGATTGGGAGCCGTCCGGGTTTCTCCGCCGCGAGATAGCGAACCCCGGCGGCCGCAAATGCAACCGTCGCGAGCGCCTGGAGCATCGTCTCCATTCCGTTAAAGAGGATCGGTCCGAGGGGCAGGAACAGCATCCAGGCGATCAGCATCCCCAGCCCCCACGCCGGCCGATCCTCGCGCTTCTTCCATTCCCGGTAGAGGATCGCCATCAAGGTCGTAGCGGCCGCCAAGGACAGGAAGAACGGAAGAATTTCGCGCACCCCGAAGATCCGGAACGCCGCCGCGAGAATCAGCGGCCAGAGGATAGAGCTGGAAGAGGAGGAGAACCCGTACGGCGTCACCCCCCAGACGCCGTTCTGGACGATGTGCTTGGCGATCGCCAGATGGATGTAGGCGTCGTCCAGGTTGTAAATGAAACGTCCGCCCGTCGCGCGCAGGATCAACAGGAAAAAGACCAGCGCGGCGGCCGCGGCGATCAGGTACGCCGTGACCAGCGGAAAATGACGCTGTAAAAAATTTCGGGGCCGGTTCATGATCAGTCCCAACCGCCCGGCTTTATGGGAATCTCGCCGGCCGGGAGGGACCTCAGAAACGATTCAGTGCAGGAAGTAATCGCGGGGTCATCCCGGACCGCATAAATTTGCGCCGTTTCGCACAGCGGGCAATCCGCGAGGCTCCAGCCCCCGATCCGCCGCCAGACCGTTGCGGCTTGTATTTGCATCAGCGGTTGGAACACCAATGCGACCCTGACCGAGCGCCTCTCCGCCTCGGACTGCATCCAATCCGCGCCGATCATCCCGCCGCGCCGCACCCGGAAGGCGTCGAGCGAGACGAACCCGGTCAAATCCACCGCCGGCCGGCCGGTGAGGAAGACGATGGTCCCCGGCGCGTCCGTCGCCACCAGACCGGACGTGCATTGCGACACCCAGCGCGCCGCCGTTTGATAGATTCCCTTTTGCCCATTTGTCGAATCGCCAAAGAGGATCATCCCTTGCGCGCCGCGGTTCACAAGCGGGAAGGCCAGCAATATTGCCAGGATGGCGCCGGCAACCAGCGTCGCGGTATTTTTCCGAAGCGCCCGCCAATTCTCCGGGATGATCTGTCCAAGCGCCGGCAGAAGCGCCCATCCGCCGAGGAGGATCAGCCATGCGTCGTAACGGATCTCCCGGTCACCGATCAGGGTGAGATGGGCTATCGCGGCAAGCAACGCG
>Ga0315282_10014789_pt1 | contig 11583 bp, 6 predicted proteins | sample YL17G07_20_MG_FD_203693 | JGI IMG/M metagenome (GOLD analysis project Ga0315282, IMG submission 203693) | Sediment microbial communities from Yellowstone Lake, YNP, Wyoming, USA - YL17G07_20 | ecosystem: Environmental > Aquatic > Freshwater > Lake > Sediment | place: USA: Wyoming | collected...
GGGCCCTCAACCCTATGGAAACCCGAAAACGGAGCAAGTTAGATACGAAAAGGGCAAGTTAGATACCCTAATTAGATACGTTAGATACTGTACAAATGTGAAGTCGCACCAAACGGGAAAAACACAATTGAACGCAGAAACAGAAACCCAAACGGGAAAAGACACAGTTGAAACCACACGTGTGAACACAAAACACAACTGAAACAAATGAAACGGATCCAACAAAAGGATCCACAATGAAAACGTAATGAACTAGCAATGAACCCGAGAACCCGCAATGAACTAACCAAACGAGAACTTAACCAAACCCGAAAACCACGCCGAGCCACACGGATCCACCATGAACTTTTCGGGAAAATGCGAACCAGCAGCGGGTCCGAATGGGGGCTTGGTCGACGAAAAAACTAGAATTTCGAAACGGATAAGGCACCGGAGAAAAGAAAAAAGACCGCCACAAGGGAAAAGGGGGGAATTTTGGGGGCGAACCAGCAGCGGGTACCAGTTGGACAATAGGCCAGAAGATGCCCGTGACAGTTAAAATAGGGGGAAATGTGGGCGTGTTGGAAGCGGGTGGGCTACGAGGGATGCATCGGGCTGACTTGTGAAAGTAACTGTTCAGGCAATTTTCATGAACTACGAAACAAGGCTGAACTCTGCCGTGCTGGGGGGTTCGGCGAATTAAACTGGCGTAGAACTGGGGGGGCAAAATTTTAGCAAACGAACGTGGAGTACCAAGAGGTGAACCCGCAAAGAGGAACAAAAAGACTAAGACGCTCAACGAACTAACTCGGCGAACCAAACGCAACCCAGAGAACAGATTAGGAAACGAGATTTTAATGCCAACAAGCGCAGGGTACCAAGGGGACGGCACTCGACGGAGCAGAACCACTGGAGAAAACCAGTGATGAGGAAAAAGTTTAGGGCACGACGAGTAACGGGCACTAAGTAACCAACGTGGGAAAGGGCTATGGAGAAAAAGCTGTGTGGAACGGGCAGAAGACGGATGTAAACTGGCTTAAGGTTTAAAACGAGTTCAGGCAATTTTCATGGGCTGTAAAGGAGGCGAGGCACCACGTTAAAAGGGGTGCGCAAGAATGGAAGCAGCTGCGGAAACGGGGGGGTTTCGGGCGGTCCGAACTCGTGATGGACCTAAAAACAGGGGGCGAAATTTTGAGGCAAACGGGCACGGAGTACTGAAGGCGACGGGTAAACTGTTGAAAGGAAGACCCTTTCGGCGGAGAGCAATGAAGCACGTTCGCAAGTTTTCATTACGCGTTTAGTTTCGACAGTTGGGGCGCAGCGGGTCCTTGGAATGGCGAACCAACAAAAAATCAAGACCAAAGCACGAGATACCAAGGGCTTGGCGAAGAGAATTATTCCTAGTCTAAAACAGTTGATTCAGTAAACTGTATAAGGTTTAGTTTGCAAAATCAACCTCTAGTGATTTAGAACGAGCAAGAAATGTGTTGTAACCATCGACATAATAGGTTCAACCGTATTCGCTGACCCGCAAACGCTTAAAAATGGTGAGTTTGTGAAAGCGAAGCGAACTTGTGAAATGAGAGTGAAAGGAGAAGGTTTGAACTCCTGCGAAAAAAAAGCTGCTTGATGCGGTTCGCAGACGACTCCCGCTACCTCTTCAATTTCGACAGGCGCGTGCGACGGGTCCTATTGGCTGTTTGCTGTTTTCAGAAACGTTTATTATGGGCGCTACGCCATGCAAAAGAAAGGTGAAACTGGTTGAACAAAGGAAAAGAGACAAAACTGCTGGTTGCTCTAGCGATATTCCTTCTCCTTACGTTGTGGTTGAATTATACCTTAAGAACGTTCTTCGCGGGAACGCCGATGAACAATGAGAAAGATTTTTTGCAGCACACGGGCGTAACAATGTTGCCGTCGAACCAGGTGCCTAACGGCCAAACAGTCAGTTTCTCCACGAATCCCGATGTGTACCACATGGCGGATTTTGTCTGTTTCCTGCAGCTTCTAGCAGAGTACAACATCACCGCGATCTACGACAAACCGCAACGATACAGCTTCTGGCTCCAAGACTGCAGTAGCGAAGCTTTATACTTCATTCGCGAAGGCATAATCTACGTCTATCGCTAATCAACTGTAGGTTTGTGAATTGAAGGGGGCCAGTTTGGCTTTAACTGCTGAAAAACAGGTTAGAACTCGAATAATTCGAAAAAGAAAAACATAAATAACCCCTCGCCAAACATATGGTAGTGATTGATGTGAACACGGCGAAAACAAACACTGTTCTGAAGAAGCTTATGAGTTGTGCAATAGATAAGATAAAGGTTGATGTGTACTGCATAACTAACGGGCTGTTTCGCAGGGTGTTTTATCAGCGAAACTCTCTTCTCTTCACCGTTTTGCTGGCATTGTTAACTCCTGTTTTGCCGCTTGCCTACGTTTACCGAAGATGGGAAGGAAACAACCAGCGTTTAACCGTGTACACTCCTCTGCCTTGTGGTGCTTTGCCGTCAATGGCTCCCCTCTTTTTGGAGGCGGAAGAAGTTGAACTGTTCCGTTTTCTGGCGAGTGCAGGGCACATAGTTCGAGGCAGAAAAATAGGGCTTAAGTATAATGGGGAACAAATTTACTTTTCTGAAATGGGCGGCTTCTTTATTAACCTGCGCTGGTACTATTTGAAAACTATGCGGTTAGGAAAAGTGTACACGCCTTCAACAGTTCGAGATCTGTTATTGTGACCTTCTCCTCCCTAAAGTGCGGGGATCTCCCAAAAAGCTAAATGGGGGCTTAGGGTAGCGGGATAACTTTTGTGTAGGTGTAATTGTCGCCGACGTTGTATTGACCATAAATATTTAGGGGAACAGTGATGAAATATCCGTCTTCAAACACGAACTGAAAAACTCGCCATAAAAAAAACCTTTGACGCTTCTCTTGTACTGTTTCTGTTACCTGCACGGTTTTCGCGGGTTGAATCAGATGGTAACCTGCAAAATTGATAACTAAAAAAGTAATGATCAGCAAGAGGCCAAGGGTCAATCTTAATTTAGACGCGTCCACAGTTATCAGAGAATGTAAAAGAGGTTTCAAACATTTAAACTTTTCTTTTTGCCATCACTAAAGCAAAAAAAGAAACAAAAAAGATCAATACTTTAAATAATCATGCTATTCTACAATTGTGGTGGTTATGAAGTTGAGAAAGAGCAGAGGGGCAATCAGCTCAATTATTGCAGTTATTATTCTAATCGCTATCACGGTTGCTGGGGGCCTTCTCGTTTTCGCCTTGATGACTAGCACATTGACGGGCAGCAACCAGAAGACGCAAGTGAATTTTGAATCTCTAAGCTTATGTCGAAGTACTGATATGCCAGAGGTTCTTTTCGCCGCAACATTAAAGAACACGGGAAACCGGCCAGTAAAACTACTGATAATCCATTTCAGCAACGAGTCGGATTACACGGTGCCCTCAGTCACGGATTCGACGCCGCTGGATCCTGGAAGAACGGTGGGCGTGACGCTTACGCCGCCACAGATACACTCAGGATGGTACGTCGTCGGCAACGCTTACTCGACAACAGTTAGAGCAGAAGCTTCAGAGGGGAGCACGTTTTCAGCCGTGGCAAACGTAAAGTGTCTTGGAACTGGCGAACCAAAAGCATTCATCTTAACCTTTGCCCAAACAGGACTGAACTCTTCTGCAACGGGAACAGTTGTTATAGTAAACGGGGTGGACAAAACCTATTCGGATCTATCGTATTCGATCCAGGCGTATCTTGGAGATGTTGTGACCTACTCGTTCAGCGACCTCATTTCAGGTTCGACAGAAAATGAAGGGTTTACTCTGTTGAACATTACTGGGTTAGATTCTCCAATCACGGTTACCGCCTCTGAAACAGTTACTGGCAACTACGCACCGTACGGTTGGCTTATGGGGTTGAGCTACCGCAAGAGCCACATGATAAACCCGGCGGCTGGAGCGGGAGTCGGCTACCAGGTGAAGCTAACCGTTTACTATGGCAGTGGAAGTGACAGCGGAGAAAAAGTGTACCTCAACGGCAAGTGTAAAACGAATTTTGGAGACGTCAGATTTACCTCTTCTGACGGAATTACTTTGCTTGACTATTGGATCGAAAGCCAAACTTCCAGCCAAGCCGTTTTCTGGGTTGAAGTAGCCGAAGACCTGAGTGCAACGGCGAGGACTATTTACGTTTACTACGGCAAAGCAGATGCTACAACAACAAGCAGTGCTGAAGACACGTTCATTTTTGGCGATGATTTCTCCGGCACGAGCCTAGACCCTTCAAAATGGACAGAGTGGGGAAGTGGAAGTGCAACGGTTTCAGGAGGATATGTTTTCATTTCGTCAAACAGCGGGGGACTTGGAAAGTCAATTCGAGAGCTTACGGATAGAGATTTAACTAATATGAGAATCATAACGAGACTTAAGGTCAAGACGGCATCCACTCTTACAGGCTCCATTTTTTACGCTACAAGCGATCTGTCGGTTAAATATTGGTCGGTTGGTGGAAAACCTCTAGAAGGTGGCTGGAGGGTTTACACACGCCAAAGCGGAGTGTATGATGTTAGATATGCCTCTCCGAATACGGTTTGGGGCGGCGTCTGGTATAAACAACACACCACAATTTTAGTGTCATCCATTCGAAACGTTCGCTATAACGACGATTATACGCTCCGAGATGATTCAAGTTGGATAAGTTATGATACGACGGTTGCGAGACTCATGTTTGGTAACGAATATAACGGATGGGATCAGGAATATTTTGATTACATATGGATTGCAAAATATGTTAGTCCAGAGCCCAGCCACGGGGCTTGGGGAATCGAAGAAGTGTGGACGTGAGTGGTCAACCCTTGAAAAGTGTTTGCTTCCAAGCTTACAGGTTACAAAACAGGGAGTGGACTGGGGGGCGTTGCCGTGTAGAAAGTGGGGTGCGCCGAGTCCCAGCTTTAATTTTTCGTTGCCAATTAAATCTTTTTAAGCGGTCAGCCTTTTTGTTTATGGTGAAACCAAAGTTATGAATGACGAAATAGACTCGCCGTTTGCTTGTGACCGACTCGGTGCCTATTTTGACCCTGCAGAAGGGCTAACTTGTATAATCAAATGGTGCAACTATCCAAACGCGGAAAACCTGCTAAACAAAAAACTGAAGGTGAAACAAGATAAGTGAAGTAATTAGGGCTGAGGGACTGACGAAAGTTTTCAACAAGCACCTGACGGCGGTTGACCACGTCAACTTCAGTGTGAAACAGGGTGAAATCTTCGGATTTCTTGGACCGAATGGTGCTGGAAAAACTACAACGATTAACATGTTGATAACTATTTTGAAACCTACTGAAGGCAAAGCCTCCGTCTTGGGCTTTGACATTGCAAAGCAGAACAATAAAGTTAGAAACGTGATTGGTGTGGTGCCTCAAGAATATACAGCTGATGAGAATTTGACGGGATTGGAAAACATTCTTTTGTGTGCTGATCTGCATGGGATTCCACGCAACATCGCGAAAGAACGTGCGATAGAGTTACTGAAACTTGTTGAATTGACTGATTTCAAGGATAAGAAGGTTGAAACCTATTCGGGGGGTATGCGTCGCAGACTTGAACTTGCATGTGGGCTAATCAACAGGCCTAAAGTGTTGTTCTTGGACGAGCCCACCTTAGGTTTAGACGTACAAACCAGAACTGCAAGTTGGAACTACATCAGAAGGTTGAAGAAAGAGTTTGGTATGACGCTTTTCATGACAACCCATTACCTTGAAGAGGCTGACGCGCTTTGCGACCGCATTGCAATCATTGATTATGGAAAAATAGTCGTGGTCGGCACGCCTGAAGAACTGAAGCATAGCTTAGGCGGCGACATCATAACCTTAAGTATTAAGGAGGACCCTGATGTGACCGAACTTATTCGCAGTGTTGAGAATGTGAAGGATGTCAAGAGGGAAGACGGTTCATATCAAATTAAGGCGGAGTATGGAGAAATAACAGCGCCCTTCGTAATTGAAGCTTTGCGGAGGAAAGGTTATACTGTGACGAAACTTATGCTTACAGAACCCACCTTGAACGAGGTTTACCTGGAGTACACGGGCAAGTCCATGCGTGATACGGAAGAGTCTAGGGAGGCTTTTAGAGCGCAAAGGATGACTATGAGAAGGGCGAGGGCATGAGCAAAATACCCTGCCTAATTGTAATATGAGATCACCCTGCCGTTTTGTTATCGGTTTTTCTTAGCGGTGAGCCGCATCTTCCACAAAATTTCGTATTTGAAGGCATTATGGCGCTACATTTGTGACATTGGATCGGCGGTGGAGAATACAGGGCTTGACCGCATTGTCCACAAAACTTATTTTCACCAGGATTTTTGCTGCCGCATCTTAGACAAATAATAACTTGTTTAAGCATCTTGTCTGGTGGTTTCATGGCTTGGGACATGTACTGTGCCATTGTGAGCCCCATGGCTAAACCTATCCCTGCCGAGAAAGCGTTGCCAACACTGTACTTACTCATTTTACCAAATCCTTTATCTCAATTTGCTCCATAAAAGAAGGGACATTTGACAGTGGTGAGCCCCTGGCACTTGGTGAAAACTGAGCGAGCCCACTTGATGTTGGGAAAACAAAACTTTGAATGAGGGTTGAAACCGTGATTTTTTTCACTGTTCTCACAATTTAGAGATCCAATTTAGTCTTATTAAACATTTGTTTTTAATTTTGTAAGAATAATGGCCAACGCTAGACCAAAAAAAAGTCGCAGGTGCGGTTGTAGAAGGGTTTCGGGCGGTCCGAACTCGGGCAACGAGTTCAAAAAGGAGGTAACAGAAAACCGTAAAACTTTAAATACACTCAACTCTTTAATCAACTGATGAGTATGTTCAAAACGTCTGCAGCCAGCCGCTTACTCGGCGTTTTAGCGTTTGCAACGATATCTTGTTTGAGGCCCCGCGGGATACTTGGTTCTTCAATAGTTAACAGACAGTATGGCGAGTGGTGGAAAAAGAGGAAATTGAAGAAAATAATCTGTGTATTCGTGATTTCGCTACTTGTTATCATTGGTGCCTTCAGCTTTGGCCCTTCAATTTTTAGTGGAATGAGAGCGAAGGTTGATTATCCTGTGACGCAACGTGGACTGAACTACGTTGATGTTGATTATGGAAACGGGACGCACACGTGGGCGAGCATGCCGCAGGCGGTTTGGAACGGTTTGGTTGGGGTTCCATATATCTTCATTGACAAGTACGCAATTTTAGGTTATTATCAGGTTCAGTCAGGTTTGATTGGAGCGCGTCTTTACAATGGTTATACTGTTTTCTACGACCCGAACATGACTGAAATTCGCGTTGCAAGCGAGCAGTGGTTCCTTCAACATTATAATCCTAAAATGGGCGGGGAGCAATGGCATGACGCTTCAATGTCAAATTTGAAGTGGAGCATAGTGAAAGGCGATGATTATGTTGACGTGGTGAAAACGTGGGATACGTCTTATTCAACCACAACGGGCGTTCTTACAATAACATTTCATTTTGCCGAATCGCTTAAGCACACTGTCACATGGGTTAACACAAGCGTTACATGGATGGAGCCACGTTTTGAACAGTATTGGACTGGAATTGTTGGGCAGTCTTGTGTTACGTCAAAAAATGAACAGAACAGGGATTATGCATTTCGAGTCTTGAAGTCTGACGGACGCTTAAGCGTTTTTGAGAGCCAGTTTAGCGCGATTGAGGTCTTAAATTTCACAGAAGTGGATTTGAGTGCTGGAATGAAGAAGGCAAGTTTCGTTTTCAGCGGTTTCGATTTGAGTAAGCCAATCACGGTTGACCCAGACACCGCAACATTGAACAACCCAACAGAGGATGGATATCTACAGTATGATGGCAGCACTTATACTAGATGGAGTACAGAGAGCTTTGTCCAATTTTTTTGGACTTCATACCCCACACCCGATTTATATTATCGTGGGTATGTAGAGTGGGGTATTTCTTCTATACCTGATTCCGCTACAATAGATAACGTGGCCTTTTTATATCATGGATCTGAAACCTTCACCTTAAGTCATAATTATATTTATGCAATGGCTAACCGCCCAAGCACATCAACTAACCCAACGGTTTATACTGATGCTGCTGATGGAACTGCTTATCTATTTGATGATATGATTTTCGTAGAAAAAGGAACTGGGAAGGATGTTGGTGGGGCGAGTGGACCCGCATGGGATACCAACCCTAAGACGGATTTACAATCTCATCTATCTTCTGACTGGTTTGCATTTGGATTTTATTGCTCTGCCGATGGCAGTAAAATGGGCGCAAATTTGATCTATTCAGAGGAATACACCTCTGCAAACCCAAAACCAACGCTCTACGTCACCTACACAAGCAACACTGCTCCCACCAACGACCAGTTGACCTTGGACTTGACGGAAGCAAGCTACAAGGGGACGAAAACACTTTTGGCGGGGAAACAAGATTACAAGTTTGTTTATAAATGCTCCGACGCCCAGGGAGTCACAGACATCACCTACGCTGAGATAAGGTTGGATTCATATGCTCCTTCGAGTTTACAAGAACACTACAACACAGGCGACGAGGGCTCTGATAGGGCATATAGTACTTATTGGATTGCACAAACCTTCACGGTCGACGCAAGGCACACGGTCACCTCAGTCAAACTCAAATTGTATAAGAAGGGCAATCCTGGAACTGTTACTGTGAGTATTAGAGCAACCGACGGTACGCATCCTACCGGTTCAGATTTGACAGTTGGGACAACTGATGGAAATACTTTGCCGACAGCTTCTCCTTATGAATGGCGTCAAATAACACTGACGTCATACGCGTTGAGTGCAAACACCAAGTATGCTATTGTTGTCCGAGCACCAGGCGGGGACGGGAGCACCACGTGGGTGAGGTGGGTATATGACTACTATGACTCACTTTATGCTGGTGGAAATTATGAATGGAGCCAGGAAAGTGGAGACTACTGGTCTTCTGCTGGTTATGATTTTATGTTTGAGGTCTGGGGCTCTTCCTCCAAAAACGTTATTTTAAGGGCTACGAGAGGCTCGGGAGACACATGGACGTTCAGCGAATATAGTGATCCGAGCAACTATGTAACTCTTAACACTGCTGGCTCTTCACATTCAACGTCTGGGAACCAAAAAACCTTCAATTTCCTGGTCAAAATCAACTGGAACTGGGACGATGCAGAAACACTCGGTGTCAGAGCTTACGTTATAGATTCAGCATCAGCAAGCGACCAAGACGACTACGCGGGCACTTTTGGGGTTGAAAACGACTTGACCTCATCGTCTTTAACCGTAAACGATTACAGGTGCAACCCCTCTGGCCCTACTTACCTTATAGACAGTTACAGTGAAACCAATCAGGGCGTCAACAGAGCATTAGCTGGGCTTTTCCCCACAACAGAGAATCAGCGTGCGGCGGGCGGGCAATGTTTTCAATGTGTTGGCGGGAATTACAAACTCGCTTTCGGCCAGTTTTATTTATACAAAGCGGGCAATCCAACTGGAACCGCCTATGCTAAACTTTACGCTATGACTGGAACTTATGGTTCAAGTGGTAAACCAACTGGTAACCCGTTAGCGACTTCGGATGGATTTGACGTTTCAACTTTAACAACGGGCTATCAACTTATTACTTTCACGTTTTCTGGAACTGAACAATACGCAATGACAGAAAACGCCTATTATGTTATAGTGTTTACAAATCCAACATCAGGAACGATAGATACTAACAATTTTGTTTTTATAGGTTCGGATACGACTTCCCCCACACACGCAGGAAACTATGTCAAGTGGTTTGCTGGTGCTTGGTCATGTGATTCGGACGAAGATTGTTGTTTTTATGTTTATGTAACTTTGACTGGAAGGCAGACCCTAACGTTTTCGGGCTACCTGTACTACGAGGGCACGAGTATACCTCCACCAGACGGAGACTACCAGGTTAAAGTCAAGCTCGGCACTCAAAAAGGCAGCACAGATACAACCTTGGTCGGTGGGGCATTCAGCATCGACGTGGTGACCGAGAGCTCTGTGGGAAGCTACTCCTACACTGTGGAGGCAACCTATATGATGGGTGCAGGAGCCTTCTCCGCCGTAATAGTTGATCGAATCAAAATCACATTCGGAGGCATCGTGGGCAACACAATCGACGTGGACGCGGGAGGAAAAGTTTGGTACCAAGCAATATACGAGTACGACAGTGCTCCATTCACAGGCAGCAGCGGAACGCTTTACCTCAACGGCACCGCGATGACTTGGGAAACCAACTGTTGGACCTACGCGTTTCCATATTCTATGAGCGGCAGCCAAGCCGTCTTTCACATTACAAGCGTCACCGAATCGACGTACGGCTTAACTGTCATAAACAACGTTGCCGGCGATCTCGTTTTGAACTGGGCCACAATGCAAATAACAATTCAAAAGCCGTGATTGAAAGCGTTACCAACAAAATTTTAGGTCAAGTAGCATACTATGGCGAAGGCACTGTTTACCAATGAAACGGCTGAAAGCCCACGACTTCAGTCGTGCGGTAGCTCACAAGGCTTAAACTAACCAGTCAAGCTATGAGCAATTGACCTGCCAACACGCGTTTTTGCTGTTGTAACGAAGACGCGTTTAGCAGCTGCGGAAACCTTCAGTAAAAAAAGTCTCTTTTTCGATAGGTTTTTAAGAAGCGAATGTTAAGATTATGTTGGTGGTCCAGTTGAGTGAAGGAAAAATTATGCTTTTAAACGACAACGAAATTCAAAGGTTCGCCTTCCACTTTCTAGATTGGTTCGCAGCAAATTTCAGTTGTGTTAAGCCAAGCGTGACGGTTTGGCTGGTGCCTCAAGACGAGTGGGTCAAGCTGGCTTTCATAACTGAACACTCGCGGGTGGCAGGCAAAGGATTAGTTAGCCACGAAAGAGTTGTTGGATTCATGCTTTCCCGCAAGCATATCGACGAGAAAGAAGCGAAGACCTCGTTGGCGCGGCTGATTTTAAGGTTCTGCAGACAAGCCGATTACTCTGTGTTTTTGAACGTGCACCTGTTGTACCTGCAGAGCAAAGGCGAAAAAAACGTGTTTGACCTACTGCTTAAACCGGGTTTAGTACGCGAGTTGCTACACGCAATTGAACATGCAAACCGCAAGACCATACTTGGACATGACAAGGACTCTTTTGCATACGCGTTTCTCACCAAGTTCCTGTCGGAGCAGCCTGAGCTTAAAAGCCAACTCAAATTTGTTAGTGGTGTGCGGGTGAAGGCAACGTGAGACCCCTTGAAGATTGAGAACCAGGACGGTTTGTGATTTTCGAAACTGGTTGGAAAAGCCAAAAGTTTTTAAATGAGAAAGAGAATAAGCTTGTGGAGAATTATATTGCGCGGTAGTGAAATGAAGTGATTTCGTTGGAAGCGGTTCTCTTAAGCTTGTTCGCTGGCTTGGCCACTGGCGTTGGTGGAGCAATAGTGGTTTTGCTGAGGAAAGTGGGGAACAAGGCGGTCAGTTTTTCGCTGGGTTTTGCTGCGGGAATTATGCTTATGGTAGCGTTTAACAACCTTTTCTTTGAGGCACAGAAGCTCCTTACCGGCGT
>Ga0315282_10014790_pt1 | contig 11583 bp, 7 predicted proteins | sample YL17G07_20_MG_FD_203693 | JGI IMG/M metagenome (GOLD analysis project Ga0315282, IMG submission 203693) | Sediment microbial communities from Yellowstone Lake, YNP, Wyoming, USA - YL17G07_20 | ecosystem: Environmental > Aquatic > Freshwater > Lake > Sediment | place: USA: Wyoming | collected...
CCATCACCGCCAGCCGTTTGGGCACCTCCCCGGCCTCCTCGCCGGTGACGAGCAGGCAGGAGGCCGCCCTCTCCCCGCGCCCGACGCGCCCCCGGAGCTGGTGGAGCTGGGAGAGGCCGAAGCGCTCGGCGTGCTCGACGACCATGAGGCTCGCGTTGGGGACGTCGATCCCCACCTCGACCACCGTGGTGGCCACCAGGACGTCGAGCTCGCCGCGGCGGAAGGCGGCCAGGGTGGCGTCGCGCTCACCGGGCTCGATGCGGCCGTGGATGAGCCCGAGCCTCATGCCCGGCAGCCGGACCTTAAGCTCCTTGAGCTGGCTGGTGGCACTCTTGAGCGCCACTCTCTCGGACTCCTCCACCAGGGGATAGACGACGTAGGCCTGCCCCCCGCGGGAGACCTCGGCGCGGATGGCGGAGAAGGCCTCGGCGCGCTGCTCCGCGGTCAGCACCCGGGTGCGGATGGGGCTGCGGCCGGCCGGCAGCTCATCTATTATCGACAGGTCCAGGTCGCCGTAGATGGTGAGTGCGAGGCTGCGGGGGATGGGTGTCGCGCTCATGACGATGACGTCTGGCTGGCGGCCCTTGGCCAGCAGGGCCGAGCGCTGCATGACGCCGAAGCGGTGCTGCTCGTCGACCACGGCCAGCCCCAGGCGATTGAACTCCACCTCGCCCTCGATGACGGCGTGCGTGCCGATGGCGAGGTCCGCCTCACCCGTGGCTAGCTGCCGCAGGGCCTCGCGGCGCTCCGCGCGCTTGAGGCGGCTGGTGAGCAGCACGGCGCGAAGATTCAGGCTGGGCAGGCCCGAGAGGGTGCTCAGGTGCTGCTCGGCCAGTATCTCGGTCGGGGCCATCAGGGCGGCCTGGTAGCCGGCCCTAGCACAGGCAAAGCAGGCGGCCAGGGCCACGGCGGTCTTGCCGCAGCCGACGTCGCCCTGGATGAGGCGGTTCATGGGGTGGGCCGAATTCATGTCGCGGGCGATCTCGGCGAGCACCCGGCGCTGGGCGGCGGTCAGCGGGAAGGGCAGGGCGGCGGCGAAGTCGCGCATGTGCCGCTCGGGCTCCGCGAAGGCGATGCCCCGCTGCCGGCCCCGGCGCTGGCGGCGCACCTCGAGGCCCAACTGGAAGAAGAAGAGCTCCTCGAAGATGAGGGCGCGGTGGGCCGGGGTGGCGAAGGCGTTGAGGGCGCTAATATTGGCCGACTCATTGGGGGCGTGCAGCGAGTGTATGGCGCGCGAGGGCTCGGGCAGCCGCAGCCTGTCGCGGATCTCTGCCGGGATGAGGCAGGGCAGGGTGCTTGCCGCGGGCAGGGCCTGACTGGCCAGGCGGCGGATCGCCTGCTGGGGCAGCCCCTCGGTGGCCGGGTAGACCGCCCGGATGCGCGCCGGGGCCTTCTCGTCGCGGTCGAGCTCGACGTCGGGATGAACGAATTGCAGCCGGCCGCCGAACTCGCTCACCTCGCCGGCCACGAGCAGCCTTGTGCCCGGGGCGAGCAGTTTTTTCAGCCGCTCCAGGCCGAACTGGAAGTACTTGAGCGAGACGGTGCCGCTGTCGTCGGCGAGCACCGCTTCGAAGACCTTGCGGCGGCCCCGGCCAAAGCCCCCGGCCAGGCGAGCCCCCAGCACGCTGCCCCGCACCACGGCCACCTCGCCATTGGTGAGCTCGGCGATGCGCTTTACGTTGCGCAGGTCCTCGTAGCGGCGCGGCAGCAGGTAGAGCAGGTCGCCGACGGTCCTGATATCGAGCCGGGCGAGCTTGTCGGCCATTGCCGGGCCGACCCCCTTGAGGACGGTTACCGGGGAGTCGAGGGAGAGCTGCGGCGCCTGGCGTGGCCGCCTCTCGGCAGCCCTCGCCGCGCTCTGCCGCCTGACGGACTGATCGACGATAGCCTGATCGGTGATAGCCTGATCAATGCCCGGCTGCGGTGTCAGCGCCGCCTCCAGCCGCTCCACCAGGGCGAGGGCCTGGGCCGCCGCCTCCCGGCGCTTTGTGGGCCCGGCCGCATCGAAGCCGGCCAGCCGCCGCACGATATCCTTTAGTAGGCCGCGCGCCTTGGGGGGCAGGTCGACGCCCTCGGCCTCGGCCGCGATGGCCCGCACGGTGGGCTCCAGGTCCTTGAGCTGGGAGAGTTTCGCAAAGCCATTGGCACAGGCGAACTCGAGGGGCCGCTTGAGCCTTTGCGCCAGCCCGAGCGCGCGCTCTGGTGCAGCCGAAGAGCCTCTTTTTTCGCCGGGTTCCATAGAGAGCCGAGTAGCAGAGTGCAGGCGGCGGGACAAGCAAAAAGCGTTGACACCTTGGGGGGCGGAAGCTAAGAATACGGCTGCCTTTCAGCGGGCAATCGGGGACTCAACACAGAGAGGACACACAGGGTGGCAGACGAAGGGCTGACGTATCAGGCCGCCGGCGTCGACGTCGAGCAGGCCGAGAAGTTCATCGAGACGATCAAGCCAATGGTCCGCCGCACCTTCCGCTCGGGGGCTCTGGTGGACATCGGCGGCTTCAGCGGCCTCTTCTCCCTCAACGTGGAGAAGTACCGCCGCCCCGTCCTGGCCGCCTCGACCGACGGTGTCGGCACCAAGCTCAAGGTGGCCCAGATGGCCGGCCGCCACAACACCATCGGCATCGACCTGGTCGCGATGTGCGTCAACGACATCGCCGTGGTGGGTGCCGCGCCCCTCTTCTTCCTCGACTACTTCGCCGTGGGCAAGCTCGACTCCAAGGTCGCCATCGACATCATCGCGGGCATCACCGAGGGCTGCCTGCAGGCCAAGTGCTCCCTCATCGGGGGCGAGACGGCCGAGATGCCCGGCATCTACGGCGAGGGCGAGTACGACCTGGCCGGCTTCACCGTCGGCGTGGTCGATCACGACCGCATCGTTGACGGCTCCAACATGGCCGTGGGCCACCGGGTTGTCGGCGTGGGCTCGAGCGGCCTGCACAGCAACGGCTACTCGCTGGTGCGCCGCATCGTCTTCGAGCGCGCGGGCCTCGAGATGGCCGACGAGCTGCCCGGCTGCGGCCGCTCGGTGGCCGACGAGCTCCTCGAGCCGACCAAGATATACACCGAGCTGATTCTGAACCTGCTCAAGGATATCCCCATCAGCGGGATGTGCCACGTCACCGGCGGGGGCATCCCGGGCAACCTCCCGCGCGTCCTGCCGCAAGGGGTGCAGGCCAGGATCGAGCGGGGCTCCTGGGAGGTGCCGCCGGTCTTCAATTATCTACAGCAGGCCGGCGGGGTGTCCGAGGCCGAGATGCTGCGCACCTTCAACATGGGCCTGGGGCTCCTCCTGGTCGTCCCCGAGGAGCAGGTGCAGGAGACCATGCTGCGCGTCGAGGCGATGAAGGAGCGGGCATATCTGGTCGGCGAGATCGCGGCCCGCAAGAAGAATGAGCCCCCGCTCGTCTTTATCGACAGGCCCGCGGAGGCCGGCGGCGCGGAGGCCAAGGATTGAGGACGGCACCCCTGAGGGTGGGTGTCCTCGTCTCGGGGGGCGGCAGCAACCTCCAGTCCATCATCGACGCCTGCCAGGCGGGCAAGGTCCCGGCCCAGGTCGTGGCCGCCGTCAGCAACGTCGAGGGCGCCTACGGCCTCGAGCGCGCCCGCAAGGCGGGAATCCCCGCCTACGGCGTGCCCCACGACGGATTTGCCAGCCGTGCCGCCTTCGAGGACCGGCTGCTCGCCATCCTGCGCGAGCACAATGTCGAGCTGGTCTGCCTGGCCGGCTTCATGCGGGTGCTTACCCCGCGCTTCCTCTCCGCCTACCACGGCCGCATCATGAACATCCACCCGGCCCTGCTCCCGAGCTTCCCCGGCACCCACGGCCAGCACGACGCCCACGCCTACGGGGTGAGGTTCTCGGGCTGCACGGTGCACTTCGTCGACGAGGGCACCGACACCGGCCCGATCATCATCCAGGCCGTGGTGCCCGCCTTTGACGACGACACCGAGGACTCACTCGCCGCCCGGATACTGGCCCAGGAGCACCGCATCTACCCCCGGGCGATCCAGCTCTTCGCCGAGGGGCGCCTGAGGGTCGAGGGCCGCCGCGTGATCGTGCGCGCCCCCCGCTGCGAGGACGTGGCCCTCCACAACCCGCCGCTCGACTAGGCCAATGGCCTAGGACCACTGCCGGCCCCTTGAGGCGCAGAGGCCACTTATGGCTCAGCGTGGGGCCGGGGTCCCGGCGTCGTTGCCGCCGGGTCGCCGGTGGCGCTGAAGCGCTAGGCCAATGGCCTAGGACCACTGCCGGCCCCGTGAGGCGCAGAGGCCACTTATGGCTCAGCGTGGGGCCGGGGTCCCGGCGTCGTTGCCGCCGGGTCGCCGGTGGCGCTGAAGCGCTAGGCCAATGGCCTAGGACCACTGCCGGCCCCGTGAGGCGCAGAGGCCACTTATGGCTCAGCGTGGGGCCGGGGTCCCGGCGTCGTTGCCGCCGGGTCGTGAGGGGCACAGGATAAGGCCGATTAGGCCGCGGGCCTGGAACCAATCCCGGCCTAGGCAACTAGGTACTCACTTCCGGCTCCGGCTCGACCCCCAGCCCCTTGGCAGCCGCGCCCGCTGCCGGTATAGTGACCCCCCTATGGACGTCTTCCGCCACGGTGAGAGGATCGAGGGCCCGGTGGCCGACTTCCGCGGCCAGGTGGTGCTGGTGAGCGCCTGCCTGGTCGGGATGCCCACCCGCTACGACGGCAGCCACGCCCTCGACCCCGAGTTGGTCCGGCGCCTGGCCGGGGCCTCGTGGGTGCCCGTCTGCCCGGAGGAGGCCGGGGGGCTGCCCACGCCCAGGCCCCCCGCGGAGCTGGCCGGCGGCGACGGCTTCGACGTCCTGCGGGGCCGGGCCAGGGTGCTCACGGCGGACGGGACCGATGTCAGCGCGGCCTTCCTGGCGGGGGCCGGGCACGTCCTGGAGGTGGCCAGGCGCCTCAAGCCGGTGGCCTGCTACCTCAAGGGCGGCAGCCCTTCGTGCGGGTCCAAGCCCAGCCGCGGCAGCGCGGGGAAGGCGCGGGGGGTGGGTGTGTGCGCCGCCCTGCTGATCGAAAACGGCTTTAATGTCGTGGAGATATGAGCGGCCGCCGATGAGCGTCGCCATAGTTCGTTGTCGCTTCCTCGGCAGTCCTCACCGTAGCGCTGCTACGCCGCCGGCTGCCTCCTCTCGACGCCTTCTCTGGCGGGCTCCTCGACGGCCGCATGGGGGGGCGGCTTCGAGGCCCGTGCTTTTTTGGCTTGCCAGCTTAGGACCAGGCTGCTAAAATCAGGTGTTTTTTCTCCCTGTCAGGAGTAGAGAGCCATGAGCGTAATGTGTGAAGTCTGCGGCAAGAAGCCCCAGGTAGGAAATAGCGTCAGCCACGCCCACAACAAGACCAAGCGCCGCTGGCTGCCCAATCTCCAGCAGGTGCGGGTCCAGACTGCCGGCGGGACCAAGCGGATGCGGGTATGCACGCGCTGCCTGCGCTCCGGCCACGTGGTCAAGGCGGTCAAAGCGTCTAAGTAGACCCGGCGCCTCCCCAAAGCAGCCTCCCCAGGCAGTCGAATGTCCAGATAAGGCCCGCGAGGTGGCGAGGCCGGGAGTGGTTCCAGGCCCTCGGCCTGCCAGCCGCCGCTTCAGTGCCACTGACGACCCGCTCGCAACGCGAGCGGGACTCCGGCCCCACGCTGAGCCACAAATAGTCACAAAGCTTCATGGCCGGCATCGGTCCTAGGCCCTCGGCCTGCCAACCGCCGCTTCAGTGCCACTGACGACCCGCTCGCAACGCGAGCGAGACTCCGGCCCCACGCTGAGCCACAAGTAGTCACAAAGCTTCATGGGGCCGGGAATCGGTCCTAGGCCCGTGGCCTAGCTCACGACCCGGCGGCAGCGCCGACGGGACTCCGGCCCCGCACCGAGCCTTCAATGGCCTCTGCGCCTCAAGGGGCCGGGAGTGGTCCTAGGCCCTCGGCCTAGTCCTAGGCCTGTGGCCTAGGTTACATCGCGTTCAGCCGCTTCACCATCACCACCGCCGCCATCTGGCGCAGGCTGGTCATCACCCGCTTGAGGTGGTTCGTGTCGGCCACCTCGATGGTGAAGGTGCAGATCCCCTTCTTGTCCACCGTGGTGTGACACTCGGCCTCGATGATGTTGGCCTCGGCCGAGGTCAGCATCCCCGATATCTCGGCCAGCGCCCCCCGCTTGTCCATCGACAGGACCTGGATGCGGACCGGGTGCGGCACGGTATGCCCCTCGTCCCAGGAGACGTCCACCCGCCGCTCGGAGTCGGTCCCGACCACGTTGGGGCAGTTGACCAGGTGCACGCTCACCCCGCGGCCCCGCGTGATGTAGCCCGTGATGGGGTCGCCCGGCAGGGGGTTGCAGCAGCGCCCGAAGCGCACCAGGACGTCGTCGACCCCCTTGACGCGGATGCCGTCGAAGCTGCGGCGCCCCATGACCTTCTTGACGAGCTTGGCCACCGCGCCCTCTTCGGGCGGCTTCTCGATCTCCTCGCGCGGCACCAGCTTGCCCAGCACCTGGACGGCCGACACCTTGCCGTAGCCGATCGAGGCCAGCAGCTCCTCGGCGTCGGGGAGCGAGAACTCCCTGGCCACCTCGTCTAGCTTGCCCGACTTCATGAACTTGGCCAGGCTGCGGTGGTACTTCTTGAACTCGCGCTCGGCGATGTCGCGCCCGAGGCTGATCGAGCGCCCCCGCTCCTCGGTCTTGATCCACTGCCGGATGCGGTTGCGGGCCCGCGCCGTCTTGACGAACTTGAGCCAGTCCCTCGAGGGCACGTGGTTGAGCGCGGTGATGATCTCGACCGTGTCGCCGTTCTGCATCTCGTACTTGAGGGGGACGAGTTTCCCGTTGATCTTGGCCCCGGCGCAGCGCTGCCCGACCTCGGAGTGGATGGCGTAGGCGAAGTCGATCGGGGTGGCCCCGTAGGGGAACTCGCGCACCTCGCCCTTGGGGGTGAAGACGTAGACCTCCCTGGGGAAGAGGTCCGAGCGCACCGACTCCAGGAACTCGCGCGGGTCCTTGAGGTCTTTCTGCCACTCGAGGAGCTGCCGCAGCCAGGCCATCTCCTTCTCGTCGCGCTCGGTGGCCACCTTGCCTTCCTTGTAGCGCCAGTGCGCGGCGATGCCCTCCTCGGCCACCCGCTGCATCTCCTCGGTGCGGATCTGGATCTCCATCCGCTCGCCATGCGGCCCGACCACCGTGGTGTGGAGGCTCTGGTACATGTTCTCCTTGGGCATGGCGATGTAGTCCTTGAAGCGGCCGGGGATGGGGCGCCAGGCCGAGTGGACCACACCCAGGGACTCGTAGCACTCCTTCACGTTGCCCAGGATGACCCGGAAGGCGATCATGTCGTAGATCTGGTCGACCGAGTCCAGGTTCTCGTTCTTGAGCTTCTGCCAGATGCTGTAGATGTGCTTCACCCGGCCCTCGACGCGGCAGGGCAGGCCGTGGTCCTCCATCTGCTGGCGGATGACCTCGCGCACCTCGCGGATATAGGCCTCGCGCTCCCCCCGGCGCCGGGCGATGCTTTGGCTGATGTCGTTGTAGACGTCGGTGTCCAGGTAGTAGAGGGCGAGGTCCTCGAGCTCGGCCTTCATCCAGTTGATGCCCAGGCGGGCGGCCAGCGGGGCGTAGATGTCTAGCGTTTCCTGGGAGATGGCGCGCTGGCGGGGCAGCTTCAGGTAGCCCAGTGTGCGCATGTTGTGGACGCGGTCGGCCAGCTTGACCAGGATGACCCTGATGTCCTCGGACATGGCCAGGATCATCTTGCGGATGTTCTCGGCCTGCCGCTCCTCGGTGGAGGCGAAGGTCATCTGGGAGATCTTGGTCACGCCGCCGACGATGGTGGCGATCTCCTCGCCGAAGAGCGAGCGGATCTCCTCGGGTGTGGTCAGGGTGTCCTCGACCGTGTCGTGCAGGAGCCCCGAGGCGATGGACCATACGTCGAGGCGCATGTTGGCGAGGATCCCGGCAACCTCCAGCGGGTGCGACAGGTAGGGCTCGCCCGAGAGCCGGGTCTGCCCCTCGTGCACCTTGGCCGAGAAGACGTAGGCCTTCTCGATCACGCTGACGTCGGCGTTCGGGTGGTAGGAGACGACGCGGTCGATGATGTCGTTGAGCCGGATCATGACGCGGACTTGGAGAGCGCCTCCGCTACCGACTGCCTCACCCTGGCCGCGGCCTCCTCGAGCGGGACAGCGATCACCTCGCCGCCGGCGCGCGCCTTCAGCTCCACCTCGCCCTTGACCAGACCCTTGGGGCCGAGGGTGACGCGCAGGGGGATGCCGATCAGCTCGGCGTCCTTGAACTTGACGCCGGCGCGCTCGTCGCGGTCGTCGAGCAGGACGGACAGGCCGGCACTCTCGAGCTCCCCGTGGAGCCGGTCTGCGGCCTCGCGGATGTCTGGCAGGGCGTAGTTGGTCGGCACGATCACCACGTCGAAGGGGGCCATGGGGGCGGGCCAGATGATGCCCTCGGCATCAAAGTTCTGCTCGATGGCGGCGGCGATGATGCGGCTGACGCCTATGCCGTAGCAGCCCATGATCATCGGGCGCTCCTGGCCCTCGGCGTCGAGAAAGACGGCCTTCATCGCCTGGCTATACTTCGTCCCCAGCTTGAAGACGTGGCCCACCTCGATGCCGCGGATGAACTCGACCGGGCCGCTACAGCGCGGGCAGCGCTCGACCGGGGTGAAGACGTGGAGGTCGACGAACTGCGGCACGGGGACGTCCCGGCCGAAGTTGACGTTGACGTAGTGGGTGTCCGCCTCGTTGGCCCCGGCGACGAAGTTCTGCTGCCCCTTGAGGGAGATGTCGGCCACGATGGGCACCTTGAGATTCACCGGCCCGGCGAAGCCCACCGGCGCCCCGGTCAGCTTCTCGATCGTCTCGGCGCTGGCCAGCCCGACCGCCTCGACCTTGAGGTATGAGCGCAGCTTGGCCTCGTTGACCTCGTGGTCGCCGCGCACGAGGACGGCCAGTGGCCCCTGCGGCCCGACGTAGAGCAGGGTCTTGACGAGCCGGGCCGGCGCCACACCCAGGAACCCGCACACCTCCTCGACGCTCCTCTTGCCGGGGGTAGCCACGCGCTTGAGCTCCTCGGGCGGCTCCACCTTGTGGTCGCTCGGGGGCGGGCACTCGGCCTTCTCCAGGTTGGCCGCGTAGTCGCAGCCGGTGCAGGTGACGATCAGGTCCTCGCCCGTCTGGGCCAGGACCATGAACTCGTGGGAGAAGCTGCCCCCGATGGGGCCGGTGTCGGCCTCTACGGCGCGGAAGCGCAGCCCGAGGCGGCCAAATATCCGCTTGTAGGCCTCGTACATCCGGCCGTAGGTGCGCTCGGCGTCCGGCTCGTCGGCGTGGAAGCTGTAGCCGTCCTTCATGATGAACTCGCGCGAGCGCATCACCCCGAAGCGGGGCCTGATCTCGTCCCGGAACTTGGTCTGGATCTGGTAGAGGTTGACGGGGAGCTGCCGGTAGCTCTTCACCTCGCGGCGCACCAGGTCGGTGATGACCTCCTCATGCGTCGGCCCCAGGCAGAACTCGCGGGCGTGCCGGTCCTTGAAGCGGAGCAGCTCAGGGCCGTAGACCTCCCAGCGCCCGGACTCCTTCCACAGCTCCGAGGGCTGGACGCCGGGCAGCAGCACCTCCTGGGCGCCGGCGGCGTTCATCTCGGCGCGCACCACGGCCTCGACCTTGCGCAGCACCCGCAGGCCGAGGGGCAGGTAGTCGTAGACGCCCGAGGCCAGTTTGCGGATGAGGCCCGCGCGCAGCATGAGCTTGTGGGAGGCGATCTCCGCCTCGGCGGGCGCCTCTTTGACCGTGGGCAGGAACAGCTCTGAGTAACGCACTTGGCTTGAAATTCCCTTTCTGACGCTTATCTACAGGCGCTCGCCCGTCATGGTGGCTATCTCGGCAAGCAAGGCCGAGACCATATCCTCCTCGGCCACCTTGCGCACTACCTTCCCCTTCTTGAACAAGATGCCCGTCTTCTTGCCGCCGGCCACCCCCACGTCGGCCTCGCGGGCCTCGCCGGGGCCGTTGACGACGCAGCCCATGATGGCCACCCTGATAATCGCCTTGAGCGGCCGCAGGCGCTGCTCCACCTCCTCGACCACCCCGAAGAGGTCCACCTGGCAGCGGCCGCAGGTGGGGCAAGAGATTATCTCGGCCCCCCGGGCGCGCAGGTGCAGGGCTCTCAAAATGTCCCAGGCCACCCGGACCTCATCGACGGGATCGCGGGTGAGCGAGACACGTATCGTGTCGCCGATGCCCTCAAACAGCAGCAGGCCGATCCCCAGGGCGCTCTTGACCGTGCCGGGGATGAGCGGGCCCGCCTCCGTCACCCCGAGGTGGAAGGGGACGTCGGTCTTGGTGGCCAGGAGCCGGTAGGCCGCGACGGTATCAAGTATATCCGATGACTTGAGCGAGATCTTGACATCGCGGAAGCTGAGCTTATCGAGAATTTCGAGGTGGCGCAGGGCACTCTCCACCATAGCCTCGGGGGAGGGGCGGCCGTAGTGCTCGAGCAGGTCCTTCTCCACCGAGCCCGAGTTGACCCCGATGCGGATGGGCAGCCCCCGTGAGGCGGCCTCCTCGACCACGGCGCGGACCTTGGCCTTGCCTCCGATGTTGCCGGGGTTGATGCGCAGGCCGCTCACCCCTGACCGGGCCGCGGCCAGGGCCAGGCGGTAGTCGAAGTGGATGTCGGCGATGACGGGGATGGGGGAGCCGGCGCAGATGGCCGGCAGGGCCTCGGCGGCGCGCTCGTCGGGGACGGCGACGCGCACGATCTCGCACCCGGCGGCGAAGAGCTGCCCGATCTGGCCGAGGGTGGCCGCGGGGTCGCGCGTGTCGGTGTTGCACATCGACTGGACGCGCACCGGGGCCCCGCCGCCGACGGTGACCGGACCGACCTTGATTTGCCTGGACTTTCGCGCGGGTGCCACCGCAGGCTCCTCGCCCCCGCGACACGCCGCATGCTCGGACGCTACCACCCATGCCCCCTTTGGCGGCCACGCGGGGGAGAAGGCCCCTGGTATAGACCGCGGATGTATCGAAACTCACACAGATTTTATGTTCGGGCGGGGCTTTTTGTCAATCCGCATCGGCAGGTCGGCAGCGCCGACAGGCGATAACCAGGCCCAGGTGGCTCAGTGGCTACTGAGTCGTCAGTGTGGGCCTGGAATCCCGCTGCCGCTGGCAGCGGGTCGTGGCAGCAGGCTGTGGCGCATCCGCCACCGGCAGCGAGCCGCTGCGGGCGATAACCGGGCCCTTGAGAGCTTTGAGGTGCTTCAGCCTCGGCGTGGGCCCGGAGTCCCGCTGTCGTTGGCAGCGGGGCCGGGAGCCCCGGCACTGGCACTGGCTGAGCGCGGGCGCCGCAGATGGGTGTCTTGGGGCGGCCTGTCAGGCCTTGCGGGTCGTCTTCGGGGTGAAGGTGGAGAGGAGCTGGGTCACCTTCTTGGACTGGCACTTGGGGCACTTCTGAGGCACCTCCTCGTGCTCGCGCAGGGAGAGGATGAGCGTGAACTGCTCCCCGCACTTGTCGCAGCGGTACTCGTAGGTGGGCATGGCACCGTCCGTCTGGAGGGATTTGATCTT
>Ga0315282_10014791_pt1 | contig 11582 bp, 10 predicted proteins | sample YL17G07_20_MG_FD_203693 | JGI IMG/M metagenome (GOLD analysis project Ga0315282, IMG submission 203693) | Sediment microbial communities from Yellowstone Lake, YNP, Wyoming, USA - YL17G07_20 | ecosystem: Environmental > Aquatic > Freshwater > Lake > Sediment | place: USA: Wyoming | collected...
GCCCGAGGCAGGGGCAATGGACGAGCGGCTCCGCGATTTCGACTCGGCACGGATTGAGGAGGAGAAGCGCCGCCTCAAGCTGATGGTCTTCTTCGTGCTGGGGGTGCTCGCCATCTTCATCGCCCGCCTCTGGTACATGCAGGTCATCGCCGGCTCCGACTACCGCCAGCTCTCCGAGAACAACCGCGTGCGCATCCGCGACATCCAGCCCTGCCGCGGCCTCGTCTACGACCGCAACGGCGTGCTCCTGGTCGATAACCGCCCCTGCTTCGACCTGTGCCTCGTCCCCGAGGAGGCCAAGGACAAGCCCGCCGTGCTGCGCGCCCTCGCCGAGGTCGCCGGGGTGCCCCTGGCAGACCTCCAGGCCAGGCTTGCCGCCTCCGCCGGCCAGGCCCCCTTCCGGCCCGTGGTCCTGGTGTCCGACGCCGACCGCGACCTGGTGGCCAAGGTCGAGATGTGCCGCTACGACCTGCCGGGGATCATCATCGAGGTGCGCCCCAAGCGCTTCTACCTCTCCCCGTGGCTGGCCCCGCACCTGCTCGGCTACCTCGGCGAGGCCAACCCCAAGGACCTGGAGAAGGACCCCCGCCTGCTCCCCGGCGACTACGTCGGCAAGTACGGCATCGAGATGGCCGGCCAACCGGTGCTCGCCGGCATCCACGGCAGCCGCCGCATCGAGGTCGACGCCTGCGGCCGCGAGATACGGCGCCTGGGCGAGATCCCGCCGACCTACGGGCGCTCGGTGCGCCTGACGATCGACTACGACCTCCAGCGCATCGCCCAGGAGGCCCTGGAGGACAGGTCGGGGGCCGTCGTGGCCATGGACGTCAACACGGGCGAGATACTGGCCCTGGCCTCCTCGCCCATCTTCGACCCCAACAGCTTCGTCGGGGGCCTGGGGCGCGCGGCCTGGCAGGAGCTGCGCGACGACCCCGGCCACCCCCTCCACAACCGCGCCGTGCAGGCCGCCTACCCCCCCGGCTCGACCTACAAGATCGTCATGGCCCTGGCCGGCCTCCAGGAGGGCGTCATCACCCCGGACACCAAGATCGTGTGCACGGGCGGCTACTACTACGGCAACCGCTACTACCGCTGCTGGAAGGAGCACGGCCACGGCACGGTCGACCTCCACAAGGCCCTCGTCCAGAGCTGCGACGTCTACTTCTACCGCCTGGGGCTCCAGCTGGGCGTGGACCGCATCGCCTACTACGCCAAGGCCTTCGGGCTGGGGCAGCGGCCGGGCCTGGGGCTGGGCTGCACGGAAGCACCCGGCATCGTCCCCTCGACCGACTGGAAGCTCAAGCGCTTCGGGGTGGAGTGGCAGCGCGGCGAGACCCTCTCCATCGCCATCGGCCAGGGCTACAACACGACCACGCCGCTCCAGATGCTCGAGGTCATCTCGGCCGTGGCCAACGGCGGCAAGGTCATGAAGCCGCAGATCGTCAAGGGCGTCGAGGAGGGCGACGGCTACATCCGCGAGACCTTCGAGCCGCAGGAGCTCGGGCGCCTGCCCGTCTCGGCCGAGAACATCGCCCTGGTCAAGGACGCCCTGGCCGGCGTGGTCATGGAACCGGGCGGCACGGCCGGCTCGGCCCGCACCAACCTGGTGACCATGGGCGGCAAGACGGGCACGGCCCAGGTGGTCAATCTGCCCGCCGGGCTGCCCCGCGGCCTGGCCCTGCCCCCGGAGTGGCGCGACCACGCCTGGTTCGTCGCCTTCGCCCCGACCGACATCCCCAAGATCGCCATCGCGGTGCTCATCGAGCACGGCGGCCACGGCGGCTCGGTGGCGGCCCCCATCGCCAAGGCCATGATGGAGCAGGCGGCCCGCGCGGGCTACTTCGGGCCCCCCCGGGCCGCGGCGGGCGTGATACAGGTGCAGCAGCAGCCCCCGCTGCCCTCGGCCCCCGAGCTCCTTCAGACCCAGACCCAGGCCCCCGTCGTGCCAGGTTCGGTCGTGCCAGGGCCGGCCCCGCAGGGCGCAGCCGTGGCCCCGGTGAGCGCCACCCCGCCCGCGCCCACTCCGGCCGCCGCGCCAACCGCGGGCCGCACCCCCCGGCCCCCGGCCACTCAGGGCGCGCCGGCGGCAGCCCCCGCCCAGCCGCAGCCCGAGGAGGAGGGAGACTAGGGAATGGCCATCGACCGCCGCTACTTCAGCAACTTCGACTGGACCCTGCTCGGCCTCATCCTGGCCATCGCGGGCCTGGGGCTGGTCAACCTCTACAGCGCCTCCCACGCCGGGGGGGAGGCGGGCTCGACCTATATCAGGCAGGCCTACTGGCTGGGCATCGGCCTGCTGCTGATGTTCGCCGTGGCCATCCCCGACTACCGCCTGCTCGAGACCTACGCCTACCCCTTCTACGCCCTGTCGCTGCTGCTCTTGGTCGGCGTCCTCTTCGGCGGCCGGACCGTCTCGGGCGGCCAGCGCTGGATCCAGCTCGGCGGCTTCGGCTTCCAGCCCTCGGAGCTGGCCAAGGTGGCCATGGTCTGCGTCCTGGCCAAGTTCTTCCTCGGCGGCGAGCCCGGGCAGACCTACACCCTGCGCGACCTGCGCTGGCCCATGGTGATGCTCCTGCCCCCCTTCCTGCTGGTGGCCCTCCAGCCCGACCTCGGCACGGCCCTGCTGCTGGCGGCCATCTTCTTCAGCCTCGTCTTCTTCGCCGGCCTCTACTGGAAGAGCTTCCTCATCGTCGCCCTCTCCGGCCTGGCCTCGCTCCCCATCGGCTGGTCGCTCCTCAAGGACTACCAGCGCAACCGCGTGCTCACCTTCCTCGACCCGGCCACCGACCCCCTGGGGGCCGGCTACCACATCATCCAGTCGAAGATCGCCGTCGGCTCCGGGATGTTCCTGGGCAAGGGCTTCCTCAAGGGCACGCAGGCCCACCTCTACTTCCTGCCCGAGCGCCACACCGATTTCATCTTCTCGGTCTGGGCCGAGGAGTGGGGCTTCGTGGGCTCCATCCTCGTCGTCATCCTCTACGGGGCCCTCATCGCCTGGGGCCTCAAGATCGCCTCGCACTCGCGCGACCGCTTCGGCCGGCTGCTTGCCTTAGGCATCACGGCCAACATCTTCTGGCAGACCACGGTCAACATCGGCATGGTCCTCGGGCTGCTGCCGGTGGTGGGCGTGCCGCTGCCCCTCTTCTCCTACGGCGGCTCCTCGCTCGTCTCGACCATGCTCTCCTTTGGGCTCCTTATGAGCATCAGCATTCGCCGGTTTATCTTCCAGCGCTAGGGCTGGCGATAGGCGTCGTCCTGCCGCGCCTTCAGGCGCCGGCAATGCTCAACGTACTGCCCAGTACGCCTCCGCTTGCCGCCGCCCCCCAGGCACGGGCATGACGGGCGCCGATAAGCTCAGCCATACGGCGTTCTCGGTCCGCGGGCGTCCTCAGCGTACTACCCAGTACGCCTCCGGGGCCCACGGCCCTGCGGCCTGGTCTGGCTGGCTTCTCGGCACCCGGTGGCGTCGGTGGCGCGCCCAGGCATCGGCAAGACGGAGAGCGTGGCCTGGGCGCCGATAAGCCCAACCACGGCGTTCTCGGTCCGCCAGAGCCCTCAACAGAACTGAACGCTCAGGGGGCTGTTGGCCCCCGCGGCAACGCCGCGGGGGTGTCGGCGCCCCGAAGGGGTTGCGGGGGCCACGCCGCTCATGGGCGCCGTTATTGCCAGCAGCGGCTCGCTGCCCCGCGGCAACGCCGCGGGGGTGTCGGCGCCTCGAAGGGGTTGCGGGGGCCACGCCGCTCATGGGCGCCGTTATTGCCCGCAGCGGCTCGCTGCCGCCGATGTATGGTGGCGAGCCCCCGGCGCGAGCGCTGAACGGCCGTTCAGCAGCCGGGCGCGGCAGGCCGCGAAAAGGCCCGCGTGGCGGGCTTTTGCCGGGATAACGGGGCCTTGATGCCTTTCGCTTTTTTCTCGGGAAGTTACCCAAAACTGACTGTTCAGACTTAAAAAAACCTTTGACATGGCCCACAAGTGATAGTAAAAGCAGCGTGCCTACCCAAGCCCGACAACTGCGAAACCAGAGGGGGGTCGGTTCTTCCGGCGCGTGAGCGGGCTACTTGTTTGGCTGCCAAAGTACGAAAATTCACAGTTATTTTAAGCCTTCTAGGGCTGATAAATCCTTAGGTGAGGTACGAGAGCCATGGTTGGAGTTGACATTTCCATGCCCATCCAGATGGTCAACTTCCTCCTTACCTTGCTCATCCTCAACTTCCTGCTCTTCCGCCCCATTCGCCGGATCGTGGCCGAGCGCAAAGAGAAGGTCGCCCGCTCCGAGGCTGAGATCGAGCGGTTGCGGCTGGGCGGGCAGGAGAAGCTGAGCATGTTCCAGTCGCAGATCGATCAGGCCCGCTCTGAGGGGGCCGATAAGCGGCTGGGGGCGAGGAAGGCGGCGCAGGATGAGGAACGCGCCCTGCTGGATAAGGTGTCCAAGGAGATGGAAGCCACGCTCGAGCGGGCTCGGGCCGAGATTGCCGCCGACGCGCAGCAGGCCCGGCAGGCCCTGCGCGGCCAGGCTGACGCCTTCGCCTCGGCCGTGGCCGAGAAGATCCTCGGCAGGAGCCTGTCATGATGGCCCTCAAGAAAGCATCCATCGCCGCTGCCCTGCTCCTGTGCCTGGCGGCCGCCATGCTGGTGCTGAGCCCCGTGATGTCCGTGCCCGCCCACTGCGCCGAGGGTGGGGAGGGTGCGGCCGGCGGCGAGCACGGTGGCGGTGGCGCCCACGGCGGCAGCGGCAAGGCGGTCGACTACGCCAAGCGGGCCCTCAACTTCGGCCTGCTGGCAGCCGCCCTCGTCTTCCTGCTGCGCAAGCCCGTCGGGCAGTTCTTCGGGGGGCGCCGCAAGCAGATCGCCCAGCAGCTGGCCGACCTGGAGCGCGCCCGTGACGCCGCCCAGGCCCAGCTCAAGGAATACGAGAAGAAGCTCACCGCGGCCGCGGGCGAGCGCGAGCGGATCCTGGCCGATTTTGTCGCCCAGGGCGAGCTCGAGAAGAAGCGCATCCTGGCCGAGGCCGAGGCGGGGGCGGGCCGCATCAAGGACGCCGCGCGCCTGACCATCGAGGGCGAGCTGAAGGCCGCCAAGCGGCAGCTTCGCGAGGAGCTGGCCGACGCCGCCGTGGAGCTGGCCCAGAAGAAGCTCGAGGTGGGCATCAAGGCCGACGACCAGAGCCGTCTCATCGACGAATACCTCACGAAGGTGGTGGAGTTCAAGTGATCGAGACACGGGTTGCCAGACGCTACGCCAAGGGGTTGCTGGCCGTAGCCGTCGAGGAGAACAAGGTAGCCGACTACGGCAAGGAGATGGGGACGGTGTCTCGCCTGCTGGCCGAGAACGCCCAGCTCCGCGATGTCATCACCCACCCGCTCTACGACCGGGCGAGCCGCCGCAACATCCTCGATTCTCTCATCAAGAAGCTTTCCATCTCGCCCGTCATGGCGCAGTTCCTGAGGCTGGCCCTGGAGAAGGAGCGCCTCCGGTACATGGATGCCATCGTGGCCGCCTACCAGAAGCTGGTCGATGAGTACCAGAACATCGGCCGGGCCACGGTGAGTGCCGCGGCGGCCATCCCGGCGGCGGCCCAGGACAAGATAAAGCAGGCGCTGGAGAGGGCCACGGGCAAGAAGATCGTCCTGACCGTGGAGCAGGATCCATCGCTCATCGGCGGAATCAAGGCCAAGATCGGCGACCTGGTGCTCGACGGCAGCATTCGGACGCAACTCGAGGCCCTCAAAAATTCTCTGAAGAGGGGTGAGGCAATCTAATGGAAATAAGAGCTGAAGAGATTAGCCAGATTATTCGCGACCAGATCAAGGACTACGACAAGAAGGTCGAGCTGTCCGAGACGGGCACCGTCATCTCGGTCGGTGACGGCATCGCCCGCGTCTACGGCTGCGAGAAGGCCATGTCGATGGAGCTGCTCGAGTTCACCGGCGGCGTCCTGGGCATGGTGCTCAACCTCGAAGAGGACAACGTCGGTTGCGCCATCCTCGGTGAGGACCTCCTCATCAAGGAAGGCGACCCGGTCAAGCGGACGGGCCGCATCGCCGAGGTCCCCGTCGGCGACGCCCTCATCGGCCGCGTGGTGACCCCCATCGGCGAGCCCGTCGACGGCAAGGGCCCCATCGATGCCAAGGAGTTCCGCCGCATCGAGATGATCGCCCCCGGCGTCATCGCCCGCCAGCCCGTGAGGGAGTCGATGTACACCGGCCTCAAGGCCATCGACGCCATGACCCCGGTGGGCCGCGGCCAGCGCGAGCTGATCATCGGCGACCGCCAGGTTGGCAAGACGGCCATCGGCATCGACGCCATCATCTGCCAGAAGGGCGGCGACGTGAAGTGCATCTACGTCGCCTGCGGCCAGAAGAAGTCGACGGTGGCCCAGGTGGTCGACGCCCTGCGCCGCCACGGCGCCATGGACTACACCACGGTCGTGACGGCCAACGCCTCCGACCCTGCGACACTCCAGTACATCGGCCCGTTCGCCGGCTGCGCCATGGGCGAGTACTACCGCGACAACAAGCAGCACGCCCTGATCATCTACGACGACCTGTCCAAGCAGGCCGTCGCCTATCGCCAGATCTCGCTGCTGCTTCGCCGCCCGCCGGGACGCGAGGCCTACCCGGGCGACATCTTCTACAACCACTCGCGCCTGCTCGAGCGCGCCGCCAAGCTCAACGACCAGATGGGCGGGGGCTCCCTCACCGCGCTGCCCATCATCGAGACGCAGGCCGGCGACGTGTCGGCCTACATCCCGACGAACGTCATCTCCATCACCGACGGCCAGATCTACCTCGAGCCGAGCCTCTTCTTCTCCGGCGTGCGCCCGGCCATCAACGTCGGCCTCTCGGTCAGCCGAGTCGGCGGCGCCGCGCAGTGCAAGGCCATGAAGCAGGTGGCCGGCCGCCTGAGGCTCGACCTGGCCCAGTTCAGAGAGCTGGAGGCCTTCGCCAAGTTCGGCTCCGAGCTCGACAAGTCGACCCAGGCCCAGCTCACCCGCGGTGTCCGCCTGGTCGAGATCTTGAAGCAGCCCCAGTACCAGCCGATGCCGATGGAGAAGCAGATCACCATCCTCTTCGCCGGCACCCGCGGCTTCCTCGACAAGCACGACGTCCTGGTGCTCAAGGAGTATGAGCCGCAGATGCTCGCCTTCGTCGAGAGCAAGTACCCGCAGATATATCAGGAAATCCGCGACAAGAAGGCCATCGGCAAGGAGCTCGAGGATCTGATGAAGAAGGCCCTGGACGACTTCGACTCCCAGTTCAGCGCCGGTGCCCCGGCCGCCGAGGCCCCGAAGAAGGTCGCGGCGGCGATGGGTTAAGCGATGGCCTCCCTTCGAGACATCCAGCGCAAGATCGGCGCGGTGAAGAAGACGCAGCAGATCACGAAGGCGATGAACATGGTCGCCGCCTCGAAGCTGCGTGGCACCCAGATGCGGATGGAGAACTTCCGCCCCTACGCCGCCAAGTTCGGCGAGGTGCTGGGCTCCCTGGCCGCCCGGGTGGAGCAGGAGCGCTTTGCCCTGCTGCGGCCCCGCGCCGAGGTCAAGAAGGTGGAGCTGTTCCTCATCACGGCCGACCGCGGCCTGTGCGGCAGCTTCAACATGAACCTCATCATGAACTGCGAGCGCTACATCCGGCAGCTCCGGGCCGAGGGCAAGGCGTACTCGCTGGTGTGCATCGGCAAGAAGGGGCGCGACTTCTTCCGCCGCCGCAAGTACCCCATCCGGGAGGCCCATATCGACATCATGGGCAAGTTCGGCTTCGATCTCGCCGCCCGGCTGGGGGCAGACGCGACCTCGCTCTTCCTGTCCGGGGAGGCCGACGAGGTCTATATGATCTACAGCCACTTCCTGAGCGCGGCCAGGCAGACCCCCACCCGCAAGCTGCTGCTCCCCATCGCCCCGGCCGCGGTGAGTGAGGCCAGGGCAGGCGGCGTCGAGCACATCTTCGAGCCCTCGGTGGACGTCCTCATGGAGGCCCTGCTGCCCAAGAACATCAACATCCAGGTGTTCGACTCGCTCCTCCAGACCTCGGTGAGCGAGCACGCCGCCCGGATGGCCGCCATGGACAATGCCACCCGGAGCTGCAAGGACATGATTACCGACCTGACGCTCACCTTCAACAAGGCGCGCCAGGCGACTATTACCAAGGAACTAATGGATATCGTCGGCGGCGCCGAGGCCCTCAAAGGCTAGAGCGGCCAGTCCTTACGGAAGGAGGAGATACTAAGTGAGCCAGAATATCGGCAAGATCGTCCAGGTCATCGGTAACGTCGTCGACGTCGAGTTCGCGCCCGGCAAGCTCCCCACGCTGCTTGGCGCGCTGCGCGTGACCAACTCCGTCATCGACGACCGCGAGTGGAACCTGGTCATCGAGGTTGCCCAGCACCTGGGCGACAACGTGGTGCGCACCATCTCGATGAACACCACCGACGGCCTGATGCGCGGCATGCCCGTGCTCGATACCGGCGCGGCCATCCAGATGCCCGTCGGCCACGAGACCCTGGGGCGCGTGCTCAACGTCATCGGCGAGCCCGTCGATGGCCTCGGGCCCGTCAATGCCAACAAGTTCATGCCCATCCACCGGCTGGCCCCGTCCTTCACCGAGCAGGACACCTCGGTCAAGGTCCTCGAGACCGGCGTCAAGGTCATCGACCTGCTCGTCCCCTTCCCCCGCGGCGGCAAGATGGGGATGTTCGGCGGCGCGGGCGTGGGCAAGACCGTCGTCATGATGGAGATGGTCCACAACATCGCCACGCAGCACGGCGGTATCTCCGTCTTCTGCGGCGTGGGCGAGCGCACCCGTGAGGGCAACGACCTCTACCTCGAGATGAAGCACTCGGGCGTTCTGCCGAAGGCCGCCCTGGTCTACGGCCAGATGACCGAGCCCCCAGGGGCCCGTGCCCGCGTGGCCCTCTCAGGGCTCACCGCGGCCGAGTACTTCCGTGATGTCGAGGGCCAGGACGTGCTCCTCTTCATCGACAACATCTTCCGGTTCACCCAGGCCGGCTCCGAGGTCTCGGCTTTGCTGGGCCGCATGCCCTCGGCCGTCGGTTACCAGCCCACCCTGGCCGTCGACCTGGGCGCACTCCAGGAGCGCATCACCTCGACCACCAAGGGCTCCGTCACCGCCGTGCAGTGCGTCTACGTGCCGGCCGACGACCTGACCGACCCGGCCCCGGCCACCACCTTCGCCCACCTGGACGGCACCGTCGTTCTGTCGCGCCAGATCGTGGAGCTGGGCATCTACCCGGCCGTCGACCCCCTCGACTCCACCTCGCGCATCCTCGACCCCGCCTACGTGGGCAAGGAGCACTACGAGGTCGCCCGGACCTGCCAGGTCATCCTCCAGAAGTACAGGGACCTGCAGGACATCATCGCCATCCTGGGCATGGACGAGCTATCCGACGAAGACAAGATCACCGTGGCCCGCGCCCGCCGCATCCAGCGCTTCCTGTCGCAGCCCTTCTTCGTGGCCGCCGAGTTCACCGGCTCCGAGGGCAAATACGTCAAGATCGAGGATACGGTCCGCGGCTTCCGGGAGATCATCGACGGCAAGCATGACGAGCTGCCCGAACAGGCCTTCTACATGGTCGGCGGCATCGAGGAAGCGGTGGCCAAGGCGAAGGCTTTGTCTGAGGTGGCCTAGAGCCCGTTGAAAAAGTGCCTTACCCCAGGCCGGCCTGCTAGGCTGCCGGAGGTTTCCTGAGATGGCAAAACTTTTGCTCGAAGTGGTCACGCCCGAGAAGCTGGTCGCCAGCGAAGAGGTCGATGTCGTCGTGGCCACCGGCTACGAGGGTGAGTTCGCGATCTTGCCGAACCACACCCCGTTCCTCACCTCGCTCCTGCCGGGCGGCATGTGGTTCCGCCAATCCGGCAAGCAGGAATGGCTGTCCGTGGCCGGGGGCTTCGCCGAGGTCTCCGACAACAAGGTCACCGTGCTGGCCGAGTCGGCCGAGCGGGCCCGGGACATCGACGTCGAGCGGGCCAAGAAGGCCAGGGAGCGGGCCGAATCTAGGCTGCGCTCCAAGGAAAGAATCGACTACGCCCGTGCCCAGGCCGCCCTCCAGCGGGCCATGGCGCGGCTGCGCATCGCCGAGCGCCACTAGCCCAGGCAGGGGGGCTGGGTCCCGAGGGGCCTTGACCCACTTCCAGGGCCGTAGGCGGCAAGTCGGCACGTCAGGCGGGGGGCCAGAGAGCCCAAGCGTTCACGACATACCATGGGGCAGGCTCAGGGTAAGGGCCTGCCTCATTACTTTTTCCTTGCCCGGCCGCTTGTGCTAGACTTGGCCAAAGAACTTTATTGTAGGAGCCTTATTTAAGAACTTTCTTGCAGGCGACTTCTTGCGAGCAGCCTTGACACCCGCTGAGCATGCCCAAGCCCGCCAATAGCCCGAACGCCGACGGCGACCTCAAGGACGCCCTCGACAACCTCAAGGAGGCGGTCGAGCTGTTCTGCGTCGCCTTCCACGAGGCGCGCCAGGTGAGCTGCCCCCTGAGCTCGGCCGAGGCCCTGACGGCGGAGCTTCTGGAGCGCGGCTTGCAACAGGAACCGGAGCTGATCGCCCGCCACGGCCTGGAGGGGCAGCACTCCAGGCTGCGGCGCCAGTGGCAGGAGTGGACGCGCATCCCCCGCCACAGCGGGGAGGTCGAGATCGACCTCGGCGGCCACCACGGGGTCGACGTGCTGGCCCGCTACGCCAGGCGCCTGGTCGAGACCTCGGCCCAGTACCTGCGGCGCATCACCTCGCACCGCTTCGAGCCGGCCAGGCGGCGGCTCATCATGCCCCAGGCGGCCGGGCGCATCATCATCGTCACCGGCGAGGACCACGGCTTCGCCCTGGAGCTGCACACCACGGCGCGCGAGGACTGGCAGACGGGGGCCATCGCCAGCTACCTGAAGATGGCCAACCCGGCGCTGCTGGGGGAATTCACCATCGGGTAGGTCGGCGGGGGTCGGCAGGGCCGACAGCCGACTCCCCGGCCCATGTGTGGCGCGGGGGGCTGCGGCTGGCTTGGTGAGGGCCGGGAATCCCGCTGGCGTTGCCCGCGGGTCGGCAGCGCCGACGGGCAATAACCCGACCCCCGACGGGTAAGAGCGGCTCTGAGACGGCGATGCTCACAGGTCAGGGCCTAGATTAATTTTTGAGGGGCAAGTGGACACCAAGCCTTTGAAAGTCATCATCCTGGCCGCAGGCAAGGGGACCCGCCTGAAGAGCGGGCGGCCCAAGGTCCTCCACGAGCTGCTGGGGCGGCCCCTGCTCGCCTACAGCCTGGAGCTGGCCGCGCATCTTTCCGCCAGCCGGCCCATAGAGGAGGTCGTCTGCGTCGTCGGCCACCAGGCGGACAAGGTCCGCGAGGCCTTCCCCGAGGCCCGCGTCACCTGGGTCGAGCAGCGCGAGCAGCTCGGCACCGGCCACGCCGTGATGGCCGCCGCCCCGCATCTGGCGGGCTTTGCCGGCGACGTGCTCATACTTTGCGCCGACATCCCGTTGCTCAGGCCCGCCACGCTCGAGGCGCTGGTCGCGGCCCACGCCGCCAGTGGCGCCGCGGTAAGCCTGCTGACCACGCGGCCCCCCGACCCGGC
>Ga0315282_10014792_pt1 | contig 11581 bp, 9 predicted proteins | sample YL17G07_20_MG_FD_203693 | JGI IMG/M metagenome (GOLD analysis project Ga0315282, IMG submission 203693) | Sediment microbial communities from Yellowstone Lake, YNP, Wyoming, USA - YL17G07_20 | ecosystem: Environmental > Aquatic > Freshwater > Lake > Sediment | place: USA: Wyoming | collected...
GAAGTGCGACCCCGAGGGGATTCGAACCCCTGATCTCCAGCGTGACAGGCTGGCATGTTTATCCACTACACCACGGGGCCATTCTGGTTGAGTAAGGTTTTTTAGGAGTTAGTAATTAAATCTTTTATTTAGCTAAGTCTATCAGGGGCAGTATATTGTGTCAAGCTAGTTAGCATTTTGGATTGTTTGTATTTCTTTTTGTGTGATATAATGGGCTAAGTAATTTTTTGAGGGAAACAAATGGCACCTAGGAAAGTATTAAAAGTAGAAGATAAGCAGCTACGGGATTACGAACTGGTATTAATTATTAGTCCGGAGGTTGTGGAAGAGAAATTTGATGCTACAATAGATAATGTAAGCCAGTTTATTACCGGGAAGAATGGTATTATTTCCGATGTAGACCGATGGGGCAAAAGAAGGCTTGCCTATCCTGTAGAACATTTTATGGAGGGTAGTTATGTGTTGATTCGTTTCAAATTGAAGCCGGCCTTGAGCAAGGAGCTCGAAGCCAACCTGCAGATTTCTGAGGAAGTTCTGCGACATCTGTTGGTAAAATTGAGTAGTTAATTGAAGGAGTGCCTGTTTCCCACAGGGGGAAGGGTAAAAGGAGGCAGAGGATAATGGCGAGCTTGAATAAAGTGATGATTATCGGTAATCTTGGCAGCGAACCTGAAATGCGCTTTACCCCTAATGGTAATCCAGTAACCTCGTTTCGTGTTGCCACTAATCGGGTATATACTACTCCTGAGGGTGAGCGTAAGCAAGAGACGGAGTGGTTTACTATAGTTACTTGGAATAAACTAGCTGAGCAATGCAACCAGTTTTTGACTAAGGGTCGGCTTGTCTATGCTGAAGGTAGGCTGCGCACACGCGCTTGGGAGGGCCAGGATGGGCAGAAGCGTTATCGAACCGAGATAATAGCCAACAGGGTAACATTTCTTGATAGGCAGGCGATAGCTCCTCTTCCTGAGGAGAAGGCTGAGGAAGCTGGGGTTGAGGAACTGGAGCCGGAGGATATTCCGTTTTAGGTGGAGGTTAGGTTTAGTAGGCTTGATAGAAAGCAGGAAACTTATATCGAATGGCTAGAGAAAAAGTTAGCAAACCGAAGAGAGAAAGGTGGGGTGGGGCAAAATATATGCCTCAGCGTAGGTTTTGTTCCTTCTGCGCTGATAAGGTTGAAGCAATAGATTATAAAGACCCTTCTAAATTACGCCACTATATATCAGATAGAGGCAAGATTAAGCCGCGTCGTAGAACTGGCACTTGCGCCAAGCATCAGCGAGCCTTGGCTGTGGCAATAAAGAGGGCGCGCCACTTAGCTCTACTATCATATGTGCCAGCTCATATCCGTAAGATGGGGGATTTTGGCACAGGTGATTAGTTTGAGAAGTTGAGGTTGTTTGTTAATCTATCCCCTTAGTCCTATCGCCGAGTCTTCGCCTTTTAAATCTTTTTATAGTAAATAAGCCCATAGATTAGCCATTGAGAGGTGACGAAGTATAATTACCTCAATATACTAAGGAGTTAGGGTGCCGAAAAGGACTTATCAACCAAAGAAGATTCCGAGGAAACGCGAGCATGGCTTTCTGAAGAGAATGAGCACGCGGGGTGGGCGAGCTGTCCTACAAGCAAGACGACTTAAAGGTCGTAAGAGATTGACTGTGGTATGAGGCAAGAAGCAGCGCCTTTAATGAGATTGGTTATTAACCCTATCCTTTCCCTTGATAAATGACCTCTTTATTAGTAAACTGGTTAAGAAATGAAGGGAGAAGAATACCTTACTAAGCCGAAGCAGTATACATTAGTTTATAATGAAGGTAGCTCGTGGGTAGGTAGTTTATTGGTAATGAAGGCTTTACCTAACAGGCTTAGCTTATCCAGGTATGGCTTCTCGGTTAGCAAGCGGGTAGGTAAGGCGGTGACAAGAAATAGGCTAAAGCGTTTGCTTCGTGAAATCCTACAGCTAACATCACTTAAGCCGGGATGGGATATTGTATTTATTGTTCGTCCTGTTGCTGCTACCACTGACTATGCTGAACTCAAGAAATCGGTTGAGAGCTTGCTATCTCGAGCCCGATTATTGGCGGGGAATTATGAAGGGGTTTGCCTTAAAGCTAATTAGATTTTATCAGTTGACTCTGTCACAGGTTATGCCACCATCCTGTCGCTTTGCCCCAACCTGCTCTCAATATACCTATGAAGCTATTGCCAAGTTTGGTTTTTTTAAGGGGGTATGGCTGGGAATAAGGCGACTAGCTTGCTGTCAACCTTTCCATGAGGGTGGTTATGACCCTGTGCCTTGATACCCGGGATTTTTGGAGTAAGTAAGTGTGGGTTAAGCATAATAAAATATTATTAAGCAAGATATTGCTCCTGCTGGTTATGCTTCTCGTGGTTATGAGCGGGCTAAGTGGTTTAGGCTGTATGAAGGGTTTGCAGCCCATCGGTTGGTCAGGAGGAGCGGTAGTTGATGGCACTCTATTTGTCGGTTCTACGGAGGGTAGGCTGGTAGCGATTAATATAGCTGATGGTGCTCGCCAATGGTCAGAGTCACTTAAGACTCCAGGTTCAGCTGGTTGGTGTGGCTGTGCGGTGGCACCGGCCGCGATGGCAATATATGGGACTCCGGCAGTGGCCGGGGACTTGGTTTACATCGGGGGCTACAATGGTAAAATTTATGCCTTTAATTCCAGTTCATTGCAAAAGAGGTGGGTATATCCTCCTGAAGGCAATCTGCAACCTATTGTTAGTGGACCGGTGGTAGCTCAGGGTAATGTCTATTTTGGTGGCTCTGATGGTAAGGTCTATGCCTTAGATGCTAATACTGGTGTTAAAGTATGGGAGCCTTTTCAGACCGGGGACAAGATTTGGTCAACTCCAGCCATTGATGGTGACACGCTATTTGTGGCTTCCTTTGATAACAAACTCTATGCCCTAAATACTACGAATGGTGAGGAAAGGTGGCAGAAGCCTTTTGAAACCGAAGGAGCTATCGCCTCTACTCCGTTAGTCTATAATAACACAGTTTATATTGGTTCCTTTGACAGGCATATCTATGCAGTGGATGCCACTGATGGCAGCTTGGTATGGAAGTCAGAGGTTGAAGGCGGGAATTGGTTCTGGGCAAAACCAATTGCTTATAATAATGTTATCTATGCTCCGTGTCTTGACGGTAAGGTTTATATCTTAGATGCCGAGAGTGGTCGTGAAGTGGTAGACGCTATTGACCTGGGAAGCCCAGTTTCCTCCTCGCCAGTTTTGGTTGGTAGCTCAATTATTATTGCTTTGGAGGATGGTCAGATATACGCTATAGATACGGCTAATAATCAGATTAAGCTGTTAGCTAATGTGGAAGAGAGGATAGATGCTCCTCTTTGCGCTAGCCAAGGGATTGTTTATGTTCATACTCAGGATTTAACTATTCATCCTGTGGATACCAACACCGGGGCTAGATTGATGAGCATCTCGTTGAAGGCTAGTCAGTGAGGTAGATTTCGTTGAATATATGGGATCTAATCATTTTGCAGCCAATGATAAATATCCTCGTTGTGCTGTCTCATTATTTATTTAATAGCTTTGGGCTGACTATTATTGCGCTGACCATTGTTATTCGGGCTTCGATGTACCCGCTTACCATAAAGCAGCTTCATGCCTCCAAGGCAATGCAAGAGCTTCAACCAAAACTTACCGAGCTTCAAAAGAAGTATCCTAAAGATAGGGAAAAACTGGCTAAGGAGCAGATGCGGCTATATAAGGAGTCGGGGGTAAGTCCTGCCGGTTGCATGGTGCCTATGCTAATCCAGATGCCCATCTGGATAGCTCTCTATCAATCCATTATGCTGGCTCTGGCGGTAGCTCCTGAAGGTTTATTAAACTTGTCTAGGTATCTTTATTCCTGGCCAGTAATGTATTCCATACTGCCTTTGAGTAGTAACTTCCTTTGGTTGAACCTAGCTGCACCTGATAGTCTTCTCTTATTACCAATCCTGGTTGGGGGCACAATGTGGGTGCAGCAGAAAATGACGATGCCCGCTACTACTGACCCTAAGCAGCAGTCGATGAGCAATATGATGCTGTGGCTGATGCCACTGATGTTTGCCTTCCTTAGTTTACAATTTCCTAGTGGTCTGGCTCTCTACTGGGTGACTTCAAATGTTATCGGCATTGTTACCCAATATTTTGTTGCTGGGTGGGGGGGCTTAGTTAAGTCAACGGCTAAGAAGCTGGCTGGTAGCGATAAGAAATATAAGAAGCGTATTACTGGGGTAGAGGAAGAACCCTCAGAGTATGCTGATATTGGTGCTGATATTGTTGAACCGAGTGCTACACAGGAAGAAGGCTTAGGCTATGGAGAATCTAGAGGTGAGCGGCAAGACCGTGGACGAGGCTATCCAACACGCCTTAGAGCAATTAGGCGTCAGCCGAGAGGAAGTAAAGGTCACCGTCCTAAAAGAAGGTAAGCATGGTGTCTTAGGCTTGGGGGCTGAGGAGGCTAGGATTAGAGTAGAGCCATTGGCGCCCACGCCTAAGAAAGAGAGCAATATAGCTGACGCAGCTAAGGGTATCTTAGAGGCATTGCTTACTATGATGGGGGTGGTTGCTTCTGTTGTGCCTCAAGCTAAGCCTTTTGTTGAGGGGGAGGGAGCTACTACTACCATTGCCTTTGATATAAAGGGTGATGACCTGGGTATTTTGATTGGGCGGCGTGGGCAGACCCTTTCTTGTCTACAATACATTGTTAGGCTTATTGTCGGTCATCAGACCGAGGCTTGGGTGCCTATAATTATTGATGTGGAGGGGTATAAGCAACGCCATTATGAGGCATTGCGAGCTTTGGCTTGGCGTATAGCTGAGCAGGTGACGGCTGGGCGAGTGTCATTTACCCTAGAGCCTATGTCGGCTTTTGACAGGCGCATTATCCACCTGGCTTTGGCTGACCACCCTGATGTTACCACTCAGAGCGTTGGTGAGGGTGAGGCTCGTAAGGTAGTTATTCTGCCCAAGGAGCAGTAGCATATCAACAACAAGGCAGCTTCAGGGTTAAATCTAGATTGAGAGATTGTTTAATTAGCTTAGTAGATTTGGTCGGTATCTTCAGCCGTTATCAAGAGCGAGGACATGTAGGCATGACTCTGCCCATAGTGGTCAGGGTTTTTTGTATAGAGGGAGTTTTGGCATGTTCCACCCAGTAAGTAGTAAGGTGAATTTTCCACAGGTTGAAGAGAGCATACTTAACTTGTGGAGAAACAATAATGTCTTTGAGCGGAGTGTAGAATCTCGCCGTGGTGGTCGTCGCTTTGTATTCTATGAGGGACCACCTACAGCTAATGGTAGCCCAGGCATACATCATGTGCTGTCTCGTGTCTTTAAGGACATCATACCCCGCTATAAGGCGATGAAGGGCTATTATACACCTCGCATTGCCGGTTGGGATACCCATGGGTTACCTGTAGAACTGGAGATGGAAAGGGAGCTTGGCTTTTCCAGCAAGGCAGAGATTGAGGAATATGGGGTTGACCGATTTAACACCCGCTGCCGGGAGAGCGTCTTTAGTTATCTTAAAGAATGGGAGGCAATGACCGAGCGCATCGCCTTCTGGGTTGACCTGGACAATGCCTATATTACTATGAAGAATGAATATATCGAGACCGTCTGGTGGGCGATAAAGCAGATGTGGGATAGGGGTTTGGTATATCAAGGCTACAAGGTTACTCCTCATTGCCCCCGCTGTGGCACCTCCCTTAGCTCCCACGAGGTAGCCCTTGGTTACAAGGATAATGTTGAAGACCCCTCAGTTTACATAAAGTTTAGGATTGTTCCAAACACTCTTGTAGCATGGGGGAGACTTCTCAATATTGATATAAACAAGCCTGCCTATCTCCTGGCGTGGACAACCACGCCTTGGACTCTGCCAGGCAATACTGCTCTAGCGGTAGCCGCTGACGCTGAATATTCATTGGTAGAAGTAGATGATGAGTATTTTATTCTGGCTGATGCTTTGCGTGAGCAGGTGGGGTTGAGTGATAACAGGGTAGTAGAGAAGGTGACAGGAACCGAGTTAGTAGGCTTGTTTTATGAACCCTTATATAAGGACGAGATTGACATTCGTTACGTCAAGGGAGATAAGAGAGCTTATCGTGTTATTGAGGGTGATTTTGTTTCCATGGAGGATGGCACCGGGATTGTCCATATTGCACCTGCATATGGTGAGATAGACTTTGAGGTGGGCGAGAAGGAGGGTCTGCCCTTAGTCCATACGGTGGAGTTGAACGGGATGGTAACGACTAATCTAGTGACAGGTTTTACACCTAAGGCATGGGAATATATTCAGAAAAGTGAAGTCCCTATAACGCTTGGGCCAGCACGGCGGAAGCTGGATTTACCGGGCGCAGGTAAGTTTGTCAAAGATGCTGACCCTCTTATTTTAGATGACCTGAAGTCAAGGGGGCTACTCTATCGCAGTGAAAAGATTCGCCACACCTATCCCTTCTGCTGGCGGTGCGAGACGCCTCTCCTCTACTATGCCAAGCAGACCTGGTATATCAGGACAACAGCGGTTAAAGAAGGGCTTATTGCCGGGAATAATGAGATAAACTGGTATCCAGAGCATATCAAGTATGGTCGCTTTGGCGATTGGCTGGAGAATAATGTGGACTGGGCTTTTTCCCGGGAGCGCTACTGGGGGACACCACTACCTATATGGCATTGTGAATCGTGTGACAGCTATGACTGTGTAGCTAGTGTGGATGATTTGAAGGCAAAGGCTGGGTTTACTGGATTAAAAGAGCCCTTAGATTTGCACCGTCCCTTTGTTGATGAGCTAACCTTTGATTGTCCTAAGTGCGGGGCAAAGATGAGACGGGTGCCAGAGGTAATTGACTGCTGGTTTGATTCGGGGGCAATGCCAGTAGCCCAGTGGCACTATCCATTTGAGAATGATACCTTGCTTGAGGACGGGCGATTTCCCGCCGATTACATTTGTGAGGCGGTTGACCAGACCCGCGGCTGGTTTTATAGCCTGCATGCTATATCTACTTTATTATTTAATCGTCCCTGTTTCAACAATGTTATCTGTCTGGGGCACATCCTTGATGCTAAAGGGGAGAAGATGAGCAAAGCCAAGGGGAATGTGGTTGAGCCGTGGGCGATGATTAATAAGCACGGGGCTGATGCTCTACGCTGGTATTTTATTACTGCCTCGCCAGCGGGTAATGTGCGTCGTTTCTCTGAGAAATTGGTGGCTGAGGTAACCCGCCGCTTTTTACTGACGCTGTGGAATGTCTACTCCTTCTTTATCACCTATGTCAATATAGACCGCTTTACCCCTAGCTCTGAAGCGACCTTATCATTTCACTCGGAACTTGATAAGTGGATTATCTCTGAGCTTAATCAGCTTGTAGAGGATGTGGATGGGGCGCTGGATGGTTATAACCCAACTGAGGCGGGGAGGGAGATAGAAAATTTTGTCAATGACCTATCTAACTGGTATGTGCGCCGGAGTCGTCGGCGGTTTTGGAAGAGCGAGAATGATGCCGATAAACTGTCGGCATATACTACGCTTTATGAGTGTCTGGTTACGCTATCTAAGCTACTGGCTCCATTTACTCCATTCCTGGCTGAAGAACTATATCAAAACCTGGTCTGCTCAGCCTTCCCCGAAGCTCCAGATAGTGTGCACCTAGCTGATTTTCCGGTAGCTGATGTGACCAAAATTGATAAGCAGTTATCTGCTGATACCCGATTGGTGATGAAAATATCAAGTCTGGGTCGGGCTGCCCGGAGCCAGGCAGGTATCAAGGTGCGCCAGCCTTTGGCTAAGGTCATTGTCAAAGTCGGCTCTAGCCAGGATAGGGAAGGCATGGGGCGTTTGAAGGCTCAGGTATTGGATGAGCTTAATGTGAAAGACCTAGAATTCGTTGACAGTGTAGCTGAGCTGGATAAATCAGGTTATGTGGTTAGCTCGGAGGCTAACTATGCGGTAGCCATCCCTACTGAGATTTCTCCTGAACTAGCTAGTGAGGGATTGTCACGAGAGATAGTGCATAGGTTGCAGGTAATGCGCCGCTCGGCTGGATTTGACATTGCTGACTATATTACTACCTATTATCAAGGGGAGGCTTATATGAGGCAGGTAATGGAAGATTTTGCTGACTATATCAAGCAAGAAACGCTATCCCGGCAGCTTATTGAGGGGGTGCCTGAGGCGGGCGTCTTTACCGAAAGCTATAAGTTGGGTGGCTATGACATATTATTGGCAGTGACAAGGTTGGGTTGACTTAGTACGGTGGTGGACTTTCGGTAAGTGTAGCATAAGTAGTCTTTTTAGTATTACCCCGCCAGTAGGTTATTTCAACCCTTTGCCCAATTTGAGAGGAAGTTATGGCTAGTTTAAAATCCTCGACGTTAGTTATCTCTTTGCCATTGAAGCCAACAATAACATCCTCGGGTTTTAATCCAGCTTCATCGGCTGGATAGCCAGAGATTACCTCGACAACAAATACCCCTTCATTTACAGCTAGGTTATATCGCCAAACTAGGTATGGGGTTACATCACCATAGCTTATCCCTATGTAAGGGCGAATTATATACCCGCGGTTTATTAGTTCGGTAATAATTGGTATAGCTGCATTACTACTCATAGCCCAGCCCATACCCTCCACACCAACCATAGCAATCTTGACACTGGTAATGCCGATTACCTCTCCCGCCATATTTACCAGTGGACCTCCGCTGTTACCTGGGTTGATAGCGGCACTGGTTCCGATAAGGTCAGATAGTGTTTGCCCTGGGGATACTGTTATAGAAGCTTCCAGGCACCTAACTATTCCTTCTGAGGGAGTTACTCCTAGTCCCATTGAATTTCCAATAGCTAATACCCATTCACCGACCTCCAATTGAGAAGAATCCCCCAGGCTAGCTTTTACCAGGTCTTCAGCCTCAATCTTAAGCACAGCTAAATCAGCGAGAGCATCGCTACCTACTATATCTGCCTGGAAGGTCCTGCCATCATCCAGGGTTACTGTAATAGTCTCAGCGCCTTGAACCACATGGTTATTGGTTACGATAAGTCCATTTTCATCTATAATCCACCCTGAGCCAGCTCCCTCCTGACGACGGTTGAAAGGGTCATAGGTTACAGTGTTGATAGCCACCACCGAAGGCTTAACCTTATCCATCACAGTAATAAAATCGGGCAATACCGGGGCATTACTTTCTACGGGTGGTGGTGTCCAGCCAGGCTCAGTAGGGGCAGCAGTATGAGTAGCTGGTGGAGTTGGTAGTGGGGTTGGTGGTGGAGTCTGTACACCGGGAAGGGAGCAAGTAAAGGAACAGCTAGTCCCTAATAGAAGGGATAAAATTAGAATAAGGGAAACGACTAGATACTTTATATTTACCCTTTTCATTGCCGATTCTATTGTAGCATGCGGGCAAAATTAAAGCAAAAATAAAAGTAGGGAAAGGGGGCCAGGTATGACCCCAGCCCCCTTGTCTGGCTATTTATTTACCCCGTGGGTACTTGGGGCAGTAAAGCCAGTGCTTCCTTTACCTTTTCCTCAGGGTACTCATAATCCTGCATCCTGCCCGAGAGGTACTCATCATAGGCAGCTAGGTCGAAATGCCCATGCCCGCTATGAGCTATCAGGATGGTTTTTGCTTCACCTGATTCTTTGCATTTAAGGGCTTCATCAATGGCTACTCTGAGGTCATGGCATGGCTCCGGAGCGCTAATAATGCCTTCAGTCCGGGCAAAAGTTACCCCAGCTTCAAAGGTAGCCAGCTGGTGCTCGGCTCTGGCCTCGATTAAGCCCAGCCTGTAGAGGTGGCAGACGATGGGGGCCATCCCGTGGTAACGCAGTCCCCCGGCATGGATTGGTGATGGGATAAAGGTATGGCCTAGGGTGTACATCTTGACTATAGGGGCAAGCCCAGCTATGTCTCCATAGTCCCAGGTATAGGGACCTTTGGTCAGGCTGGGGGCGGCTTGAGACTCGACGCAGATGATGCGCAAATCTGGTTTCTTCCCGCTAATTTTATCCCGAATCCAGGGCAGGAACTGCCCGGCGAAGTTTGAGCCACCACCAACACAGCCAATAATAATATCGGGATAGGCATCTGCCATCTCCATTTGTTTCCTCGTTTCTTCGCCAATGATGGTCTGATGGAGCAGGACATGGTTGACGACACTGCCTATGGAGTACTTGGTATCATCGTGGGCGAAGGCATCCTCACAGGCTTCACTGATGGCGATACCCAGGCTACCAGGATGGTCTGGATTCTCAGCTAGAAGGCGGCGCCCGACCTCAGTGTCCGAGCTGGGACTTGGCACAACCTGGGCCCCCCAGGTCTCCATCAGGATGCGGCGGTATGGCTTCTGGCGGTAGCTTACCCTGACCATATAGACCTTGCATTCCAGACCGAAGAACACACAGCCCATAGCCAGGGCACTGCCCCACTGCCCGGCGCCGGTCTCAGTGGCCATGCGCTTGAACCCTTCCTTCTTGGCGTAGTAGGCTTGAGGAATCGCAGTGTTAGGCTTGTGACTCCCCGCCTGGCTTGTCCCTTCATATTTATAGAAAATCTTGGCTGGTGTGTCCAGAAATTTCTCCAGTCGATATGCCCGATGCAACACTGTCGGTCTGTAGGTGCGGTAAGCAGCTTGCACCTCTTCTGGAATTTCAATGTAGCGCTCGGTGCTGAACTCCTGCTTATTGACCGCATCAGTGAAGAGGGGAGGGGGTAAAGGCCCTTCCTTGGGAAGGGGTTCCTTGGTGCCAGGATGACGCAATGGTGGTAGTGGCTCAGGCAAATCGGGCAGGACGTTATACCAGTGAGTTGGCATGTCCTTTTGGTCAAGAAAGTACATTGTTCTTTCCACTTTTGTCCTCCTTTTATTTTTAGTTCATAGGGTTAGTTTTTTATTCTTCTCGGCCCCAGAGGGGCCACTGCCATGACATAGTAAACATCTTCTTACCTCCTAATAAAAAAGCCTCCCACTCCTTAAAGGGGCGGGAGGCTCACTTCCGCGGTGCCATCCTTTTTAGTCATCTCCAGCCATTAAAGTTAGATGACCATCTCTATCAGGTACAGAGCTAGTATATAAAAATACTTAACCCGATACCCTGGGACTTAATAACGCTTCCCTGGCGACAAAGCCTACTCGTTTACCAATTTGGTAACTTTCGGTTTGCAACTCCCAAGTCCATTCAACTTCTGCGCCAGCATCGGCTCACACCTTACCCGACTCTCTGTGCCTCGCTTGAAGCCTACTAGTCTTGTTCCCAGCCTTTACTTTATTCTATTGATGGTTAAGTATAACCTAATATTAATTATTTGTCAATAGTTTTTGGGCTATCTAAGCCTCGTACCTTTTCAAAGATAATAAAATCTGCTACACTGGTTCAACTTAAATTTCAATATTGGGAGGTAGTCTTGGCGACTAAACTAGGGGTAATAGATAAGGCTAGGAGTGAAGGTAGGAGCCTGTTGACGGAGATAGAATCTAAGGAACTGCTTAGAGAGGCGGGGATAAGTGTTAGTGATACCAAGCTGGCTGCATCTAGACAGGAGGCAATCTCTATAA
>Ga0315282_10014793_pt1 | contig 11581 bp, 7 predicted proteins | sample YL17G07_20_MG_FD_203693 | JGI IMG/M metagenome (GOLD analysis project Ga0315282, IMG submission 203693) | Sediment microbial communities from Yellowstone Lake, YNP, Wyoming, USA - YL17G07_20 | ecosystem: Environmental > Aquatic > Freshwater > Lake > Sediment | place: USA: Wyoming | collected...
CCGTCGCCGGCGAGACAATCTCTCTGCAGGAATTCCACGACACCTATGGGCGGTTCCGGGAGAACTACAGCGCCGGAGGCAGGAACAAGACCGATCCCGAAACCATGAAGCGTCTGGGAGTCGATCGCCAGGCACTGAACGCACTGATCCAGATGCGGGTTGTCTCTTATTGCGCCAAGCGTTTCGGACTGGACGTCACCACTGAAGAGGTGCGCCAGTCCATCGCAGGGAATCCGACCTTCCGGGACAAGAACGGCTTCGTCGGTTTGGATGCTTACAAGGCCGTACTGGCCGCGAACCGCATCGAGGTCGGACAGTTCGAGCAAAGCGTGCGCTACTCACTGCTGTCGAGAAAAGTCATGGAGCTGCTTTCGGACTCCCTCAGCGTTCCCGAGCAACAAGTGCGCGAGGCTTTTGCGCGTCAGAACCAGGAGGCGCAGGTGGAGTATGTCCTGTTCGACAAGGAAGCAGCCAAGAAGCGCATCAGCCCGACCGAGACCGAGCTGCGCGCTTATTTCGAGAAGGACAAAGAGAAGTACCATATCAAAGAGGAGCGGCGGGTTCAGTACCTGCTGCTCCCCATTGCAGACCTCGCTTCGACAATAAAAGTCACCGATCGGGAAGTAGATGACGAGTGGGAAACCACGGAGCATCCGGAGACCGTCACCGCAAGCCATATTCTGCTCAGTGTCGATGACCCGTCAAAGGACGCCGAAGTCAAAGCCAAGGCCGAGGATATTTTGAAACGTATCAAGGCAGGGGCGGATTTCGCAGAGATGGCGAAGAAATACTCCGAGGACGAGTCTTCGGCGCCGCAAGGCGGAAAACTCGATCCTTTCCCGCGCGGGCAGATGGACAAGGCGTTTGAGGACGCTGCCTTCGCCCTCAAACCGGGCGAGATATCCGGCCTCGTCCGCAGCCAGTACGGCTACCACATTATCAAGGTGCTCTCGCACGACATTCCGAACAAAGAAACAAGCCGCCCTTCGCTGATCCACAGCATCCAGGTGGAGAAAGCCACCGAGATCGTGAAGAAGCAGGCGGAACAAGCCCAAAAGATGGCAGAAACCCAGAAGGACCTTGCCACGATCGCAAAGAGCTTGAACATTCCGATCCAGATAAAGGAAACCGGCTTTCTGAACCAGAGCGCCGATGCCTTTGCCAACGGCGTCTCGCAGGAGTTTCTCGATGAGATGTTCCGCTTGAAGGAAGTCAATGCCGTGGGCAAAGCCGTCGAAATACCTTCGGGCTTTGCGATCCCGAAGCTGCTTCAGATCAACCTGCCCAGGCCGGCCGAATTCAAGGAAGTTCAGGAAAGCGTAAAGAAGGACTACGTTGACACGAAGGCGTCGGAACTCGTCGAAGCCCAAGCCAAGAAGCTGTCGGACCAAGCCAAAAAACTGGGAGATCTGACGAAAGCGGCCGCGAACGACGGGGTCCCTGTGAAAACCAGTTCATCCTTCAAGCGCGACGGAACACCTGCGAAGGAGATCGGCCCGGCGCCGGACTTTACCGCCGCTGCCTTCCGGTTGCCGGTCGGCGGCATAAGCGATCCGATCACAATTGCCGGCGGCAAACAGATTGCCGTGCTCCAAGTCAAGTCCTTGACTTCCTTCAACGAAGCCGAGTATGCAAAGCAGAAGCCGCAGTTGCGGGAGCAACTGCTGGCCATGGCCAGGGAAGCCTACTTCGAGGAGTACATAAACCGCGTTACCGACAGTCTTCAGAAGGCAGGCAAGATCCGCGTGAACAAAGAGGCCCTGGACCTGGTAACCGGCTACCGCTATTGAGAAGGTGAAACGGCAGGCCAGCGCCCCTCGACGCGGTCAGCATGTCGAGGCTTCGCGGTGGATGCCGAACAGCCTTTCCACCAGGGATTGGACTGCTCGGCTCCCTTCCGGCGAACCGCTGGTCCTGAGCTCCATGATGTTGGTGGAAGCATGGAATGAACACTTCGGCAAATGAAATCGAGATCCCAACCGCCGAAAAGCAATTCACTCGTCTTTCGTCACACGCCTTGCGTCTCTCCTATTCACTGGCGGCCGTCGTCTCTTGCCGGGTCATCTCGGGCCTGCGCTCGAGCGCGCGCCTGATTACGGTGCCCAGGCGCGCAATACCCTCTTCGATCTTATCCGGGGTCGCATTCGAAAAGTTCAGGCGCATCGTGTTCTTGCCCGAGCCGTCGTCGTAAAAAGGAGAGCCCGGCACGAAGGCAACCCGCTCTTCGATTGCCTCTCGAAGGATATCCTTGGCATCAAGGTGTTCGGGCAGGATTGCCCAGATAAAAAGGCCGCCCTGCGGTTTCGTCCAGCGCACGCCGGCCGGCATATGTTTCGCCAGGGCAGCCAGAATGGCATCGCGCCGGGCGCCGTAAACGGAGCGGATGTACAGCACATGTTTATCGAGAAAGCCGCCGCGCGCCAGCTCATAGGCGACCATCTGCACGAAGGTGCCGGTGTGCAGATCGGTCCCCTGTTTCGCCTGCACCAGCTTTTGAATCACCTCGACGGGGGCAACGACCCAGGCGAGCCGCAATCCGGGCGCCAGGGTCTTGGAGAAGGTGCTGAGGTAGATGACATTCCCGCTGAACGGCTTGTCGTCCCGGGCGCGGGCGTCCATCACGGCAAGGGAGGGAAGGTGCTCGCCTTCATAGCGCAGCTGGCCGTAGGGATCATCCTCGATGATCGGCACGCCGTAATGGTCGGCCATTTCGATCAGGACCGCCCGGCGCGCGAGCGACATGGTCACGCCGGTCGGGTTCTGGAAATTAGGCAGCGCATAGAGGAACTTCGGCCCGGATCGCAGCACCGATTCCAGCTCGTCGGTCCGCATCCCTTCGTCATCCATGCCGATGCCCACAAACTGGGCTTGGTAGGCATTCCACGCCTGCAGCGCGCCCAGGTAGGTGGGCCGCTCCACGGCGATGCGATCCCCTGAGTTCACGAAGACCTTTCCCAGCAGGTCCAGCGCCTGCTGAGAACCGCTGGTGATCAGGATGTTTTCCGGCTGCACCACGATGCCGTACCTTGCAGTGTGCCTGGCGATCATCTCGCGCAATGGGGAACATCCCTCCGTTGTGCTGTACTGCAGCGACTGCGGCCCTGACTGCGTGAGCACGCGCTGCGCGGCTTCACGAAACTGCTCGAGCGGAAATACTTCCGGAGCCGGCAACCCCCCGGCGAACGATATCAGATCTGGCTTCTCAGTCAGCTTCAGCAGCTCCCGCACAGCAGAGCTTTGCATGCGTCGCGTCCGCAGCGCATAGCGCTGGGACCAGAGTGTCTTCATGGCTCCTCCTCGGCGAATAATTCAGCGCGGGCCAGCTCCCTCCATATCGGCAAAAAGTGCGAGTGCAGTGTACCACTCACCTCTCTTGGTGCGCAATGACATCCGGCCCAGCGACCACCAAGTACCACAAGACCCTATCGTTTGTTTCGCGGTTTCTTGTTAGAGGGGCCGGGCAGGCCCGGGCTCAGCCGGCAGTTTGGCATGGCCGGGGGCGGGCGAGCCGAACATTTCGCCCGATACGGTCTCGCGCGCGGCGGGCTTGTCGGCGTGTTCAGCATGCTTGGATGCGGCCATCATCCCCATAACGGCATGGACGATCTGCTCGACCGAAAGGCGGTCCGTATGAAAAACCGCATCGTAAAAGAGCGGGTTGTCGAGGTCCTGGCGGAAGTGGCGGTGAATGAAGCTCCGCCGTTCGGCATCGATCTGCTGCATGCGACGTCGCGCTTCATCCGGCGGAACCTGCCACCGTTTCGCGAGGCGTTCGATGCGCGTCTTCTGCGAAGCGACGATGCGCAAGTGCAGGCCGGGTTCACCATGCAGCGCATAGGCGCTTCCCCGCCCCACGATGACCGCCTGTCCGCAAGCCGCAATGTAAGCCAACGTCCTGAGCAATGCCTCATGATACTCTTCGTTGCCGAACGAGATTCCTTCAGCCGATAGAAGCAGACGCTGGACGGTATCATGAATCAGGCTTTGCGACCTCTCATCCAGATCGCGCACCAGATCCTGCCGCACGCGGCTGTCTTGGGCGATGGAATTGACGATCTCCTTGTCGAATACACGCCAATGGAGATGCTGCGCCAGTTCGGATGCCACCGCATCCCCAAGCGCTCCCACATCGCGCGCAATGCTGATGAAACGGTAGGACTGACGGGTTCGGGTGCAGCAGGCCAGGGATTTTCCTGATCGCGCACTCGGCTCAGCAACATCTGTCGTTCGACGAGATGCATTGCTGCGGGAGACTCATGCGGACCCTTCATAGCTGGCCTCGCAAGCGGAATTTTTCCTTATGGTATCACTTGTGATGTCTTCTGGCAATCCGATGGAGAGAAATGGGCGGAAGGCGCTTCTTTCACCCGGGATATCTCGATCGATCAAACGAACGCCGAAAAGAGGTGCCTGTCACCCTTTTCTATTCAGCATCCCCAGATCACTCTCCGCCGAAACGCCGAAACCTGCCTCCGCCGCCTCCTCCCGTGCGGCCCTCGCGCTGCAGCGGCTTCGCTTCGTTCACGGTCATCGGACGTCCCTCGACCTTCTTGCCGTTAAATTCCGCGATCGCGCGCTCCGCTGCCTCGTCCGTGGCCATCTCTACGAAAGCGAAACCTTTGGACCGGCCTGTATCCCGGTGCGTAATCAATTTGACGGATTCCACCGGCCCGGCCTCCGAAAACATCTCGTGCAATGCGCTTTCAGTGACCGAGTACGGCAGGTTTCCGACATACAGTCTCTTTGCCATATAATCTCCCAGTAATTGGTCCAGGCGTCGAATAAGCCTTCGTTCGAGCGTTAGAGCTCAGGATCTTCGGATCGATCGCCATGGATGAGGACAGTCGAGAGCGCGTGTTCTGCCGTCAATCGTATGTCAGCATTCAGCCGCGGAGAACATAAGGCCAAGGTAGATGCGCGGATTCCGACTCCCCTCCGCAAGACTCTGTCACACTCGAAGCGATAATGCAACAGATCCTTCTTCTTCGCGACGGTTCCGGCAAAGTCCAAGAGGGGCTTCGGAATCGGTATCGGAATCGCAATCGGAGTCGCTGGCGCTTCCGTCCCGCGAGTTCATGCGAATTCGCAATGCGGGGAACGATCGAGCACCATTTCGATAGCGATACCGATTCCGACTTGATCGGTGGACTTTGCCGGAGCCCTGTCTTCCTCGCTCCAATTCAGACACTGATGCCCGCCCCTTGGAACGAAACCACAAAGGCCCCAAGACACCAGCCTCTCTAGGCGTCCTGGGGACCTTGCGGTTCCAAACAAACAGGTGACATTCACCTCTTGGCCGATTATCATGTGCGGTCCGGCAGGCAGCTTTGCACTCTCTGAGCGCCGGCCGGGAGAAAAGGCAGGTCCATGTTGAAATCGATCCGGTTAGAGAAACCGAAGCGCCGATCCTGCTTACGGGTGTCGGCCGGATCCCTTTTCTCTCTCATGATCTTGCTGCTTGCCCAGCAGTCGGCCACAGGCACGGCAAAGCTGCAGGAACCAGGCGCGATCGGATTGCTGGAGAAGAGCACCGTGTTCAGCGTCTATGGGCGCGCATTCGGCAGGGCCCCGATCCTGGGACACCTCGGCACCTACGACGGTTTCGACATGATGGCCGCCGACATCCGCAAGTGGACGGACGAGATCAAGAAATACAACGATAAGAAGCCGGTCGTGCCGGGCGTGCACCTCATCTATGCCATGGCGGCTCCGTGTCTCCCTCGCGGAGACTGCCTGAACTACCTGGAAGGCGCCGTTCCCAACATCGTCGACAACTATATCAAGCCTGCCGCAGCACGCGGCTGGATTGTCGTCCTCGACACGCAACTGGCGCGCTCCAATCCCGTGGAGCAGATCCGCCGCATGATTGACAAGGGCTATCTCAAGTACGACAACGTCCACGTCGCGATTGATCCGGAGTTCCATCTCTATCCGGACAAGACGACGCCGGGAGTGCCCATCGGAACTGTCGACGCGGCCCAGATCAACGAGGTCCAGAAGATCCTCGACGGCTACGTCAAGTCCCAGTGCCTCAAGACAAAGAAGATCCTGATCGTGCACCAGTTCGGTGACAGCAACGTCAACGACGGCGTGCCGTTCATGATCGAGAACAAGAAGGACCTCAAGGTTTTCGAGAACGTCGAGCTTGTCGTAGACATGGACGGCCTCGGCACACCGGAACTGAAGGTCTGGAAATACAACCGGATCACCGACGCAAGCGTCTATCCGGCCGTCAAGTTCGGCGCCATCAAGGTCTTTTATCCTAACCAATGGGAGAAGGCAGGCCATTACGACAGGCCGCCTATGACCATGGAACAGGTGTTCGGCATCCAGCCGGTGATCGGGCGGCTCCGGATGGCCACCAAGCCGAATATCGTGATCATCGCGTAGGAGCTGTGGCGCGAGCTGCACGCGCTTTGACGACGGGAAACTCCATGACACCCATGCTGTCCGCGCCTGGACATTCTCATTCGGACCCCGCATCCATGAAAGGCCGCCGTTTCCCCTCGGCGCCGCAACCTCAAGAAAGCCCCCTCAATCCATAAGGAGATCGGCATGACGACCGGCATCCGGAAGTACCAATGGTTTGCCATTGGCGATATCAACGGATTTTTCGGACTGATGTTCGACAACATGACCGTGTTGTCGTTTCTGGCCGGCGTGTTGGTCTTTGCATTCGGCTTTCCGGCCGACATCGTTTACACCAGGATGTTCCCCGGCACTGCGTTCGGCGTGCTGGTCGGCGACTTGATCTACACCTGGATGGCGTTCCGGCTCGCCCGGCGCACGGGGAGCGGGACGGTCACGGCCATGCCACTCGGACTCGATACGCCGTCGACCATCGGCCTCGCGTTGGTCGTGCTCGGCCCCGCGTTCGTCTCGCTCAAGGCCGGCGGGATGGAGCCGCGCGCAGCGGCGTTGATGACCTGGTACATCGGCATGGCGACCATGGTCATGATGGGCGTAATCAAGCTGGTACTCTCTTTCTGCGGCGGCTGGATCCAGAAGGCGGTGCCGCAAGCCGGTCTTCTCGGATCGCTCGCAGGAATCGGGCTTGCCCTGATCGGCTTCGCGCCTCTCCTTGACATTTTCGGCCTGCCCCTGGTGGGCCTGGTGTCGTTGGGATTGATCCTTTACACGGTGGTGGCCAAAATACGCCTGCCGGGAAATCTTCCGGGAGTTCTCGCAGCCATCGCTCTCGGCACGGCAATCTATCACTTGCTGGGCCCTGCAGGGCTGGTCGGATCCTCCTACAGCGCGCCTGCAGCCGAATTCCATTTGGGTTTCCCCATCCCGACTCTCAGCTTCGTGAAAGGCATCACCGGGGCTCTTCGATACCTGCCGTTGTCCATTCCCTTCGCTCTGCTCACCGTTGTCGGCGGCATCAATGTGACCGAGAGCGCCCGCGTCGCCGGGGATGACTTCAAGACGAGAAGCATTCTGCTCACGGAAGCCTTCGCAACCCTGGTCGCCGGATTATGCGGCGGCGTGGCACAGTCCACGCCTTATATCGGGCAGCCGGCCTACAAAGGCCTGGGCGCCCGGGCCGGCTATACTCTGCTGACGGGGCTCTTTATCGGCCTGGGAGGAATACTGGGCTACGTGTCCTTCATCGTCGAACTGATCCCGCGCGCCGTGCTCGCGCCGATTCTGATCTTCGTCGCTCTCGACATCATGGTGCAGGCATTCGCCGCCTGCCCGCGAGCCCACGCGCCCGCCGTTGCCTTCGCCTTCTTTCCAACCCTCGCGCGACTGCTGGCGATCAAATACAGCAACCCGGACTTCATCGCAACGGACCGCTTCCTCCAGCTTTTAGGCGCGCCCGGGAAGGCGCTGCCGGAAGTGCTGGTGACGGTCGCACTGGGCAACGGATTCATCCTCACCGCCATGCTGTGGGGCGCTTTCCTGGCCGTCCTGATCGACAAGCGACTCAGGCTCGCATCGCTGTATCTCGGCATCCTGGGGGCACTCACCTTCTTTGGCGTGATCCATTCCGCCTTGCCTGAGGGCAACATGTATTTGCCATGGAGCCTGGCGAGCCCACTCCAGCGGGCAATTCCCTACCAGTTCACCACGGCCTATCTGGCGCTCGCAGCCTTGATGCTCCTGCTCAATTTCGGGGACAGGCGCCATAACCTCGAAATTCCACAGCACACAGGCCCGATTTGAGCATGATGATTTCGAGGTTATGGCGCCTGTCCCCGACGTTTTATTCGTAGCGGAGGGCTTCGACGGGATCCAGGCGAGCGGCCTTGGCAGCGGGATAAATGCCGAAGACCAAACCTACGGAAACAGAAACCAGAAACGCCAGAAGGATGGAATTCACGGTCACGATCGTCGACCAGCCGGCCATCGCTGCCACCAGGCGTGAAATGCCGAACCCGCATCCAACCCCGAGCAGGCCGCCGACAAACGAGATCAGAATGGCTTCCACGAGGAACTGGCGCAGGATGTCCCGGCGCCGCGCCCCCACCGCGCGGCGCACGCCGATCTCGTGCGTGCGCTCCAGAATGCTGGCCAGCATGATGTTCATGATGCCGATGCCGCCCACCAAAAGCGAGATAGAAGCAATCGCGACCATGACCATTTCGAAGATCGCCCGCGTGCGCCTTTGATCGGCGAGCAGCTCCGCCGGAACGACCAGTGTGAAGTCGCCCGCGTTGCGGTGGGAAGAATTCAGGATGCCGCGCACGACCTCCGCGACGGCGCTGCTGTCTGCGGCTTTGTCCAACTGCAGGTAGAGGCCGTCGATCTCGTCCCTGAGATAGCTCACCCTGTCTTCCAGACGATAGTTGACGCTCTCCAGCGGCGCATAGATCAGGTTGTTCAGGTCCTGCGATTTCAGGCCGGAGAGCTCGCTTTGCGCCGTAAGCTGGGGACCGAGCACGCCGATCACCCGGAACCATTGCTCATTGACCTTAAGATACTCGCCGACGGCGTCTTTCTGGGGAAAGAGATTCGACTTGGCTCCTTCGCCGAGTACGCAGACCGGCGCGGCGCCGTCGTTTTCGATCTGTTCGAAAAAGCGCCCCGCTACAATCCTCAACCCGGCAATGTCCTGATACTCCGGAGCGACACCATAAACCAGCGGCATGTCCTGTCGCGGCTTCGGAAGCAAGCTGGAGGGGGTGATGCGCTTGCGGGCAGTCGAAGCCGTCAGCTCCGCGACATTGGCTTGGATTACGCGCAGGTCCTTGCGCGTCAGGCCCGGAGAAATCTTGCGAATGCGCGCGAGCTCGGCAGAATCAGGCACATCCTTCGCCTCGACGATGAGATTGCGCACGCCGAGCTGCTCGATGAACGCCAGCACCTGCTGCTGCGCTCCGGCGCCGATCGACAGCATGGAAACCACTGCGGCCACGCCGAAAATCATGCCGAGCATGGTCAGCAGCGAGCGGAGTTTGCGCATCGACAGATTCTGCAGAGCCAGGCGAAGATCCGGCAGGAACTGCTTCCCACGCCGCCGGTATCTCACCTTTTCATCCGCCTTCATGGCCGTCATTGGCCCCCTCCACCGAGAATCGACGCCAGCGCGCCGGCTTTCCGCCCGGCCTTGCCTTTCACCAGGTTGGGATCGACCAAGGCTACTTCCGTCCCCTCCGCGAGCCCGTCAATCACGGCGCGGCTCTCCGTTAGGTACTTGAGCTGGATCTCCTGCGGCTCCCAGTCTTGCGCGCGCTTCACGTACACGATCTGCTTCCCTTCTTTCGTAAACAGGGCCTGACGAGGAAGGGACAAGGCATCATTTACCTTCTTGCCGGAGATCATGACGCGCGCGCTGACTCCGGGAGTCACTCTCACACCCTTGGAATCAAGCTCGAAGGAGGCGTCAAATGACCTTGCAGAGCTGAACAGATCACTCACCGTTTGCGACGAGATGGAGGCCATGCCGGCCAAAGATTTGATCTTTCCCTGGAAGTCCGTGAGCAGGAGCGCGTCCAACTTGATGTCGACGGGTTGGCCTGTTTCCAGACTGCCACGATCGGTCTCGCTCACCTTGGACGTTATCTCCATTTGCTCTACGTTCTGAATCTGCGCAAGCGTGGCGCCCGGATTCGTCTGGTCGCCTTCGCGATAATCGGGCACTTCCATGCCGGCCGAGATCATGATGGCTCCACCGGAGTATAAGGACATCATGTTCTGTGCCACCACCATGATCCCGTCTATGGGCGCCCGCAGGATCATGTTGTCGATGTTCTGCTGCGCCAGTTTCATACCCATCATGGCGCGGGCCCGGCTTACCGACAGAACCGCCGAATCTGCCTGATTGGAACTCGCACGCGACTTGATGTCCTTCTCCATCTGATCCAGCCGGCGCCGGGCTTCCTCGAGGTTGAGAATGTTCTTCCTGGCTTCAATCGTGCCCAAAAGATCATTGCCTTTCACCTGGAGCTCAGCCCGCCGCACGTCGAATTGCGCAACCAATAGGGATACCTTATCCGCCGCGGCGCGGACCGCAATGTCCGCCTGCAGCTTCTTGATTTGCTGATCTGCCTCGTCCAGTTGTGAGCGGCTTTGCTCTAAGTTGTACTCCTGTTCGACGGGATCGAACTCGACCACGACATCCCCCGCCTTCACCAGCGTACCGGTCTTGACGAGGTGGATAATCTGCAGGGTGCCTCCTGCCATCGGCGGCGCGACCAGCATAGCAGTTTGGACGGAGCGGAGTTCGCCGGCCGCATATATCTTCATGTCCACCGGACCGCGCTGCACCCGCGCGGTTGGAATTTCAGGGCCTGGTTTCTGCAGTTTCTGAAGTGCCTTGGGGGCCTCGACCACGGCCACCGCAAGAACCGCCAACGCAATGCCAGATGCCAGCGCTCCGCGTAATCTCATGATCAATCCTGATCCAATGTGGACAACCGACTCACTTCTGCTCAGCTAACGTCGGGTCCTTCAGTGCCACACGCTCCCCCTGCTTCAACCCGCGCGCCACCAGGGCCTGTCCTTCGCCCCGGCGGGCAATCTCGACGTTGCGCTCCTCAAAACGCCCGCCGGCCAGCGCATAGGCCACGATCCTGCCGTTCTTTTCGAAGATAGCCTCGACAGGAACAAGGATGGACGAGGGCAGGCGCTCGAAGGCGATGCGCGTGGTTGCGCTCATTCCCGGTCGCAGCCTGGGATCCAACCGGTCCAGGTGAATCGTCAGATCGAACGTCTTCTTGTACGGATAAGAGGAATAGTCCACCCTGGCAAGCGTCGTGATTGCCACGGCACGGCCTTTCAGTTCCTTGTCGGGCAATGCATCGACCCGCAGAGTGACGGACTGGCCGGGCTCCAGCTTCCCGCGGTCGGCTTCTTCGACCGGAGCGTGCGCCTCAATGGAAGTCAGATCCGGCAGCTCCGCAATTACTGCGCCCGCCCAGGCGCGATCCCCTTCCTTGAAAATAGGCGCGCTGCCGCCACCCATGACGCTGGTACGCGCGCGCGAGTTTGTCTGCAGCATGACCAGGCCATCCACAGGAGTAACAAGGGTCAGGGCAGCCAGATTCCGCTGGGCTCGCTCCAGATCTGCGTTCGCCTTGTCGCGCTTGCGGATGTTCGCTGCAAGGTCAGCTTCCGCCCCGACGCGGTCGGATGC
>Ga0315282_10014794_pt1 | contig 11581 bp, 16 predicted proteins | sample YL17G07_20_MG_FD_203693 | JGI IMG/M metagenome (GOLD analysis project Ga0315282, IMG submission 203693) | Sediment microbial communities from Yellowstone Lake, YNP, Wyoming, USA - YL17G07_20 | ecosystem: Environmental > Aquatic > Freshwater > Lake > Sediment | place: USA: Wyoming | collected...
AACATGGGTAACCTTACCAGTTTTCCCTTTGTCTTTTCCTGAAATTACTTTTATTGTATCTCCCTTCTTTATTTTCATATTCGTATATTCGTAATAATTCGTTATTCGTAGTTTATACCACTTCTGCCGCCAAAGAAATAATTTTTGCATAACCCCTTTCCTGAATTTCTCTGGGAATGGGACCGGAAATTCTTCCCCCTCTCGGTTCTTTTTTTTCCTTATCAATAATGACGACGGCATTCTCATCAAAACGAATATAAGAACCATCTTTTCTTCTCAGGGGTTTTCTTTGTCTGACAATTAAGGCGTGTAAAACATCTTTCTTTTTTACTATTTTTCTTGGTTCGGCTGTTTTTACGGAAACAACAACCACATCGCCAATCTGACCATATCGTCTTTTGCTTCCTCCTAAAACCTTAATAACCTGAACGAGTTTGGCGCCAGTGTTATCGGCTACATTTAACATTGTTCTTGTCTGAATCATATTACTCTCCAGTGTTTATCTTTTGATATCGGCCGACACTCTTGAATTATAACCCTATCTCCTTTTTTGTATTCCTTTTTCTCGTCATGAGCCTTAAATTTTTTGCTCTTTATTATATATTTTTTGTATTTCGGATGTTTAACATAGCGGCTGACAAGAACCACCACGGTTTTATTCATTGTATCAGAAACTACAACTCCTTTTAATTTCTTTGCCATATTTTTTCCCGCGTTACGCGTTACGCGTTACGCGTTACGATTTTCGTCTTTACTGGTAATTTTGCTCCCGCCTTTCTTAGGGCCTCTTTACTAATGTTTTCCCCCAAACCATCAACCTCGAAAATAATTGTCCCTGGTTTAACCCTAGCAACGAATCCAACCGGGTCCCCTTTCCCCTTGCCCATGCCCACTTCGGCTGGTTTTGCAGTAAGGGGTTTATCGGGGAAAATCCTTATCCAGACCTTTCCGCTTTTTTGAATAAATCTAGAAATCGCCTTCCGGGCTGCCTCAAGTTGATTTACTTTTATCTCTCCTGATTCTTCCGATTTCAAGCCAAAAGAACCGAAAATAAGCTTGTTCCCCTTGATTGCCAATCTTAATTTCTTGGGGTTTTTCCTGCCCCTCTGCCATTTTCTAAATTTTACTTTTTTGGGAAATAACGCCATAGTCTAAAATTTTTCTCCTCTATAAATCCAAACCTTTATTCCAATATCGCCGTAGGGCAGACGAGCCCTTGTCTTGGCAAAATCAATATCTGCCCTTAGGGTTTGAAGGGGTAGTCTTCCTTTTTTTAACCATTCTCTCCTGCTCATTTCAGAACCATTTAATCTTCCCGCCAAAGCAACCTTAGCTCCCTTCACATCTTTATTGGACATAATTTTATCAAGTATTTGTTTTATCACTCTTCTGAACGGTGTTCTTTTTTCAAGATTTTCAGCGATTATTTGAGCTATAATCCCTGCCCGGCTTTCAGGAGAACTTACTTCTTCAATTGTTAATTTAACTTCTCTTGGTATCTCGGCGCCGATTTTCTGCAGTTTTTTGATAATTTCCTTTTTAAGATTTTCCGAACCGCCCCCTTTTCGTCCTATTAATAAACCGGGTCTCGATGTTTTTACAATTACATGCAAAAACGAAGAACCTCTTTCTATTTCAATATTTTCAACATACATTCCCCGCATCTTTTTCTGCAACCATTCTCTTAATAAGATATCTGCTTTTAAAAGTTTTCTGTAATTTCGAAGATTAAACCAGCGCGACTTCCAGTTGTGCAAAATATTTAATCTAAACGCAAAGGGATGGACTGTTTTGCTCATAAATTATTTTTTAACTTCGTCAAGAATAATTTTAATGTGGCTTGTTCTTTTCCGAATCATTGCTGCCCGGCCAAAGGCCCGGGGCATAGACCTTTTTAGGGTTGGTCCCTCGTCAACCGTTATTTTTTTAACATATAAATTTTCTTCATCTTTAATTTTTAGATTATTTTTTGCATTGCTGATTGCCGATTTCAAAAGCTTGGCAATAATTGGAGCCGCTTTCTTTGGGGAAAATTTCAATTGACTTAAGGCCTCTTTTGCCTGCTTGCCCCGCACTAAATCCGCCACCAGTCTAATTTTTCGAGGTGTCATCCTATGATAATTTAATTTTGCCGTAATTTCCATATTACTTATTACTTGTTACTTCTGCTTCTTTCTTTTTTGTCTCAATTTCTCTTTGTATTTTACCGCCATGTTTTACGAATTTACGGGTAAGACTAAACTCCCCCAAGCGGTGACCAACCATTTCTTCAGCGACTTTTACCGGAATAAAATCTCTTCCGTTATGAACGCCAAAAGTATAGCCAACCATTTCCGGCGATATTTGGGAATCGCGCGACCAGGTTTTTATGACAACATTATCTTCAGGCTTAATCTTACTGATTTTCTTCAGTAATTTAGGCTCAATATACGGTCCTTTTTTTATGCTTCTGGTCATAATATTATTTTTTCTTTCTTCTTGAAACAATAAAAATATTTGAATATTTTTTCCTTTTTCTTGTTTTAACGCCTCTCACGCCCTTGCCCCATAAATTTTTCGGCCTTCTCATGCCCGCTCCCGATCTTCCTTCTCCTCCGCCAAAGGGATGGTCAACGGGATTCATGGCTGATCCCCGGACCGTTGGCCTTATGCCTAACCAGCGCGAGCGGCCCGCTTTTCCAATCACTACCAGCCTATGCTCTTCTTTGGAAACCTGACCAATGCTTGCCCAAGCTTTTTCAGGAATTTTTCTTATTTCCGTAGAAGGAAGTTTTATTGTGGCGTATTCTTTTTCGTGAGCCACTATTTCGGCGTAATTTCCGGCTGACCGGCACAATTTTGCCCCGCTGCCCGGTTTTAATTCTATATTATAAACAAAAGTTCCCACGGGAATATTTTTAAGGGGAAGGCGATTGCCTATTTTTAAATCTGCTTTTTCCGAAGTAATAATTTTATCTCCCGGCTTTAATCCACTTGGCAGAAGAACATATTTTTTTTCTCCATCGGCATAAGTAATTAAACTGATAAATCCCGAACGGTTTGGGTCGTATTCAATAGAATTTATTGTAGCGGGAATTTCTTTTTTGTCATACTTAAAATCGATTTCTCGATAGAGTCTTTTTGCCCCTGCTCCCTTGTGACGGACAGTTATTCTGCCCAAAGAATTTCTTCCCACAGCTCTTTTCCTTCCTCTGGTCAGTTTTTTTAAGGGTTCTTTTGATGTCAAAATACCCCGAAAAGAAATTCCGGTCATTTGTCTTCTTGATGGAGTTGTCGGCTTATATTGCTTCATATTTTACGCCAATTCAATCTTATCTCCTTTCTTTAAGCAAACTATTGCTTTTTTAAATCCTCTTTTTGTTCCTTTTTTGCCTCGGAAAGAAATATTTTTTGAAGGAATATTAACAATGTTTACTTTTCGGGGCAGGACTCCATATTTTTCTTTAATGGCTCGTTTGACCATAACTTTATTTGTTCCCCGGCCAATCTCAAATACATAGATTCCTTTTTCGTTAAGAAAGGTGGATTTTTCGGCAATATGGGGTTTGATAAGAATCCCAGAAACAAAATTAGAAGCCTTTGATAAGGCCCCTGTTTTTTCTTTTTTTATTTCTTCTGTCGCCTTTTTCGGCGGTTCTGGTTTCTTTCTGCCTTTTTTAAAAACGTCAAACAACGCCATATTGGTATATTATCAGGAGATTCAAAAAAAGTCAAATTATTGTCTTTCTAATGCTTTTATTCCCGGTAAGGTGCCCTTGGCGAGGAATTCCAGCAGGGCGCCGCCGGCTGTGGAAACAAAGGAAAATTTTTTAAGAGAAACGCCTGATTTTTTTATTGCCGAAACAGTATCTCCTCCTCCGATTATTGATTTGACGTTTGATTTTGCGATTGCTTTTGCCACATCAAACGTCGCTTTACTGAATCCTTTTTCATAATCTCCCAAGGGGCCGTTCCATAAAACAAACTTTGATTGTTTAATCAGGCCGGAAAGAAGTTTTATTGTCTTTGATCCGGCATCTAGAATTTTATTTTTTTTAAATACTACATCAATAGGCAGGATGATTTTTTTATTATCTAGATATTTTCTAACATCAACAGATTCGTCTATTGTTGATTCTCCCATCTCTTTGCCTTGAATTTTAAAAAAATCGTTTGCCAGAGCGCCGCCAATAAAAATCTTATCAGCGATGGCTACAAATTTATTCAGTACTCCCAGTTTGGTTTTAAATTTTATCCCGCCCAAAATTAACAAAAATGGGTGTTTTGGTTTAAAGACACTCTCAAGATTTTTTAATTCGTTTTCGAACAGCAAACCGGTATAGGAGGGTAAATATCGAGAAATACTTACAATAGAAGCATATTTGCGATGAGATTCGCTAAAGGCATCATTAATATAAATATCAGCCAAACCGGCCAATTGCTTGGCGAATTTCGAGTCATTGCTTTCTTCGCCATTAAAATTCCTAATATTCTCCAGCAGCACGACTTCGCCATTTTTAATATTACTCAATTTCAAGTCCGGAATAAATTTTATTTTTAAATATTTCGCCACGGGCCGGAGAGTACCGCCTTTTTTAGTGGTATGGCTTATTAAAATTATTTTTGCCCCCTTTTTCTTCAATAAATTTATGGTGGGCAAGGTTTTTTTAATCCGGAAATCATCCTCAACTTTTCCGTTTTTCACCGGCACATTAAAATCGACACGCAAAAGAACTTTTTTGCCCCTAACATTAATATTTTTTATGGAAGGCAAAATCACCTATTTGCTATTTTTAAAATTTTAATAAAATTTTCCGGAATCAAACTTTGACCGCCGACCAACAAGCCATTCATTCCGCTCTTGAACAAAAACCCGCCGGCGTTTTCCGGATTAACCGAACCGCCATAAAGAATAGGGATAGGCGATAAAAGCGTTCTTTTGATAAAAACCGCCATTTTTAGGGCAGATTCAGGATTATCAGCCCTTGCTCTTTTTTGAGAACTGATGGCCCAAACCGGTTCATAGGCGATAATAAGATTTTTGAAAAATTTTTTAGGAATATTTTTTAATCCCTTATTGATTTGATTCTTTACAAAATTAAGATACTCGTTTTCGCCATCTCTTTTTTTCTCGCCAACGCAAAAAACAACTTTTAGGCCGGCTTCCAGTCCGGCTTTTATTTTTTTGTTAATAATTTCATCTGTCTCTCCCATTTCCCTTCTTTCTGAATGACCAATAATCACATATTTAACACCAAGGTCTTTTAACATTTTTACTGAAATCTCGCCCGTATAAGCGCCTTTTTCTTCGTAAAAAATATTTTGGGCGCCCGTAGCGCGCAGGCTGGGTAAATAAACAAATGGCGGACAAATAACTGTTTCCACTTTTTTTAATTTACCGGCCGCTATTTTTATCTTATTAAAAATTTTCTTCGCCTCTTCAAGCGAACCGGGGTTCATCTTCCAATTGGCAATGATTATTTTTTTCATAAATTTTATTATACCAAATTACTGCACCTCTTCCCAATCAATGATAGAATATCCGCCCGACGGCCCAGAACTAAAAAGTAAGCTAGCCAAACCAGTTTTGTATATAACCTGGGCGCTGTTTTGAAGATGGATTTTATAACCAGTCACCTCTCTCAAATCAACGCTGTTTTGCAATAAAATTTCTCCATGACCGGAGTAAACCAGTAATTCGCCGCTCACGCTGTTTTGCACAGCAATGGCCCTTTCACTTCCACTGTTTTCGGAACTGTTATTTTGGGAAACCGCCAGGATATAAGAACCCTCGGTGCCGGAATTCTGGAACTGAACGCTTTCTTCAAAATCTATCTTACTGCTTGTTAATCTGTTGGAGGGATTGTCAGCAATAATGGCCACTCCCGCCTTGCCCAAAGAAGAACTGAGACGTATGGTGGCGGAATTTTTGGCTGTGATATTGCCGACCACCCAAACCGGCCCCGCAAGAGTAATGGTCGGTTTTCCCTTTATTTCCATGTCGCAGGCAATTTTTACCGGACCCAGGGTGATATCGTCGTCTATGACATAGGGGCAGGGGGAATTAATGATTGTGCTTGTGGCCACGGCTTCCCAGTTATCGATAATATCATCAGAAATCGGCATATAGCGAAGCGGCTGGTCTGGGCTATTCGGATGAAGTACGCCGTTTACTATTGTGCCGGATATTGTCTGATAATAGGCATCTTTATCTATTAAAGAATTGCTGATGGTATGGCTATACGCGCTGCTGGTGGCATGGACTCCTAAGATAGAGCCGGAAGCAGCCGCGGAAACAACATCGCCTCTTATAAGATTAGAGCCCGCTCCTTGAATCGGGCCATTGGAATAAACATTGCCGCTTATGGAAGAAGTGTTTTCCAAGACGAAACCGCCATCGCCCGCCTGTACTCCATAATGAAAAGAAACAGATGAGCCGTTTGTTAAACTTGTTTTTACTTTTCTTATTAAGTTTAAGACATTGGCTGTTGATATAATTTCTTTATCGCTTTCTTCTCCGGAAACAATTGTGTTTGTTGAAAAACCTTCTAAGATTAGATTTTCATTCGGATCGTAATGTTTTGCATTAAGAATGCGGTAAGTAAGGTCTTCAACCCCACCCTCGGCTAAAAAATAGCTTTTTTGGGAAAACGCAAGATTGTTTACGATTTTCGATTCTTTCAAAGCGATGGACGAGGCTCCGAGAATTATTATTAAAGAAGCAAAGAGGAAAAAAATTGTTATTATAATAACGGCTTGTCCCTTGCAATAATTTTGAGATTCGTTTTTCATTTATAACTTTTTCTTAAAATTGCTGTGTCATAAAATTTTTCCGAGGAAATCTCTAATTCTATTCTCACCGCTTTGGAATCGGCACTAACTGATATTTGACGGAAAACCAGATTTGACACATCAGTACTTGAAGCAGTCAGACTTTCCGGCTGGGAGGTTCCTTCTTTAGCCATTAAACTGGTTCCGTTAAGAAAAAACTCTATGGATGTAGGATTGCCTAAATCATCAAGGGTGTTTAATTTTAAATAACCGGGGTGAGAACCAAAAATACTTGCCGGATCAATGCTTTCCGCTGACCTGATTTCTCTAATCATTCTTTCCATTGCTGTCCTGGCGGAAATATTTATGGTGCTCCTTAAGCGGATATCTCTAAAAATCCTCGTCAGCATCAAAATAGAACCAATAATATAAATAGAGGCAACGGCAATTATTGCGCTGTAAAGAATTGTTTCAATTAAAGTAAATCCGTTTCTTGTTTTCATAAATTTAATTTTTAAAGATATTGGTGATATAGGTGGAGATACTTCTTGTTGTCGTCCCGTTTGCTTCCGGCCAAGAAACAAAGACGATAATTTTTTTGGTGTCGGGGTCGAGATTTCCGCCGGCAGCAATATCATCATTGGCATCCCGATAAACGTTTTCAGAAACAAATTTTCTTTCAAAGCCGTCTACAAAAACAGGGGTCGTGGTTGATTGCCAAATATTATTGCCGAAGCTCAAATAATAATTTGTTTCGCTGTCCAATAATTTTATATTTCCTTCCCAGCTTGAACCCCTTAAAATCTTAATCGCTTCCAGTCCTTCTTCCATTAAGAAGATTGCCTGAGTATTTCTTGTGGAAGCGTTAATTATCCTCAGGGAAATCTGAGAAACCGAAAAAAGGCCGAAAATAATAAAGGACAATATTCCCAAACCAATAACAATTTCCAAAAGAGTAAAGCCTTTTTGTTTATTTTTATAAAGCATTAACAATACCGGTATTTTTAATATCAATAATTTTTGTTTTACTAATGTCGGATTTTATTCTTAAAGTAATTGTGCCGTAATTGTCGGTCTTGCCGGTCAGCCTTTGAAAAACCAAATTATTGCCTTCTCCGTTAAAATTTATGGCGGAAATTTCAATCAATGACGAAAACACTGCAACATTGTTATCGGGACTTGATTCCGAAAAACTTGCTCCCTTGAAAAGGACTATCCGGGAGGATTCAAAATGAACGCCGTACTGGGAAGAGCCTTCCGAAGAAAGAGTTTTTGAACGGGCCAAATTCAATAAATTTATCGTTTTCTGAACGGCATTGGTCAATTCCTGGTTATTGCGGAAAGAAGAAAAAGAAGAAACAACAATTACCGCCAAAATCAGAAAAATGGACAGAGAAATTATTATTTCAAAAATGGTAAACCCTTTCATATTTTTATATTCTTTTTTCTATACTCCTTCCAGCATAGAATACATCGGTTTGATCATGGAGATGGCGAAAAAACCAACCACGACGCCAACAATAACCATCAGCAGCGGTTCAATAACAGTGGTTAAATCCTTTGTTGTTTCCGCCACCTCTTCTTCATAAAAAACCGCTATCCGGTTGAGCATTTCTGAAATTTTCCCTGTTTCCTCTCCCACGGCCAACATTTCCCCCAGTAAAAGCGGGTAAAGATTGCTTGCTTTTTTAAAACTTTCCGAAAGAGGAATTCCTTTCTGAACCTCATTCCTGGCGTTTTCTAAAATCTGCTTGTAGCGGTAATTTTGAAGGACGTCTTTGGTAATGGAAAGAGCGTCAAGAATATTAACCCCGGAACTGATAAGCGAGGCCAAGGTCCGGCTGGTTCGACCGGCGTATAATTTTTTTAATAATGATGAAAAAAGCGGCAGTCGTAAGGAAATATTGCCCCCAAGGCGTTTTCCTTTTTCTGTTCGTAAAAACCAGAAAACAATCAAAACCAAGAAAATAATGATAGCGAGTACCAAGATAGTATGAGCAACAAGAAAATTACTGGTCGAAATAATAATTTGAGTGCTCATGGGCAATTGAATATTTAATTCCTTAAATGTTGAAGTTAGAGTGGGAACAACGTAAATAAGCATAAGAATTCCAATTAAAATCATGGTGACAATAATAATGACGGGATAAATCAAGGCGCCCTTGATTTTTTTAGTCAAAGCCCTTTCCTGCTCTAAATGTTCGGAAACAATCTTTAATGACTCGCTTAGTTTTCCGCTTTCTTCTCCCACCTTTGCCATGGCAATAAAAAGAGAATTGAAAACTCTGGGATAACTTTTCATTGCCTCGCTCAGAGAAATTCCTTTTTGAACCCTGTCCATAAGACTGAGAAGAATTTTCTTGAATTTTTTATTTTTTGTCTGACGGCTTAAAATTTCCAGAGACCTTGTAATGGGCAGTCCCGAAGAAATCATGACGCCGAGATTTCTGCTGAACATCATTTTTTCGGAAACTTTTACTCCCCCAAAACTAAAAAGAAAGGAAAGAAATTTTTCTTTTTCTTTTTTTTCTTTAAAAGAAACCAAAATATATCCTTTTTGTCGAAGAATCAGAGCTAATTCAAAACGGTCCTTGGCTTCTGTTTCACCGGTTATTTCTTCTCCGGAAATCTTTTTGGCGTAATAACTAAATTGCATAATCGCGTAACGCGTAACCCGTAACGAGTAACGCGGAAATTTAATTAAATTTTAACTTTTTTGTTTAAATAATATCTAACAGCAATATTGATTCCTATTGTTATTAATATGATTCCAAAAAATTTAAATTCGTCCGAATGGCCTATTCTGATAGTGGGAAAAAGAGTAGATGGAAAATAAACATTATAAAAAAATGTCCATATACCAATGAGTATTAATATATCTGGTAAATATTTTTTAATTATTTTTAATATATCTTTCATATTTCATTTTTGTTTTTCGATTGCTCTAATCAGGCCTTTTATTAATTGTCTGATTATATCTGCTTGTTTGTTTAATTCTTCGCATTTCTCAACTTTAATATATCCTAAATCCTTAGATAATAAAAGAAAATTTTGGACTTCCGCTACCGAACCCCTTGCCTGATAATAAAATTTAATTTTGTCATTAAAGTGGTATCTTTCAAAACCTTCTGCTATATTTGCGGTTATAGAACTCGAGGCTCTTCTTAATTGATCTATAATTCCAAATTTTTCTTCTTTTGGAAAATCTTTTGTTATTTTATAAATTTCCAAAACCAATTCGTGTCCTTTTTTCCACACATCCAAGTTATAAAAATCTTTAATTTTGTCTTCCATAATTCCACGTTACGCGTTCCTCGTTACGCGTTACGAATCTATTCCCTCGTTACCCTTAACACTTCTTCAATCGTGGTAATTCCCTGAACGGCTTTAACAATGCCGTCTTCAAGCATTGTCGTCATTCCATCTTTTTTTGCCTGTTTTTCAATGTCATCGGAAGTGGCATTGGCCATTACAAGATTTTTAATTGTCTCTGTCATTTTCAAAATCTCATGAATGCCAATCCTGTCCGAATAACCGTCTTCACAATCTTTTGTTGGTTTGGATTTGTAAAAAGGAACCTTGTCCCAGTCTGCTTTTGGTTCGACAACTTTTTGTTGTTTTAAAAGTTGCAATATTCTATCAAGGTCAACTTCCTTGCCTAAATTTTCTAATTGATCTTTGTTTAAATAATATTTTTCTTTTCCCGAACATAATTTTCTTACCAATCTTTGGGCAACAATAATATTGACGGTTGAGGCAAGTAAAAATGGTTCCACTTTCATATCCAGCAATCGGGGAATGGCGCCGGCCGCAGAATTGGTATGAAGGGTTGATAAAACAAGATGACCGGTCAGAGCGGCATTGATAGCTAAAGAGGCGGTTTCATTATCCCTGATTTCGCCCACCATAATAATATCAGGGTCTTGCCTCACCAAAGACCGCAAACCATTGGCAAAAGTAAGGCCAATATCGGGCTTGACCTGGGTCTGATTGACTCTGCCAATTTGATATTCAATGGGGTCTTCGATTGTGGAAATATTAACCTCCGGCGTATTTAAAATATCAAGCACCGTATAAAGGGTGGTGGTTTTTCCGCAGCCGGTCGGACCGGTAACTAAAATCATGCCCACTGGTTTTCTAACGGCCAAATGCATCAAATCAACCTGTTCATTATTAAAACCGAGGGTTTCTAAACTAAAACCTTTGGTATTTTCATGAAGCAGCCTCAAAACCGCTTTTTCCCCATTATAAACGGGTAAAATTGAGACTCTGAAAGAAACTCTTTCTTCCGGTGTTTCTATTTTAAATCGGCCATCCTGAGGCAAACGTTTCTCGTCAATCTTTAAATTGGAAAGAATTTTTATTCTGGCAATCAGTCCGGCTGCAACTTTTGGAGGAAGAACCATGGCGTTGCGAAGAATGCCATCGATCCGATAACGAACAACAATTTCTTTTTCCATTGGCTCGATATGAATATCGCTGGCCCGCTGAAGAATGGCGTGACGCAAAAGAGTATCAACAATTTTTATAATCGGTATATCTTCGGCCAATTTTTTCAAATCTTCTCCTTTTATCTCCCCTTCTTCTTCCACAATCTTCAAGGATTCAACTTCCTTCTGAACAATTTCACTAAATTCAGCCTGGAGAGTTTTTTGATATTGAGTGAGGGCACTTTTAATTGACGCCTTATCAGTTAGCCGGGGGAGAATTTTAAAATTTGACTTTTTCTTTATAAAATCAATTGTCTCTAAATCCTGGGGATCGAGCATGGCCACTTCCAATTCATCTTTTTCTTTTTTATAGGCAACGATGTTATGGGTTCTGGCAATCG
>Ga0315282_10014795_pt1 | contig 11581 bp, 12 predicted proteins | sample YL17G07_20_MG_FD_203693 | JGI IMG/M metagenome (GOLD analysis project Ga0315282, IMG submission 203693) | Sediment microbial communities from Yellowstone Lake, YNP, Wyoming, USA - YL17G07_20 | ecosystem: Environmental > Aquatic > Freshwater > Lake > Sediment | place: USA: Wyoming | collected...
TATCTTGGAATCTCTGCAGCTTTGGCCCTCTATGTGTTTGACCTGTGTCTTCTCTTTCTGCTTGGGAGATTAGCCTTCAGAGTCCTGCCCGGCGAGCCCGTGGGACTGATAATGGAGATGCCCCCATACAGAACACCCATGCCCAAGGCGGTTCTCAAGAAGACATGGGCGAGAACGAAGGACTTCGTCTACGTAGCCTTCCCGTTCATCATTGGCGGCAGCATCTTCCTGCAGTTCCTATCGGTAACTGGTCTGATCTGGATGATAGCGGATTTCATGACGCCACTAACCTCCTTTTGGCTCGGTCTTCCCTCAATGGCGGGAATACCTCTGGTCTTCGGAATCGTACGGAAAGAACTCACTCTGGTCCTGCTTGCGGATCTGGCTGGGACATTCGATTTTAGCAACGTCCTCACGCCCGTCCAGATGGTCGTTTTCGCAATCGTCACAATGATCTACTTTCCATGCGTTGCGACGATCGCCGCTCTGGCCCGAGAGTTCGGCGTCAAGAGGGCGGTTGCAGTCGCGGCGTTCGACTCAATTCTCGCTGTGCTCGTTGGCGGTCTCGCGTACCACCTATTGTCTCTTGCCCTGTGAAAAGTACGCATCGAAGCGAGCTTCGAGGATTCTGCCGCAAGTGTAGGAGCGCATATGACGAGGAGTAAGAGTTGATTGCCGGGTTGCCTGTCTCCGAATGGTGGGATCGAAAGAGTTAATTCGAATATCTATTCAATATCATTACCCTGCGAAGAACCAATCGGGAGTTCTGCGGGAAAAGATGTCAGGCGCCATCAAACGAACCTGTGAAATGGTCAGTGAACTGAGGGCGCAGAGTAGACCTTGGCTTGAGATCCAAGATGAACTGGAGAAGGCGGGGATCAAGCAAGGCGACTATCGACCGTTGTACTTCGGATGTGAAACCGCACCTTACAGGCTGCGTTTCATTCCCAAACACGAACCTCGAATACTTTCAAGAGAGTTCGATGAGGAGCTTGCACGGCTTGCACGAGAACACTCCCTAGTGGTTCAGATGCGGTGCACAGGCTACAACCTATTCATAGACACGGGGAAACCGGAGAGCACCTTGCAGAGAATTAGGAAAGCTCTTCACTTGCCCCACAGAACAGAATGGTTGAAAGTTCTCTGGGTTGACAAGTACTGCATTGAGCTGGACCACCCGGACCTACCGGGTATGCCAGAGACTTTTGAGAAGATCGGAAGCCGACTCTACGGGATGGCCGCCAAATGAGATCCTGCCAGATGCGCTAATGCGAGCGCCCGAACGTTTTCCCGTAAGAAGCTCAGGCAGCAGGGAAAGAAACGACATCAAGAGCACCGCGGACCACATCTGCACAAGGCATCCTCCCCCATTGGGAGGGTTTCGCCTTTCAGGTATGACTCGACAGCCTCAGCCACCGTTCCCGCGATTCCACATCTAACGTCGATCCCAAGTTCTTTTAGAGCCAGGTATGGTCGCATCCCCATCGCTCCCACTAGCATCAAACCGACCCCGTTCTCCACTAGCATTCTCGCGGAACCGCCGCATTCTGAGTGGGCTTCATTCGATATCGACTCTATGGCTTTGACTTCTCCTTCATCTAGCGTTACTATCGCGTAGGAGTCGCAGCGGCCGAAGTGAGGCGACACTGGTGCTTGGAGATTTGCTTGACCCACGCAGGGTACCGCTATCTTGGTCCTATTCACGTCTCCGGCGTCCTCCTGCCCTTCCGCCTCTCCTCACAGAGCCTCTGTCACTTGGCGCTCTGTGAATGTTCGCGCGGTTACATTTCGGACATCTTGCTGGTCTTCCGGTTCCATATGATTCCTGCCACTCGTTCTTGCAGTCATAACATTTGAAGAGGCGTGCTCCTTCCCTAACCACGTAATCCCCTCCTTCAATCCTGATTGCTTTACCGTTGACCAGAGCGTCTGCGACCTTGTTATGTGCGGATTGCAGGATCCGATGAAATGTTGGCTGGGACACATTCATCATCGTGGCAGCTTTCTCTTGGTCGAGCCCTTCTAGGTCTTTCAACCGCACTGCCTCCAGTTCCTCAACTACCAAGCTCACCCTCTCCAATGCCATGAGCGGAATCCCTCTCGGTTTGAAGAAAGTGACAGACGGCTCGCAGCAGACCCATCTGCATTTCTTTGGCCTGACCACCTTTCTGACCACCTACGTCTGTCTCTGTACGTCACCTGATAGGGATAACCACTGTCCTTGATCTTGCATCCTATGTGTCGCTTAAGGATGACCTATCTTCTTGGGCACGGCACGAGGTCTAGTTCTTCTCATCGCACAGCGCACTGCTCAAATCAAACTCATCAATACTAGGGCGGCTGCAACGCGGCGGCAGCCAGCGAGACGAAGGAGACCGTCAACATGATGCCAGAAACTGCGCCCAAAATGAAGTCGAGGATGTTCCTCCTGATTCTTCCGACTGGAAGGACCATCAGGCCGCCAAAGCCGGTCGCTAACCCTGCGACCGGACCTGGCACCAGCCCTTGAAGTATCAACCCACCTCACCAGTTATGGGTTGCCGATGTGTTCACTAATTGCGCAGCTTGTCGAACCTCATGGTTCGATGTTCTCCGTGATTGACCGATTTGATCTGACGAAATGCTTTTCCTACTTCCGACTGGGCAGCTTTCTCATGTAGAAGTCATGTCCTTCATACGATATCTGAATCAACTTTCCGTCACGGATCAGCTTCTCCACCAGTCTCCAATCTGCATTGGCTTTTCGCAGCACGCCTACCATAGCTTCTCTGCGCATTGGATGTACTGAGGTAATGCTGAGTAGGTCCTCTTCGATGTTGCCGGTAGATGTGAAGGCGTCTCCTTCGTATCCTATCAGAAATTCAACCTTGTTGCTGCCAAGCAAGCCGCTGAGGGTCTGATATGCCAGATTGATGGTGTAGTCGCTCGCTGCCCGTATCCAATTCTCGGCCGGCGGTCTCGTCGGGATGGCAACGTAGGCCTTGCTCAGTCTTAGGTTACTCAGATACTCGCCTAGGTTCCTGATCTCCTCATGCCTGTCGTTGACTCCGTCTATCAGCATTGTCTCCGAAATGACTTGGCCTTTGAAATCTCTTGCGAACTCACGGATTCCTTCTAGCAGACTATGAAGGTCGAGAGACCTGTGAGGTCTGTTGACCTGACGCCATACGTCTTCGCTGACGGCATCAATTTTCAAGGATACTAGATCCGCAGTCGCTAGATCCGATTCGACCTCGGCGTCATCAATCAGCGAGGCGTTCGTAAGGACGGCTATCTTGAACCCCAAAGGTTTCAACATCTCGATCTCTTGTCCGAGGTTCACGTCTAAGGTCGGCTCTCCGTCAGGGACGAAAGCCAGGTAATCTATCGATTCCCCTGCGGCTCGCGATTGCTCGATCTTCTCCTTCACTTGTCTAAAGATGAGTTCAGGCTCGTAGAATCGTCTCCTCTTGTTGCAGGTTTCGGCTGTTCTGCCGAGTTGGCAATAGATGCAGGAGTAAGTGCAGGTCTTTGCGGGGATATTGTTGATGCCCAGACTCCGTCCTAGGCGTCTTGAAGGCACAGGGCCGAACGCTATTATGTTCTCAGCTCGGACTCCCGTCAACATTCAGGGCTTCTTGGTTGGGGCACTCTCCACGAGGCCGTTTATCTTCTCAACGATCTCAATGAACGCCGTCGCCGCAGGTGAGTCGCGGTGCCTCAAGATGAACGGAGTCCCGTCATCTGAGTCCTCGCAGATTCTGGGATCAAGAGGTATTCTGCCTAAGAATCGGACTCCTAATTCCTCTGCAATCTTCTGACCGCCTCCGGTCTTGAAGATGCTGGTCTCCCCGCCGCACTTGGGGCATACGAAACCGCTCATGTTCTCAACAATGCCTAGAACGGGTGCGCCCAGCTGACGAGTGAACGTCACGGCCTTCTTGACAACTACTTGCGAGACTTCTGAAGGAATTGTGACTATGACTACTCCTCCGATGTTCGGAATTGACTGCATTATTGTGAGAGCTTCATCACCGGTGCCCGGAGGGAGGTCAACTAGGAGAAAATCAAGATCGCCCCACACAACGTCGGCGAGAAACTGCTTTATCGCCATGGACTTCAATGGGCCACGCCAAATGACCGGCGTCTCATCACTTGGCAGAAGGAAGTCCATCGACACGATTCGCATATCGAGAGGACCAATGACTGGGAATACTCCTGGCAAGCCAACGTCCAGTTTTTGGCCTCTCACCCCGAGCATTTTTGGTATGCTCGGACCCGTGATGTCTGCGTCGAGGACTCCAACTCGAGCACCGCGGTCTCTGCTTGCCAGCGCTGTGCCCAGGTTGGCGGTGACAGTGCTTTTTCCAACCCCGCCCTTGCCGCTGAGAACGACTATCTTGTGTCTTATCTTACTCATCCACGTCTTGAGCCGGCGTTCCTGCTCTGCCCTTTCAGTTTCAACATCCTTCCCTTTTTGTTCCACCGCTGCCGATTTACAACCGTTCGAGGACGACGCCAAACCGATCTCCCCTTCGCTGCAGCAACATAAAGAATAAATATTCATAAGCTTTTTCCCAACCGAACTGGAGCAGAACGTCGCGGTGAGACTCGCCATTCCGATCGCGAGCTTTGATGGCGCCAAATCGGTCATCTTCGAGCCCTTCAGAAGGGCTCACGAATTCGCGGTGGTCGAAATCTCAGCGGAGGGCAGGAATGCGTTCGTCGCGAGTCACAGAAACCTTGGGGATTGTCGGCACAGAGGCTGTGGAGCGCAATTTACGAGATCATAGGGAAAGCCCGAATATTATGAAACCGAATATTCTCGATCTCGAAGATACTAAGAGCATCTGCCCACGATGCGGGCAAGTGATCGATGCAAAGACCTATGCTGAAGAAGGCAAAGTGTACATTCGGAAGACCTGCCCAGAACACGGTATCTCTCGCTCCTTGGTTTGGAGCGATAGCCAGCTCTACAGAACCTCGAGCAGATATGCTAGACCCGGCAAGAAGCATCTCATCAAACGATACTTAACCGATGTGCTCACTGGTTGCCCGCACGATTGCGGACTGTGCCCCGATCACAGGCAGCACACCTGTTTTGCCATGGTTGAGCTCACGAATAGATGCAATCTCAACTGCCCAGTCTGTTACGCTTCTGCGAATCAAGCGGTTGTCCGGGAACCGAGCCTCGCACAACTTAGAGAGATGTTCGAGCTAGTCCTAGGCTGCGAGGCCAATCCTCCAACCCTTCAGCTAACCGGAGGTGAGCCCACGCTAAGGAGCGACTTGGCAGAAATCGTCAAAGTCGCAAGAGCCCTGGGCTTTCGGGACATCACAATGAGCACCAACGGTCTTCTCTTGGCCCAAGACACTGAACTAGCACGAAAACTCGCGAACGCTGGTTTGGTGGAGGTCTCGCTGCAGTTTGATGGCGTGACTGATGATGTCTATGTCAAGATTAGAGGTCAGCCCCTGCTCTCTACCAAGTTGCAGGCCATCGAGAATGCAAAGTCAGCCGGCCTCTGTGTGAGTGTTGCAGCCACACTGGTACCTCAGGCAAACACAACTCAGATTGGTGATATTATACAGTTCGCGAAAGAGCATAGACTGGACGGAGTGAATCTGGCACCGATGGCCTATGTTGGCCGATATCCCCAAAGCACTTTCGATCCCGAAGGACGTCTAACAATTCCTGATGTCCTCGCTGCAGTCGAGATGCAGACAAATGGTGAATTGAAGGCAAGCGACTTCGTTCCCGTGCCATGTCCGGACACTCGTTGCAGCACGATGACCTACGTTTTCAATACCGAGAATGGACTGATACCTTTGACGCGAGTCTGTGACGTAACCTCCTATCTCGATTCTCTCCTTTACGGCGAAAGAGTTGCGGACGGGCAGCTTGTCAGATCTTCCCTTGAGAACCTTTGGTCAATGTCAGCAGTTCCTGGATCTCCCAGAGTGCTCGAGAACATTCGCAACTGCAGCCCTAGGGATCTGGTGCGGGGAGCGAAATGTATGTCAATCTCGATACATGGGTTTCAGGACGTGTGGAACATAGACTTGGAAAGGGTGAAGAAATGCTGCATCCACATGGTCGCTCCGGAGAAGAGACTCGTGCCGTTTTGTGTGTACAATAACGTATTCAGATCGGTGACCTAGCCTGCATCTCAGGAGAATTTCCTGTCATATCGAGTCACAAGCTGAAGGCCGTTTGGGAACAATGGGAAATCGTATTTGAGGTGTCTACAGCCCTGTCAGTCGTTCGACGCGCTCGCGAGTATGTGAAAGCAGCATGTGCAAAGTGCGGCGTCTACAAGTGTCGGTCGCCCGATTCGAGGTCCAAGTATCCACTGCTATGCCCTCATGAGAGCTGTGCCGAGATTCGAGAGCAAACTGTGAAGCATTGGGTGGAGCCAGCAAATAGAGCGGTATTCGAAGCGAGCGATCATGTTCTAAGAGAAGGGTATGCCAAATGGCCCCGAGTCAAGGAAGTAATCGAGTACTCGAAGAAAATGGCATACAAGAAACTGGGAATCGCGTTCTGTGTGGCGCTTCGCGATGAAGCAAAGACCCTGCACAACATGTTGGAAACAAACGGATTCGAAGTCACTTCCATATGTTGCATGGCCGGCGGTCCGGCTAGGACAGAAGTGGGGTTCGATTCTCCGATGGGACTTCCTAGGACTGTCTGCAACCCGTTGATGCAGGCCGAGGTCTTGAACCAGAGCGAAACAGAGCTTAACATAATGCTCGGATTGTGTGTAGGTCATGATGTGCTATTCATCAAACATTCAAGAGCAGGAGTCACGCCACTCGTCGTGAAAGACAGAGTGCTCCACCACAACCCTGTAGCTGCACTAAGCCCCACAAATCTACTCAAGGAACTCCCAGCGAGTAAGCATGCATCCTACACACGCAAGGTCGTGAGATTTCTAATCCGCTAGCCATTGATGGCCCTTCTGTTCCCCAGAGCCACCCTCTTCCGTACACAGCATCCATGCCCCTCCTTTGATACTCGCGAGGGATAATGCAAGCAAGCTAAGGTAGCCCTATTGAGAGCATTCGAAACAGCAATTGCTCCACAGCCTGCTGTGCGACGCCCACTTCGAGAGGATTGCCGAGTAAGGTTGATTCGAAGATCTGACTGTCATATGGTATCACAATTTCAACATCGATCCCTCTTCTCGCCAGCTCTGCCCTCAAGAACTTTGAGATGTCTTCCGCTCCGACTTTGTTGAGTACTGTAAGGAAGGGTACTCCGATTGAATCGGCGAGCACTTTCGCTTCCTTGCACAACGTTATCGCGTCATAGGATGGATCCGCCACGAACAGAATCATATCGACTCTTGCATCCACTCCTCTTCCAAAGTGCTCCAACCCTGCTTCAGTATCCACTATGACGAACGTACCCGGTGCGAAGGAGTACGAGAGTATCTCCCTGGCTATTACTCCGTGAGGGCACGCGCAACCCGATCCCGCCTGTCTTATCTTGCCTACTTGGAGCAGGAGAAAGCTCCTCTGCTTCGCTTCCTCCAACATATGCCTGACTGTGGCCTGAACCGCTTCAGATGATGCGTCCTTGAGTGTGCCAAATACCTGCTTCCTCCCTCCGACTGCGTCTATCAGGCTCGGGCTCGATTCATTCATGCCAAGCATTCTTTCAATTCCTGGATTTGACTCGTCCGCATCCACGACAACCACTTGACGCCCCCTTCTTGCTGCAAGCTTTGCCATCGCTGCTACTATGGTCGACTTGCCGCTGCCGCCCTTGCCCACGACTATAAGCTTCATCGCTCACACTAACCTGCTTGTCATACATTCGTTTAACAGGGGCCTATTATTGGTTGAGACCACTTGTGTCATACTACGCAATCATCTGAGATCCTCACAGGTCTCGAAAACGAGAAGGGAATTGAGTGAAGCCTAGATCTGCAACTCACCAAGTCAAACTTGAAGCACCCCGGAGTGACTCGTCCAACTCATTTGAAGCTAACAAGATTGCTTGCACGGGACGAGGCTCGCCAATGCCAAGAGAACTGGAATGGCAAGCCTACAAGTGTGAGAGCATCGTGCGGTTACCGACCAGCCGGTCAGCCCCGTAGTTGTGCCGAACAGTCGGACCCAAGCCATTGTCTGGTGCTTGCTAACAAATGCATCCGTGAACGATACAGTTGCATGACCGATCTCCCTCGCGCTTGCTACCGCATTCTAACCCTAAATGAGGAATTCATTCGCCAAGCAAGATTGCCTTCGAGTGACTTGCAGCCAATTCCTAGAACACCTTGCAGCTGCCTGAACGCTTCCATGATCTGACAACTTGTGCGAAGCAAGTCTGCTGCAGGTCACAAATGACTCTGCTATCGAATGGGTTCTCACACTTGGCACTATTACTCCCTGCGCAATGGTCCTTGGAGCGAACGAGCTGGACCTTCCCGCGGCCGATATCTCACTTCACCAAGCAACTTCTTGCATTGGTTCACGTCTAATCCTCTCCCTTTGGAGGTATCCTCGGATTCGTCTCTTGGATTGGGGCCCGTCTCAGCATAGACCTGGTTCGCTCCCGCGAGCAGTGAGGGGACATTGGCCTCGTGGACGCCCATCGCGAGAATATCGGGACCAACCGCCAGTCTGGTTATTGCCTCTATCTTTGCCAGCTCAAGTTCTGATATTTGCCCCAGCCTTGAGAGAGGTGTGTCACCCACGGCTATCCTGCGCATCGTTGCCATTATTGTGGGTTTCAGTTCCCTGCCTAGGAGTATCGCTTCAACGAGCTCTTCGTGTGTGTGCTCAGGCCCTATTGGTTCGATGCAATAGCTTAGGTCCAAGCCGAGAGATTTGGCCGCTTTGATCGTTGAGAGCCTATCTTTCGGGTCTATGCATGTATCTATCCCTTCGCGTAACCTGCAAACGTGGTATATCGCCGTGAACCCTGCGTCCAGCAAGTCATTCGCTTCCTTGTGACCGAAATCTCCAATATTGGCAACTAAGGGCATGTGTGGGTGTATTGCCCTCCTAACGGCATTTCCCAGCAAGAGAAACTTGTCGAAATCATAGTCTGCCGTTGTCATCAGGAATATGGCGTTTGCTCCCTCCTTCTCGAAGGCCCTTGCTCTCCTGACTACTTCCTCCACGGTGAATTCCATGCTCTTGACCGCGCTTCCAAAAACACAGAACTTGCATTTCTTCGGACACGGCGCATAGTTCACGCCCACTTGGGCATGCACCTCCCCCATGTTGTTGAACGATTGCCTCGTCAGTCTGTTTGCAGTGGCCATTAGCGCATACATCTCATCGGATAGAACATCGCACTCCATCAATCGCAGCAGTTGATCTCGATTCGGTCTCCTGCCTTCAAGGATCTGGTTCAAGATCTCTTCGATGCCTTCACTAACTCCGCGCATTTCCGATCCAGTCCTTGACCCGTTGCGTGCATGTTCGAATAGGCGTGACAGTATTCTCACTGCTGATCAGGCACTCCAGAGGGGGAAGATGTAACCTGAATATCTATTTAGTATCATGTCTGACGCACCTTGAGAAGGAAGACAGACGAATTGGCAGGCCTGGCCAGTTAGGGGCTTCTTGATCTGAGCAGACTAGCGCGGGAGGAGGTCGAACACTTCGGCCTTGCCATGATAAGGAATAAATATTCATAAACCCATAAGCGCTCCGAGAGGGAGTGTGCGCGTGTATGGTCAAACTTGTGATTCCCATTGAGAGTTTCGACCGTGAGAGATCAGTGATCTTCCCGCATTTTGGAAGAGCGCCCGAGTTTGCTCTAGTCGAGATCTCAGACGATGGTCGCGTCATCTCGATGTCCTCCCAGAGAAATGTTGGGGAGCACTTTGGAGGGCAGGGCGGAGCCGAGTCCGTTGTCACAGGGCTAGGCCCGGACGCTCTTGTCGTCAAGGGCATGGGACCGAGAGGACTCCAGGCATTCCAGAGCAACGGAATCGCGGTATTCACAGGCCCCGTGAACAATGTCGGTGAGGCCATCGAATCCTACTTGGCGGGCAGACTAAGCGGCTTGACTGAGCCCTGCAGAGAGGCTCGTCACAAGTTTCCGAGCTGTTGACGAATCATGCCATCGAAGGTCTGTGTAAGCGCGACTGGTAGCTCGATCGACTCACAGATCGATCCGAGATTCGGACGGTGTGCCTGCTTCATTGTCGCAGACACCGATACAATGGATTGCCAGTATCTGCCCAACGCGGCCTATGAATCGCCACACGGAGCCGGGATCCAGGCCGCTCAGGTGGTTGCCAACCAGAAGGTTCAAGCAGTAATAACGGGCATGGTAGGACCGAATGCCCATCGTGTGCTATCGGCAGCAGGAATCGAGATTATCACTGGAGTCTCGGGAACTGTCAGGGACGCGATCCAGAGGTACAAGACCGGACAGCTGCGTGGAGGGCAAAGTCCGCCTGGAGGTTTCGGCTTCGGCCCAGGCATGAGGAGAGGAGGCGGTCCCGGTCGGCGTGCTGCAGAGTCATGCTCGTCGTGGCCTTCGCAAATGGGAACATGGCAATCCCCTGCATCTGTTATGGGAGAAGGAGAATTGATGCCCGCGCCGACTACTCAAGATGAACTAACTGCCTTGGAAGAACGCAGAAAGAGCTTGATGCGCGAATTAAGTGACCTAGAATCTACCATAGATGAGCAAAAGCGACGTAGAGCAGGCGAACGTCCGCCCTGACTCTGTAGAGACGGCCGAAGACTGTTCTCGGACCCCGCTCGCACAAGCGGATGTACACCAACAGCCGATTGGTTCGGTCAGTGTCGGGCCTTGTACGAATCCTAGTCGGTAGTCATTCCGTAGAGTTGGCTTCCGATCTTCTCGAGGGCTTCCGGCATGCCGGCTAGTTCGGGGTGTTCCAGCTCAATCTCGTATGTGTCAAGCCAGAATACTCTCAAGAGTTCCGTCTTATGTGTCAAGCCAAAGCTCTTCCTTATTCTCCCGTAGAGACCGCTGGGTTTCCCGGTGTCTAGAAAGAGGTTGTACCCTGTACATCGCGTCTGAGGAATAAGGGAGTGCTCATTCGCGAGACGCGTCAGTCCTCGTACGAATTCCCTCGGAAATACCCTCGGCCTCTCCTTGGGAACAAAACGTATCCGATACGGCGCGTGTTCGCATCCGGCGTACAATGGTTCAAAAGCACCTTGCTTGATCCCCGCCTTTTCCACTTCGACCAGGATCTCAGACCACGGTCGGCTTTCTCCACGGAGAGTTTCGGCCATCTCACAAGTTCTTCTGACGGCACTAGGCATTCTTCCGCCGTCACGTAACTCCAGTTCGATTCGTCTTGGGAGGGTAAATAGGTAGTGTTGCTACTATCTCTGCAACTTCTCGGAAAAGCAATCTTTGCCGCCAAGCTTATTCTAGCTCGGTCGGGCATTTCTGCACCTGCATCACGCTCGTTTAGGCTCGCTTGATTGGTATGCCGGGGACGCGTGAGAGCGCATGTCTCCTATGACTAGTTCCCTGCCTTCCACCAGCATAGTGGCAACCTTTTTCCTGGCGCTATCTAGGCAACGCCAGACCGTGCCTCGTGAAACCATCATCTTCTGGGCGGCCTCTTCCTGTGTGAGCCCCTGATAGTCA
>Ga0315282_10014796_pt1 | contig 11581 bp, 8 predicted proteins | sample YL17G07_20_MG_FD_203693 | JGI IMG/M metagenome (GOLD analysis project Ga0315282, IMG submission 203693) | Sediment microbial communities from Yellowstone Lake, YNP, Wyoming, USA - YL17G07_20 | ecosystem: Environmental > Aquatic > Freshwater > Lake > Sediment | place: USA: Wyoming | collected...
GTTCGGGTGGATAATCTCAGCGATTTTCCCGCATCAGCAGAACTGATAGTGATGGACGAAACCCATACTTACGGCCGAGAGCTTTTGCAGATTCAACCGCGGGGCGCTTTTCAAAAAGTGGCTTTGTTGCCGTTCGGCGTATCCGGAAAGATTACCGCGCTCCTCCGCAATCAGCGATTTGATACGCCGACAGGCCCCGCGTCCGATGCGCTGTCTATCGACGATGCGGCTTTTTTGTATTTATATCCTGAAACGCCGATCCGCGTTTTGCTTGTCACACGCGGAAACGTATTTTTGCACAATGCCTTGAACCTTGATCCCCAAATCGCTCTCTCGGTGCTGGATCCTCAGGCGTATTCTCCCGCGGCATCAGGCAAATATGAGGTGGTTGTTTTCGACTCTCTGGGGTTGCCGCAGCCTTCGACAAGAGGGGCCCTTTATTTCGGCATTCGATCAGGCGGCCCTTTTGTTGCGAAAGATACGATCAAAGAGCCTTCTTTCGTGACATGGGAAGATGCGCATCCGATCCTGAAATATATCCATATTCAGGATATGGAACTGCAAGAGGCTACGCCGATCGTCGCTCAACAGGGAGATCAGATTTTGGCTGCCGCCTTCGAGGGCGGCATGATTGTTCTTCGCGAAGAAGGCTCACAAAAATTGCTGGGTCTTGCGTTTGATCTGATCAAATCGGATCTGCCTATGCGGCCCGCTTTTCCGATTCTGATGCATGACGCAGTGGTGTACCTGGCCGGAAGGGAAGAATCGCCGCAAAAAGCAGGGTATCAGGTGGGAGAAAACGTTCCGATCACAGTGGGGACGGAAGCGACTGAAATAGCAGTATCCCGAGAAGGCTCTGAAGCGGCATTTGCGCTTCCGGTGCGCGAAGGGATCGCAAATTTCAAACCCTATCTGCCGGGTTTCTATAAAGTGGGCTCGCAATCCGGCACATCGGTTGTCGCCGTCAGTCTGTTGGATAAGCGGGAAAGCGATTTGACCGTTGCAGCGGGGTCTCCCATGCCTTCTTTTTCCGCAGGCGCAGGGGCAAGACATACGGATCGCATCGTACCTTGGCTCCTGCTTATCGCCATAACATTGCTGACTTTTGATTGGGTGGTGTTCCATGCAGGCCGCCTTCCCTAAGAGCCATTTTTTCAGCATCGGGACTACTACTGCCGAGGCCCTGGTCTATTTCTGCCTTGCGCTCCTGTTAATCGCTTTAGTCGCTTGGATTTCCTACAAATCGAGGGTGATGCAACGTTCGTGGCTTCGGTGGATACTGGCGTCCACCCGCATTCTTTTGATTGCATGCCTCGTCCTGTCTCTGATCGAGTTGGGAACCACCAAGCTGACCAAAAAACTGGCGGTTGCAGTGGTGATGGATGCCTCCCAAAGCATACCGGACGATGGTCTGGCTCAAGAATCGCAATTTATTTCCGAGATCCGCAAGCGCGCTACAGATGCCGATGTCCTGGCTTTCGATTTCGCAATAGATTCTAAAGAACTTTTCCACAATGAATTACCTTCGAGGCATACAGGCAAAACAGGGACAGATATTTCCAAGGCGCTTTTGATGGCTTTGGATCGTATGCCCGAAAACGCCTTTCGCCGGATTGCGTTACTCACCGACGGCAATCAGACCGAAGGCGATCTGCTCGCGGCCGCCAGGCTGGCAAAGGCCAGATCGACTGAGCTTTACATCGTTCCCGTCGAACCGGTCGCTGATCGGGATATTGCCATTCAAAGCCTCAATCTGCCGAGGCGGGCCAGGCCCGGCGAACCCGTTACGGTGACGGTCGGCATCAAAAGCAACTACGAGGCCGATGCGGTGCTGACCGTCGTTGCGCCCGGCGTGAAGATTCGCCAACCGTTGCACGTCACATCAGGCGAGCAAACAATCGATCTGCAAACTCGCGCGCCATCGGGCGGCAACGTCAGCTTCACGGCTTCGCTGGAGGCTGATGGAGATGCGCATCCGGAAAACAATCGGATGTCGTCGGTAATGACTATTATAGGCGCGCCGCGCATTGCCGTGTTTTCGAGCGATCTTGAGGGAGACCGGCTTTTGCTGTCTGCATTGGAATCTCAAAGGTTGAGCGTTCAGTCCTCGCCTTCAAGCGAGTTACCGGCAAATTCGCGATCCTATTACCCCTACGATCTGGTCGTACTGTCCGATATCGCATATAAAAATGTGACTGTCGAACAAGCGGAAGCCTTGCGCGAATATGTTCGCGATTACGGAGGCGGTCTGCTGGTGATCGGCGGATCGGCTTCAGCGGATTTAGGCGAGCCCGACGAGCTGCCTATGGAGTCCTTGCTGCCCGCCGTTTTCAAGCGGAAGAAAAAAACGGAGCCCAACCCGCCCGCGCTGATTCTGATCATCGACAAATCCGCATCCATGGCCCGGGAGCGCAAGTTCGCGATAGCCATCAAAGCTTCCGGAGATTCCCTGGATGCGCTTCCGGATGAATCGCAGATCGGCATCATATTATTTGACGATTTCCCTCGCTGGGCTGTTCCGACCACAAAAGCCTCCAATCGCAATGCCATCAAATCAAAATTGGCCACCTTCGGAGTGGACGGCGGAACAAGTCTATATCCCGCCGTCATCGAGGCTTACGGCGCATTAAAAAAAGTGGACAACAAAGTCAAACACGTGCTGATCCTGAGCGATGGAATGTCGCTCACGACCTTCGAACAATACGGCCATGTCATCGAGTCCATGGCGCGCAAAAAAATCACCGTTTCCACCGTTGCGCTCGGCAAGGAATCGGACAAGGCTCATTTGAGGAAAATCGCGGAAGCCGGAAAAGGGCGGTTTTATTACACGGATAATATCGACGAAATCCCGAAGATCTTCATGGAAGAAACCAAGACCATCACCAAAACGAACATCGTAGAAGCGCGATTTGTTCCGGAAGTCATCCGGCACGGCGACATGCTGGCCGGACTGGACCTCTCCGACATTCCAGAGCTTTATGGATATAACGCCGTGCGGTCAAAGCCCGGCGCTGAAGTTTTCATGACCGCCGAGGCCAAGGAGCCTTTGCTGATGCGCTGGAGGCTGGGGCTCGGCAAAGTCTCTTTGCTGGCCTGCGATACGGGCGCGGATTGGGCCCGTCAATGGCCGGAATGGAGAGTTTATCCGGAATTCATCGGCCATGTGGCGCGCGGAACTTTGGGCGATCAAAATCGGAGGAATTTCCGGGTAACCTCTGAGGTGTCGGGTTATCATTCCGAAATTTTTGTGGATGCTATGGACCATCTCGGCAACTTTTTGAACGATCAGCAGCTCGATCTTGAGATGACCGCTCCGGACGGCAATTCGTTCATCAAACCGCTGGAACAGATCAGGCCCGGCGGATACAAGGCGGATATTCCTTTGGAGCAAACGGGCGGTTATCAGATTCGCGTCTTCGGCAAGGGAGAAGCGCCTGATGCGCGCAGCGAGGGCATCGGCGGCGTTACTCTCAAGCCGCCTGATGAATTCATAGCCACCACGGTCAACGAACCTCTGCTGGCGGATGCCGCTCGCGCTGCAAACGGAATTTACAAGGCTACCGTAAGCCAATTGCTGGCCGAGCCGCCCACGACTATTTCGGAGAGAAATCCCTGGACCAAATGGTTCCTTTATGTTGCACTGGCCGTCTCTGTGATAGGCGTTTTTCTGAGGAGATTGTGATAGAGCGTTGCGCATCCCAGGCGAGGGCGCCTGGGCCACGTTGACAGAGTGCGCGTCTGGGCCGCATTGATAGAATGCGCCCGGGCTGCCCTGAAAAAGGAGCATTCATGGCAAATAATCAGATTTCGACTGAGCAGTTTGTTGAAAACTACAATCGGGTTTTAGGCGAGGTGTCCAAGGTGTTCGTAGGCCAAACCGATGTGGTTTCGGATTTGCTGAAAACCGTATTGGCCGGCGGACATTCCTTGCTGGAAGGCGTGCCGGGCCTTGGAAAAACTTTGTTGGTGCGAACATTGGCGAGGGTTTTTTCTCTTTCCTTCAATCGCATCCAATTCACTCCAGACCTGATGCCTGCGGACATCATCGGCACGGATATCATATTCGAAGACGAGCATGGAAAGAAAGCTCGACAGTTTCAGCCCGGGCCCATATTCGCCCATATCGTGCTCGCCGACGAGATCAACCGCGCCACGCCGAAAACTCAATCCGCTTTGCTTCAGGCCATGCAAGAGCATATGGTGACGGTATCCGGAAACACGTACCTGTTGAATGAGCCCTTTTTTGTCCTGGCCACTCAAAATCCGATTGAAATGGAAGGCACCTATCCTTTGCCCGAAGCGCAGATCGACAGGTTTCTGACCAAAATTTTCATCAGTTATCCGAGTCAGCAAGAACTTTTGACCATTCTGGACCAGACCACGGGAGCGCACGATCCTCAGATAAACCCCGTTCTTAATGCCGAGCAAATTCTATCCATGCGCGATCTGATCCGCGAAGTCCCGATCGCCGAACCGATCAAAGAACTGGTAGGCAAGCTCGTCATGGCCACCCACCCTCAGAACTCGCTGGCGCCGGATATCGTGAAAAAATATGTGCGATACGGCTCGTCCCCTCGCGGCGGACAGGCTTTGATCATGACCTCAAAAGTGACGGCTTTAGTTACGAATCGTTTCGCAGTTTCACGCGATGATCTGCTGAAGAATCTGAAGATCGCTTTGCGCCATAGAATCATTCTTTCATTCGAAGGCGAGGCGGAAGGCATAGACCGCGATTCGATTTTGGATCAGGTCTTTTCCCATGTCTCAAAATAGACGACCATTCGATCATCATACATGGCCGGGCTGTATATCGAATATCAACTTTTAGAGCGCCACGAAACGCCTCTGGGCGAACTGGCGCTGAGAAGTTATTGCTCCGAAGAGGGATCGGGCTACGAAATCATTCTGAACGGCGTTTTTCTGATGGCCACGCACGGTTGCCATTCCGAACGGGCCATGGCTTCTCTTGCCGCTGAAATGCATCAAGGGCGCGATGACCGATGGGATATTCTGGTCGGAGGGCTCGGCATGGGTTACACGCTGAATGCGGCCTTGAACCTCCCGAAAACATCGTCCGTCACAGTCGTGGAAGCCTTGCCGCAGGTGGTTCATTGGAATCGAACATTGTTTGCCGAGCACAATTCAAACGTTTTGTCGGACAAGCGCGTTCGCGTGGTGACGGATGATCTCCGGTTTTTTCTACAACGATGCGACCGGCAATTCCATCTTCTGCTTTTCGACATCGATAACGGTCCCGGTTGGCTGGCGTCACCGGAAAACGAGGCATTATATAGCTGCGAAGGTCTGGCACTGGCGCGCAAAGTCATGAAACCGCTGGGTGTCCTGGCTGTCTGGTCGCCTTCAAAGAACCCGATATTTCTCTCCACATTGCGCGAGGTGTTTTCCGCGGTTCATGAAATATCCACCGAATCGACGGCCAAAGAAGCAGGAGAGCCGCCGGACATCATCTACATTGCAATGGAATAGAATTCGCAAGACCTTATTCGAGCTCTATTAAAAGCCCATTAGATTTTTTTACCCATGAAAATCCAAGATCGTGAGAGTCTCTGCGTGATAAGTTTGGGGGAACATATCAAACGGTTGGACCGACTCTACGCGATATCCCATCATTATAAGGGATTCCAGATCCAAGGCTAAGGATCGCGGATGGCAGGACACATAAGCGATTCGGCGAGGGCCAAGCCGGGAAATTGCGCGCATCAGCTCTTGGCCGCCGCCTTCGCGGGGCGGGTCCAAAAGCACAAGATCCGCTTTGCTTTGCTTGGCATTCAGAAATTGAACTGCGTCCAGGGCAGCCGATTGAATAAATTCAATGTTATCCAACCCGGCGATGTCGGCATTTTGTTTAGCCATCTCGATATCCGGCGAGTTTTCGATTGCAAAAATCTTTTGTGCTGATTGAGCCAAAGCCATCGTAAAATTGCCGGCTCCAGAGAAAAGCTCCAGAACCTCGTCGGTTTTTTCGGGCTTTAGCGCTTCAACTGCTTTTTTCACGAGATGTTCATTGACGAAGGGATTGACCTGTATGAATCCGGTAGGGTCAAAGTGAATTTGAAAATGCCCGACTTGATATCCCGGCATAGGCCCATTTTCGGGCATGACATGGAGCTTGGCGTCATCCAATACAAAAACGGTCGATTCGCCGCGGCCCCGCAAGGTTCCCCGAAACGGCATTACCAAGATTCTTCGATTAAGCTGATCGTAAATCAATCGAACTTTGAAAGGGATATTTGAGGCTGCAATATCACGGACATTTAGGATCGCGGTTTTGATTTCTTCGAGCGAGCCGTCCATTGGTTCCATGAGAATCGGGCAGGTTCGGATGTCCAGCCTTTCGTGGCTGCGCGATTTGAAAAAACCCAGTTCGCAGCGTTCGGGTGATAGAAAGCCTTCCAGATCGACTCTGGAGCGATAACCGAATTCCTTTGGAGAAGGGATAATAGGTTTTATCAAAGAGCGATCGATCCCCTTTCGCGCCAGGATATATCGCACCAATTCTTCTTTTGCTGAAAGCTGGGCCTGATAGCCGAGCATCTGCCATTGGCATCCGCCGCATTCCCCGAAGTGCGGGCATGCGGGTTGAACTCGGCATTTCGATGGCTCAATTACCTCCACCAGATCGGCTTCAATATATCTTTTCACAACCTGTGTAACGCGGCAAAGCGCCAGATCACCGGGTGCGGCGCCTTGAACGAATACGGAAACAATCGGATCAGCGTCAAGCGGAACGCCTTTTGCCCGGCCTCCAAGCGCCATGGTCTCGAACCGCACTTTGACGACATCGCCCGATTTAAAGTTTTTCCGGGGAGGCTTTAATTCCGACTTCATCTTTCAAATATCTCGGCTGGATAAGACAGCCATGTAAATTGCACAATAAAATTATTCGCGCTCTTGGCAACTCTAATAAGTTGTTCACTTTTTGATGGCCCTGAAATCTTTAAAAGCCCTTTGCACTTCTACGTTCAGATCATTGCGCACAAAAAACAATCCTCTTACCGACGGCTCTTTGAGTTCCATCAAATTGTATTCGTCCAAAAGAGCGTGGCTTGTTAAAAGGCAAAGGGTGGATTTCCAATTTTCCAGGACATCAAATTCCACGCTTTTGAGGCATTCGTCATCGGCGTGATTGGGATTCGCATGGATTTTCTCTATGACTTTCGTATACCGCGTCAGCAGGACATTCGTATCCTTTGAAACTTCAAACCAGAAAAACATATCGGGCTTGATATCCCTAAAGCGCGAGTAATCCGTTTTTTCATGCCCGGGCATTCCCACACCCAATTTTCTTTTTTTGTGCGAAACGGCCGGATCAGTCAATCCAAGGGTATCGTAAGCCCTGAATCCGCTAAAATAAGGTATTGCGCCGGCAGGGGCCAGATACAATGTCGGACTGCTCTCTATTTTCTTTTTAAGAGTCTGGCCGATTTTCTTCCACGATTGAACCCTGGACATTTCCTCTCTATATTTGCTCAAGCTCTGGGTGAGAATAATCGGGCAAGCAAGGCTGAGAATCAATGCCGGGAAAGCCACGCTATATACGATCGCGGCAGACCAGGAATCCCTTCTCTTCATTACCTCCGCCAATCGCGGAAGCTGATCGCTCAACATCCATCCTAGAATCGGGATAGAAGGCACGAAAAATCGGCTGAAGTAAAAGTAATCTCCGCCTACAAACACATTATACACCAGGTATGCGCCTGCCCATGTGAAGCCCAAAATGGACCTTGTTCGAATCAATGTTCTATCTTGGAGGCAGATCCATAATCCATACAACATGGAAAACATAACGATTGGGTTCGTCAAAAGCCATGTCACCGAATATCTGGCTCCTCTTAAAGCCAACTCATAGCTCCCGCCGTCGACTTTGACATAATAAGAGTTCGGAAACGGATATCCATAGTATTGCCATCGGTAAGCCAGCACCGGAATGAAAAAGACGGCAAACGCCAAAGCAAGCAACAGCGAATTTTTAAGCCTGCTTTCTTTTTTACCGAGAAAATAGGCCAATACAACGGCCAGTCCGCCAAATGCGGCTGCTTCCATTCTCACGTCCGCCGCAAGCCCGATCATCATGCCCGATAGAAAGGCCGGCCAGCCATTTTCGAGATGTTCGTTTAGAAAAACAAATCCGCAAAAAAGCAAGGCCGTGAAAAAAATGGTCTCCAATCCCGAATGGGCGAAAATGATTGTGGCCGGATGAAGCGCAAAAAATAAAAAACCGGTAAATCTGAGTGCGCTATAAGTGGCCGGAGGCTGCTTTTTTATGGAGTGAAGCCCGAGAAGAAAAAGGATCGACCCCACCCCGATAAAATTCATTACGCGCCCGATAAATTCCGGAGATATCTTGGTAATTTTGTAGGCAAGGCCGACAATGACTGCAAATAAAAAACTTGTCGTGGATTCTACATGCTCGCCCGGGTTGTACACCAACCCATATCCCTTTGCCAGATTTTTTGAGCATCGAAAAGTGATGAAGGCATCATCCACGGTGCCAAGATGCAGAGCCAGACCTAAAAAATTCAACCCCGCCGCTACAGCGATCGCCAGAAGCAGCAGCAACAAAATCTTATAGGAAAAAATTTTTCTTAATTTTTCTAAGATGTTCATATAATTCCTTCTTACTTATCTATGCAGGCAAAAATGAAAAGATACCATTATTGATTTCTTTTTCAATACCTTCAAAGGGTATGTTATATTGAATTCCGAATGGAGAATTTATGATCGACCAACCGGAAAAAAACCAGCGAAATCCAAAATCTTCAGATGATAAAACAAATCCCATTACAGAACTCGGATTTCGTCCGGATATTGAATCAAAATGGGAGAAAAACAAAAACTCCTTGTTGGAAAAACACCCTTATATCGTCGGGTATCTTCTTTTATCGGTTTTGATTGTCATTATATTCGCCATGAATCTGAAGGTATTCGCTCTTTCGTTTCTATTTTTATATTTGATATCCGATTTTCTGACCAACGATATCCGCCGTTTCGCGCCGTTTATTCCAAAAGCGATCTTGTTTTCAATACTTTATCTGATCGTGATCACATTGATCACAATCCTCTCCTATAAGGTTATCCCGGATCTTATCCGGCAATTACCCGGATTGGCGGAACAGTTGCAAGCGCGAGCAATCACACAATTTGAAACGGCCAATAAGAATTACAATTTGACGGATTACATCAATCCGGAGGAAGTGCGTTCGGCCATTGTGGACGCCATTACAAAATCGTTTAAATTTGCTGCGGTAAAATTTTCGAGCTTTTATAAGGGATTTATCTATTTTATTTTTGCCTTGGTCATCAACTTGGTTTTGTATCACAACACAAAGAAGATCGATATTGTGTTCAATCGCAAGCCGGCAAGCCTGATGAATTTCTTGTACTGCTTTACAATGGCCCGCTTGAGATCGTTCTATTATTACTTCAAAAAAGTCATGGGCGGCCAGTTCATCATCTCGGCCATCAATACTCTTATTTCTTCAATAGTGATTATCGGGCTGCGAATGCCTCACCCGATTTTATTAATCTTCACAGTGTTTTTCTGCGGTTTGCTTCCAATAATCGGAAACATCATTTCGAACACAATTGTTACCATCACGGCTATCATTTCCATCGGATTTTGGGCTGGAGGCATTTGCCTGGTGTTGTTGGTCGGTATCCATAAACTGGAGTATTTTTTGAATTCGAAAATCATTGGGGACATCGTTCACCTGCCGATGGTCATTACGTTGACTTCGCTCGTGGTATGCGATGTGCTTTTCGGCATATTGGGATTGATTCTGGCTATTCCGCTGGTGCTATGGATACGTCACGAACTGGAAAATATTCCCGGCGTAGTCCTAGAACATCAGGGAACGGTCACAGGAAGTTAATATTTTTCCCGGCCGTCATACCGATTGTGTCCGTCACGAACTCAAAAAGCCCAAATTCTTTTTTAACCTTTCTTTAGATTCATGTGTCCATATGACTGTAGGAGGTGCGGTTGGACGATGATGAAAAGCTCATCGACCGCTTTCTGGCTGGTGATGTGACAGGATTCGATGAACTCGTCCGCCGCTATCAAAAAATGGTGTACGGCCTGGCTTATCAATTTGTCCGCAACCATTCGGATGCGGATGAAGTGGCTCAAAAGACTTTTTTAGCCGTTTACCGCAAGCTATCAAGCTTTAACCGCCAGTCCGCATTTAAAACCTGGATTTACAGGATCAGCGTCAATCTGGCAAAAAATCAGATTCGCGATAGAAACCGACATTCGGGCGAAGAAGTGTCCCCTCGATTAGCCGATATCAAGCCATCTGCCGAAGAAGTGTTGCGGGACTCCGAACGCGACAAGCTGGTTTCTCAAGCCATACGATTACTGCCCGAAAAACAACGCCAAGTGGTTTTGCTGCGCGTGGCGAACGAATTGCCGTACAAAGAAATTGCGCAAATACTTGATTGTTCGGAATCGGCCGCCAAAGTTCATTTTCACTATGCTTTGCAAACTCTTAAAAGGAGGCTCAGTACATGAAAGAGCCGGAACCAAATAAACGAGTGTGCGACAAAATGTCGCATGATCTCATCGATTATTTAGATCGGCGGCTTGACGCCGCCCAAACTACCGAGATGGAAAATCACATCGCCGAATGTGACCGATGCCGGGAGGAGATCAAAGGGTTTAAAGATATCTTGACCTGCCTCCCCTCTGATTCGAACCCGGGCGAATATTATTTCAATTCCTTTTTACCCAGGCTCAAAGAGCGAATTGAAATGGATCGACCCGGATTTCTAAAAAGATGGTTCGGCGTTTCATCGGCCGGATTACGTCTGTGGCCCGCCACCGTGGCCGCCGTATGCTTGCTGATCGCGTTGGCGTTTGTCTTAAAACCTTCGTTTTTAGGCGTCAAAATCGGAAACAGCAGCCGTTTGACTGCTTTAAATTCCGATTCGGCGTCTTATGACTTGGATGAATCGTCCCTTTGTTCTGTGAAATGGGAAATACTGACCCATTTGTCTAAAGCCATTTCAAACGTGACCGATTCGGAACAGGTAGAATTTGATCCGTTGCCAAGACCTGCACTCTCCCCGTCGCAGGTTCTGACGCAGGATCTTTCAGAAACCGAAAAGAAAGAATTGGAGCGAAATATAAAAGCCCTTGATCCTGAGACATTTTCTATATGAGACACAGGAGAACCATATGCGGAAATTAGCGATTTTGGTTTTGCTCGGGTTGGGATTTGTTCTGGCGATATCATCCTATCTTCAGGCTCAACCGCTGCCTCCGCAGCCGCCGCCACCGCCCCCTCCGGATGAAGATATGATGAACCGAATCGAAATGATGAAAATCTGGAAATTAACCGAACTGCTCAAGTTATCTCCGGAACAATCGACCCAGATTTTTCCGATCCTGCAGCGCCATGAAAAACAATTCCGAGAAAAGGCGAAACAAAAAGACATGATCTTTCAAAGGTTGCGCGTTCAACTGAAAGTGGAAGGCGGTGGAGTGTCCAAAGCTGAAGCGGAAAAATCCATTCGGGATGTGATGGCTTTGGAACAAGAAGCCATGCAGCTTCGTAAAACG
>Ga0315282_10014798_pt1 | contig 11580 bp, 12 predicted proteins | sample YL17G07_20_MG_FD_203693 | JGI IMG/M metagenome (GOLD analysis project Ga0315282, IMG submission 203693) | Sediment microbial communities from Yellowstone Lake, YNP, Wyoming, USA - YL17G07_20 | ecosystem: Environmental > Aquatic > Freshwater > Lake > Sediment | place: USA: Wyoming | collected...
CCGGTATCGCCATCGGGAACAGGAAACACGTTCAGTGCGTTGACTTCATCTATGTGTTGTTCAAGACATAATTTAGCACTCTCCAGCATTCTCTTCAGGTCTTGACCGTCTAATTCTTTTTCCTTTACTACCACGGAGCACCTCCCTATTTACTGTTCTAGTATTGACACAGCCAAGCCATGTGGGCCAGAATGTGTCCCTGCTACCGGGCCAAGTACAGACCTATACATTGGCACCCCGGGGAACATCCCGCCCAGGCGCTCAGCCAGCGATTCCCCCTCTTCAGCATCAGTGCAATGTTGCACCGCTAAGCTCCGAGGAGGTGAGAAGCTCTTGGCATATTTACATAGAGCATCAATGGCCCTGCGACGACCTATTGCTTTGCCAAAAGGTTTAATTACCTCCTCAATCTCAACCAGGGGATTCACTCTCAAAGCTGCGCCAAGAAACGCCTGAGTGCCAGTGGCATGACCACCCATGTGAAGATACTTGATAGTATCGAACGTTACAATGACATGCACCTTAGGAATAAGCTCGTGCACCATATCGGTCAATTGGCTTAAGCCCATACCGTCCTTAGCCGCCTTAGCTGCTTCAATGACCAGGAGACCTTGCGCCATTAGAGTGGTGTTTGCATCAATTAGTTCAATACGACAATCTGCCTCAACCTCTTTCACTGCTGCCACCGCTACATTATATGTCGCACTTATCTTGGAGCCAAGATGAATAGAGATGATTTCTCTGCTTTTCTTAGCAACTTCATTATACGTGCTGACAAAGTCACCGATATTAGGCGTTGATGTCTTGGGATAATCGGGACCATGCACTAACCTATCGTAAAACTCAGCCGCACTTAGGTCAATACCATCACGATAGCTTTTCTTACCAAATTGCACATACAACGGTATTACGGTGATCCTCAGTTCATCAACCACCTTTGATGGTATATCTGCTGTGCTGTCGGTAACCACTGCCACTGTCATAACACACCTCCTGACCTATTCATTATAGAAAGCAACCCCGAGCGTAGCTGGGCTCAGGTGAATTGCCAACACCGGAGAAGCTTCTCCTATCCAGAGCTCAGCACAATTATATTCAGATTCTATCCATTTCCTGAATTCCTCAGCCTCGTCCCTTGCCGCAGCGTGAAATAGCCCGACGTGAAGTGGTGTATCTTTTCCCGCCTTCTCCTTCACCAACTCTTTGAGGCGGCGCCGTGCCTCCCCCCTGATAGGGTATTTCTCAAACGGCGTAATCTTGCCTTCTTTGGTGGTGATGATATAACTATCCTCCTTTGAGCCCACCTCCGATTCAGTGATACGCCCACCTTTGAGGAAATAAGTTATTGAGCCTACGTTAAAAAAGAGATTCATCTTTGGGATAACGCTCTTGGCTGCTTTGACTACTTCTTCCAGACTACTACCAGCAGTGGCAGCTTTAGCGGCAGCAGTGGCTACCAGTCCCAAAGCCGTAGCGACGGAATTGGAATCTACGACCTCAATGGGAAGTCCCTCGGTCATCTCCTTTGCCATTATTGCTGAGCGGTAGCCTGCTGAAGGAGTGTCGGGGCTGAGTGTAATGGCAACCACGCCGTCAAATTTGCCACACAGCTCTTCAAACACCTTAAGGAATTCCCCTTGAACAGAGCCACTGGTGGTAGGCCAGGTCTCCTTCTCCGTCCTTAACCGACTATAGAATTCCGCTGGGGTAAGGTCTATCCAATCAGCATACTCCTTCTTGCCCCACATCAAATGCAAGGGGACAACGCGAAGATGATAAGCCTCGGCTAATTCTGGAGTGATAGCAGAGCTGCTATCAACAATTACCGCGACTGTCATAACGCATCTCCAAATAAAAATATCAGAAATTTGATAGTCATTAATCTACATCCAGCAATTATAAAAACCAAGAGCATCAATTGCCCCCTTCTAACTCTTGTATCTTCCTCAGTCCCAATTTCAATGACTCCACCAAGTTTACTTCCACTGCCAGTTTAACCTGACGGATAGACTTAGCCACCTGAGGCGCTTTGGAACAACCATGTCCAATCCATACCAGTCCATTTATGCCATAAACTAACCCTCCACCTCTTACATCAACCACGTTGGTCAAACTAAACAAATCCTCACACACAACATCGATATCTGTCTTTGAGAGACGCTTATCCAGAGTAACCTTCAACCGCTCAATTATAGACCGGCTCAAACCTTCGCAGAATTTTATCAGAACATTACCGGTAAACCCATCGCAAATAACAACGTTTGCCTTCCCTGCAGGAATATCGTTGCCCTCCACATTCCCGATAAAATTCAAATTGCTCTTCTTAAAAAGTTGGTAAGCTCCCTTTACCAGATGATTGCCCTTCCCTTCTTCAGCGCCATTGCTGAGCAATGCTACCGTTGGGTTGACAATGTGAAGCATCTTCTTGGCAACGACACAACCCATAACAGCAAAACTCATTAATTCCCGGGGGTTACAATCAACGTTAGCTCCCAAATCAAATATTACGGTATCAGGGACAAATCCAAGAAGCTCCCCACCCGCAGTAGGTCGCTTGATGCCTTCCAGAGTACCCAGAGTTACCATAGCACTCACCATAACTGTGCCTGTGGGACCCATACTTATCACGGCATCAGCTTCACCTCTTTTCACCAATTGAGTGGCAACTGAAATAGAAGCATCGGGCTTCTGACGTAAAGCCACTATAGGAGGCTCGCCATCCAGTATAACCTCGCTAGCATTCCTTACACGAATGGGAAGACCAGAAACATCATATCGCATCATCTCCTTCTGAATAGTGTCTTCTTGACCCACCAAAATTATCCCAATCCCCTCCCTCTTAGCTCCTTCAATTGCACCCCTGACTATCTCCTGAGGAGCATAATCGCCCCCCATGGCATCTATCGCTATCCTCACTGGCTCGTTACCTGTATCAGCCATCAACCTTGCTCTTCTCAGCTTAACACTCGAACTTTGAAAATTAGGTGCCTATTAATTATACCATCTTTGTCAACAATCAAGGTGAGATTGTTTAGCAACTCCCCTCTGTCATTGCGAGCGAAGCGTGGCAATCTCATGCCCACCTCGGAGATTGCGGAGCTTGTTCCGAGTGAAACGAGGAATCTCATGCTCCAGTTTGCTTCGGCTACACCTCGCAACCGCTAGCGCTCCTCGCAATGACAAATAAACAACCTCAAGGTGAGATTGTTTAGCGACCCATCCCCTGACCCCCTTCCCTTGCTAAGGGAAGGGGGAGTGTAGGTAAGAGAGGGGTGAAACCCCTCTCTATAAATCTCTTCCCCCTCTCCTTTGAAGGAGAGGGGGATAAAGGGGGTGAGGTTAGTAAACACTCTCAAGATGTAGATTGGAATAGCCGGACAACGTGGTAAAATAGTCAAGTATGAAGATAGTATTTCATGAGAAATACAAGCAGGTTTATACCTATGACCCGGCATCTAAAGCAGGAAGGATAGAGAACATTCTTGAGGCATTGAAGGGTTATGAGTTCGTCCAGCCTGAACCGGCTACTGAGGATGACCTTCTCCTGGTTCATGCCAAATCTTTAATAGACTCGGTGAAAAGCGATGAACTTGTTTTTGAAGTAGCCGGTTTAGCTGTTGGGGGAGCAATAAAAGCTGCTGAGATTGCCCTGAGTGAGCCATCCTTTGGTCTAATAAGGCCACCAGGACACCATGCTGGCAAAGACTTTAATGGCGGCTTTTGCTTTTTCAGCAACATGGCTATCGCTATCACAAAATTAATGCACCAGAAAAAGATAAACAGGGCTTTAATCGTGGATATCGACCTCCATTATGGCAATGGCACCTATGACATCCTGGGCAGCAATGAGAATGTTATCTTCGTGAACATGGTGTGCCAGGAGAGGCAAAAATACCTGGCTGAGCTAAAGGAACGCTTGGGAAAGGCAAAAGAGTACGACATCATAGGAGTCAGTGCTGGATTTGATACTTATGAAAAGGATTGGGGGAGAAGCCTGAAGACCGAGGATTACAACACTATAGGCAGTATGATAAAGGAAACTGCCAAATCCTGTAAGGGAAGAAGGTTCGCTTTACTTGAAGGCGGCTACTATATTCCCGATTTGGGCAAGAATGTGAAGTCCTTCCTGAAAGGGCTGGAGTAAGCTCTCTACGAATTAAATCTCAAATTGCATCCCTGTCTGTAATGGGGAAAACCTTTCTCTAAAGGCGAGATAAAGCTCTACCTGTGCTTTAAATCCGGTGCAATGACCAGCACATATCCACTCTGGATTTAACTTAAAAAGTCCCTCCACTGTTCTTTTTATCCTGACATCGGGTGCATCGATAAGATGCAGACCGCCAATAATACCCTCTATTTTCTCGCAGCCAGTCAATTCTATGGCGTGCTTGGCAATATTAACGATTCCAGCATGGCTACAACCGGTTACAATCACCAGACCTTTCCCGCTAACATTTGCCACCACTGATATATCATCAAGCATTTGGTCATCTACGACTTCCCCACCTTCTAGCGTCTTCAGCGCTATCCCTACTTGCTCGAAGTCAGTTTGCCTCTTCACCTCGCCGGTGGTGGTAATACCCGACATAAGCTTCACAGAACCCTTGGAGAGAAGAAGGCTGCCACCAGCTTTTTCTATCTCCTCCCTGGAGTCACCGGGCATAATACCTACATGCCTGAGATAAGGCTCGGTAACGAAATTCAAGCGAAAGATATCCCGATGAGCGATTACCTGGATATCCCTTCTGCCTATTTCCTTGAGCATCCTTGCTATTCCTTGTGTATGGTCATAATGGCAATGAGTTAGAACAACAGCATCAATAATCGAGGGCGAGATATTCATGAGTTTCATGTTATTAAGAAGAGCCTGTGAATTTTGACCCACATCAACCAGGATTCTCATTACATCGGAGCCCTTTGCCCCTTCCAGAAGAAAGGAAACTCCGTGTTGCCCCAGATAATGACTTTCATAAAGTACAGAGTCCTCCGTCAAGACTGTAATCTTCAGACTATCCAGCTCGCCAATTTTTGCCACGTCTTCTCTTTCCAACATCACGCGTGATAAAGCAAAGTGCTACCACACCCACAGTGTGATAGCACTCCGCTCCTCAAATGGCAATCAGAGGTAGCTGCTAATGTTGCCTACGAAGTCCAGGTAACTACCTTTATCGGAGCATTTGCATAACCGGTTTCAGTTGCAGGATCTTCCACCACTTTCCAAAGCTCAAATAGACCGGAGGTACGATCGCCTGATTCGTTGAAAGAGATAGGACCAGTAGCACCTTCGAATTCCAGTCCTGTCAGGGCGACCCTTATGGCTTCACCATCGTAAACACCAGCTGCATTGATCGCGTTCGCAGCTGCCCATACTGCGTCATACATAGTGTCGCAATATACCTGAGGTGCTTCTCCATATGCCAGTTCATACGCCGCGCTAAATTCATCGTACTTCGAACCTGCGCCAACAGTTCTGGTACCAGCAACAAACGCCTTCTCCATAAACTCAGCAGAACCAGGTTCTGCAAACAAACCAGAGCCATAGTTACCGTCACAGCCTAACCAGGCAATATCATCCAGGCCTAAATCCAAAGCTTGCTTGAAGACTATGATGCCATCATCACAGTAGGTGCAGGCAAAAACCACATCAGGGTCACTGTCTTTAATCTGCTGTAACTCGGTGCGATAGTCTTTCGTGCCTTCAGCATAGTGTATTGATTTCACCTGCTCTCCCTGCCACCCCACTTCATCAAGCCGATCAAGAATAGCTGTTTCTAAACCTTTACCGTAAGTGTTATCCAGTACTATGGTAGCCAGCCTGGTGTAATTACCTTCCACGATAACGTCGGCTAATACCATACCCTGGGCATCATCACGGAGGCATGTACGGAAAAACCACTCTGTCCCCTCAACCTCGGAAAGCGGGATCCCTGTGGCCGATGGGGTAATCAACGGCACCTGTTGTTCCTGTGCATATGGGATTGAGAGTAAAGAAGTCCCGGTGATCATGGGCCCGGTGATTACCTCCACGCCGTCTACTGTAACCAGCTTCTTAACCCTGTCAAAGCCTGTGGCTGGGTCTGTAGCTCCATCCTCTTCCACTAATTCCACCTGTTTCCCCAGTACCCCACCAGCAGCGTTGATTTCATCGGCTGCTAGCCTGGCACCATCCAATATCCTGGTACCCATGGCGCCCAAGTCACCTGTCAAGTCCAGTACAACGCCTATCTTGATTGTTTCAGCCGGGGCAGGCCCACAACCCACCACCGGGATGAGAAGAGCCAGGACAGCTATCACCATTAATAGTTTTTTAACCATTTTTTACCTCCCTCTAAAACTAAATTTTATTGGCTAATTATGCCGAGAGGCTAAATCTGTGTCAATACCCTTAGCCTCTAATCCCAAAAATCTTTGCTTGGAAGACTCTTCAGCAAATAGAGAACTAGCTTCACCTTCCATGGCACAGGTGCCTTCAACCAGAACATAGCCTCTACTGGAGACACTCAGCGCTTTTCTGACATTTTGCTCCACTATTATTATAGCTGTGCCAGTCTCTTTTATCTTTCCTAATTTGGATAGAATGACTGAGACTGGCTTGGGAGATAACGAAGCTAATGGCTCATCAAGCAACAGGACTTTCGGCTGGGCCATCATTGCCCTGGCTATGGCTAACATCTGCCTTTCCCCACCGCTTAAATTTCCGGCTAAAGCGTTTTTCCTCACCTCAAGCTCGGGAAACATCTCAAAAATCTCCCTTATGCCAGCTTTTATGGAAGCTCTTCCTTTTCTATGATAGGCTCCCATATCTAAGTTTTCACTTATAGTGAGGTTAGGAAAAACATTGTTTACCTGAGGAACATAACCTATGCCCATGCTTACCGCCCTATCAGAAGCTATTCCGGTTATGTCCTCACCATAATAAACCACTTTCCCTTGAAACAACCTGGCAAAACCAAAAATGCTTTTGAGCAAGGTTGACTTACCGCTGCCATTAGGACCAACAACAGCCACAATCTCACCCTCATTCACATAAATGGAGACATCGTGGACGATGACAACGTCACCATAACCAGCATTGATATTTTTGACGGCAAAGACAGGTTGTATTTTACCCTCCCCCTAAATATGCTTCATAAAAAGCAGGGGCATCAGCAACATCATGAGGCTCTCCCTGAGTTACCACCCGCCCCCTATACATGACATAGACCCATTTAGCGAACTCGAATAATATCTCCAGGCGGTGTTCCACGATGAAAAAAGTCGTGCCATTACCAGAGAAATCCTTTAGCTTTTGAAATATAGTCTTACCCAGTGCCGGATTTATTCCCGCTGCTGGCTCGTCTAAAAGCAAAAGCCTGGGCTTAGCCATAAGCCCTCTGGCCACCTCAAGAAGCTTTCTTTGTCCGCCAGAAAGTTCGCCAGCAGGGGAAAAAGCCCACTTCCCCAATTCCACAAACTCAAGAATCTCAATAGCTTCATCAATTAGTCCCTTTTCTTGCTCCTGCCACCCTTTCCTTAAGAAAAGACTGTTTACTAACTTATCGCCTTGATGACCTCGTGCTGCCACAAGCATATTATCCAACACTGTCATCTGGTAAAAAAGCCGGGGCAACTGGAAGGCATTCACCAGTCCTTCAGCATAAATATCATGAGGAGCGAGGTTGCTGATACATTTGCCATTGAAGTAAACAGCCCCATGGTCAGGCTTATAAAGCCCGAGAATGGTGTTAAACAAGGTCGTCTTACCACTGCCATTAGGACCTACTAGTCCCCAAATGCCGCCTTCCTTGATGTCCATGTCTACCGCATTGACAGCGTAAACCCCACCAAAGTGCTTGCTGACTTCGCTTATTCTTAACAATGCTTCTTCCATTACCAACTAATCCCTTTCTTCGATGGGTGTTACATTATATACGATGCAAGCAGAAAAAAATAAAGCTTGGAGGGATAGGTTTACGCAGCCCCTTCAGACAAGGGGCCACATAAAGATGAAGAGATAAACACCGAAAAGCTTACTTACTTGGTTTATTATTAACAACGCCTTTTCCATATCTGGCCAACTCCAAGGCCTTTGTCTTTATCGGACTCTCCTTCAACAAGCCCTGCGGTCTATAAAATAAAACAAGGATAATTAAAACACCAAATAGAATATATTGCAAGTTAATAGGGTCAACTGGCAAATTTAAATAATCCTTAGCTAAATTTGTCCCATATTTAAAAAGCTCCACTAATCCAGCACCTAACAATGCCCCCCAGTTGTTACCCGGTCCCCCCAAAAGAACCATTATCCACACCGTGAAGGTAACCATGGGCATAAACATACTGGGGAGAACATAGTGAAGATACTGAGCATAAAGTCCACCAGCGACTCCCACCATAGCTGAGCCTATCATAAGTATCTGCGCCTTATATTTAGCCCTATCCTTACCTAATGCCTCAGCAGCAATCTCATCTTCCCTTATTGCCCGCACCACCCGGCCATAAGGTGAGTTAGCCAATAGTTGAGCTATGACAAAGCAAATGAGCAAGCAAAAGTAGACCAGTCCTATATTCACTAGAACACCAACATGGTGAGAGGCACCTGCTGTACTAATAGCTGGAGCAACACTTATTCCCCAGTCACCCCCAGCAATCCAACTCTCAGATTTGACAATCAACCTCAATATCTCTCCAAAAGCTAAAATTGCTATGGCTAGATAATCCGTCCTTAACCTCAAAGCGGGTAAGGAGATAAGCAAGCCAAAAAGGGCCGAAGTCAGGGCGCCAGCGATAAGGCAAAGGGAAAAGGGAATGCCAATTTTAGAGAGAAGAGCATAAGTGTAAGCGCCAATGAGGAAGAAGGCTACCTTGCCAAAGTTGGCAATTCCGGCAAAGCCAAACTCTAAGTTCAGGCTCAGAGCTACTATGCCAAAGATGCCAACAAAGACGAGAAAGTCAAGACCGTAAAGTAACAAATCAAGCCCTCCTGAACAACATAGCTAATCCCTGCGGCTTCACAATCAAAGTTATTATCAGAATCATGAAGGCTATACCTATACGATAGGTTGAAGAAAGTCCTAAAGCTACCAAAATCACCACCCCAACATTTTCAGCCAGGCCAATAATAAAGGCAGCAGCTACAGCCCCATAATAGTTACCAATACCGCCAAGTATAACCACAGCAAAGATAGGCAATATGATATCCCATCCCGTCATAGGCCAAATTTGGGTATCAGAGGCACGGAATATGCCAGCAATCGCCGCCAGTCCAGCACCGATAAACCAGGTTATCCAGATCACCCGGTCAATATTGATGCCCGAGGCTAAGGCAAGCTCGGGATTACTCGAAGTAGCTCTAATGGCTTTGCCTATCTTAGTTCGGGTTAAAATAAGATGCATAATGAACGCTAAGGTTACAGCAACAAAGATAAGCCATAGCCATAGCCCGGTAACCCTCACCTGACCGACATCAAAGGCAGACCAGGCAGTGGTAAAATACAAGGGCTTCCAACTCCAGACAGCACCAATAGAATGTCTCAGAATAAAACCCAGGGCGATAGAAGCCACCATGAGATGGATTATGGTGGCTCCCCTCTTAGCTAAAGGCTGGAAAATGCCCCGATAGCATAAAAAGCCCACTCCTCCGGTGACCAGGAAAGCAACTATAAGGGCTGCTGGCAAGCCCAATCCTAGTTGCTCAGCAACGAAATAGCCAATAAAAGCGCCCAATGTGATGAATTCAGCATGAGCAAAATTGGGAAAACCGGAAAGTCCGTAGGTTATGCTAAGACCCACAGCCCCGAGGAGATAAATACTTCCGGTTACCGCTGAATTGAATAAAACTTGAGCCCAGTTAACCGCCATAATTGCTAAGATAAATACCGTTTTAGCTCGGTTAAATTAGCTAGAGAGCCCTGCTGATTATTTCCTACTCTATCAAGGTGAAAAGCATTAATGCCCGCTTGGCTGGAATTAAGGAAATCAAATTGCCAGTTGTCGCCAACATGGATAATCTGGGCAGGACTTACTCTTATTGATTCACATACATAGGCATAAAATTTGGGCGTTTTTAGCTGATTAAGTAGAGAAGTCGAGGAAAAGGTATGAATAAAATAGCCCTTGATGCCCTGCAATTGAGGCTCCAGTAGCTCTGACGGCGTGCCCGAAGCGATGATTAGCTTATATTGACCCCTCAAGGAGGAAAGAACCTCCATTACCTCGGGGTAATAACACACTTTAGCCTGGCAACGCTGAATCGCTGGCTCAGGAGAACCTAGCTGGAAATATCTGAACCAGTATTTTATATCATACCATTCCAGTCTCTGGTCACCTACTTTATTATATTCTTGAGCAACAATTTTCTTAGCTTCAGCAAGCTCAACGCCGTTCTTCCCAGCATAAAGCGCCGGTATAGTTTCATGCCAGATAGCCTGGCTGAAATCAGGAGTTACCAGCGTTCCTTCAGCATCGAAGGAAATTACCTCAATTCGGCTCATTTAGATTGTTAATGCTATCATACTTGCAAGCCAAGGTCTATACATTTGCGAGGGTGTTTACTAAACTCACCCCCTCTGTCCCCCTCTTTTTTAAAGGAGAGGGGAAGAGATTTATAGAGAGGGGTTTCACCCCTCTCTTACCTACACTCCCCCTTCCCTTGCTAAGGGAAGGGGGTCAGGGGGATAGGTTGCAAACAATCTCTATTTGCCAAGCTTTTCTCAATAAAGATAAAATGTCCACAATGGTATACTATTACACGGCATCCTCTCCTTTTGTCATTGGGAGGAGCACTGGCGGTTGCGAGGCAGAGCCGCAGCAAACCCAGAGTGAGATTCCTCGCCTATGCTCGGAACAGGCTCCGCAAACCCAGGAGGATTGAGTGGATTTCGAGATATCTGAAGATTTGAAGATGGTGCAAAGCCTGGTAAGGGACTTTGTTACTAACCAATTGAAGCCGTTGGAGAGGAGCATTTTAGGCAGAGCGGCTGACTTGAGCGATGCCAAAATGTACCTTCCCCAGGAAAATGAGCATGAACTAATGGAGATGGTTAAAGAGATGGGCTTATGGGGGGTAGGCGTGCCTGAGGAACTTGGTGGCGCTGGCTTATCTATTTTGGGGAACTGCCTGGTTGAAGAGGAGTTGGCGCAAACAATTGTTCCTTTCGACTTTGGCGATGTTACCCCGATTTTGTTTGAATGCAACGAACAGCAGAAACAAAAATATCTCTTACCCGTGCTTAACAAGCAAAAATACGCTTACCTGGCATTGCTGGAACCGGAAAAGGAAGTGTCTGAGATTGACCGAATGGAAATGAGGGCAGAGAAGGCAGATAGCTATTACGTAATTAGCGGCAAAAAAGTGTCCGCCTCTAGAGCAGCTAAAGATTATTTTGCCCTGGTTTTTGCCAAGCCTGTCCGGGACAGGGAAACTTCGGAGAAGAACTCCACGGAGGGAGCGACCTGCTTCCTGGTAGATAAGGGTACTCCAGGATTTGCCGTTACTGCTGGCCGGGAAAAGACCGGATGGGAAGCAGGTATGAGAGAGCCTATTTATTTGACCTTCAATAATTGTAAAGTACCTCCCGAAAGTATGTTGGGAGAAGAAGG
>Ga0315282_10014799_pt1 | contig 11580 bp, 7 predicted proteins | sample YL17G07_20_MG_FD_203693 | JGI IMG/M metagenome (GOLD analysis project Ga0315282, IMG submission 203693) | Sediment microbial communities from Yellowstone Lake, YNP, Wyoming, USA - YL17G07_20 | ecosystem: Environmental > Aquatic > Freshwater > Lake > Sediment | place: USA: Wyoming | collected...
ATGCGATCCTTTCAGAGGTCTCTCCGCCAACAGCCCTCTCATGCTTTGCAGCCGCAGCTTTAACAGGGGGGAACCCTTATAAGACCACCATGTATGCCTGGAAATATACCCTACCTGCCTTCATCGTACCTTTTATGTTCACCCTTGACCCCAAAGGGGTCGGCATTTTACTCAAAGGACCGGTGATGGATGTGATGTGGACGACAATCACTGCCTTTATCGGGATTGCAGCTCTGGCAGGTGGTGTGGAAAACCGGTTATTTAAAAAGACGACCCTCTACGAGAGGCTCATGCTGATTGTAGCGGGTCTGGCACTGGTCTATCCCCAACCCTTGTACGATTTCGTCGGGTTTGGTCTGATAGCTATCGTAATCGTTTCACAAAAGTTAAGGAAGGGTGAACAACTTTCTCTCACAGGTGCACGCTGAAATCGCCCACCTTGGGGTTGACCAATCGAACATAGTCGCTATATTTGATCCGTAATGTTTCGACATGACTCCCTGCTCGAAAGACGATGAAATCATCTTCTATGAGCACTTGGTCAACCCAGACCTCTTTGACCATAATCCGTAATCAAAAAGGCAAATCCCAGCATTTATTAGACCCTGAAACCAGTTCAGGGTGACATTTGAATTGCCTCTATTGTCATGCTGAACTTGGTTCAGCATCTCATGGTTACGGATTATGGCTTTGATTTCAACCAAAGAATATTTTAAAAAGGATCTGGCATGAAGGCCTTGACCCCCTTTTTACTTCTTACTTTCCTCCTCATCCTTTTGACTGGATGTAGCAATCTTCTTTATCTCTCCAAGCTGGGATGGCATCAATCCTTTATCACGTTTCACAGCGTCCCTGTTGAAGAGATTTTAAAAGATGAGAGCATGAGTGCCCAGTGGAAGGAGAAGATTGGCTTTATCCAAGAGGTGAAGCGCTACGGCGAAGAGAGGTTGGGTCTAAGGAAGACAAAGAATTATTCAAAATTTTTTGAAGCAAAGGGCCCCGTTCTCTATGTGGTCACCGCTTCTGAAAAAGACCGGCTCCAACTTTATTCATGGAACTTTCCCCTCACTGGCAGGGTAACCTATAAAAGTTTTTTCACTAAAGAGGGTGTTCTTAAAGAGAAGCAATTTCTTGAGGGAAAAGGGTTGGATACATTTGTTCAACGGGCCGGTGCCTACAGCACTCTCGGATGGCTGAAGGACCCCATCTTTTCCTCAATGATGGAATGGAATCACGTCGCCCTGGCTAATCTTATTCTCCATGAAATGACCCATACGACGGTCTATTTTAAAGATGAGACCGATTTCAATGAGCAGTTGGCAACCTTCATCGGAAATCGAGGAGCCATCGATTTCTTAATTGAAAAGTATGGAATCGGATCGAAGGAGGTGGCCGAGGCCATTCATATCCAGGAGGACGACCTCCTTTTTTCTAAATGGGTGGATCAGGCCTGTCAACGGTTATCAACTTATTATGCGAAAGAGATTTCAAGAGATGAGAAATTGAGAGGGAGGGAAGAGATATTCCGATCTATCAAAGAAGAATTTAGAGAGATAAAGGTTCAATTCAAAACAGACTGTTATAAAGATTTCAAAAGAAAGGATCTCAATAATGCGGTCCTATTGGCCTATCGTCGATATATTCATCGACTCGAAAAGTTTGAAACCCTCTATGAAAGTCTGGAAAAGGATCTAAGGAAGGTTGTGGAATATTTTAAGAAAATCCGGGCATCAGAGGATAAATCTGCGATTCCTTCTTTTCTGGAATGAGTCTTTCAGCAAATATAAAATCAAAAATCTAAACTCTTAACTCCAAACTCCAAACTCCAAACTCTAAACTTTCGTTACCGTTCCCTCTTCCCTGCGATGAACTCCTCCACCATGAGTTTGGCCTGGTCATCGGGAATTTGAACGATGGGGTGTTTCATTGCATAGGCAGAGATGGAGGTGAGAGGGCCAGCGGTCTTTCGTTCACGAGCAATTTGGCAGCATCGGATAGCATCAATCGTCATCCCACCACTGTTGGGAGAATCCTCCACAGAAAGTCTCAATTCGAGGTTCAATGGGATTTCTCCAAATCCCCTTCCTTCCATTCGGAGGAAGCAGACTTTATTGTCATTCTGCCAGGGGACATAATCGGAAGGACCGATGTGAATATTCTCTGGCTCCAAAGGGACAGCCAGTTGGGATTGAATCGCTTCTGTTTTAGAGATCCGTTTGTTCCTCAAACGATCTCGGTTGAGCATATTGAGGAAGTCGGTATTTCCTCCTGTGTTAATTTGGTAGGTTCGGTCCAATCGCACCCCCCGATCCTCGAAGAGTTTCACCAAGGCTCGATGGATGATGGTCGCACCCATCTGGGATTTGACATCGTCTCCAACAACCGGAATGCCCTTTTCTTCAAACCGTCTCGCCCAGTGATGGTCGGAGACGATAAAGCTGGGCATACAATTGATCAGGCTCACCCCTGTACTCAGACAAGCCTCTGCATAGAATGCAGTCGCCTGATCCGAACCAACTGGAAGGTAGTTGAGGAGTATGTCCGCTCCCGAATTCTTGAGGGCCTTTTCTACATTGCAGGGTTTTTTACTTGCCACGACGAAGGTGCGTTCCTCAGGGTATTCCTTCATATGTTCTGAGACCCCATCCAGGACTTCTCCCATGGAAACCGTCACCCCCGAATCATTGAGGTTTGGATAGAGGATTTTGGTGCAATTGGGCTTGGCGAAGAGGGCCTCTTTGAGAGGTTTTCCTACCTTTCTTCGATCGATATCAAAAGCGGCCCCCACCTCGATATCCCAGGGTCTATAACCTCCGATATCGAGGTGCATCAAGCCTAAAGTTTCAAATTTCGGGTTCTTAAAGCTGCTCTCTTTGTAGAATTCAATTCCTTGAATGAGAGCACTGGCACAATTTCCCACACCTACAACGGCAATTCGGATCGGATTCTTTTTCATAAGGGTTCAACCTTTCCAATAAATATACCTCATCCTTCCTAAGTCAATCTAATTATCGTATTTCATTTCAATTGTCAAGAAATTTGGGCCAATGGATCCTCCCCAAAGAACCATTTTTCTTGACTTCTCTATTTATATTTGATAATTTCCACAAGAATTAATTTTCCATCTATGCCCATGATAAAAAAAGGAAAGTCTTCATTCCTCCAACACCCTGTCCGGCATTTAGATCTCAAAGAGGTTCAGAGCCTATTCGATTTGGTCCAAAACTTTCGATATACCTCTTTTCAAAGTCGGAATGTCTTTAAATGTTTCGAAGTCTTCCGAAAGATGCTCGGTGATCCTACCTGCGTTATCTTTTTAGGACTCTCTGGAGCGATGATTCCGGGTGGAATGCGCAAGGTGATCCGGGATATGATTGAGATGAAACTGGTCGATGTAATCGTCTCCACCGGTGCTAATATCTTCCATGACCTCTTCGAGAGTTTTGGATATCATCACTACATAGGGTCCGAAGAGGGAGATGATGATCTTCTGCGGAGAAATCGCATCGTACGGATTTATGATGCACTGATGGACGATCATGAAATCAATCAGGTGATTCATCTTCTCTCAAAGGTTCCAGAAGAGTTAAGGGAAAAGGTGGTTTCCTCAAGAAAATATTTGGAAGTTTTAGGGGAACGTATCAAGGATGAGAGGTCTATCCTTAAGGCTGCCTCTCAATTTGGGGTACCCATTTTCGTTCCCGCACTGAGCGATAGCTCCATCGGCATTGGCCTGACCTTTCTCCATTCTCGAAAGAGAACTCCCTCAGAGGGGCTCATCATCGATCAAATTCGGGATAGTTATGAGATCGTCCAAATAAAAAGGATGGCGGCAGTGACCGGAGCAATCTATATCGGGGGAGGGGTGCCGAAGAACTATATTCAACAACTGGGACCAGTGAGTGAACTTCTATTTAAAGAAGAGAGTGGCCATCAGTATGCCTTTCAAATCACCACCGATGATCCCAAATGGGGAGGGCTCTCTGGTTGTACCTTTGAGGAAGCAAAGTCTTGGGGAAAGATTAAAAAGGGGTCGACCTATGCCGCTCTCTATATCGATGCAACCATCGCCCTTCCCTTATTGGTCGGTGCTATCCTTCAGGAAGGAAAGGTCTATCGGAGGAGGAGAAGACGCCGTTTTATCTGGAAGGAAGACAGACTGAAATCCATTCAGTTCATTTAGCCACCCTCATTTCTCCATCCTAATCCTTCTGGCAGGTTAGATAGAACAAATTTACTTAGAAAACAACCCGATTATCCCCCTCTCTCCTGGCGGGAGAGGGGGGGGTGAGGGGGAGCATACCATGGCCTACCCCCACCTCAATCCTCCCCCGTCAAGGGGGAGGATAATATTTGGTAATTTTCATCGTTCGAGCCTGCCTGCGGCAGGCAGGCAAACGGGCCCTGAACCTATTATGGTACAGGGCGGGCTTCGTAACCTTAACCGAAAGACCATTTTCGTGGTTTGCGACTGGTAACCCTACCATGGGGATTGCCCAGGGGGAATTTTATGGAGAGAGAAAAGAGTTGAAAAAAACGGTGGCAATGGTTATATTAAACTGAGAAATTATTTGGAAAAAGGAGTTCGACATCGATGAAAGATTCTGATTCCAAAGTTCCAGACCAGAAAGAACTGGAGAAAGAACTGAACGAATACTTAGGTAAAAAGTATGGGGACCGGATCCGGTTGGTCGTGCCCATGCTCTTCCCCAAACCCCAGACGGAAGAGGTCTTGAAGGAAGAGAAGGAGCTCGGTGAGGGAAAGAAGAGGAAGATTAACTTCGATTTAAAGCCGGAGGAATTGGAGGCTTTTCTAAATGACTACATCATCCGGCAGGAAGAAGCGAAAGAGATCCTGGCCACAAAAGTCTGCACTCACTTCAATCGGATCAAGTTCACGGAAATGACCAAGGGCCGAAATCGATATGAAGGGGTGGGCCATATTAAGAATAATATACTGATGGTTGGTCCCACTGGAGTGGGAAAGACCTACTTGATCAAATTGATTGCAAAAAAGATTGGTGTCCCCTTTGTGAAAGGAGATGCGACGAAATTCAGCGAAACCGGATATGTCGGAGGGGATGTAGAGGATCTCGTTCGAGACCTGGTATACGAAGCCAATGGGGATATTGAACTGGCTCAGTACGGAATCATTTATATCGATGAGATCGATAAGATTGCCTCGTCCAACAACCTTATCGGTCCGGATATTTCGAGAACAGGGGTCCAACGGGCTTTGCTTAAACCGATGGAAGAGACGGAGGTGGACCTCAAGGTTCCCCATGACCCTATTTCTCAACTGGAGGCCATCGAGCACTATCGGAAGACCGGAAAAAGGGAGAAACGAACGATTAATACAAAATACATCCTCTTCATCATGAGCGGTGCATTTAATGGTCTGGAGGAAATCATCCAGAAACGTTTGAATCAGGAGGGAATTGGTTTTGGGGCTGAGATTCGCTCAAAAGATGAACGGGCCGGGTATCTCAAACAGGTGAAAGCGGAAGATCTCATCGCCATTGGGTTTGAGTCGGAGTTCATCGGAAGGCTTCCGGTCACGTCCGTTTTTGAAAAACTGGAGATCGACGACCTTTATGCCATATTAAAAAATCCCAATAATCCCATCATCCTCGGGAAGAAGAAAGATTTCAAATCCTATGGGATCGACATCCAGTTTGAAGAAGAAGCTCTTTATGAACTGGCCGTGAAGGCCTATGAAGAGAAGACTGGTGCGAGAGGATTGGTCAGCGCGGTGGAAAAGGTTCTCATCAAATTTGAGAAACGACTGCCCTCCACTGATATCCGGAAATTTGTCGTCACTCGAGCTATAGTGGAAAATCCGGAGCAAGAGTTGAAACGATTGCTTCAAGATCCCTCCAATCCGGAGATGCTGGAAAAAATTGAAGCTCTCCTTTCGAAGGAGAAAATGGCCTTGAAGGAGTCCATTCTGCGCAGAGAGGCGGAATTCAGAAAACGTTATGGAATTGTTTTCAGGGAGGGAAGGATCGATCTCATCGTCAATCGGATGATCGAAAAAGGGTATGATGTGAATACCGTTTCGGAAGAGGTGGTAGAGGTTCAACGGCAGGTGGAGGATTTTGAGAGGGATTTTCAACGACGGACTGGAATTGACCTCCAATTTAACGAGGAGGCCATTAACCGGATTACAGAGATCATCCTGAATGAAGATGGGAAAGGAACAGCGCTCTTCTCACGGCTTTCAAAGGATTATGAGTATGGGTTCGAACTGATCCGCGAGAAGACAGGCAAAAGAGAATTTATCATTACCACAGAGGCGGTCGATGACCCAGAGGGATATCTCAACCGGATGATACGGGAGATCTATAAGCAACAATCAGGTCAGAGGTTTGAGGGTAAGGAATAATGGCCACCCGAGATTATTACAATATTCTGGGAGTGAACAAGAATGCCAGTCAAGAAGAGATAAAGCGAGCCTACCGAAAACTGGCAATGAAATATCATCCGGACAAAAATCCTAACAGAAAAGAGGCCGAGGAACGTTTCAAGGAGATCAACGAGGCTTATGCTGTCCTGAGCGATAAAGAGAAGCGGAAACAATACGATACCTTTGGCGCAGAAGGGTTCCGTCAACGATTTACCCAGGAGGACATCTTCCGGGGGTTCGATTTTGAGGAGATTTTGTCAAGTCTCTTCGGAGGAAGGGGCAAACGGGAGTTCAGATCCGGAGGGAGAGGTGGATTCGATTTCGGAGACATTTTTGGGCAAGCCGCCTACCAAGATAGGGGTCGGATGGCCCAAAAAGGAGAGGATATTCTCTATGAGTTAACCATTTCACTGGAAGAATCTGCTTTGGGTGGAGAGAAGAGGATCTCCTATCGGAAAAATGGGAAAATTGAAGAGGTCTCAGTAAAAATCCCACGAGGCATTCCATCGGGAAAGAAATTGAGACTTGCTGGGAAGGGGATGGAAGGTAGAAACGGTGGTACTCCAGGTGATCTCTACCTCCAGATTAACATAAAAGAGCACCCCTTATTCATCCGAGAAGAAGATAACCTTATTGTAGATAAAGAAATTAATTTTTCAGATGCCGTGATGGGAACGACTATCGAAGTTCCCACCCTTGAGGGAAAGAAGATCGTAAGGGTCCCCCCAGGAACTCAGAGCCACACAAAGATGCGGCTAAAGGGTCTTGGCGTTCCCCATTTCCAAGGAGAGGGGAGGGGGGATGAATACGTAAAGGTGATCGTCAAAGTCCCCAAAAAATTGACAGAAAAAAGCAGAAAACTGATCGAGGAACTTGCCAATGAAGGCATCTAAGTAACTTTTAATTCTTCATTTTTAACTCATAACTCCGAACTCCAAACTCTTAACTTTTTTCTAAAACCTTGTTGACTTTTCTCTTATTCTGATGGAAAATAATTTTCTGGAAAATCGCATTGTTAAATAAATAGGGGGGAGATCATGGTAGATAAGATCTTTGAAGAAGTTCCATTGGAGCAGCTGAGGTGGAGATGTGACCCCAATACTTTGGCCTTTGAGACCACAGAGGCCATCCAGCCCTGTCAGGAGATCATCGGCCAGGAAAGAGGCTTGGAAGCAATCCGAGTGGGGGTCGATATCAACAGTATCGGGTATAATATCTTTGTGACCGGCCTGGCAGGGACAGGCCGTTTTACCACCATCAAATGCGTTCTGGAAGAGATCGATGTAAAGGAGAAGATGCCCAACGATCTCTGCTATGTCAATAACTTCAAGAACCCGGATATGCCACACATGCTCAATCTTCCTACAGGACAGGGGAATGCCTTCAAAAAAGAGATGGAGACTTTGATTGAGACCTTGAAGAAGAAAATCCCTCTGATGTTCGAGAATGAAACCTATCTCAATAAAAAGAAAGAGGTGGTCGAAAGATATCGGAATAGACAGGCTGAGATGTTCCGGGAGTTTGAGAAGAAGGTGAATAAAGACAATTTTGCCCTGGTTCAGATTCAGATGGGGCCCTATTCTCGTCCGGGTATTCTTCCCCTGGTCGAGGGTAATCCTGTCAACATTGAGCAGTTGGAGACGATGGTCGAGGAAGGGAAGCTTTCCAAAGAGGACATGGAAAAGATTAAAGCAAAGCAAACCGAGCTGATAAACGAATTGGAGAATATTTTTAAGGAAACACGGAAATCGGAGAAGAACGTCAAGGAAGAGCTTGCTTTCTTAGACAATGAGGTGATCTCTCCGGTGGTCAAAGACTCGATCTCGGACATTAAAGAGAAGTTTGAAAATGAGAAGATCCTTCGCTATCTGGACGAGGTCCAGGAAGATATTTTAGCCAATCTCAATCATTTCAGAGAAAAGGAGGAGGCTCCTCCATCGCCCCTTCCGGGATTGGCCTTTCCTCAGCCGGTTGACTCGTTTACCGAATATCAGGTCAATGTATTAGTGGATAATTCGGAAACTCAAAAAGCACCGATCATCGTGGAGACCACGCCCAACTACCGAAATCTTTTTGGGACGATTGAACGGGTGGTTGACCGCTCTGGCATTTGGAAGACCGACTTCACCCATATCAAAGCGGGAACCTTTTTAAGGGCGAATGGGGGGTATTTGATCTTCAATGCCTTGGAAGCCCTCGTGGAGCCAGGGGTTTGGCCGGCCTTGAAACGAACATTGAAGAACCAGGTGATGGAGGTTCAGACGTATGATCCTTTTTATCTCTTTGCCACCTCTGCCCTCAAACCGGAGCCCATCGAGTGCAATACGAAAGTCATCATGATCGGGGATACCTACCTTTACCACCTTCTTTATAATTTAGATGATGATTTCAAGAAGATTTTTAAAATCAAAGCAGACTTCGATTCGGTGATGAATAAGGATACAGAGAAAATCCAGCAGTATGCCTCCTTTATTCGAAAGATCTGTGACGAGGAGAAGTTGAAACCCTTCGATAAAAGTGGAATTGCAGCCGTCGTGGAGTATGGGGTGAGAATAACAGGAAGGCAAAAAAAACTTTCGACACGTTTTCACCTCATCGCCGATCTCTTGAAGGAGGCCAATTATTGGGCCACAAAGGATGGATCGGATGTGATCCAAGAAAAACACGTCGATAGGGCCATCGAGAAAAAGGTCTACCGACTGAACCTCGTAGAGGAGAAGATTCAGGAGATGATCGATGATGGAACCATCCTGATCGACTCGGATGGAATGGTCATGGGTCAAGTGAATGGCCTCTCCGTTTATAATTTAGGAGATTATATATTCGGCAAACCCTCCCGAATTACAGTGAAGACTTCCATGGGAAAGGCCGGGATTATCAATATTGAAAGGGAGGCTGAGATGAGCGGACCTACTCATAATAAGGGGGTTTACATCCTCGCCGGATATCTCAGGGGGAAATACGCCCAGGATAAACCCCTCACCATGAGCGCCAGCATCTGTTTTGAACAATCCTACAGTGGAGTAGATGGAGACAGCGCATCCTCAACAGAAATCTATGCTCTGCTTTCGAGCCTCTCAGGGCTTCCGCTCCGACAAGGTATTGCTGTGACGGGGTCCGTGAATCAGAAAGGAGAGATCCAGCCCATCGGCGGTGTCAATGAGAAGACTGAAGGATTCTTCGATGTTTGTGAGGCAAAAGGATTGACAGGGAAACAGGGAGTGATGATTCCTCATCTCAATATCGGTGATCTGATGTTGAGAAAGGATGTCGTGGAGGCTGTGAAGGAGGGAAAATTTCGTATCTATCCTGTTAAGACCATTGATCAGGGGATTGAAATTCTGACGGGTGTGGAAGCTGGTGAGAGACAAGGAGATGGAAAATTTAAAGAGGGGTCTGTTAATGACCTGGTGGATAAGAAACTTCGGGACCTTGGAATGAAGATCAAAGAATTTGAAGGAGGCGGAGAAGAAGGGGCAAAAGACGAGAAAAAGAAGAAAAAAGGGAAATCCTCTTGCGATGGATAGAATCGTTCTCGAAAGAAAGATTGATATAGGTAAAGAAGTTCTGATTAAAGGGCCTCCTCTGGAGGCCCTTCGTTTTCAAGGGGGGCGTGTGGGTAGCCTCATCACCCTGACCGACTCCGGGGGGAATGACTTTAGAGGTAGGATTGTTCGCCTCTCTGAAAAAGAGGCATTGGTCCTCCCGTTTGAAGCTTTTCAGTTACCTGTGGAATCACCTTTAGAGGTGATTCTCTTGCAGGCCCTTCCCGAGAAAGAACGGATGGAGTTAATCATCCAGAAGGCTACAGAACTGGGTGTCTCGGCCATCGTCCCCTTTAAATCTGAAAGATCAATCTCTCTGGAGGAGAGGGAGGCGAAACAGAAGAAAGCCCATCGATGGCAGGAGATCGCTGTCAAAGCAGTTCAGCAATCGAGGAGGGCAAAGGTACCAAAAATAGAATCTTATCGTCCATTTCAGGAAGCCTTGAATTTTTGTGGAAAGGATGGTTTAAGGATTCTCCTCTGGGAAAAGAAAGGCGAGCCCCTGAGAGAGATTCTAAGACAAAATCATCCTCAAAAGATTTATGCGATGGTCGGACCAGAGGGAGGCTTTACCGAGGAGGAGGTGGCATTAGTAAAGGATAAGGGATTTGTTCCTGTGAAATTGGGGCAGCGGATCTTAAGAACTGAAACCGCTGCCATCACTCTCGTAGCGATTCTCCAATACGAACTCGGGGATCTGGGCTGAGGAGATACGGTCTTCAATTCTCGATAAAAAGGGATTGCTTCGTCGCTTTGCTCCTCGCAATGACAGTTTACAACGGATGTTCACCCCTAACGAAAGAGGGGTGAAATGGTCCTAATGGTTGTATTTTAAGGCATTCTACGTTGTTCAGGTAGTTTTTTTCTGGTGACTACATGTACCTCCCGATGAGGTAAGGCCATAGGCATTCGGACATCCAACGCCTTCAACAGTTCCCGCGACTTTTCGCGAGGCCTTGGAATCTTTAGACAGGAACCATGATCTTTGACTTTTATCTCCACCGAGCAAAGGGTGGATAACTGTTGGAGCCCCTCTTGGACCGTCATATCCAGTGATGCCCAAGCCTCACGTAATTTGCGTATAATCATATAGGCCAGCATCACCACCAACACGTGCCCCCGCGTACTTTTCTCCGATCGTACAAAGACGGGCCGAACTTCCAGGTTCGCAGTCTTGCAGTCACGGAACGCCTTTTCAACCTCCGCTAAATCCTTGTATCGATCATGGACGAGTTGCTTGTCTGCCACGTCCTTGGCAAGATCCGTCTTAATCACATAGCATCCATCCAAAAGCGATTCCTCTTTGAGTACGGTATCATCTTGCTCCAGGCTTAATTGTCTATCCTGTGCCTTCACGCTCAGCCATTTCTCCTGACGAAGCAACTTAATCTTGCTTTTCACTTTCTCTAAGGCAGTGGAGACCTTGGCTCTTGGATGCTCCGATAAATAAACGTTCTTTTCGCTAACCAATTTCTCCAGGGCCCGTCGCTTGGACAAACGTCCCTTCTCCATCTCCTCCACCCGTACCGGGTTCCGTCTTAAGATATAACGAATCCCTCCCTCCTCCACTTCACACACCTTCTCATCAAATAATCCAAATTGGATGAGCCCTCTCTTCATGAGCCCCTC
>Ga0315282_10014801_pt1 | contig 11579 bp, 5 predicted proteins | sample YL17G07_20_MG_FD_203693 | JGI IMG/M metagenome (GOLD analysis project Ga0315282, IMG submission 203693) | Sediment microbial communities from Yellowstone Lake, YNP, Wyoming, USA - YL17G07_20 | ecosystem: Environmental > Aquatic > Freshwater > Lake > Sediment | place: USA: Wyoming | collected...
GTGCGCGGGTGCAGCCTTACGAAGTACATTGGCCCGCTGCGCTGAGGCCTTCCCCTGCCGCGCCTGCGTGATTGCCAGCCTCCTGTTCCTGAAGTACACTGATCCTCGACTATCCGTGCAATGGTGTTGGTACAAGGGAGGATGACCATGCGAAGCCCGTGCTGGTGTCTCGGTGTGATGCTCTTGGTGGGCGGCGTTGCCCCATGCGCTGACGACCTCGTCATCGCCGACGCCGGCAAGACGGCAGCGACAATCGTCGTCTCGCCCCAGGCCGGCGAATGGGAGAAGCGCGCCGCGGCGGACCTCGCGCGTTGCATCGAACTTATGAGCGGCGCGAAGGCGCCCGTGGCGAATGCGCCCGGCGGCGGCCCGGTGATCTTTGTCGGCGCTGCGGCGCTTGAGGCCGAACCCGCACTGAAGGAAGCGCTGGTCTCGGTCGCCAAGAAGAACCCCGTCGTGCGTGCCGACGCGATTGTGATGCGGCGCAAAGGAGACCGCGTGTTCCTCGCCGGCGCCAACGACGAATCGCACTACTTCGCGGCGGCGCAGCTCCTGCAGGACTGGGGCTGCCGCTGGTATCTGCCTACCGATTTCGGCGAATGTGTGCCTGAACAGCCAAGGCTGACCATAGGCGCCCTCGAGCGCGCCTACGCGCCGCCGTTCGAGATCCGGCAGTATTGGCTGAGCTGGAACGGCGACGGGACCGGCGCGAAGGAGTTCCGGCGGCGCAACTTCATGATTGATACCAGCATGGCGGGCATGGGCCACGCGCTGGGCGGCTACACCAAGAAGCTCATTCCCGCGGGCAAGACGATGTTCAACGTGCCGCTGGCCGAGGATGCGACCGCCAAAGAAGTCGCGGCGCAGATCGAAGCGGAGTACGCCAAGGGCGTCGAGGGAATCTCGCTCGCTATCGAGGACGGCAACTACACGAGCGATTCGGCGCGCGACAAGGAACTGCAGGCGGGCATCTACGACAAGTACGCGCTCCAGCCGTCGAACACCGATGCCATGCTGACGCTGTACAACAATGTTGCGAAGGCCCTGCGCGAGAAACACCCGAACAGCAAGACCAGGATCGGCGGCATGGCCTACGCCAACGTCACGATCCCGCCGCAGCGGGTGCTGAAGATCGAGCCCAACATCGTCATGTGGCTCGCCCCGATTGACATTGACCCCAACCACGGCATGGACGACCCGAACTCGCCGCCGCGCCAGGAGTACCGCGAGATGCTCTACCGCTGGGCGCAGCTTGCCGAGGGCCGCCTGATTATCTACGACTACGACCAGGGCCAGCTTGTGTGGCGCGATCTTCCCAATCCGTCGCAGCACGCGTTCGCGCAGGATGTGAAGCACTACCGCAAAGCGGGTATTCTCGGCATCGGCACCGAGAGCCGCGGCGCGATGGCTACCACGTTCCTCAACCTGTTCTTCCGCGGGCAACTGATGTGGAACCCGGACGCCGACGTGAAGGCGCTGCTTGCCGAGTTCTACCCGAAGTTCTACGGCCCCGCCGCCGCCCCGATGGCGGAGTACTGGAACGCGGTCTTCGCGGCTTGGGAAAACACGTTGTCCACCGAGCATGAGTATTTCGTTGCGCCCGCGATCTACACGCCGCTGCTCATCGCGTCGCTGAAGGAGAAACTCACACAGGCGCAGAAGGCTGTCGAGACCCTGCGCGCCAAAGCCACCCCGTCGCGCAACGAGAAGCTGTACCTCGACCGGATGCGCTTCACAGAACTCGGGTTCGAGGTGCTCGACAGCTACATGGCCATGGTGCGCGCCGCGGCGGGCGAGGTTGACTACAAGACAGCCGTCGCGGCGGGTGAACGCGGCCTCGCGGCCCGCGAGAAGCTGACCGTGATGAACGGGACCTTCACGACGTACAAGAACATCGGCGAGAACGGCGCGGCATGGTGGCCCGGCGAAGTGCAGCAGATGCGCGACCTGCTCAAACTGACCGACGGCGCGAAGGGCACGCTCGTCGCCAGGACGCCGCTGGAGTGGGCGTTCCGCCGCGACCCGCACGACACCGGCCTTGCGCACGGCTGGCCGTACAAGGACGCCGACGTCGAATTCTGGAACACGAAAGGCAAGGGCATCTCATGGGAGGAACGCAAAGACTATCCCGATGCGTGGGAGGTGCTGCGCACCGACTTCTATGTGCAAGGCCAGGGCGTGCGGCATCCAGACCGGCAGAGCTACACCGGCCACTATTGGTATCAGACGGCGCTGGAGTTGAAGGCCGACGAGATCGCAGGCAAGGTGCATCTGCTGTTCCCCGGTCTCTTCAACGAGTGCTGGCTCTACGTCAACGGCGGACTCGTCGGCTACCGCGCGTTCCCGGAGCCGTGGTGGAGGAACGACTACAAGTTCGAGTGGGACGTGGATGTCGCGGGCAAGCTGAAGCCGGGACGCAACACCATCACACTGCGCGGCCTCAACCCGCACCACTTCGGGGGCATGTTCCGCAGGCCCTTCCTGTACCGCGCGGTGGGGCCTTAAAGACGGCTCCGGGCGCGGCTTCCGAGACGGAGGCGCTCTCATGGCGCAAAGTACCTGCTGCTTCCTCATCGCCGCTTTGCTGCTGGCTGTCGCCGAAGGCGTGAGCGCCGAGGCGCCGTTCATTGTTCCGCGCTCACCCCACAAGCAGCTCGTGCTCGATGCGCGCGCGGTCGAGTCCACTGCGGGGCTGCGCCTCGTCATGGGACACCTTGAGAAGGACCCTCGCAACCCTCTCTTCCGCGCCGACAAACCCTGGGAGAACGCGCTGAACAACCTGTACCCCAACATCCACTACGACGAGCAGGAGAAGCTCTTCAAGCTCTGGTACAAGTGCGTTTTGAACGACAAAGACGTCATCGCGAAGATGATGCCGCCTGCCACGGTCCACGACCAGGGCTGGTTCCTGCTGTACGCGACCTCCCGCGACGGCGTCGCCTGGGAAAAGCCGGAACTCGGCCTCTATGGTTTCGACGGCTCAACGAAAAACAACGCTGTCGCCCGCGATACGCCCAACGTCGGCGTCTTCCGCGACCCGCACGATGCCGACCCTGCGCGCCGCTACAAGATGATCTACGATGTCGGCTTGGGCAAGATGCGCGCGCGTTTCTCGCCCGATGGCGTGCGCTGGTCTGACCCCATCGAACCGCAAGGCTTCACCTCGCGCACCGGCGATACCCACAACAACGCGTTCTGGGACGAGCGCCTCGGCAAGTACGTCCTCATCACGCGCTTCTTCCTTGGCGAACGGCTTGTCGCGCGCTACGAGAGTTCTGACTTCATCCGCTGGGAAGACCCCCGGCTGGTCCTGCGCTCCACGCTGCAGGAAGGCAAACGCCGCCAGGTCTACTGCATGCCGTCGTTCCCCTACGCGAACGTGTATCTCGGGTTCGTCATGATGTACAACGCCGGCTCGGACCGCACCGTGGACTGCGAACTCGCCTGGAGCGGCGACTCCGTCCACTGGCAGCGCGTGCTGCCGGGCACGCCGCTGATCCCGCGCGGCCCGGACGGCTCGTATGACTCGCGCTGCATCTACGCTCCCGCCGGACCGGCCGTCGCCCAGGACGGCAAGCTGCTCATCTACTACGGCGGCAGCGATGTCGTTCACGCCGGCTGGAAGCGCCACTGCCTGCCCTGCCTCGCGCGCCTGCGGCTCGATGGCTTCGCCGCGTATGAGCCTTCGGATGCCGGCCGCGCCGGCACGCTCGTCACGCAGCCAATGCTGGTGACGGAGGAAACCTTGCGGCTCAGCGCCGACGCTGCCGGCGGGAGCATCCGCGTTGCGGTGCTGGATGAGAAGGGATTCGAGTTGACCGACTGCGAGCCGGTGGCCGCCAACGTGACGGATGAACCCGTCCGCTGGCGCAACGGGGCCGAGTTGGCGCGGCTGAAGGGTAAGGTTGTCCGCCTTGCGTTCGAGATCACGTCCGCTCGTCTTTACGCCTTCAGCGGTTTGGCGCTGCTTCCCGGCGTGGAACTGTCAACGGCCGTGCGCCATTTCGACTCTGCCCTGCAGGTGGCGCTGTCCGCGCCGGGGGCCGACAAGGGCGCAGTCATCCGCTACACGCTCGACGACGCCGACCCAGGCGTTACCTCGCCCGCGGCGGACGCGCCCATTCGTCTGGACCGCACCGCAACGCTCAAGGCGCGGGTCTTTCTGCCAGTGCAGAACCGCGGCGGCCCGCTGCTTTCGGAGACGTTCACCAAACAGGCGCCGTGGAAGGAGACCCATCCCGGCCAGTCCCTGCAGGTTGTGACGCACACCGCGCGCTTCGAGCGCGATGCGGAAGGCTGGCGTGCCGAGGGTTCTCTGACCCATCACCCCGCCGGCGGACGCGAAGACGGCTACGTCACCATCGCTCGTCCCGTGCAGTTCCCGTTCGTGTCCGCCGGGACGGATGCCTCCGGCGGCGTGTTCACCGGAGACTGGCCGGCCAGGTTCGGCGGCAGCGGTGCGACGATTTCCTTGTGGCAGCGTTCCGCCGCGAGCGGCGCTGCAACGCGGGTCGAGCTCTTTGCGGGCGACATCGCACAATGGACGTTCGCTAAGCTGCCCGGTCCCGGCAAGGACTGGGCGGAGGTCTCCACCACAATCCGTTTCGACTGGAACGACGCGGAGGCCGAGGCCGCCGGTTGGCAGCGCGCGATCAACGGTTTCTCCTGGCAGGAGACCATCCGCCACGTCGGACGCGTCGTGGTGATGCCGTGTGTCGTTGGCGAGCCGATGAGCTGCGACCTGGACGAGTTCACCGTCCGGACGTCCGGCGATTGAAAGGGCGGGTGGCCGCTACTCCGTCGCCGGCTGGCGCTTCTTCGGCTTCTCGGCTTTGCCGGTGGCGGGTTGCGGCGGGCCGGGCGTGCTGCGCCCGTCGCGTTTGTACTTCTCCAGCAGTTCCTTCAGCTCGCGCACGATCTCCGGCCGCTCGGCGTACAGGTTGCGCCGCTCGGATATGTCCTCGCGCACGTCGAAGAGTTCGCCCGGCTGCTTGTGCGCCGCGTAGCCGCGCTCCTGTTTCAGCCACTCCGGCTCGCCGCGCCGGCCATTGTCCTCGCCGCTGGGCGCGTCAATCAGCACCCAGTTGCCCTTGCGGATCGCAAACTTGCCGGAGCACGCGTGATGGACGGTCGCTTCGCGAATGGGCTTGTCGAGCTTCTCGCCGACGAGCGCGGGCAGGATGTTGAAACTGTCTTCGCCGGCATTGTCGGGGAGCTTCGCGCCCAGAAGGCCTGCGACGGTTGCCATCAGGTCCACGTGCGCGATGGTCTCGCCGCTCGTGGTCCCTGCCTCGATCTTGCCCGGCCAGCGCGCCAGGAACGGCATGCGGTGGCCGCCTTCCCAGGTGTCGCGTTTGGCGCCGCGCAATTCGCCCATGCTGAAATGCCGATACCGCTGCGCGCGGTCATAAGCGCCGCAAGCGACCTCGCCCGTGATCTCCGGTCCGTTGTCGCTGGTGAAGACGACCAGCGTGTTGTCGGCGACGCCCGCGCGCTGCAGCGCGTCCAGCACCTGGCCGACAGTCCAGTCCACCTGCGCAACGAAGTCGCCGTAGTCGCCGGCCTTGCTCTTGCCCTTGAAGTCGGGCGCCGGCACCACCGGGTAGTGCGGCGCGGTAAGCGGGAAGTAGAGGAAGAACGGCTTCTGCGGCCCGGCCTTTGCCGCATCCTCGATGAACTTTGCGGCGCGGCGCGTCAGCTCCGGCATGATCTCGACCCACTGCCAGCCCGGCAGCATCGGACCGGGACGGTTGAACTCGGGCCGGTTCGGCGCGGACGGGATGCCGAGCGTGCGGTCGTTCTCGATGAAGCAGTACGGCGGGTAGTTCGGCACGTCCACGCCGAAGTAATACTCGAAGCCGCGCGTGGTCGGTCCGTCGCCGAGGGCCTTCGTGAAGTCCACGTTGCTCAGCCGATCCTGTCCGCTGCGCGGCGCTTGCCCGTCCTTCGTCGGCCACTGCCACCCGAGGTGCCACTTGCCGATGCACGCGGTGGAGTAGCCGTGTTGCGTGAGCAGCGCCGGAACGGTGAGCCTGCCGGCCTCGATGAGCGGCTTGTCCCACGGCCCCAGCACGCCGCGGTCGAGCCGCGAGCGCCAGCAGTAGCGGCCCGTCAGGAGCGCGTAGCGCGTCGGCGTGCACACCGACGTTGGCGCGTGCGCGTCGGTGAACCGCCGGCCCTGCGTTGCGAGAGCGTCCAGGTTCGGTGTGGGTATCTTCGGATCCTTGTTGTAACACCCGAGGTCGCCGTAGCCGAGATCGTCGGCAAGAATGTAGACAATGTTCGGCTTGCGCTGACCCGCTTCGGCCGACAGTGCCGTCGAGGACACGCCGTGTCCAAAGCAGACCACGGCCACAACACTGATGATCACGCGCGCGCTGGCATTCATGGCTTTACCCAAAGTGTAACGCGCGCGTGCCAATAGCCAATAGCCGATAGCCAATAGCCCCGCGCCCCCGCGCCGCGGCTGTCCTCATTTCTGTTTGTACAACTCCGACCGCCGCTGGCTTAACAGCACGGCCCGCAGGTCGCCCTTTGCCGCCGGGCGCGGCCGGCCGTGGTACATTTCCGCCAGCGCCTTCTCATCCAGGCCGCGCTTGTACGGATCGGGGTACGGTCCGGCCTTGCGCACATCCGGCGGCCACTCGTAGTACTTCGGCCTGTTGTCGAGCTGCAGCGTCGCGATCAGCGGCTGGTTGTCGGTCTGGAATTGCGACGCCGCCAGCGTCATGCCCCACGGGTCCATGATGTACGCGCGGTGGTCGGTCTGCGCAGTCGGACCCGCGGCGCGCAGCAGGAAGTAGCCGTCGTCCAGGCAGCGGTGCGCGTCTCGTAGCCGCGTGTGCTCGGTGAACGGCCCGCCGTCCTGCGTCGGCAGCAGCATCAAGTCCGCCTGGTGCAGCGCCGCGACGCGGTCAATCTCGGGCGCGTACACGTCGGCGCAGATCTTCACGCAGATGCGGCCGAAGTCCAGATCGAAGATGCCCACGCGGTCGCCGGCCTTGTAGTACTTCGACTTCTTGTCCGTCGTCTGGTTTATCTTCGTGTACCGGCCGAATTCCTTGCCGTCGCGGTCGTAGATGATCGCCTCGTTGAACCCGCGCTCCAATTCGCCGGCGATCATCACGTACATGTGGTGCTTCTTGGCGGCGTTGGCAATGCGCGCAAGGTTCTTCTGGTTCCGTTCCTTGTACTTCTCGACCTCCGCGTCGTTGTTGTACCAGACGAACTCCCACAGGCAGACGATGTCGCAGCCGGCCTGGCCGCAGGTGTCGAGCTTGGCCATGAGCCGCTCGATGTTCCCCTCGGCTTCCACGACCGCCGCTTTGATGACGCGCTTCGTGTCGGGTTTGCGCTCGAACGGCGCGGGCGGTTTCTCGGCCGCGATGGCGGCGTAGATGCCCGTCGCGGGATAGCCCGCACTGCTGGCAACCTTCGCATCGGGCCGCCGGAAGTCCTCCTCATTGGTCCACTTCCGCTGCGCCGTCTGCGCCGGCAGTGTCGCCAGCGCCAGCCCGCCCGCGTGGCCGCTGTCGGCACGCGTGTGTCCGTCGTTGTCGAGCACCTGCGCGCGCCCCAGCGGCCACGTGCCCATCCACGAGAAAGTGTCGCGGTAGCCGCCGTAGTCCTTCTTGCCGGCGTAACGCGCCACGGCGTAGCTGAGATTGTTGTCCACGGCCCGGCCTTGCAGCGCGAGCGTCTCCATATGTTCGTCGCGCACCGGGAACGGCGCCGCCGACCACACGATCAGGCTCGCGCCGCGCCGCCGCAGCACCGTGTCAATCTCGGGGAAGAAATGGTCCGTGCCGATCTTCATGCCGATCGTGCCCAGGTCCGTCGCGAAGACCGGCAGTTCGTCGCCGAGCGACAAGTCTTCTTCGTAGGGCAGCCGGTGAGACTTGCGGTACTTGCCGACAATCGCGCCGCCGCGGTCGCACAGGAACGACGTGACGAAAGTCTTGTCGCCGTCCTTCTCACGCAGGTTTCCGACGACGTTCATCTTGTACTGAGCAGCCTTCCCGGCGATGGCCTGGGCGGCCGGTCCGGGAATCGGTTCGGCGGGCTGGTAGACGCATTCCTCGGGCAGGCAGGCGAGGTCCGCGCCGGCGGCGCCGGCTTCGTCCAGCGCGCGCAGGACGTTCTCCAGCGTGCGGTAGCCTTCGTCCCAGATCAGCGAGATGGCGGCGATCTTGATTTTCCTCGGTGCGGCGGCAGCCGCGTCCCCGCACAAGCTGGAGCTCGCGGCGCCGGCCAAAACTGCGCTCAAGCACACCGCCACGCTCCGCCATCTGGTCGCGTTCATCGCCGGCCGCATGCTGCCTCCTTGAAAATCGCAGGTTCAGCTCCCTTACTATTGATACCATCAAGTGTATCCAGTGACAGCAGGATTCCGCTCACGCTGGAGGCGTCAGGAACATGCCCAGGACAACGTTGTGGCCGGCGATTGCCGTGGCGGCTGCAGTCGCCGCGGCTGCCGGCGGCGAGATCGTCTTCGAGAACGCGCGCGTGCGCGCGGCGCTGGGCGAAGACGCTGTCTGGCGCAGCTTGACTGACAAGGCGAGCGGCAAGGACTACTGCGCGGCGGGCCAGCGGATCGCTTTTGCCACGGCGCGCGTGGGCGCTCTCAAGAACCGCGTCGCCAACCGCGCCGCGTTCGGCGATGGGAAGCTGACGGTCAGCTTCGACGGCTGCGACACCGTGCTGACGTACGCGGTCAAGGCCGAGCCGGACTGGATTCTGTTCACGCTCACCGGCGTTGCGGGCGCACGCCCCAGCGAACTGACGCTGGTCCGCTTCGGCACAACGCAGCGCGAGCGCGTCGGCACGCGCTTGTGCCTGGGCTGGGACGAAACCTGCGCCGTCGGCCTCATCGGCGCGAACCTGCAGACTCGCGGCCAGGCCGCGCGGCGCAAGGACTTCACCGAACTGCTCGCCACCACGCAGGACGCGCCCGGACCCAAGCTGGAAGGCGCCGCTGCCGCGCTGGTCGCCGCGCCAACGCCGGAGATTGACGCGCTGCTGCAGCGCGTGGCTGCGGCGTGCAACCTGCCGCGCAACGAAGGCGGCGGCAAGCCGTCGAAGAACCTGCCCATCGCGCGGCAATCGTATTGGTTCTTGAGTTTCGGGCAGAACGACGTTGAGAAAGTCATTGACTACTGCAAGCAGTCCGGCTTCCGGCAGGTGATGCTGATGTCCGGCTCCTGGTGCCGCCTGCCCGGCCACTACGTCTTCAACACGGCCGCGTATCCCGACGGGCAGGAGGGCTTGAAGCGCACGGTCGAAAAGCTCCACGCGGCGGGCATCCTCGTCGGCATGCACTGCTTCGCCTCCAAGGTCTCGAAGAACGACGCCTACGTGACGCCCGTGCCCGATTCGCGCTTCTGGGTGGACATGGAGACCGAGTTGGCCGCCGACGTGGCCGTCGGCGATACGACCATCCACGCCGCGACCGACCTGCGCGAATGGCCCGGCAGCCCCGTCGCCAAGCAGAAAATCTGGGAAGGCGGCGTCACGAAACATCAGGAAGTCATCCTCGACGACGAGATTGTGTTCTTCGAGAGGATCGGGCCGGAAGGCAAGTGGGATACGTTCCTCGGCTGCAAGCGCGGCGCCTTTGGGACCAGGCCCGCGCCGCACAAAGCCAAGACGCGCGGCCGGCACTACGGCGTGGACGGCTGCATCAACGGCTACATCATTGACCAGGAAACGACGCTGCTCGACGAAGTCACGACGCGCCTCGCGGATATCTACAACGCCTGCGGCTTCGATATGGTCTACTTCGACGGCGGCGAAGACGTGGACCGCCGGCGCTTCGACTACTACGTCTCGAAGTTCCAGGCCGTGACCATGAGCAAGTTCGCCAAACGGCCGCTCATCCACATGGGCACCATCATGACGCACCACACGTGGCCTTCGTTCACGCGCAGCGGCACGGTGGACACGTACATGAACACGCTCAACGGGCAGATCATTGCCGGCGCCAAGGTCGAGAAGTGGCCGAGCGTGAAAGACCACATTGACAATTCGGTGCGCTACATGCTCAGCGTCGGCGACGACCGCATTCCCGGCGAACTGGGCTGGTTCGGCATCTGGCCCAAGGGCAAGAACACCGACGGCCTGCAACTCGACGAGGTCGAGTACCTGATGTGTAAGTCGCTCGCGTACGACGCGCCGATCTCCTTGGAGACGAGTTTCAGGCAGATGGAAAGCCACCCGCTGACGCCGGGGATACTGGAGATCGTGCAGCTCTACGAAAATGTTCGCGGGCGGCGCGATGGGATGGCTCCCGAGTCCCTTGCGAAGCTCGCGCAACCCAAGAAGGACTTCCTGTGGGTTCTTGTATCTACCAAAGAGAAGTGGTCGAAGTTCGTTGAAGTGACGCCGGCGGAGGTCGCCGGTGGGCACGAGATTCGCGCGATGGTAGGCGCAGACGGGGGTGGCGCTTTCGCCAGCGTGTGGCACTATACGGGCGAGAGGGGAACGCTCACGTTAGCGAATGCGCCAGCGGAGACGCTCCCCCTCGGCATCTCTGGCTCTCCGCTGGAGGGTGCCAAGCTGGACGGCGGCAAGCTGCTAGTCCCAATCGGCGCGCACCGCGCGACGATCTTTCTGCCGAACACGACCGTCGAAGTCGCCCGCGAGATGCTCAAGACAGCCAAGTTCGAGCCGCGCAAGCCGTAACCCGCTGCCACGATTTTACTTCCAGTTTTCGCGCAACCGGCGATGATGGGGACCGTCTAACAGGGTGTGCCGCCAGCCGGCAAGATGCGTGACCCAAGATGGAGCGAGACTATGAGAACAAACCTGATGCATGCCTCCCTGTCCTTTCTGCTGGGCCTGCTCTTCCTCGGCTCCAGCGGGTCGTTGCGCGCGGAGGCCCTCTTTGTGCCGATTGTGGACGGCAAGGCGGTGCGCATGGAGATGATGCCGCCGCCGGACCACGTTCGCCCCATCACGCGGCCCGTGCCTAACGCGCTGCCCTTCCGCATCACCTCGTCGCGAGTGGACGTGCGCATTGACGACGCGGTTGCCACAACGTCGCTGGAGCAGTCGTTCCTGAACCTGAGCGGGCGCGACCTCGAAGTCCGCGTCCTGATCCCGCTGCCGGCGGGCGCCGCCATCAACAACTCCTCGCTCTCCATGAACGACCAGATGGTCGAAGGCAGGCTCTACGACGCCAACCAGGCGCAGAGCATCTACGAGTCCATTGTGAACCAGCGGCGCGACCCCGCGCTGCTGCGCTTTGCGGGCGAGAACCTCTACGAAGCGCGCATCTTCCCCATTCCGCCCAACCAGGAACGCCGCCTGAAGTTCGGCTACACGCAGATGCTTGCGCCCACGGGCGGCCTCTATGACTACCGGCACATTCTTGCCGGCTCGCAGCTCTACCAGGGCGGCATTGAGAAGTTCAGCTTCGAGTGCACGGTCCGCTCCAAAGCGCGGCTGGGCCCCGTGTACAGCCCCAGCCACCAGGTTGCCGTGCAGCGCCCCAATGAGAACACCGCCGTCATCAAGCTCGCGGGCGCGAACCTGTCCTCCGACAGCGATTTCCGCCTGTACTACTCGCCGTCCACCGAAGA
>Ga0315282_10014802_pt1 | contig 11578 bp, 13 predicted proteins | sample YL17G07_20_MG_FD_203693 | JGI IMG/M metagenome (GOLD analysis project Ga0315282, IMG submission 203693) | Sediment microbial communities from Yellowstone Lake, YNP, Wyoming, USA - YL17G07_20 | ecosystem: Environmental > Aquatic > Freshwater > Lake > Sediment | place: USA: Wyoming | collected...
ATTTGGGGAATATGAACCGACGGTAAAAGTTTAATTATTGGGACGCAAAAAGTTCCATTTTTTTGGACGCAGATGAACGCAGATTCAGGGGATTTACATTTAGGGGTCAAGTGATACGGGTGATGGCTTGCCTGAAGATGGGCAAGCCCGCCATCCGCAGCTTTAGCAAAATAATTTTCCGCGTTTATCTGCGTAAATCTGCGTCCTATAAATTTATTGAATCCCCCCAAATTGATAAAGGGAGGTACGGAATGGCGGAGAGGAAATTACGGGTGCTGGTGGCCAAACCGGGGCTGGATGGGCATGATCGCGGGGCCAAGGTGATCGCCCGGGCGTTACGGGATGCCGGGATGGAGGTGATATATACCGGGTTGCGGCAGACGCCGGAGAAAATCGTAAGCGCCGTCGTTCAGGAGGATGTGGATGCGCTCCTGATGAGCATCCTGTCGGGGGCGCACGATTATTTGTTTCCCCGGATAATGGAGCTTTTGCGGGAGCGGGGGGTGAAAGATTTATTGGTGTTGGGGGGTGGGGTGATTCCGGATGAGGATGTGCCCGGTTTGAAGACCCTGGGGGTTGCCGAGGTCTTCGGGCCCGGGACCTCCACGGATACAATCGTGAAGTATGTCCGGGAGAATGTGAAGGGTTAGGGCAAAAGGTGAAAAGGATTTCCTAATGAGTTGTCCGTTTAGAGTAAACCAGAGGTTTCTGGAGGTGAGGCATGAAGATATTGAAGATTGATCATATCGGGATCGCGGCTAAATCCATCGATCAAGTGGCCCCTTTCTGGAACACGATTCTCGGCCTGCCGATGGCGGGAAAGGAGACGGTGGAAGAGCAGAAGGCCACGACGGCATTTCTTCCCGTGGGAGAGAGCGAGATCGAGATCCTGGAATCTACGTCCCCGGATGGGGCGCTGGCCAAGTTCATCGAAAGCCGGGGCGAGGGGGTTCAGCACATCGCTTTGCGGGTTGACAACATCGAGGAGGCCTTGAAAGAATTGAAAGCGAAGGGGGTGCGTTTGATCGACGAAAAACCCCGGCGGGGCGCCGGCGGGGCGAAGATCGCCTTCATCCATCCCAAATCGACGAATGGAGTGCTCCTGGAGTTGAGCGAACGATAGGAGACCGCAGCTACCGGAAAGGAATTCGGTGGCAAAAAATAACTCAGCAGGAACTGAAAAACAAAGGAGGAAAAAATGCCAACCAAAGAAGAGCTTTTAGAAAAGTCGAAGAAACCGTCCGCGGACGCCCTGAAAATGCATCCGTTTTTTAAGGGCAAAATCGCTTCCACGCTAAAATGCTGCGTACGCGACTTCAATGACTTTGCCATCTGGTATACCCCCGGTGTAGCCGCAGCCTGTCGGGACATCGAGGCTCACCCGGAGAAGGTCTTCGAGCACACCAACAAGGGCAACATGGTGGCGGTGGTTTCGGATGGGACAAGGGTCCTGGGGCTCGGGGACATCGGGCCGGAAGCGGCCATTCCCGTGATGGAGGGGAAAGCGATCCTCTTCAAGTACCTGGGCGGTGTCGATGCCTGGCCCATCTGCCTGGACACCAAAGACGCCGAGGAGATCATCAAAACCGTCAAGTTGATCTCCCCGTGTTTCGGGGGAATCAACCTGGAAGACTTCTCCCAGCCGAAGTGTTTTCACATCCTGGATACCCTGCGCAAAGAATGCAAAATCCCGGTCTGGCATGACGACCAGCAGGGGACGGCGGCTGTCACCCTCGCCGGGCTGCTCAACGCCCTGAAAGTCGTCGGGAAAAAGTTGGAGAAGGCCCGCCTGACGTTGCTCGGCTCGGGAGCCGCGAACATCGCCACCGCCCGGATCCTCATTGCCGCCGGCGCAGACCCGGGAAAGATGATCATGGTGGACTCGAAGGGAACGCTGCACAAAGGCCGGACGGATACGCAGAAGGATTTCAAGCAAAAATGGCACTTCGCCCAAATCACCAACGCGCAACAGGTCAAAGGAGGGATTCCCGAGGCCATGGAAGGGGCCGATGCAATGATCGCCCTGGCCAAGTCCGGCCCGGATGTGATCAAGAAGGAATGGATCAAGAAGATGGCCAAGGACCCTGTAATCTTTGCCTGTGCCAACCCCATCCCGGAGATCTATCCCTGGGAGGCCAAAGAAGGGGGCGCAAAGATCATCGCCACGGGCCGGTCGGATTTCCCCAACCAGGTGAACAACTCGCTATGTTTCCCGGCGATTTTCCGGGGGACCCTGGACGTCATGGCCAAAACCATCACGGATGAGATGTGCATCGCTTCCGCCCGAGAATTGGCCAAGTGCGCCGAAGACAAAGGCCTCCGGGAAGACTACCTGCTTCCTACGATGGATGAAAGGGATGTATTCCCGAGACAGGCGGTGGCCGTGGCCCTGAAAGCCATTGAACAGAAAGTGGCCCGGATCACCCTGAGCAAGGAACAGCTCTACGAGAAAGCCTCCGCGATCATCAACCGAGCCCGGGAAGAAACCAAGGTCCTGATGGATAGTGGGGTCATTCCGTTTTGTTCAATTTAAGGCCGAAGGGCGGGGACCCGGCTTTGACCCCCGTTCGGGGGATCGGAGAATCGCCGGGTCCCAGAACCCTGTTGGTTCTGTAAGGAGGATGTGATGAGAGAAATCAACGCCAAGCAGATCACCGAGGTGGTGAAAAAGCTCTGCATCGATGCCAACTACTTCATCGGCGACGACGTACTGGCAGCTTTTGACCGGGGGGAGAAGACGGAAGAATCACCCGTGGGCAAAGAGATCTTCCAGCAGCTGAAGGAGAATGCCCGCATCGCGCGGGACGAAAAAGTAGCCTATTGCCAGGATACGGGGCTGGCCGTCGTCTTCGTGGAAATGGGCCAGGACCTTCATGTCGTGGGCGGGGACTTTAATGCGGCGGTCAACGAGGGAGTGCGGCAGGGGTATCAGGAGGGCTACCTCAGAAAATCCTCCTGCAATTGTATGTCCCGGGCCAACACGAAAGACAACACCCCGGCCGTGATTCATCTGGAGATGGTCCCGGGGGAAAAGATGAAGATTACGGTGGCTCCCAAAGGAGGGGGAAGCGAAAACATGTCCACGGTGAGCATGCTTTCTCCTTCCGATGGCATGGAGGGGCTCAAGAAGAGGGTGGTCGATTGGGTCAAACAGGCTGGCTCCAACCCGTGTCCGCCCATCGTGGTCGGGGTGGGGATCGGGGGGACGTTCGAACAGACGGCCCTGATCGCCAAGAAAGCTCTACTGCGTCCGTTGGGACAGAAGAGCCCGGACCCGCAGGTGGCTGCTCTGGAAGCGGATCTTCTCACCCGGATCAACAACCTCGGGATCGGGCCGCAGGGGCTGGGAGGGAGAATTACGGCGCTGGCCGTGCACGTGGAGGTGATCCCTTGCCACATCGCCAGCTTCCCGATGGCGGTGAACATCAACTGCCATGCCCACCGGCATAAAGAAGCCGTACTATGAGGGAGGAGGTGGAAGAATGAGCGAAGCGATTCGATTGAAAACTCCCCTTTCCGACGCGGATGTGGAAAAGCTGAAAGCCGGCGATAAGGTTCTGCTGAACGGGGTGATCTACACCGGAAGGGATGCCGCCCACAAGCGACTCTACGATCTTCTGATGGAAGGGAAGCCTTTGCCCATTGAGGTGAAGGGGCAGGTGATCTATTACGTGGGACCTGCGCCCGCCAAGCCGGGCCAGGTCATCGGCTCGGCCGGCCCGACGACCAGCGGCCGCATGGACGCCTACTCGCCGAAGCTGATCGAGCTCGGCTTAAAAGGGATGATCGGCAAGGGCATGCGGAAGAAAGAAGTCGTAGAGGCCATGAAGAAATACAAGGCCGTGTATTTCGCGGCCACCGGCGGTGCGGGGGCGCTTCTGGCCAAGGCCATCAAGAAAGCCCAGGTTGTGGCCTACGAGGATCTGGGCCCGGAAGCGATCAACCGCCTGGAAGTAGAAAATTTTCCGGTGATCGTGGTCAACGACACGAAGGGGAATGATCTTTATGAAGAGGGCATGCGCAAGTATGCCCGGTGAGGAAAACGAATATTCACCGCAGAGCACGCGGAGAACGCAGAGAAAGGCATAGAATCAAAAGGCAAAAGGACCTACCCAAATCCAAAGATTTTTTCGCGGCTGTTTTGCCTTGAGATTTTGGTTGTCCTTATGTCTCCGCGGTCTCTGCGCTCTCTGCGGTGAGAAATTTTTTAAAGGAGAAAGAGATGCGGTATCGTTGGCAAACCGGGGCGATGGCTTGGTTGATCCATCGCATCACAGGTGCGGTCGTGGGCCTGTACCTATTGTTGCATATCCTCGGCCAGTTCGGGATGAAGTACGGCGGTCTGGAAAGGCTGAGGGACTTCATCAGCGCCAAGGTCGTGGTGGTTGCCCTCCTGGCCTGTTTGGTTTACCATACGCTGAACGGGGTGCGGGAGCTGATCATCGATTTCGGAAACGGGGCCCTATACCACAAGAAGCTCTTCTGGGTGATGATGATCATTGGCCTGGTCATCTATGTATCCACACTGGCGGCCCTGTAGGAGGAGGGAAAAATGGCCTATCGAACAGCGAGTAATGCCGGGGCATTCAACTGGTTATTCCAGAGGATTTCAGGGATTCTCATCGCCATTGTTTTGGTCATTCATCTGGGGGCCGTTCATTTTGGGGCCTCCCCGGTGGACCTCGGCAGTCCGTCATGGAAAGTCTTCCACCTGGTTTTCGTGGTCCTGCTCCTTTACCACATTTTGAACGGGGTGTGGCTGCTGGTGGAGGATTACGTGCAAACCAACTGGCTCCGGGTATCCCTTTTCGGAGTGGCCTGGATCGTCGGTTTAGTATTCCTCATCCTGGGGGTTGTAACGTTAGTGCCGTTCGGTAGTTGAAAAAATTATTCACCGCAGAGCCCGCGGAGAACGCAGAGGATGACATAGAATCAAAAGGCAAAAGGACATACCAGAAGCCAAAGATTTTTTCGCAGCTATTTTGCATTTTGGTCTTAGATTTTGATTTCCTTTAGACCTCAGCGGTCTCAGCGCTCTCTGCGGTGAATGGTTTCATTCGAAAATCGGAGGATGGAAATGGTTCATGAACATGATGTGGTCATTGTCGGTGGAGGGATCGCCGGCCTCTATGCCGCCCTGGAATCCAGCCGTTCGGTGGATACCGCGGTTCTTTCCAAAGTCTTTCCCACCCGCTCTCACTCCATCTCCGCGCAGGGCGGGACCGCCGCGCCCCTGGGAAACATGGAAGGGGACGACTGGGAATGGCACCTGTACGATACGGTCCGGGGGGCGGATTATCTGGGCGATCAGGATGCCCAGGAAATTCTGGTGCGGGAATCGGTGGAAGTGGCCTACGAACTCGAACATATGGGATGTCCCTTCAGCCGGACAGAGGACGGGAAGATCGCCCAGAGGGAATTCGGGGGGCATTACAGCAATTTTGGCAAAGGATCAATCCGCAGGGCTTGCTATGCCGCGGACCGGACCGGCCACGCGATGCTGCACACCCTCTACGAACAATGCGTAAAGAACGACGTGCGCTTCTACTCGGAGTATTTCGTGCTCAACCTCCTGGTAGAGAATAACGTCTGCTGCGGCGTGGTCGCCTGGGATATGCAAAACGGAGGACTGCATGTCTTTCACGGCAAAGCCGTGATGTTCGCCACCGGCGGGTACGCCCGGGCCTGGAAAGTGAACACGAATGCCCTCTCCAACACCGGAGATGGGATGTCCCTCGTCTTGCAAGCGGGCCTGCCGTTGGAAGATATGGAGTTTGTCCAGTTCCATCCGACCGGCCTTTACCCTTCCGGAGTTCTGGTCACGGAAGGGGCCCGGGGAGAAGGGGGCTATTTGGTCAACAATGAAGGGAAGCGGTTCATGGAGAAATACGCCCCCGCCAAGATGGAACTCTCCCCCCGGGATGTGGTCTCCCGGTCCATTCAGAAAGAGATTAATGAGGGGCGGGGAATCAAAGGCGAGGGGTATGTCCACCTCGACCTCCGTCACCTCGGGCGCCAGGCCATTATGGAAAAGCTCCCGCAGATCCACGAGCTCATCCTGAAGTTCAAGGGCATTGATGCGGTCACGGACTTTGTTCCCATCTTACCCACCTCCCATTATGCCATGGGTGGAATCCCGACCGACGTGAATGGTCGGGTGGTTATGGATGCCAAGAACACCCCGATGCAGGGCTTTTACGCCGCCGGCGAGTGCGCTTGCGTCTCTTTGCATGGAGCGAACCGCTTAGGTTGCAACTCGACCATGGACTGCGCCGTTTTCGGGAGAAGAACCGGCCGGGCCATGGCCAAGTTCACCGCCGCCGGCGCAGAAAAAGTTAAGCTTCCGAAGGATGCCATGGAGCGGGCAAAGTCCAAGCTGGACTGTATATTGACGGCAAAGGGTAAGGAGAGCCCGGCGGCCATCCGGGATGAATTGCAGGCGACCATGATGGTCAACTGTGGAGTCTACCGGGAGGAAACCTCTTTAAAGGAACAGTTGAAAGTCATCAAGTCGCTCCAAGAGCAGTATAAATGGATTGAGGTGGGCTATAAGGGGCAGCGGTTCAACACGGAGCTTCTGGACGCCATCGAACTCGGCAACATGCTCGATTTTGTCGAGGCCATCGTCGTCGGAGCATTGGCCCGGACCGAGAGCCGGGGGGCCCACTCCCGGACCGATTATCCGAAACGGGATGACGCCAATTGGTTGAAGCATACCCTGGCCTGGAAGACAGAAGCGGGGGTGCGGCTGGACTATAAGCCCGTAGTGGTTACCCGGTTTAAGCCGGAAGAGAGGAAATTCTAATCTCTGCTACCTTGCCCGCAGGGTGTAGGGGCGGTTCGCGAACCGCCCCAACGGAGCTGCGCGGTGGGTGAATATTTGGGCAACGATTCGGTAAAGGAGTCAAAAAGATGATGCAGACCTTCAAAATCTTCCGTTTCAATCCCGATGAAGACAAGGAACCCTATTACAAGTCTTACCAGGTAGACGTAGTGGAGGGCATAACCATCCTGGATGTTTTAAACCAGATCAAATGGACCCAGGACGGCAGCCTGACCTTCCGCCGTTCCTGCCGCCACGGGATCTGCGGGTCCTGCGCCATGACCATCAATGGGCTGAATAAACTCGCCTGTGAGACCCAGGTCAAATCTCTGGGCGGGGGGACGGTTGAGATCGAACCCTTGCGGCACTTTCCCGTGATCAAGGATTTGGCCGTGAATATGGACGATTTTTACAAGAAATATGACGCCGTAAAACCCTACTTCATCGCGGGTACCCCGCCCACGGATAAGGAACGCTACCAGAGCATCGAAGACCGGAAGAAGATCGACGGCTCCTACGAATGCATCCTCTGCGGAGCCTGCACCTCCTCCTGCCCTTCCTACTGGGCGAACCCGAACTTTTTGGGGCCGGCGGCCTTGCTCAAGGCTTACCGGTTCATCTTCGATTCGCGGGATGAAGGACTGGAGGAACGGCTGCCGATTCTGAACAGCCGCCACGGCCTGTGGCGCTGTCACACGATCTTCAATTGCACCATCTGTCCGAAGTCCTTGAATCCCACGTGGGCCATCGGCGAGCTGAAGAAGAAAGCGATCACTGAGAAATACTAACGGTTGCGGGGTAAGACCAAAGGTGCGGGCCAACAAAAATAATATGCGATCCAGGAAAAATCCCCCCTTGCCCCCCTTTAATAAAGGGGGGTTGGGGGGATTTGAAAGTTTTTTTGCACGTAAATATCAGAGCGGGCATCAGCCATTCTTATTCAGGTTTCTAAATCGGGAGGGTCGTCTTGAATATCCATGAGTACCAGGCCAAGGAGATTCTCGCCCGGTACGGGGTGAAGATTCCGAAGGGGCGAGTCGCCTTGAATCTCCGAGAGGTCGAGGCCGTGGCCCGGCAGATCGGTCCGGGGCCCTTTGTGATTAAGGCCCAAGTGCATGCGGGCGGCCGGGGAAAAGCCGGCGGGGTCCGTATCGCCAAGGACCTTTCCGAGGTGGGGGGTATCGCCCGGGGAATGTTTGGGATGAAACTGGTAAGCCCGCAGACCGGCCCCCAGGGCAAACCGGTCAGCCGCGTGCTCGTGGAGGAGGGTGTGGCCATTTCGCGGGAGCTTTACCTGGGAGTTACGATTGATCGTGCGCTGGGGAAGGTGGTGGTGATTGGATGCCCCGAAGGGGGAATGGAAATAGAAGAACTGGGAGCCAAGTCCCCGGAAAAGATCCACGAGATGGTCGTCGAGCCCGGATGTGGTTTTAATTTATTCCAGGGACGAAAAATAGCCATGGCCATAGGCTTGGAAGGGGGCAATATCGGCAAGGGGGCGGCAATCGTCTGTGGCCTCGAACGGGCCTTCCGGGAGAACGATTGTTCCCTGGCCGAGATCAACCCCTTGGTCTTAACCTCCCGAGGGGAGTTAGTCGCTCTGGATGCGAAGATGAACATCGACGACAATGCGCTTTACCGCCACCCTGACCTCATGGCCTTGCGGGATGTGGAGCAAGAGGACCCCCGGGACGTTGAAGCCGCCAAGCTGAACCTGAATTTCATCAACCTCTCCGGAAATATCGGCATTATTGTCAACGGAGCCGGCCTGGGCATGGCCACTCTGGACATTCTCCGGTGTTACGGAGGAGAGGCCGCCAATTTCCTGGATGCCGGGGCCGGGGCGACCAAGGACATCATCCAAAATGCCTTTACCATCCTGAATTCCGACCCCAAGATCAAAGGAATCCTGATCAACATGTTCGGGGGCATCACCCGATGTGATACCTATGCCCAGGGCATCGTGGATGCGATTCGGGAGAAGCCCTTGACCGTGCCCCTGGTGGTCCGCATGGAGGGGACCAACATGGAACTGGGGCGGAAAATACTGACGGAATCCGGCTTAAACATCATCTTCGCTCCCAGCATGAAAGAAGGCGCCCAGAAGATCGTCGAGCTGGTTAAAATGAGCTAGGATAAAAGTTCGTAAGGTTGCCTGAAAATTCTGGCCCCTACCGTTTCATAGAATTCTACTGCTTGACAAGATGCCCCAAATATTCCGCCAGGGGGACATGTTATATTTCCCATATCGAATGGTGGATCTCTGCGGAGAATAGGTGTCTGGTTCGTCCTGTTCCACCTGTTTGTGGTGTTTGTCGAGGAGCCCGGCTTGCAGCGACGCTTCGGCGCGTCCTATGCGGATTATCGTAGGATCGTACGCCGGTGGCTTCCGGGCCTCCGCCGGTAGTTCGTTCAGCATGGAGGGACGATGGAATTTCGCGGACTGGATTCGGAACAGGCCCGAGCCTTCGCAGAGAAATGGCTGCCCGCATGGAGCGGAAATCGCCCCGAGTACCTTGTCTCCTTTTATACCGGTGATGCGTACTACGCTGACCCGGCCGTTCCTGCGGGGGTCCGTGGTCGGGCCGCGCTGTTGTCCTACTTCACCAAGCTGCTCAGCCATAATCCGAGCTGGGTCTGGACCCACCGTGGCTCCATTTCCATCCAGGACGGGTTTCTCAACAGGTGGCATGCCTCTATCCCCGTTGGGAATCGAACCGTCGAGGTCGAAGGAGTATGCACGGTCTAACTTCGCGATGGTCTGATCTACTCGAACGAGGTCTTCTTCGACCGCAGTGAGCTTCTCCAGGCGATCGAGGTGTTGAAAAAGGGTAACTAGTGCTTACCGGCACGGCCTTCAAATCCGGCCTACCTATGCCCCCCACAGGGTAAATTTATTTGAAGTCTTTGAGAGGCAGCGGGCACGATCTCAAGGATATTCAAAAGTTAAAGGAGGGTACGGATGAAAGTTGGAATCCCGGCAGGTATTTCGACCCTTAGTCTTTCTCTTTCATTTCCTGGGAAACCCTAACAAGTTCATCAAGTTTCTTCAAGGCCCGGCCATCATCAATGACTTTTTGTGCGTACTCGACACCTTCCTTTAACTTTTGCACTTTGCCACCAACGACAAAGGCACCCGCGGCATTGAGCACAACTACGTCTCGCTTGGGCCCTCTTTCCTTACCTTCAAAAATTTCTCGGATTGTCTTAGCGTTGTATTTAGGGTCACCCGGCGCAATATCCTCAATCTTACATCTTTTTAGCCCTAATTCTTCGGGAGTAACGCTATATTCAGAGATCTTTCCATCGATTACCTCAGCGACACGACTTTCCCCCAGTAGCGAGAACTCATCCAGACCAGCCAGCCCGTGCACTACCAGGATATGCTTATGATCTAACATTGCCCAGACCTCTGCCATTTTACGAACCAGTTCGGGCCGATAGACCCCATTGATATGGCACCGGGCTCGAGCCGGATTGATGAGTGGCCCAATAATAGTGAAGAAGATCGTTTTGATACCTAATTCGCTTTCCGGTCCCCAAACCCTACCCATCACCGGGTGAAATAGTCCAGCATTAATAAAGGCAATACCGACTTTTTCAATCAATTTTTCAGCTTGTTCGGAGTTAAGTTCAATATTGACGCCCAAAGCTTCAAAAGCGTCAGCACTCCCGGAGAGGTGCGAAATAGAGTGTGAGCCATGTTTCGCTACTTTAAGTCCACCGGCGCCGGCTGTAATCGATGTAGCTGTAGAGATATTAAAGGTGGGCAATCCCCCTCCCGTGCCACAGGTATCTACAAGCTCTCCTTCAACCTTGGGTCTTAAAGGAATGGCGACATCCCGCATTGCATTAGCAATGGCAGCTATTTCGGCCACCGTCTGTCCCTTCATAAGCAGAGCGACTTGGAAACCGCCTATTTGAACAGAGGAGACTTGGTCATCCCGGATCCCCAAGATTACTTCCTTAATCTCCTCTTCGGTCAGTTCTTCCATCGAAGTAAGTTTACGCATTACCTTTTTTATTTTTGTGTCCTGCTCTGCCATTTTTAAACCCTTCCCTTCTAAATCTAGACTTCTTCCAGCTTGTGGCCAGCCTCGATGTCGAAGTCTACATATTTATGAGTTTCGAAAGTCAACAGGGTAATCGTACGCCTGATACCACCTATTTGCTGGATCTTTTTGGGAACTAATTCTCCCAAAGATTTAATGTCGGCGAACTTGAGTTTAGCCAGTATATCGTGTTCCCCGGCAATGGAGTAAACCTCAGTTACCTGAGGAAGCTTATTTAACCGGGCAACTACGTCAGGAACTTTGCCACTTTCTACATCTATCAAGACAAATGCCGTTTCCATCTTTCTCCCCTCACTGCTACTAAATTGTTTTGCCCAATTTTACGGTTTTTCCTTCTTGGCATGGTTTCCAGCCAGGAAATTATCCATAATTCTTATGCATGTCCGTAGTATATTGAGTTTTTCACCCAGCCATGTTTTTGTCTTCATACATAGCCGAAATTATCATAATAGATGATTGAGATTCGACGTGCAATCAATACGGATGAGCAGCCCCTACCTGGAAGATAATGCTACTATCAGCTAACCTGGCTGTCAAGTTTATTTTTGACAGTTTCTGCAATTCAGACAGTAGGGGCAGTTAGGCGGGGAAATAGTCAGGAGGGGAGGTATTTTTTTCGTTGAAGGGGAAGATGGGAAGCGAGAGGCGTTTTGCTCGAGGTTTTGCGTCCTCAGGAAAGGGT
>Ga0315282_10014803_pt1 | contig 11577 bp, 20 predicted proteins | sample YL17G07_20_MG_FD_203693 | JGI IMG/M metagenome (GOLD analysis project Ga0315282, IMG submission 203693) | Sediment microbial communities from Yellowstone Lake, YNP, Wyoming, USA - YL17G07_20 | ecosystem: Environmental > Aquatic > Freshwater > Lake > Sediment | place: USA: Wyoming | collected...
TTGTGCACTAAAACTTAGGGCTACTCTATACCTGAACTCTAGGGTTCAGATATGGACCTGAACTCTATAGTTCGGCGGTTCGATTCAGGAGGATAAAGAAATGGCGATACCGATTTCAGGTCTAGTCTCCAAGGAAGTAACAGCACTCCCTGAGGGAATAGAGAAGACGCTCCGCTTCGGAGGCGTCATCGTCACAGACATGAATACCAAACTCGAGGTCGAGCTCCATGGTCCAGTAGATCTAACACGGTATGGATCCAGGACCATGATGTTCACAGATCCCGCCACCGGCCTACCGAAAGCAGCCCCAGGCATCACGTTCTTAGTAATCCGGGAAGACGGCCAGGTAGTCAACCGGCCTCTGAACATCATCTCGAAGAGGCTCATAGAGAGCCTACACGGGGACCTTGCGACCGGCTCATACCTCAAGACACAGTACAAGATCATTGCCACAGGACCGGCACCATCCACAAGGTATGCGATCACTAGAGAAGCCATACCACCGGCCACCGGGACCGTATAGACAAAAAGGTGTCAAAGGGGGGGATCCTCCCCTCGGAGATCTCCTAAGAGCGCGCGCTCCTAGTTGCATCATTCGTGTATATCTGCAGACGGCTCCTTTATCATGGGAGTTACCGAGACGTCGACCCTGATCTCGTCGAAAGCATGAAGGGTCTTGAGCATATCACTGACTATCTCCATGATCGCAAAGTTCCTAGGGACCGAGATCGTGATCGTGGCCTCCCTTAGTTCCAAGATATCACCTCAAGAGAGATAGGGGTGGCCACCCCTAAGCCTTCTGAAACCTTTGTCTAGACGTCCTCGAGCTCTCTTCTAGACGAATGTCATAGAGAAGCATTAGCGGTAAAGACGATATCGAAGCCGAAATCACCCAGGGGAGCCGTCGACGGAATAGCCAAGGTCAAGACCAAAGCGAGGACCTGGCCGACCGAGAGGACCTGACCCTTATAGTCGGTCGAGATCTGCAGGACCTTCATAGTGTCCGGCGCGAAGTTACCGACGTCGATCGAGAGAGTAGTTCCCACGGCCCCTATGTTCTTGACGTAGACGGTCTTAGACACATTCTGAGCCTGGTATATGGTCCCCCAGGAGACCGACGTTATTCCCTGAGTAGCTGCAGCATCGGAGAAGATCCCGACCCCGAACCCGAGAATATGGCCAGTGGACCGCAGCCGAATGATGTACGCAGCAAGAGCAGCCAAGAGGATAAGTAGCCCCCATAAGAAAGGATCCATCTAATGAATCACCTCGAGAACGAGAGTAAGAAGCTCGACCATATCAATATCACGATCGACGCCTACGATCAGACTATCAGACAGGTCCTCCTCTTACAGCATGATATGAACAAGATGTTTGTCAGAGCTCTAGCAGAGCTCAATGAGGTCCGACACAAGAAGATCCAGGAGCTAAACAAGGTCTCAGAGGCTCCGGTCTCCAGGAGGCACCCAGGACCTACGTAGATTCTTAACCTGGTCAACCCTAAACCCCTTAAGATCTCCCAGGAGCTCACGATGTAATCCACAGACATAGGCCGGAACCTGAGGCTTACACCGAATTAGATATCCATGAAAGACGGCCTCCTGGCCACACATGAAACAGCTATCAGACGCTCCCAGGTCCTTAGGGATCTCCTCGACTATGCGCTCCTTACCTATCCTATGAATCCTCTGAACGACCCTCTCCATGTGCAGATTCACAATAAGGGGTCTAGGGTCATGGTAGTCTCCTGCAGAGACAGCCCTCATAAAACTGTACTCAAAGGCTTCAAGAACCGAACAAGTAGACTGGCCGACCTTCCGACACGACTCTTTAAAGCCCCTGGCCACAAGAGGATCTAGCCGGTAAGTGACCGTCTTACGATCAGGGCTTACCCTGATCTCCTCGACATCATCGGACCTCCCCAAATCATCGGACCTCTCTGAAAAGGAGCATGAGAACGCCCCCGTTTAAAAGACCTTGCATCTAGATCTAGGGTCTAACTGTAGAACTTCCTAATGTCATACAAATGTCATATATAGATGGCGCGAGACGGCTTTGGCCACTATATAGAGTTCCAGAGGAAACAGAGGGGGGTCCCTAAAGGGGGAGGGGGGTCCGGCGTGATTCTAGAAAGATGGTGAATACCCTGGCCAAAAGGAAGACGAGATATCAGTGGCACGTCAAAAGGTGTCCCGAATGTGGGTCAAGGCTCGAGAAGGTCCAGAGAGGGGGAAACAAGAGACACAGATACGAATGTACTAATAGCTCATGCAGGGTCATAGAAATAGAAGAGGATTTCCAAGAGCGAGGATCCGCCATTCTGGCCCCATATCTGAGGATCCTTCTCTCTGCAGACTCCTAAGGACCTAAAGAAAGGATATCGTCCAGGGCATAAACTGGACCTTGTTCCTGGCGTCGACGTCGACCATAAGGTTTACAACATCTATGATGTGCTAGACCCCTCAGCGTCTTGAACTTGCGACCGCAGCGATCACACGGACCGAAGATCTCAGTAATGATGGGCGTTTTTCAACCTCCTTTTCATCTCTATGATCCGGTCCAGATCTGCAGTAGAATGAGCCGACGTCACACGGCCACCAAGGGAGTAAGGGGTCTTGAAGACGGCTCCGCAATACTTACACTCGTAGCCCTCAGGCTTGTAATGAGGCATCGTACATACCTCTAGATAGGGTCTATAGCTGCCTCCATACCGACGTCAATCATCAGCCGGAGATCCTCCAGGGAGGACGCAGACTTAGCCAGGGTCCGGAGGCGCCGAATCACCTCGAGATTGAAGACAAGGGTCCCCTCCCCCCCTCCCAAAAGGTAACTGGCCATAGCGATGTGACAGGCATAGTCGACGAAGTAGGTAGCAAGGATCTTGACGCGAGGCTCTGAGAGCTCCCGATTATAGAGATAATCCTCCATCAGAGGCCGTAGACCCTTCAAAGTCGGCTCTATTTGCCAGCTAGGGTTATTGTACCAATTCTCCGGCCAGAGCTCTCGAGGGATCGACTCCGTAGGTATGTCGACCGGCTCTCCAGTGGTCCGGTCTCGCATGGTCAGATATTGAGGACGTGGAGCCATGGCCAAGACCTCAAGATCCCCAGTACCGAGCTATAGCCTGAGGACCGTAGAAGAGCAGCCAGAGAAGGCCGTAGACCCCTCCCAGGGCGAGGCCGAGGATCACTAGATCCCTGGCCAGGTGTCTAAGTAGACCCATCCTTTTCGTCCTCCTTCATCCCTGGGTAGTCTCGAGGGATCGTAAAGGAGACCTTGACATGGACCCCCTCGTCCTCGTCGACAAAGGAGTCGACGTCGACCTCATGGCCGGTCTTATCCTGGATATACTCGATGATCGTAGAGAAGACTTTAGCCTGGATCATGTGCATGGTCAATACCTCCCTCCTAGATCTATCTCCTCGAGGCGATCCTGGAGACGGCTCTCACAGATCCGACAGACGTCACAGCCCTTACCACTGCAACCCTCACAGAGATCTTCGACGTCCTGAGCGAAAGCGACGATATCCTGGCTTAGTAGTTTATTACCCATGTGTATCACCTCGTCCCCGTCAATACCTTGGCGATCAACTGGGATCGCTCTTCAAAGACTTGGAGGGGAAACCTGTCCTTTACATTCAGTATACGGAAGAGGTTGCGATCCTTTCGCCTCCAGGTCTGCACTTCCTTCACGTACTCCATGGCTGTCCCATATTTCCCACGTAGCCTATGGAGGATTACGTAGGCATCCCTTGGATTCCAGCCTAAGGCCATAGCTGCCTCCCTGATGGTCAGGTGTTTCATCATTTCCGAGAGTAGAATCTGCTCTCGCTTGCTCAACAGGCTCATTTTCATACACCACAGCGTAAGCCTTACAGCTAGGAGATATTTAACCTTACACTATAATCGATCCGTATACAGAAAACCGTAAGGTCAATACAGATCCACGTAAGAATGATATCCCTTTTCCACGTCAGGGAAGCCTGGTTCTAGAACCTAAGATCTCCCCGACGTGGATTTATGAGCCGGTCAGGAGGTCCTCTGGCCGGTTCGTTAGTGTCTAGGTTGACCATGGCTAAAAGGAGTTCTCTGATCGTGCACTCCCCGAACTTATGGATCAGGTCGATCATCACCCTATTACCCTTCTCCGTGAAGTTCGAGACAGTGTTCTCCGATCCCCTCAAGACCCTATACCTGATAAAGCCACGATCCCTTAGCCGGTTGAGGAGTCGACGGATATCCATCCCTGACCAAGACGAATCCTCAGACTCCTGATCAAGGTCAAAGATGGACGTCCCATAAGTGAGGATCAGCCGACTCTTAGGCTTCGACTTACGACTCGGATTCTTAGGGTCCACGATCCTCAAGTTTAGCCGAGCTCCGTCTCAGAGGGAGCCGAGATAATTTCCTCTGCAGCCTCTTCCGCAGCCGTCGGCTTAACCGTCCTCTCAAGTATGTACCGGAGGACCCAGAGATCCTGTCTCTCACCTATGATGTACATTCTTGTGAGGAGCTCCCTAAAGTCGGCCTCTTTCATGTGTAGCTCCCTGAAGCGTCGACCGGCAGCCCTGGCCACGGCAGCTCTCTCACCCTCGAGAGCTGCAGCCTTTTGGATCTCAGCCATGAGCTCAGCATCATCCTCATACCCGAGCCATCGATAACGCTCGATCAGGCTATCATCATCTATGAGGCCGAGCTCCCAACCACGTCGAAGGTCGACCCTCGGAATAAGGGTCTTGAGGAGACCCCCCAAGATCTCGAGGTCGCTCTTAGAGATCCCTGGCCGGGCGCCTGGCCGGTAGTCATGCCAGACTATGAACTTGTCGAGCTCCGCTTTGTCAAGGATCCCCCTATGGTAAGCCTCTATGACGTACTCGGGACTCGGGAGCCTCCAGTGAGTCTCCCAACGTCGATCAGCCCAGGTCTTAGACTCCCCTTGCATAGCTGCTAGGTCGACGTATTGCTCCGGCGTAATGACCTCCCTTACTAGCATGGTGATGAGGTCCTGGAGGTTCGGGATTAATGGCGTATACTGCTTATTGTACCAGTATACGAGTTGAGGAAGCAGACCCACCCTTGCAGGCATAGTGGCTATGTCGGACGTGAGCCGACCCGTCCCCAGGGAGTCCGTGATCCTTTCAGCAAGCCTCCTAGCTCCGACGGCCTTCATGGGATGAGTGATGTCCAAGCCTATCCCTATCAATTCAAGAGTGACCTCGGTCCCTAAGAAGAGCGTCATCAAGGTACTTGCGACATCTGGAGCCAGTTCCAAGTCCGGGCTCCCCTTATACATCTCTCGAATGATCTCATCTTGACGACGTCGGGTAGCCTCAGTGAGCTTCTTGGCCTTCTCTTCCGTCTCCTTATCCGGCGATCCTGCAGACAAGGCGCCTTGAGCTTGAGAGAGGAGATCCTTGGCCTGACTCTGCAGAGGACCAAGGAGACCCTTGCCGAAGGTAGTCATGGCTCCTAAGAAGAGGTTCCAGATCCCTCCCAGGGCGTTAGTGAGGGCTCCCCAAGGGTCAAATATTGCTGCCTTAGCCAGGGAGACCGATTCGACCCTGGCCTGGCCAGGCTCAAAGTGTAGCTTCATGCTCTGAGAGTCGTAGCCCGCAAGCGAGACGGCCAGGGTACGGTCTCCAGCCTCGACCAAAGGGAGACTGGCGATCCCTGAATCATCAGTGTAACCGGTGAGGCCGTCAAGCGCGACCGTGGCCGATTTGAGAGGTTTTCCAGTGTCCCTCTCGAGGACCGTCTCCTTGAGGCTAGCCATACCGGGGACCGGAGGACCAGGAGGAGCAGCCCCTTTCTCGAAGGTCCAATCGAGCCTATAGTCCTGGTCCATTATGACGGCCAGGCTAGCCGTGGCCGTCTTAGGAACCCCGTTCAGATCTCCCCGAACCACCTCATACCCCTGGTCAGGTATGGCCGTGTTCGTGACGACCGTCCCTGCAGAAAAGGAGTACGTCCCAGGAGGAGGCGTCGACGTACCCCCTGAGACCTTGCTGATCGTCAGGGAGTACATCACGGGGGGAGGAGTTACGCCAGTCTTAGGAACGAGGGGGACCTCGATCGTGGCCCCTGAAATGTTAAAGATCGCTCCCATACCGAAATCAGCATAGTTAGGGCTAGTGAAGATCGCAGCCAGTTGAGGACCAAGAGGATATCCCCCAAAAGTGATTATTCCCTGGCTATCCGAGACCCCCGTAAACTGTGCAACATGACACGTGACCCCTTCGATCGGCCTAAGCGAGATCTTATCGTAGACGTGGAAATGGACGATCCCGTACCCCTTTAGTTCAGCCAACCCTAATCCTCCGGCGTGGTTTTAGGCGTCAACGTCGGGGAGGCTCCAGACCCTTGAGCTCCAGCGCGCGCGCTACCGGCCAGCTTCCCAAGACCGGCCAAGGCCACGAAGAGCGTAAACCACTCCTTGCCCAGGAACACTATCGCATTGAAAGCGACCAGGCCAGGGTTCCCATTAATGGCCTCATAGGAGATCCCAGTCAGAAAGACCGTGAAGAAGGAGGCAGCCGTGAGAACCGTCGCAACGATCGCAGCATCCCTCCAAGACATAGTTTCAGACTCAGAGCTAGTCACGTTTCCCTTATCGTTCGTGGCCATGACTAGGTGAGGCTTCAGAGGATTAACATGGACCTTGAATTTGACCCGATCTATCAAAGTTCCCAAGATATCACCTTTACCCGATTCTCCCCTACTTGCTTATGATTTTGAAGTCGTCTAACCAGATATAGATCCTACTGTGTTCTCCAACTCCGGCGGTCGCATACCTCAAGGCGTCGAGGAGAACCCTGATCTGGACGCTCGAATTAGAAGGCAGCAATACCACGATCCTAAGCCACCTGTTCTGAGGGATATAGTCGCCACCACTAAGGACAATATCGTAAGGCTTTCCAAGATAGATTAGGAGAGCCGTACTGTTCAGGACGCTTAGATTCTTGACCCGAACATAGGTACTTGAGTCTCCCAGGGAGGAGATCCTGACGTCTATCAGAGCGTAGACAGTGGCCTTATTCGGCGTCGCAAAGGTCTTGTAGTGATAGAACCAGAACTCGTTCTGAGCCCCTGAGATATTGTAAAGGTCGTATGTCCCCTTCAGAGAGTAGGCCGGAGAGAGGACCTGATCAGTGGCCACGGCCTCGGTCATATCTCCATAGGACGAGCTCTTGACAGCAGCCCATCCGTCGACCGTCCCATCATCGAAGTTATCCAGAAAGTCTTGAGTCCAAGATCCATCGTCGGACTTAATGAAGACCACGGATATCGCTCGAGTATACGTCCACTTGAGGACAGTATAGCCAGAATCAGTGTAGGCTCTGAGCCGGATCGTGATCGTCTCCGTCAATGCTGCAGCTGGTCTAGCCCTCGAGCCCATCTGATCGAGGTTAGAATACATATTGGAACCGGCCCCCAGCAAGCCGAGATTAACCGCCGGTATGGTCCAAGCCCCATCATAGCCGTCTACCTTCATGTAGAGCCCTACACTGTCATAGTTGAAGACCCTGACTGTCAACCCTAGCAAAACCGGATCCGGAAGGTTGAGGATATCCGCATAGATTGACCTGGAAGGCTCTGGAGAAGGAGGATTCACGTTCGAGAACCGTAGATCTATGCTCATGCTCTAAGATCTCCTAGACCCTGTTAAAATAGCTGCCACCCCACCCCTGAGGCTCCCCGAGAGCTCCATCACCGATATAGAAGACGCCGGTAGGGGTCGCACGATCCCAATACCCTTGAGGCTCAGGAAACCATACCGAGGCCACTAGATCGAAGTAGGCAGAGGCCGACCACACGATCTCCTTTAGCTTGGCCGATACCCTGGAGAACGTCCTGAGCCCTACTCGGTAACTCATAGAGCCTAATACACCTCTCCGACGAGCTCTCCGAAGCAAGTTCCGGCGGATCCACCACTCGGATACTTGGCCAATAATGCGAGCTTCTTAGCCCCGTCTCCGACCATGCTCTCATATCCCCAGGGGTACCAGTCGGGGAAAGGGGTCTTGGCCGGTACGTAGATCTCCAGGGAGACGTCCAGGCTATTCCACTGGAGCTTATACATGACGTCCTGATCACATGAGACATGGCTCTTAGCTAGCTGCAGGGTCTTAAGGTTCGCCGGAGTGATCGACGTCACCTCAAGATAATTGGCCGTGGTCGTGATCGAGCCATTGTCCTTAGTGGTTCCGAAGGGTCTAGGAATAACCGGCGCCTGGAGCTCGGGACTCACGGCCACGTTCACAACTACATACTTAGTGTAGTCGGGAAGGTCTAAGACCATTAGGCCGTCCCCTCCTCTGCAGGGGTCTCCGGGACCGGCGCCTCCTGGACGATCTTGAGGCCGAAGAGCTTACTGAATAGCTTGGTCAGGAGCTCGATCACCGGGACCATGGAGGCCACGATCCGAGGCAACACAGTGACAGTAACCGTGATCGTATGAGAGTAGATCGTCCCAGGGCTAGATCCCAGGAACCGCAAGAAGGAGGGAGGAGTCGACACCTCGAAATGCTCAACCACGGGGACGACCTGATCATCGCCGGTCAGCCAGGAGACCCTAGTAAGCGGAATTAACTGGCTCTCCTCATAGTTGAGCCGGACCTTGACGAGCCCATGGCACCCAGCCGGATACTTGACCGTGATATTCGTTATGACCCCTCGAGTAATGTTCAGCCTATAGCTAGCCGGAACAGCGTCTAGAGTATTGGCCGGTATAGTGATGTCCCAGGCATAGAACAAGACTAGACCCTCCTAATCTTGAGGATCTCACCATTCAGGATATTGACGTAAACAGGCTCCCCGATCAGGTCCAGGACCTTATCTATTTCCCCTACATACGCCTCTGCGAGCTGCAGAGAGCTCCGATGATACGATCCCTGGCCGTTCTCGACCTCGAGAGCCACGACTCGGAAGGGCTCCAGCCCGACGATCCTAGCCTTAATCCTCTTCGGATCGACCATGAGGATCCCTCACAAATAGACCCCCCTGGCCAGCATCCTCAGGACATCAGCCGACGTCGGGGACTCGACCTGAGCGATCGGACGCTCTCCATCCACAAGAATGAGCTCCTCCTCAAGAGCTATACCATACTCTGCGGTCCCGGCAGCCTTACGCTTAAGCCAGTATTGGGTCCCTGATCGCTCAAAGCCTATCCTAAGGGTCTTATTGGCCGTGGATAGATCCACAACGAGGAAGGTCCTGATCTCGATCACCTTTCCGGCCTTAACGATCTCCCCCTTGAGGGTCCGGTCAGACGTCGAATCGCACGTCACGGAAGCCTCTGCAGAATAGACCTCACTCGGTACAGCATCCATTTTACCTCTTCTCCTCTTGAGCATGAAACCGTGAGAATAAAAAAGACAGAGAGGAGGCTTAGGCGTACTTCCTAAGCTGTTGTGTCACGACCTCGAGGGAGCCGGACGGACTAGCTGCAGCCTTGAGCCTCAGCCTTAGGGTCCCTACCTTTGTGACGTCGAACCAGTCAGCTAGATCATCCTGGTCCCCGAAGATCACGGGCACGGCGCCATGAGGCTCAAATCCTACGACTCCTCCTCTCCAGGCAGTGACGGCACTCGGGGTCATGGAGAACTTGCCTCCTCCAAACTCCGCATCCAAAGCGACAGTTGCCCCTCCGATAGGTCTCACATGGAGCTCTGAGTGACTGATCGGCGTACAGTACCAATCATGCGAGGCGATCCCTGAGAAGGTCCCTACGAGCTGCTCTCTGTAAGGTCCAAAGAGGTTCTCGATCTCCATGAAATAGTCGTCCATGTCGGCGTCGATTATGACCCTCTTATCATTGTCCTCGTCCAGCTTGATCGTCGCGATCTGATTGTCGAGCTCATACCCTGCAGTACGAGACATGATCAGGAGCTTTCTCATCAGGTAGTCAGTCGGAAGATCCACGTTCACGTAGGCGTTAGCTACAAGGGTCTCCGTGTCATGTTCCTTACTCATCAGGAACCCTTGAGGAGTAACGGCCTTCTGATCGAAGACATCGGCCACGATCTCGAGCGTACTGGAGCTAGGCGCCGACCCCCCTAAAGCCTTGTTATGCGAGACCTTGATCTGAGGATTACTGAATTTCTTAGGATCGAAGGCCAGGAGAGGGTCATACAGCTTACGGCCAAAGTTCAGATCCAGGAGGACATAGCCAGGGACACCGGACCGATACTCGAGCTCATAGGGTCTAACCTTTCTCCCATCGAAGAAGTCCAGGGCTTCGATCTCTCTCCCAGAGAGCGAATAAAGGACCGTGGACCCGTCCACGACCTCGACCTTAGAGACGATCTTAGCAGGGTGATCCGTTGCGTCGTGAGATCCGTTCGTGTAGCCGTACTTGACCTGAATCCTCGAGATCACGTCCTTGATGTCAAGGTCGACTGTCTTAGTTCCTGCAGTAGAGGCATCCTCTTGAGCTAGAAGGGAGGCTTGACGGTAGTTCATCTAACACACCTCAAACTAGAGCTCTCTCCAGGGGAGAGGTCTAGACGGTCCCCCTCTTCTTAGCGCGAAGAGCTCTGGCCAATGGCTTAACTCGGTTGTCGATGTTCGTGTCCACGTTGTCAGTCTTAGGTCCAAGGGTCGGAACCACTCGAGCGATCTCCTCAAGGTACGGACCGACTCCCTTAGCAGCCTTAGCAGCCTTAGCAGCCACCGCACTAGAATAGAGCCCCGATCCACCGGTCCGAACCGGATTCTTGAAATCCTCATCATTCAGAGCCCTAAGCTTTGCTTGGCGAGTCGCAAGGACCGCCGGATTCATCATTTGCGCCGTATAGCTCGCTTGAGCTACGTCGCTCTTAGCAGCGTCAGCGATCCCAGTAGTGGCCAAGAAATTCGCTTGCCACTTACCGGCGTTCCTAGACGCTCCCTCATTATACAACCTCTGCCACTCTGCAGGGCTTACCATCGGTTTAGGCATACCAACAAACACCAAATAGAAGGATCCCAGCGCGCGCTATATATCGGCTCTCCCAACAATACTTTAGACGACCCACCATGACCATCTTTTACGAGCCGATAGAGGAGAGAATGATGTCAGAGTACGTCTCCGAGAAGCTAGCTAATCGAAAGGTATGGACCCACCTAAGAGTCGGTATGCCTCCAGGCGTCTCGAGAGGATCTCCAAACTGGGAATACGAGAGACAGCTAAAGCTCCCCCGACTAATGGAGGCCGACGTCGTGTACTGGGAAGGCGACTCCGTGGTCCTGGCCGAGTTCAAGGTCCGACGATTCCAGGAGGCCGTAGGCAAGCTCCAACAGTACAAGATCCTCCTCCCCAATACTCCAGACTTCTTTGATCTCCCCCCCTCCAAGATCCGGCTCAAGATCGTCTTCGGTAGACCCGACAGCATGGCCGAAGATCTAGCCAAATCCTTAGGGATCGAGGTCGAACACTACGAGCCGAATTGGTTGAGGCAAGCCATAATAGCCAGAGCCGGAGGACCTATCTAGAGGAACCGAACCACCGAACCGAACAGGGTTCGATCCATACCTGAACTCCAGGGTTCAGATATAGACCCGAACTCTATAGTTCAGATATAGATCCACCCTAAAGTT
>Ga0315282_10014804_pt1 | contig 11576 bp, 9 predicted proteins | sample YL17G07_20_MG_FD_203693 | JGI IMG/M metagenome (GOLD analysis project Ga0315282, IMG submission 203693) | Sediment microbial communities from Yellowstone Lake, YNP, Wyoming, USA - YL17G07_20 | ecosystem: Environmental > Aquatic > Freshwater > Lake > Sediment | place: USA: Wyoming | collected...
CAGGCAGAGTAGGGGCCGAGCTTGCCTCGGCCCAGTCAGACCACAGGGATGTCAGACCTGGTCGTCATCTTCCGCACGCAGTCGGACATCGAGGCGAGCGTCGTGCGCGCCCTGCTCGACGCGCACGGCATCTGCGCCATGCTGTCTTCGCAGATCCCGCACTCGGTGCTGCCCCTCTCCATCAACGGCCTCGGCGAGGTGCGGCTGTCGGTCCTGGCGTCCGACGCCGACGAGGCCGTGAGGATCATCGAGTCGCACCGCGCCGAGGTGGTCAAGGGGGAGGTGGTCCGCATGCGCGACGATTTCGCCGCCCTGGAGGATCGCCTCGGCTACCGGTTCCGCCAGCCCGAACTGATCGAGCGGGCGCTGACGCATCGATCGCTGGCCAACGAGGACGCGACCGGGGCCATTCTCGACAACGAATCGCTCGAGTTCCTCGGTGACGCCGTCCTCGGGTTCACGATTGCCGACCTGCTGTTCCGGCGTTTTCCCGAATACGACGAGGGACAGAAATCGAAGGTGAAGTCGCTGCTCGTCTCCACCACCACGCTGGCGCGGCTCGCGCGCCAGATGCATCTGGGCGACTTCCTGATGCTGGGCCGCGGCGAGGAGAAGACGGGCGGCCGGCGCAAGCAGGCGCTCCTCGCCGACGGGTACGAGGCGGTCATCGCGGCCGTCTACCTCGACGGCGGCATCGATGCGGCGCGCGCGTTCATCATGCGGCAGTTCGGCCCGCTCATCGACGAAGTCCGGCAGCCTGACTTCGGCGGCCGCGACTACAAGTCGGCGTTGCAGGAGTACCTGCAGGCGCACGACCTCGGCCTGCCCGACTACCACGTGGCGTCGGAAAGCGGGCCGGATCACCGCAAGCTGTTCCAGGTGGAGGTGGGCGTCAAGGGCGAGGTGATCGCGCAGGCGGCCGGGCGCAGCAAGAAAGAGGCAGAGCAGGAAGCGGCGCGGCTGGCGCTGGAGCGGCTGCAGGAACGCGGCCAGGACGGAGGGCAGGCGGTTGTCAGTAGTGAGTAGCTACTCGCTACTTTCTCATGCGCTCGCCTGCAGCGCTTCCGCCAACCTGGCCAGCCGCTCCAACGCGTAGCGCTGCACCTCGCGTGCGACTTCCTCCTCGTGCGGCGGCACCGGGCGGCAATGCAGCCGCACCCAGAGCTTCAGGATCGGATCCGTGAACGTGTAGCGCTTCCGCTCCATGGCCACCAGGTCCACGTCTTCCAGCCACGACAGGTAATCCTTGGTCGAGCCCGGGGTGCGGTGCAGTCGCTGCGCGATCTCGGTCAGCGTCAGCGGGTTTTCCTGCGCGAGGATATCGAGGATCGCCTTCAGCGCGCCGTAGCCGCGGGCGCGATGCAGGCGCAGCTCGTAGCAGAAGCCGCAGCGCGCCGAGAGCCGGCCGTCGGATCCGAGCAGCGCGGTGAGGGCGCTGATCGGGTCGGCACCGCCGTCGCGCGCCAGCGCCGTCATCTGATCGCAGATGTAGCGCACGTAGGCGGCGCGCCCGTCGGCCAGCGCCTGGACGATGCGAGGGGCGTCGGGGTGCCCGACGGCGGCGGCACCCCCAACTGCGCCGCCGCTGGACGCGGCGGCGGCGGCCGGCGAAGCGCCGCTCCTGACGGCGGCCGCCAGCGCGTCGCGGGTGTCGGTTTCGCTGAGCGGCGGCATGCGAATCACCAGGAACGGACCTGGATCGCGCAGCAACCGCTCCGCGCGCTTCGCGTAGCGCGAAGTCAGCACGAACGCGTTCTCGCTTTTGGCCAGCGCGGCGAAGAGATCCGCGATCAGCCCGCGCAGCCCCGGAAAACTCTCGAACGTGCGGAACTCGAGCACCTCGTCCAGCAGGAACGTCGCCGGCGCGCCGTCCTCGGTGCGGGCGAACGTCAGGAAGGCGACGACCGCCTGGAACGCCTCGCGCGGCGAGGTGATGGGGCGGCTGTCGGCCGTGCGGAAGGGCGACGTCGAGATGACGGCCCGGTAGAACCGTTCGGGCGTCGTTGCGGACCGCTCCACGTCGATGTACTGGCACGCGCGCGCGCCCCGCTGCTCGTGCAGCGCGGTCAGCAGCGTCGTCCGGCCGCTTCCGCACGACCCGAGGACGAACGGAATGCGCCGCGGCACGCCGTCGAGTGCAGCCAGCAACCGCCGTTCCAGAGCCCGCCTGGTGCTCATTTCTTTCCGGGGGGCTTCGCCCCGCCGGACCCCCCCACACGCTCGCTCTTTTTCTGGATGGCGGGGACCCCTGCACCCCGCCAAGCTCGGTCGCTTGTGGGGCCCCATCGCCCCACGCCGCTCCCTCGCAGGGCCCCACGATCCCCACTCCGCTCGCGTGGCTCACTCGTTGTCACTCGTTCGCTTCGCTCTAAGACCGAGGCCGCCGCCGCCCGCCAGCGTGCGGCCACCACACTTGTCACTTCTGAATTCTGACTTCTGAATTAACTGACTCGCTCACCTTCCTTGCCGCGGGGAGCTGTCCCTCCGGGTCCAGCCGATTCCCGCATCGGGATCCGGATGCCGTGCCTGTCGGCCGTCGCAATCGCCTCGGGATAGCCGGCGTCCGCGTGCCGCACGACCCCGGTTCCCGGATCGCACGTCAGCACGCGTTCCAGCTTCTCGTCGGCCTCGCGCGTGCCGTCGGCGACCACCACCATGCCCGCGTGAATCGAGTAGCCGATTCCGACGCCACCGCCGTGGTGCACCGAGACCCACGTGGCGCCGCAGGCCGTGTTGAGCAGCGCGTTGAGGATCGGCCAGTCCGCGATCGCGTCGCTGCCGTCGCGCATCCCCTCGGTCTCGCGGTTCGGCGAGGCGACCGAGCCGGTGTCGAGGTGATCGCGGCCGATGACGATTGGGGCGCCGATCTCGCCGCGGCGCACCATGTCGTTGATCTTCAGGCCGAACCGGGCGCGCTCGCCGTAGCCGAGCCAGAAGATGCGCGCCGGCAGTCCCTGGAAGGCGACGCGCTCGCCGGCCAGTCGAATCCAGCGGCAGAGCGCCGCGTTGTCGCCGAACATCTCGAGCGCCGCGCGGTCGGTCGCGCGAATGTCGTCGGGATCGCCCGACAGGGCAGCCCAGCGGAACGGGCCGCGGCCCTCGCAGAACAGCGGGCGGATGTATTCGGGCACGAAGCCCGGAATGTCGAAGGCGTCGGCCACGCCGCCCATCTGCGCCTGGGCGCGGATGTTGTTGCCGTAGTCGAAGGTGACGGCCCCGCGCCTCTGCAGCTCGAGCATCGCGCGAACGTGGGTGACGATCGACGCGCGCGCGCGCCGCACGTACTCCTCGGGGTTCTTCTCGCGCAGCACCGCCGCCTGCTCGAGCGTCATCTGGTTGGGCACGTAGCCGTTGAGGATGTCGTGCGCGGAGGTCTGATCGGTCAGGACATCCGGCGTGACGTTGCGGCGAACGAGTTCGGGAATCACGTCGGCGGCATTGCCGACGAGCGCGATCGACCGGCCGACGCGCTGCCGCTGCCAGTCGCCCACCTTGCGCAGGGCCTCGTCCAGGTCGGCGGTCGATTCGTCCACGTAGCGCGTGGCCAGGCGCCGTTCGATCCGGTGCGGGTCCACCTCGACGATCAGCGCGGCGGCGCCGTTCATCGTCGCGGCCAGCGGCTGGGCGCCGCCCATGCCGCCCAGGCCGGCCGAGACGAACAGGCGCCCGGCGAGGCTGCCGCCGAGCCGCTTCGTGCCGACCGAGGCGAGCGTTTCGTAGGTGCCCTGGAGGATGCCCTGCGTGCCGATGTAGATCCAGCTGCCCGCGGTCATCTGGCCGAACATGGTGAGACCGCGATGCTCGAGGTCGCGGAAGTTCTCCCAGGTGGCCCACGCGGGCACCAGCATCGCGTTGGCGATGAGCACGCGCGGAGCGCCCGGGTGGGTGCGGAAGATGCCGACCGGCTTGCCCGATTGCACCAGCAGCGTTTCGTCGTGGCCAAGGGACTTCAGCGAACGCACGATCGCGTCGAACGACTCCCAGTTGCGCGCGGCCTTCCCCGATCCGCCGTACACGATGAGCTCGTCGGGCCGCTCGGCCACCTGCGGATCGAGGTTGTTCATCAGCATGCGCATCGCGGCTTCCTGCGGCCACCCCTTGCAGGAAAGCGACGTGCCTCGCGGTGCGCGGACGGAACGGATGACGGTGCTCATGGCGTGAAAGATTCCGGATGAGAAGCGCGTGGCATGCAGAACGTGAGGCTTAGACGTTATGGACCCGCGCGCGAGTTGTCAATTTGAAAATAAAAATAATTACGAGGCCCCGAACGCGGCCGCGCGTTCGATCTCTCCCGCGGCGATCAGGCGCGCGATTGTCTCGATATCGGACGCCGGCGGCCGGTCCTCGTCCAGTGCCGGCACGTTCTCGCGGATGCGCGCGTGCGCCCGCCGCAGCGGCGCCGAGGTCGTCAACGGCGCCAGCAGGTCGATTGCCTGGCACGCGCACAACAGCTCGACGGCCAGCACCCGCCGGGCGAGATCGAGCGCATGGCCCGCCTTCAGCGCGGCGCCCATGCTCATGCTGACGTGATCTTCCTTGTTCGCGGAAGTCGGGATCGTGTCAACCGAGGCCGGGTGGGCGACCACCTTGATCTCGGAGGTCAGCGCGGCCGCGGTCACCTGCGCCAGCATGAGGCCGGATTGCAGCCCTCCCTCGCGCGTGAGGAACGCCGGCAGCCCGCTCAGCGTCGGGTTCACCAGGCGCTCGGCGCGCCGCTCGCTGATCGTCGCGAGCTGGGCAAGGGCAATGACCAGCAAATCGGCGGCCATGGCCACCGGCGCGCCGTGAAAGTTGCCGCCCGACACGATGTCGCCCTCGCCGGCGAAGACCATCGGGTTGTCGGTCGCGGCGTTCGCCTCGATTTCGACCACGTGCCGGATGAACCCCAGCGCGTCGCGCGCCGCCCCGTGCACCTGCGCCGCGCACCGTTCCGAGTAGGCGTCCTGCACGCGGCCGCAATTCTTGTGCGACTCGTTGATGGCGCTCCCTTCGAGCAGGCGCCGGATGGCGGCGGCCGACGCAATCTGGCCCGCAAACGGGCGCGCCTGGTGGATGCGGGGGTCGAACGGACGCGTCGACCCGCGCAACCCGTCGATCGAGAGGGCCGCCGCGATGTCGGCCGCGCGCGCCAGCGTTTCGGCGCCGTCGAGCGTCAGCGCGAGCAGGGCGGTGGAGGCCTGCGTGCCGTTGATGAGCGCCAGTCCTTCCTTGGGCGCCAGCGCCACCGGGCGCAGGCCGGCCGCGCGCAGCGCCTCGGCCGCGGGTGTCGCGCGGGTGCCGTCCCAGGTTTCGCCTTCGCCCACCAGCACGAGCGCCAGGTGCGCCAATGGCGCCAGATCGCCGCTCGCGCCGACCGACCCGCGCGCCGGGACGCGCGGATGCACGCCGCGGTTGAGCAGATCGATGAGCGCCAGCAACGTCTGGGGCCGGATGCCCGAGTAGCCCTTGGCGAGCACGTTCGCGCGCAACACGAGCATGGCGCGGACGGCGCGCACGGGCAGCGGATCGCCGACGCCCGCGGCGTGGCTGCGGAGCAGGTTGAGTTGCAGCCGGTCGAGCGCCTCGCGCGGCACGCGCACTTCGGCGAACGATCCGAAGCCGGTGTTGACGCCGTAGACGGCCGCCTCGCCGCCGGCCGCGGCGTCGACCACGGCGCGCGACCGTTCGACACGGCGACGCGCGCCGTCGGCGAGCTCGACCGGTTCGGACCGATCGGCGACAGCGACCACCTGTTCGACCGTCAGCGAATTGCCATCGACAGCAATCATCCGCTCTTTTGTACTCCGCCCGCGTCGAGGTTTGCAATAATCTGGTAGTATCCACGGGTGCACGGGCGCACGAGCGCACGGGCGCACGAGTGCTGAGTGCTTTGTGCCAGGTGCTGAGCGGTTGCCGCCCCGCCGGGCACCACAGCACCAGGCACCGAGCACCGCACGAAGCACTCAGCACCAAGCACCAAGCACCCGTGACATCGTTGGAGTCCCGATGAATCTCGCCGTGATCGGCGCGCAATGGGGCGACGAAGGCAAGGGCAAGATCGTCGACCTGCTGACGCCCCATTTTTCAATCGTTGCCCGCTACCAGGGCGGCCACAACGCCGGGCACACGGTGCTGGTCGGCGGCACGCGGTTCATCCTGCACCTCATCCCTTCCGGCATCCTGCATCCCGGCGTCACGTGCGTGATCGGCAACGGCGTCGTCGTCGACCCGCGCGCGCTGTTCGAGGAGATCGAGACGCTCGCGCGCCACGACGTCGTGGTGGGTGACCGGCTGCGCATCAGCGACCGGGCGCACGTCATCCTGCCGTACCATCGCGACCTGGACCTGTTCAGCGAGGCGCGCCGGGGGGATCGGAGCATCGGCACCACCTCTCGCGGTATCGGCCCCGCTTACGAGGACAAGATCGGGCGGCGGGGCATCCGCGTCGGCGACCTGAAGGACCGGACGGCGCTGGCGGCCGAAATCCGCGACAACGTGCACGCCCGCAACCGCCTCGTCGGCGGCGACGCGCTCGACCCTCGGCGCGTCCTGGACGACGTGCTGCAGTATGCCGAACGGATGCGCCCCTGGGTGTGCGACACGTCGCTGTTCCTGTCGCAGGCCATCGCCGCCGGCCGGTCGGTGCTGTTCGAGGGCGCCCAGGGGACGATGCTGGACATCGACCACGGCACCTACCCGTTTGTCACCTCGTCGAACGCGTCGGTCGGCGGCATCTGCACGGGGCTCGGCGTCGGCCTGCGCGCCATCGATCGCGTGCTCGGCGTGGCAAAGGCGTATACCACGCGCGTGGGCGGCGGGCCGCTGCCCAGCGAGTTGTCGGGCAGCCTTGCCGAGAAACTGCGCGAGAGCGGCCAGGAATACGGCGCGTCGACCGGCCGCCCGCGCCGGTGCGGGTGGTACGACGCGGTAACGGTGCGTTACGCGGCGCGCATCAACGGCCTCGACGCGCTGGCACTCACGAAGCTCGACGTGCTGGACGACCTGGACGAGATCAGGATCTGCACGGCGTACCGGTACCGCGGGGAGATTTTCGAGGAGTTCCCGTCGGATCTGTCGGTGGTGGCGGGCTCTGAACCGGTATACGAAACAGTGCCCGGCTGGAAGCGATCGACGCGCGGGATGCGATCGCTGGCCGACCTGCCTCGCGAGGCGCGCGCCTACATCGGCCGGCTGGAGGAACTGAGCCACGTCCGGGCCGCCATCGTCTCGACCGGCTCGGACCGCGACGAAACGATCTTCGCCGACAGCGAGATCCTCGCGCTCAGGTCGTAGCGGGATCCTGGCTGCTCACCTGCCACTTCACGCAGAAGCGCTCGACCGCCCGGGCCTCTGCTTCCACGAACTCGATGCCGCAGCGGTACCGCGGTTCGCCGGTGCCGCCGGGGATCTCGAACCGCGCCCATGCCACGACGCCGTTGACGCGGAGCGAGTCCGCTGCCTCGTTCAAAGTGAGGCGCACGCGGGTGTTCGGGCGCAGCCAGACGACGGACAGCACCTGCGCGCCGACCGTCGACAGGTCGATGAGCGCCGCGTTGTTGCCGTCCACCATCACGTCGACGCCCGGCCGCACGCGCACGCGCGGGGCGCGCCGCGTGCCCCGCTGGTCGGCCGGCGCCTTCATCGGCGGCGCCGTGCGCCGATGGACCGTGCGCGACGAGTTGTTCTCGTGTGAGAGCACGACGATCTCCGCCTCCGCCAGTATCGGGTCGGCCTTGATCCGATTGATGAGGGCGGCGCCGCGGGGACTGGCGGCGAAGAGGCGTTCCAGCGCCACGAGCCCGGGGCGGCGTTCCGTGATCGCCTCCAGGGCCCGCAGCGGTTCCGAATCGGCGAAGGTCAGGACCTCGCCGCCAACGTCGAGCCGTTGCCGCAGGGGATCGAGAAGATCACGCGCGGCGATGAGAACCGTGCACGCCCGCACCATGACGCGCATGAGTCTAAGGCAGCCATGCGCGAAACGCAACAGGCACGTCGGCCCGCCTGGCCGTGCGATGCGGCTATAGCCGGATTGCTCGCGCGCGCTCCTCCCGGCTGTGGCACAATCGGTTCGTGGCCTCCTCCGCGCCAATCCCGCCTCTTGCCGTCCGCTGCACGGGTCTCGTCAAGCGCTACGAAGGCGTCGTCGCGGTCGCCGGCCTGGATCTCGCGGTGCGGACAGGCGAGTGTTTCGGCCTGCTCGGGCCGAACGGAGCCGGCAAGACGACGACCGTGGAGATTCTCGAGGGGCTGCTGCCGCCCGATGCGGGCGATGCCGAGGTGCTGGGCATGCGCTGGGGCCACCACGAGCGCGCCCTGCGCGAGCGCCTGGGCATCCAGCTGCAGGAAACGCAGCTGAACGACAAGCTCACCGTCGAGGAAACGATCCGACTGTTCCGGTCGTTCTACCGGCGGGGCCGCAGCGTCGAGGAGGTGCTGCAACTGGTCGGGCTCGAAGTGAAGCGGACGAGCTGGGTGGGGAAGCTGTCGGGCGGGCAGCGGCAGCGGCTCGCGGTCGCGTGCGCCCTGGTGAACCAGCCCGATCTGCTGTTCCTGGACGAGCCGACCACCGGCCTGGATCCGCAGTCGCGCCGCCAGCTGTGGGGCCTGTTGGAACGATTCCGCGAGCAAGGCGGCACCATCCTGCTGACGACGCACTACATGGAAGAGGCCGAGGCGCTCTGCGATCGTGTGGCGATCATCGACCAGGGGCGGGTGATTGCCACCGGCACGCCGCGCGAACTGATCGCCACGCTCGGCGCCGACCACGTGGTGGAGTTCAGCGTGGACGGCGCGGTCCCGGCCGACCTGATGACGGCATTGCGCGCGCTGCCGGGCGTCCGCGACGTGCGCGCGTCCAACGGCGGGGTCGCGCTGGTGACCGCCGAGGTGCAGGAGGCGGTTCCCGCGCTGCTGGGCGAGGTCGGGCGATATCATCTGCACCTCTCGCTCCTTGCAACGCACCACGCCACGCTGGAAGACGTGTTCGTGGCCCTGACCGGACGACACCTGCGCGATGACTGACCGAGGGGGCGCATCCCATCCCGTCGTCGAGCTCACCAGGGCGCGGCTGCGCGAGTTCCTGCGCGAGCCGGAAGCCGTGTTCTGGGTCTTCGTCTTTCCCATCCTGCTGGCCTTCGCGCTGGGCATCGCGTTCCGCACGAAAGTCGATCCGCCTGTCTACGTGGCCGTCGAGCAGGCGGCGGGTGCCGATCGACTGCTCGACACGCTGCGATCGTCGCCGGGCATCGATGCGCGACTCCTTCCTCCCGCGCGCGTGGACGTCGCGTTGCGCAACGGGGACGTGCAGCTGGTGGTGAAGCCGGGGACGCCGCCGGTGTACCGCTACGATCCGAGCCGCGCCGAGAGCCGGCTGGCGCGCCTCGCGGTGGACGAAGCGCTGCAGGCCGCAGCGGGACGCCGCGACGCGTGGCGGGCGCGCAGCGAGCAGGTGATCCTGCCGGGGTCACGCTACATCGACTGGCTGATTCCCGGACTCCTGGGCATGAACATCATGGGGACGGGGCTGTGGGGCATCGGCTTCACGATCGTGCAGGCGCGCACGAAGAAGCTGCTCAAGCGGTTGATCGCCACGCCGATGGTCCGTTCCCAGTACCTGCTCGCGCACCTGCTCGCACGCCTGGTGTTCCTCGGCCTGGAGGTCGCCGCGCTGATGATCTTCGCGTGGCTGGCGTTCAAGGTCCCGATGCGTGGCTCGCTGGTCGCCTTTCTGGCAATCGCGCTGCTGGGCGCGCTGTCGTTCGGCGGCCTCGGCCTGCTGCTCGCCAGCCGCGCGCGCACGATCGAGGCGGTGTCGGGGCTGATGAACTTCGCGATGCTGCCGATGTGGGTGCTGTCCGGCGTCTTCTTCTCGTCCGCGAATTTTCCCGCCGTCATCCAGCCCTTCATTCGCGCGCTGCCGCTGACCGCGCTCAACGACGGGCTGCGCGCGGTGATGCTCGACGGCCTGCCGCTGGTTCGCCTGGGTCCGCAGATCGGAGTGCTGGCGCTGTGGGGCGTGGTGTGTTTCAGCGTGGCGCTGAAGATTTTCCGCTGGAGGTGACCGCAGATTCACGCGTCCGCAGATTCACGCAGAGTTTACCGGTCCACAGATTCACGCACATTCACGCAGATTCAATTCATCAACCGACCCGCCTTCGCTCGCCTCTCCGTGTGTCGCGAGCCACGTATCGAATGCGCGGCGCAGGCGGGTTACACCGATTACGGACGGCTGACACGCCGAGCGAGGGCCGCATAAGACGCCGGAGGTGCGCTTCCACAGCCGCCGGAGGCGGCTTGCGACGTGGGTGGCGCACCCGTTCACGAGAGCCCGACGATCAAGAGGCTTTCGTGAACGAGTGCGCCACCCACGTCGCAGGCGGAACCGCGTCGCGGTCCGCCGTGGAAGCGCACCGACCGTCTAATCGGTGTAATCGGTGTAATCGGCGGATCCGTACGTGGCGTGCCCGAGGGTGGGCCTCTTTGCAAAGAGCGGATGCAGTCAGCGCGTGGGAAGCACCGACGCGGAGAATCGCGGGGGAGCGAGCGTGGGAGCTTTCGAGGCAGTCAGTGGACGCCGGGGCTCATCTGCAGCTTTGCGGGATCGGCGCCCAGGCGGCGAATCGCGGCTTCCCACATCGCGGGCGCTGCCGTTTCGAACACGATGTCGAGATCGACGTCCGAGATGAGCCACGCCGATTGACGCAACTCGTGCTCCAGTTGCCCCGGTCCCCAGCCTGCATATCCCATCAGCAGCCGAATGCGGCCCACGGGCGGCGCCTCCAGCAGCTTCTGCAGCAGCGCCTGCGAGCCGGAGAGGAACAGCCCGTCGCAAATGCGCAACGCCTCGCCCTCTTCGGGCAGCTTGCCGAGCAGGATGCAGCCGGATTCGAGTTCCACCGGACCACCCAGCCACACTTCCAGCCCGGTGCTGACCGGCTTGCCTTCCTCGGAAACCACCGTTGCCGCCTTGTTGGTCGGCCGGTTCAGCACCAGCCCCCACGCGCCCTGGTCCGAGTGCTGGCAGAGCAGGACCACGCTCTGCCTGAAGTTCGGATCGTCCAGTTGCGGCATCGACAGCAACAGCGCCGGGGCCACCGACGCGCTGTGATCCGGGTTCTCGCTCATGGCTCCATCATATGCAATCCGCCTGACGGCGGCTCCCACCGATCATGTGGGATTCGGCTCCAGCCGGATTGCCGGTATCGCCTGACGGCGGATCCCACAGGTCATTCGCGCTTTCCGGTTACGTCCCGGCCGTTCTGATGCAAGACGAGTCCCGTCACGGCGCCAGACGGGTCTTTCGTGAATTCGATTTGCGCATCCACGACCTTCAGGAAGAACGCCGTCTCCGATTCGGGATACGCCCGCAGTTTCGACTGCCCGGTCAGTTGAATGCACACGATGCCGCGATCGACCGTCACCCTCATCGATGCCAACGGCGACAGCCGGTACTGCCCGGCGTAGGGCACAAGCCTGTCCGGCGGCACCGCCACTTCCTTGCGTACCGGCGACCTGGCCGGCTTCGGGGTCGCAAGCGGAATCGCCGCATCGAGCAGGTGAAAGCCGATGTCGTCGATGATCCCGCCGCTGTTGTGAAG
>Ga0315282_10014805_pt1 | contig 11575 bp, 11 predicted proteins | sample YL17G07_20_MG_FD_203693 | JGI IMG/M metagenome (GOLD analysis project Ga0315282, IMG submission 203693) | Sediment microbial communities from Yellowstone Lake, YNP, Wyoming, USA - YL17G07_20 | ecosystem: Environmental > Aquatic > Freshwater > Lake > Sediment | place: USA: Wyoming | collected...
GCGAGCTGGAGCTGCAAGACGGCAGCATCCTGCGCCGACCCGTACCCGAAAACCCGGTGGCCGCCGTCACCAACTGTAACCCATGTCCTGATAATTAAGTGTTACCCATGTCCCGTTCTTGACCCCCTCCGTGGCCTCTGTGGTTGTTTCTACTTCGGTTCTGGCGCCGCCTCTGTGGTTTGACTTTGAGTCCCGCAGCGTTAGCATCAAAGAACATCAGGAGGACACCTTGAGAATGACCTTCGTTCTTGCAGTGCTGGCCGGCTTTGCCGTAGCCGGGGCCGAGCGCCCCGGTACGGTCAACTTGGCGACAGTCACGTCGCGCTCCGCCGTGCCATGGTACGTCAGGACCGGCGCGCATTTCCTTCCGCCCGTGTCGTGCAATCATTCGCCAGCCGCAGGGCCGCGAGCCTTCGCCTCCGGCCCCTGGGGCATTGACTCTTTTCCGTCGCCCGACACGACGCCGTTCGGCCTGGCGTACGACGGCGCGAACCTGTGGAACGTTGACCTGTTCGGACAGAGAATCTACGCGCTCGACCCGGCCTCGGGCTCGGTGCGCCGGTCGTTCAGCGCGCCCGACCAGTGGAGCAAGGGGCTATGCTGGGACGGTCAGTATCTCTGGGTCACGGGCAACTCCGGAGACCGCATCTACAAGGTGGACACGACCTCGGGCTCAGTCGTGCTGAGTTTCAATGCGCCGGGCGTGAACCCGGTAGGAGTTGCCTACGACGGCACGTATCTTTGGAACGCGGACGTCAATGCGGACCAGTCCAAGCCCAGCCACATCTTCAAGCTCAACCCGGCCAACGGCGCGAGGCTGGACAGCTTCGAAGCGCCCTGCCGCATGGTGGCGGACATGGACTTGGACGGCACGCGGCTCTGGGTCGCGGACATGGACAATTCGATTGCCTATGGCATGGACCCTTCCACCGGCAGAGTGACCAGGGCCGCGGGCACGCCCGGCCCCAGGCCGACCGGAATCGGCTTCATCGGCAACCGGCTCGCGAACTCGGACTGGGGCACGAAGCGCATCTACACGTTTCACCCTGACTCGGGCCCGGCCGCCATCACGCTTGAGCAGCCGGCCCAGTGGGACGTGCTGCCGACCTGGCGCGACCCCGCGGTCATCGGCACGGTTGTCGGGCTGGGGCTCGACAGTTTCCGCGTCGAGTACGGCCAGGGCGAGCAGCCGACCCAGTGGACGCCCGCGGGCCCGAGCCGCACTTCGCCCGCGTACCGCGATACGCTGGCCGTGTGGGATGTCTCGGGTATCACCGAGCCGGGCGCGTACCGCGTCCGCATCAAGGCCTTTTTCACCGGCGGCATTGACTCGACCCACGCGCGGACAGTCGGCATCGACCCCGAGATCGCTTCGGGCTGGCCCAAGACCTTTGCCAACGTATCGCCGGTTGCCTGTGCTGACATCGCGGGCGATGAGCCCCTGGAGGTCATCGCCGGCACCGACCACCAGGACTACTTCAACAACCGGCTCGCCGCCTGGACCTATGAAGGCCTTGGGGTCCCGGGCTTTCCGGTCCCGGGCATCTGCGTGTGCCAGATGCCGGCCGCGACCGGTGACGTGAACGTTGACGGCCGGGCCGAAATCGCCACCGGGTTTGACCTGAACGGCAACGAGGTCTACCTGGTGCGCGGCTCAGGAGCGGTGATGAGCGGCTGGCCCCAGGACGGCGGTCATCCGGGCAGCCTGAACTATCTCGGCATCCCGGTCCTTGCCCGCGCATTGCGCGACTCGTTGCTCGAGGTCTTCTCCGGCGGCGGCCGACTCTCGGGCTGGGATACTTCGGGGACAGCGCTCGCCGGCTGGCCTCAGTCCGCCGAGTTCTCGTCGCCCGCGGCCGCGGACCTGGACCACGACGGTGCCCCCGAATTGATTGCACTGCGCCGCGACAGCGCCTACGTGTTCAGGGCCGACGGCCAGATCGTTGATGGCTGGCCGGTCGGGTTCGGCGGCGCTGGTGGCTCGACCTTCCCCGTGGCCGGGGACCTGAACCACGACGACCGTGTCGAGATTGCCTTCACCATCGGGGCCCGGCTCTTCTGCATCGACGACAGCGGACAGGCGCTCTCCGGTTTCCCGAAAACGCTGCCGGGCAACTATGCCAACTCGCCGGTGCTGGGCGACATCGACGGCGACGGCCTGGCCGAAATCGTCGTGGTCTCGGGCTCATTTCCGTCGTTCTCGGCTATCTCGGTCTATCGGCCTGACGGTTCCAGCCCGTCGGGCTGGCCCAAGACGCTGAACGGGCAGGTCTTCCGTGCCTTCAACGCGCCGGTGCTCGGTGACGTGGATGGAGACGGCTTCCCAGACGTGCTCATGGGCCTGGAGAACGTCAACCAGGGCTTTGAGCGGCTCTATGCCTGGGACCGACACGGCAACGACATCGCCGGCTGGCCCAGGCTGCTGCGTTACATTGACGGCTATGGCATCACCGGCTCGCCCGTGCTCGCTGACATGAACGATGACGGCCAGCTCGAGTGCGCGATTTCGAGCAATGCCTACTGGGTGTACAACACCGACATCTACGTCTGGAACCTGGGCGTACCCTGCGTGAACGCGCATCTGCCCTGGCCGATGTATCGCCACGACCCTCACCTGACCGCGGCCTATGTCCCGACTCCCTCGGGCATCACGGCCGGACCGCGGGCGGCTGCGGGCCCACGGCGCACGGCCACGGTGGTCCGCGGCGTGCTCGTGCTGCCGCGGGACATGACCGATTTCCGCCCGGGGAAATCGGGTCGTGTCCCAAGGCCGATGTTGCTGGACGCCTGCGGCCGTAAGGTCATGGCCCTTGTGCCCGGCCCGAACGACGTGAGCGGTCTTGGCCCGGGCGTGTACTTCGTGCAGTCAGGCAGCACGCGTACGAAACTGGTCGTCGCGCGCTGATGCCCGCGGCAATGCGCGGACTTGACAGCCGCCGGCCGGGACTTAGAATCTACTGGTAGAGAGGCGTCGATCAGCTTCTATGTGTAGTTATGCGGCCTAACAGGAGGTATTCCTAAATGCGCAGCAAGATGCTTGCCCTGTCGGTCCTGGCCTTGGCACCGACCCTGCTTATGGCATGGCCCCAGCCCGGGACCCCGGCGCCGAACTTCACCTTGCCGGACACGGCCTACGTCAACCACAGCCTGTCCGACTATCGTGGTTCGGTCGTCCAGCTCTTTTTCTGGCAGTCGACCTGAAGTGGCTGTCTCGCGGAGTTGCCGCGAATACAAGCCATGTACGATGAGTACGCCGGCCTGAACTATGTCCCGCTGGGCATCAACCTCTGGCAGGACATGAACTCGGTCGTCAAGTACTATGCCCGCCAGTACACCTACCAGTTCCTCCGCGACGGCGGTGCGGTCTGGAACGTGTACAAGATGAACAGCTACATCCCGCTGAACTACGTGATTGATACGGCGGGGATAGTTGTCGGCAGCATGGAAGGTTTCAACGAGTCCACGATCCGTTCGTGGATTGAGCCCTACCTGACCGGCGTATCTGAGAAGGGCAGTATTAACCCGCTCTCGTTCGCGATTGCCGGCCCCAACCCGGTTACCGGCCCGACCGCGGTCCGGTTCAGCCTCGGCAAGCCCGGCAATGTCAACCTGCGCGTTTATTCTTCGTCCGGGGCTCTGGTACGGACCATCGTGTCCGGACAACTCCCCGCGGGAATGAACTCCGTCCGGTGGGACCTGAAGGACGACGCCGGCCGTGCCGTCTCCAACGGTCTGTACGTCTATGAACTGACGAACGGCTCTGCCAGCGCCCGAGCCAAGGTATCCGTCCTGAGATAGATTGCTCTAGAGTCTGAAACAGGGCGAGGGTTTCCACCCTCGCCCTGTCGTCTTGTCATGGAGCGATTGCTGTGAGGTGAGTAGATGAGAAAGACCCGGACCGGACTGTGCCTGCTCGTCGCCGTGGCCGTCCTACCCGGCCAGTGGTTGGAATCGACGCTGCGGCTGCCTGACACGTTGGGCGGCCTGCGCAGCCTGCGCTGTATTGCCTGCAACACCGCGAACAACCGGATGTACGTCAGCGGCCAAGAAGGCGAGTGCACCATCGCTATCGACGGCGCGACGAGCAAGAAGGTGGCCCGAATCCCTTCCGGCTACTTCACGATTGACGCCTGCTACAATCCCGTGGCGAACAAGGTCTACACCGCCAACTACTATGATGACCGGCTCACGGTCATTGACGGCGCCGGCGACACCGTGCTGGCAACGGTCATGGTCGGAGACCGGCCCGTCGCGCTCTGCTACGACAGCGGGAGCAACAAGGTCTACTGCACCAACTCGCTGAGCGACAATGTCACCGTCATCAGTTGCTCGACGAACGCGGTGGTGAGGACTCTCAGTGTCGGCTACGGCCCTCTGGTCCTTGCCTGGAATCCGGACAAGAGGCGTGTGTACACGGCCAACAACAGCGGCTCAAGCGTATCGGTCTTGAGAGACAGCGGCGGGGTCGCGCTGGAAGAAGGCGTTCCCCCTCCCGCTTCCCGCCGACCGCTCCTCGCCACCATCATCCGCGGCGTCCTCGTCCTTCCGGCGTCAGACGTCAAGCGTAAAGCGGCAGGCGTTCTTCTCGACGTCTCCGGCCGCACCGTCGCGCAGCTAAAGTCCGGCCCCAACGACCTGAGCCGAATTGCATCAGGCGTCTACTACGTCAAAGCCTCCGGTCGGGAAACCATCGCCCGGGTAGTAGTTCAGCGCTAGGCCATACCGGCCCCGTCCTCAGAAGCGGAGTGGCGCAGCTCCAGCGCATCAACCTGCGGGCGCATCTGCCAGGGCCGTACAGGTTGCGTGATTCGAGCGGGTTAACGGTCTGCGCCCGGAAGGTAGCGCGCGACCGGTCGCACTCACGAACCGTCCAGGCCGGCCGGTGGCGAGTACAAGTCCCGGCATATCAACGCATACACGGTCCGCGCAGCCGGGCATGACCGTTGCACATCCCGATGGTTGAGGGTGTAACATGGCAATAGACATACTGATACTGATCTTGCTCGGCTTCGCGGTTCTGCACGGCTACGGTCAGGGTTTTATGCGGGGCTTGACGTCTCTCTTGTCCCCGATACTGGGTATCTGGCTCGCGCTGCGGAGATGCGGTTCGTTCGCGCCTGTGCTCGACCAATTCGTCCATAACTACCGAGTCTCTACGGTCATCGCATTCCTTGCGATTCTGGCGTTCACCTGGCTGGCGCTGCGTTTTGCCCGGGCCGTTCTGCTGAAGTTGGTGGACTGGCCCAACCTCGCCGACTTGGACCAGTACTTCGGCGGCCTCCTTGGACTGGCAAAGGGCGTCACGCTCATTTGGGTGATGCTCGCTCTGAGTCTGACGGCTCTTCCGGCAAGCGTTCGAGTCATAGCCCGCTCGAGCGCGTCAATGCGGATTCTTGCGATGGGCGAGAGATTCGGTACAAAAGCCCCGGAGCAGGGCGAGAGGCGCGCCGTTCGACAAGAGGGTTCCGGCAACTTGGAACATTCTCTCGCTCTGCTCCGGCATTCTTACGGTCCACGCGAGGATGTCGGCCATGACTGACAGCCGCGACGTCGAGAGGGCACCGCCCGCGTAACCGCAGGCGAGGGCACGGGCAGGGCCGGGTTTCCGGCCCTTCCTTCTTCCTGATGGCGAGTGCGTCTGCCGACAATCGTTCTGCGGAGCCGTCGGGCACAACCGGCTGGCCCGCGGAGGTTCGGGCCGGCATCACGTCGCCACTTGCAGTACCCGCCCGGGGTGGCTATACTGCTGTGCCGTGACGGCACGATTCGGGTCTGTCCCATCCTTTTTTGAGATTTCTGCCCACAACCCGCGCAACCTTGAGCGCAGTATCGGCCGTACGCCGGTCAGGGGTTGCCGTATGAGGAGGCTTTCATGAAGATTTTCATCGACTCTGCGGACATAAAGGAAATCCGCGAAGTGGCCGGCTGGGGCATCCTCGACGGCTGCACCACCAATCCCAGCCTGGTCTGCAAGACGGGCCGACCGTTCAAGGATTGCGTCCGGGATATCCTGAAGACCGTCGAAGGCCCGGTTTCGGTCGAGGCCATGTCGCCTGACGCGGCCGGCATGATAAGCGAGGGCGAGGACTGGGCCAAGCTCGACCAGGATAAGGTGACCATCAAAATACCGATGTGCGTCGAGGGCCTCAAGGCGGTCTGCGGCCTGACCGAGCGTCAGATTAAGACCAACGTGACGCTCGTCTTTTCTCCCAACCAGGCCCTGCTTGCCGCCAGCGCGGGCGCGACGTTCGTCAGCCCGTTCGTGGGCCGGCTCGATGACATCTCGCACGACGGCATGGAACTGGTCCATGACATCGTCGAGATGATCGACACGTACGGCTTCGATACTGAGGTCATCTCCGCCAGCATCAGGCACCCGCTGCACGTTATCGAGTCGATGCGCGCCGGGGCCCATGTCGCCACGATACCCTACGACGTTCTCCTCAAGATGGTCAAACACCCGCTGACTGACGCCGGCATCAAGAAGTTCCACGACGACTACGAGAAGATACCGAAACCCTGACAGGGAGGGAAGATGCCACTGATTGACTCAAAGACCGGTCAGACACGCAAGACCTATGGCCTGGGTGAACTGGTCCAGGCTGCCAGCCTGATGCGGGGCTATGACCTCGTCGCGCTGTGCGCCGCGGGCTCCGGCCATGCCGGCGGTACCCTCTCGATAATGGACATCACCGCCGCGCTCTACCTGCACGTCGCCCGGCACGACCCGGAAAACCCGTCCTGGCCCGACCGCGACCGGATAATCTGGTCCACCGGGCACAAGGCACCGTCGCTCTATCTCGGACTCGGGATGGCGGGTTATTACCCGATGGACGACGTCGTGCTGCTGCGCAAGCTCTATGCGCCGTTTCAGGGCCACCCTCACTGGCTCAAGCTCCCCGGCGTCGAGGTCTCATCCGGCTCGCTCGGCCAGGGGTTGTCCATCGCGGTCGGAATCGCTCTGGCCGCACGCATGGACAAAAAGAACCACCGGGTCTACTGCCTGACCGGCGACGGCGAGCACCAGGAAGGTCAGATATGGGAGGCGGTGATGGAAGCGGGCGCGTTCAAGCTCGACAGCCTCTGCTGCATTCTGGACAAGAACCGGCTCCAGATTGACGGCTGGGTCAAGGACGTAATGAACATCGACCCGATAGCCGAGAAGTACCGTTCATTCGGGTGGAACACGATCGAAATCGACGGCCATAACATGCAGCAGATACTGAAGGCCTTCGAGAAAGCGGCCCAGGTCAAAGGCCAGCCCACGGTCATCATCGCCAACACGACCAAGGGCAAGGGCGTTGACTTCATGGAAAACGTGGCCGGCTGGCACGGGAAGGCGCCGAACCACGACCAGATGATCCAGGGACTGAAGCAACTGAACCTCGAGTTCCGGATTGACCACAAGAAACTCCTGAAGAAGGCTGAGGACTATCAGGCCGAGGCTACGGCCCGGCTGACGGCCAAAGTGCCGAAATTCTCGCGCGACTACTTCTGGAACAGACAACCGACAATGAAGGTAGAAATGAAGCCGACCCGCCTCGGATTCGGCAACGCCCTTGAAAAGGCCGGCGCTGACCGTCGCACCGTCGCTATCGGCGCCGACATCTCCGGTTCGATTGCCATCTCCAGGTTCTTCGAATGCGACCCGGATCGCTGTGACCGCTGGATTTCGGTCGGCATCGCCGAGCAGTCCGGCACCGCTCTGGCCGGCGGTCTCGCCAAGGAAGGCAAGCTGCCGATATTCGGCACCTACGGCGTGTTCGCGGCCGGCCGCAACCTCGACCAGATTCGCACCACGGTCTGCTACGGCAACTTCGACGTACTCATCGCCGGCGCGCACGGCGGCGTGTCGGTGGGCCCGGACGGCGCAACCCATCAAGCGCTGGAAGACCTGTTCCAGATCTGCGGCCTGCCCAACATGAACGTTTCGGTGCCCTGCGATGCGCTTGAAACCCAGCGCGCCACCGAGCACATGCTCTTCAGCATAAAGGGCCCCAAGTACATCCGCTTCGCCCGCGAAGCCACGCCGGTCGTAACCAAGCCGGACACGCCCTATGTCTGGGGCGCGCCCAACGTCTATCGCTTCCGCGGCGAGCAGCCGAACTTCATTGACGCCTTTGAAGTCAAACTCGCCGCAGAGTATAAGAACGAAAAAGAGAACCTGACCATCGTCGCCTGCGGGCCGATGGTGCCCGAAGCGATGCGCGCGGCCTGGATTCTGAAAGAGGATTTCGGCCTCGAGGCCCGCATCATCAACCTCCACACGCTGAAGCCCCTGAATCCCGAAGCGTTGGTGAAGGCTGCGCTCGAAACCGGCGTCATCGTCACGGCGGAAGAGCACGAGATCGGCGGCCTCGCCAACTGGGTGTCCCATGCTCTGCACGTCGCGCCCGAGCTCTACGGCGTGCCGGTGGCTTTCGGCACCATCGGCGTGAAGGACCGGTTCGGCGAGTCGGGCCAGCCGTGGGAGCTGATGTGGGAGTTCGAAGTCTCGGGCGAGCACATCGCGGCCAAGGCCAAGGAGCTGTACGACTTCACGCAGACACACAAGACAAAGCCTAGGACGGCAAAGCCCAGGAAGACAATCAAGAAGGCAGCAGCAGCCAAAGAGCCCGGCCCGACGAAGAAGGGCAAGTCCGCGGGCAACGCGTAGGGAGAGACGCGCATGAGACTGGCAGAACGAATGTCGCGGCTCGGGACCGAAACCGCGTTCGACTGCTTGTGCCGGGCCAAGGCGCTCGAGTGCACGATGGACGTCGTGCATCTTGAGATCGGCGAACCGGACTTCGACACGCCCAAGCACATCCGCGAGGCGGCCAAGGAAGCAATCGACCAGGGTTATACCCACTACGGTCCTTCGGCCGGACTGCCCGAGTTGCGCGAGGCGATTGCTGAATACGCCGGTAAGCTTCGCGGCCCGCATTTCACGCCCGAGCAGGTTGTCGTGACCCCGGGCGGCAAGCCGGTTATGGCGTTCGCCATAATGGCGCTCGTCGAATCAGGCGACGAGGTGGTCTACCCCAATCCCGGTTTTCCGATCTATGAATCGATGGTAGCGTGCATGGGCGGAACGCCGGTGCCCATCCGCCTGCGCGAGGAACGGGACTTTCGCCTCGACGCCGAGGAACTCGCCTCGCTCGTGAACCCGCGGACCAAGCTCATCATCATCAACTCGCCCCAGAATCCGACCGGCGGAGTCCTGACGCGGGAGGACCTGAGGCTCATCGCCGAAACTGCGGTCAAGCACAACGTCTGGGTCCTGGCCGACGAGATATACTCCGAGATCATCTACGAGGCGGAGTTCGAGAGCATCAGTCAGTTCCCGGACGTGGCCCAGCGGCTCATCATCCTCGATGGTTTCTCCAAGACCTATGCCATGACCGGATGGCGCATCGGCTATGGCATCATGCCCCCGCAGATGGCCGACTGGATGGCGCGGCTTCAGACCAACATGAACTCCTGCACCGCAACGTTCACTCAGCGCGCCTGCCTGGCCGCGCTGCGCGGTCCGCGCGACGAAGTCAACGCCATGGTCGCCGAGTTCAAGAGGCGTCGTGACTTCATCGTCGACGGAGTCAATAAGCTGCCCGGGCTTCGCTGCAAGAGGCCCGCGGGCGCGTTTTACGTCTTCCCCAACGTCGAGGGCACTGGCATCGACTGCGAAGTACTCGCGCACCGGGCGCTGGAGGAAAAGGGGGTGGCGTGCCTTGCCGGCACGTGCTTCGGCAAGCACGGTAACGGGTTCCTGCGCTTCAGCTACGCCAACTCCGTCGAGAACATCGGCAGGGCGCTCGACAAGCTGCAACGACTGCTGAAGAACTCGTAGGCGCCCATGGCCGAGACCGCGGGCCAGAGCGCAGACTTGGACCGAGACAAGCTTCTCTCTGCTGTCGCCCGCCTGGGCAGGCTCTGTTTCGACGACTTCCGCCGGCTCGAGGCGCCGACCACCCGCCGCGTCCTTTCCGCCCCTGAGACCGCCGACCTCTGGCCTCTTGCCCTCAACAACACACCGGCCGTCCTGCTTCATTTCCGCCGCTCGACTGGCGTTTCATCGTTCATCGTTCATCGTTCATCGTTGGCCGAAGTGGCTTCCGCCCAATCCCGTCTCGTTCACGCCTTCGCCCTCCATCTTCTCAAGGTCAAAGCTCCTCCCCTGTACGATGCGCTGCCCTGGCACGACTGGGACTTCTCGATTGTCGCAAGGCGCTTCAAGCTCTGGCAGACGAGAATCCTCCTGGCCGGCGACGGCTCCAGCGTGACTATGTGCCGTTGCCGCAGGTCGGCCGGGGTCTACGTGCTTGAGCCGCACCAGACCATCGCCCGTTACGTCGAGAGGAAAGGCGAGCTGGAGAAGGTCAAACGTCTGCGAGTATTGAGGGCATCGCTCGACAAGATCCCGCTGGCTGACCATTCCGTCGACCTCGCCATCATCGGCTCAACTCTGGATTCTGCGGCGCCACACGAACTCTCGCGCGTCGCCGCCGATGTCCTGGTGGTTGAGAACAACCCGCTTCTCTCGCCGCTCGAAGAGCAGCCTTTCCTCAACTCAGGCTTCACGCCCAACACCGTCGAGGTCCGCAGCCTCGGCCCCCGCCGCTCTTGGTGGAAGGCCGGCCGGGCCTGAAGCCGAGCCCCGCGGGAACCCGACACAAAAACCGGGGCCTGTCGCGCCGCTTGACCTGCGCTGCACCGGTGCTATATTGAAGCGGGACATGAGCCTTCCAAGAGTAATCCTGACTACAACCGACGGCGCCGCGGCGGTTCTAATTCCGGGCGGCGACTTCTACTTCGGCATTGACCAGCAACGCGTGACCGAACAGATAGCACAACTGAAGGAAACCGACGACCCGATATTCAAGACCGAGTTGCCCCGGCGTCTGGTGACCGTGCGTGACTGCTACATCGACAAGTACCCGGTGACTAACCGCCAGTACACCGCGTTCATGATGGCAACCAAGCATCCGGCCCCGCTGTACATCAACGACCGATCCTGGAAGCTACCCGACCAGCCGGTAGTGGGGATATCGTATCGTGACGCCGAGGCCTATGCCCGCTGGGCGCGCAAACGCATGCCGACCGAGGAGGAATGGGAGCGCGCCGCCCGCGGGACCGACGAGCGCATCTGGCCCTGGGGAAACGAGTTCGACCCGAAACGCTGCAACAACCGGGGCCTGAATCTGAATCGCACGACCGCAGTTGACACGTTTGCGGGCGGTGCCAGTCCGGTTGGGGCATTTGACATGGCGGGAAACGTCTGGGAACTCACTTCGGGAAACTGGGAGAACTTCGGCAAGACCATCCGCGGGGGGTCGTACAAGAACAGCGCGGCCTACTGCCGGTGCACCTGCCGCTGGGGTCTTGACGCGGACATCAAGGGTTCAACGTGGCTCGGATTCCGCTGCATCATGGACCTGGCCACGGCGAGAATCTACGGCAAGGTTGTCGCCTAGTGTACTGTCTCTAACGCTTCTTTACATTTGGCCATCTTGCGCAGGATTTGGTCTGCGGAGGCTGTCCACTTGAATATGTGTGGGTTCTGATTGCAGTTGCCAATGTAGCCCAGGATCGATTC
>Ga0315282_10014806_pt1 | contig 11575 bp, 11 predicted proteins | sample YL17G07_20_MG_FD_203693 | JGI IMG/M metagenome (GOLD analysis project Ga0315282, IMG submission 203693) | Sediment microbial communities from Yellowstone Lake, YNP, Wyoming, USA - YL17G07_20 | ecosystem: Environmental > Aquatic > Freshwater > Lake > Sediment | place: USA: Wyoming | collected...
CCCGCTGAAGCTTCAGGCCGTGCTCATCCACCCCCGTCAGGTGGAAGACCTCCTCGCCGCGGAGCCGGTGGTACCGGGCGATGAAGTCGGCGGCCACGGACGTGTAGGCATGCCCGATGTGGGGCACGTCGTTCGGGTAGTAGATCGGAGTCGTGATGTAGAAGACGTCCCGGCCCATAGCCGGGTCATTCTACGGGCGGGCTGCCGTCCGGCGCGTCACGCGGGGGTCAGGTCCAACGACACACCGCCGCGGAACGGTACCATCCGCCACCGCACTCGTGGGCCGGAAACGTTGGGAGGCAAGCCTTTCGGGAGTACGCGGGGAGTGAACGCCGTTCAGCCACGCGGCGTCAGACAGCCGGCGTCGCGCCCTAGGAGATCCAACCCTTCGAGGTCGCCCGGGCCCCACGAGGTCTGGAAGAAGTCGGGGTACTTCGTCGCCCCCTTCACCTCCGGCGACCACATCAGCTCGTCTCCCGAGGGGACGTGCGCCATCCCCATGACGTGGCCGAGCTCGTGCATGAGTATCACGCCCCGGCCGGATCGCTCTTCGAAACCAGGGAGCAGTGGCGCGCCCGCGTCGACCGCGACCACCCCGCTCACGTACTCGTGCCCGAGGTCGCCCTGACCGCGTTGCGGCACACCAAAGGCCACGGCCTTGTGGGTGTGCGCGAGGAAGTCGAACTGCTCGCGAGGGAGCCAGGCGATCAGAAGCGGGAGCCAGCGCGACTCGCCCGATGTGTCCTGGAACCACCTAGCGAGCTGGTAGTCGACGGTCCGTGTGGTCGTCCCGTCGTACACGAACACGATCCCCGTCGCGTCCGAGACGCGCCGCACGGCCCCGCGCACGTCCGCCATCGCACCCTCCGGCGCATCGGCGAGGTTCACCTGGTAGTGGATCGGCTCGCACGGGTCCCAGCGGTACGGCGCGCCACCCGGGAGGACTTCGAGGAACCGATGCTGGCCGTGAACGGACCACCGGCCGGCCAGTCCGACCGTCCCGAGCGCCGCCGCGAAGAGCGCGAGTGCGGTAACGAGGACGACCGGCAGGACCCACACGGGGCGTGCACGCCGGCGCGGCGTGGGCGGGAGATCGGGCCTCGGCGGGAACGGGAACGCGGACGGCGGCCGCTCCTGCATGCTCCCCACCGGTCAGATGAGCTTGCGGTAGAGCTCGTTCGCGGAGGTCCCATGTGTTCGCGCGATCTCCGCGGCCGCGTCGCGCTTGCGCATCCCCGCTTCGACGAGCGCCCGCGCCTCCACGGCAAGCGCCTCGAGATCGACGAGGTGCCGCTCGCGCGCGCCTTCGAGCACGACGACCACCTCTCCCTTCAACTCGTGGTCGCCGAGCCGTGCGAGCACCTCGGACGTGCGACCGCGCACGACCTCCTCGTGTAGCTTCGTGAGCTCACGGGCGATGACCACCTGCCGGTCGCCGAGCTCGACGAGCACGTCGCGGAGCAGCGTCGCCACGCGCAGCGGCGACTCGAACAGCACGACCGTACGCGGGTCCCAGGCCATGGCCCGCAGCCGGGTCCGCCGCTCCCCGGCCCGTTTCGGCAGGAACCCCTCGAACGCGTACCGGTCGGTCGGCAGCCCCGACACGACGAGCGCCGCTACGACCGCCGACGGACCGGGCACAACGCGGATGTCGATCCCCTCGGCGATGCACTCGCGAACGAGGAGGAAGCCCGGATCCGACAGGCCGGGCATCCCAGCGTCCGACACGAGCGCGACGTCCTTCCCGTCTTGAAGGACCCGGACGAGCTCCCGGGTCCGCGCGCGCTCGTTCCCCTCGAACAGCGAGAGGGTCTTCTTCTTGCCGACGCCGCAACTCGCGAGGAGCCGGCCCGTCCGCCGCGTGTCTTCCGCCGCGATGACGTCGACGCCCATCAACGTCTCGCGCGCCCGGTCGGTCATGTCCTTGAGGTTCCCGATCGGGGTACCGACGAGGTACAGCGTCCCGGCCACGACGTCCATCGTGGCACGCAGCGGTGCCAGCCGCCAGCCACTGGTGGACCGAGGCCAACCGGCTTGCCTCCCGCCCACACGCCCTCCGCCCACGCACCATCCCGCTCACGTACCATCGGGCGGTGCTCGCGTTCCTGCGGAAGCTGAACCGCCCCACCGTCGCCGTCATCGCCGTCGGGCTCATCGCCGGCGGGCTCCGCTTCACACACCTCAGCTACCCGTCGGAGCGGATCTTCGACGAGGTCTACTACTCGAAATCGGCGTGCATCTTCCTCGGGTACTCGGACGAGCGCTGTGCGACCGACTCTTCGGACGAGAAGTTCTGGCGCAACGACAAGAACGACACCGGAGCGTGGGTGCACCCGCCGCTCGGCAAGTGGGCGATCGCGCTCGGCGAGCTCTCCTTCGGGACCAACTCGTTCGGCTGGCGCTTCTCGTCGGCCGTGGCCGGAACCGCGAGCGTCGTGTTCCTCGCGATCATCGTGCAATTGCTGTTCGGGAGCCCCATCTGGACGTTCACCGGGGGCCTGCTGCTCGCGACCGAGAGCCTGAACTTCGTGCAGTCGCGCGTCGCGATGCTCGACATCTTCGTCACGTTCTGGATCACCTTCGCCTTCCTGCTGCTGCTGCTCGATCGAAGATGGATCGAACGGAGGACCCGGACGGCGATCGGCACCGACGCATCGAGTCGCGAAGAGGTCGCCGGAGTCTCGCCCCCGCCGGCGTTCGAGCCATCGCCCCCTCCGCCCGCGTTCGAGCCACCGCCCCCTCCGGTCCGCGTGCCCTCGCCGCTCTGGCGTCCGTGGCGCCTGGCCGCCGGCGTCGCTCTCGGAGGCGCGGTCGCGACCAAGTGGTCGGGGCTCACGGCCGTCTTCGGCGTGATCCTCCTCTCGCTCATCTGGGAGGTCAGCCGGCGCCGGCGCGCGGGGATGCGTACCCGCCACGCGCTCTGGCGCACGATCCAGTTCGAGAGCTTCCCGATGGTCGTGTTCTTCCTCGCGGTCCCGGTCGTCGTCTACTACTTGTCGTACATCGGGTGGTTCCTCCACTTCGGCTGGGGCTTCGGGAAGTGGCTGGACCTTCAGGGCGACATGGCGAGCTATCACTGGCACCTGAAACCGGTGGGCGGCAACGGCAAGCCGATCCACCCGTACCTCGCGCAGGCGTGGAAGTGGATCCTGCTCTGGCGACCGGTCCTGTACTTCGCGAAGTACGGCAAGGACGTGCGGCGCGTGATCTACGCGAACGGCAACCCGGCGATCTTCTGGGGCAGCGTCGTCGCGATCCCCTACGCCGCGTACGCCTGGTGGAAGAAGCGCGACTGGCGAGCCGGCTTCGTCGCCCTGACGATCGTCGCACTCTACCTGCCGTGGTTCCTGGTGTCCCGGCCGCAGTTCCTCTTCTACGCCACGCCGATAACGCCGTTCTTCGTCCTCGCCTGCGTGTACGCGCTGCGGGATCTCTCGCAGGCGCACATCGCCGGCTCGCGGTCTCGGCCGTGGCTGCCGGTCGCGGTTGGGTTCGTGATCCTGTCGGTCGGGCTCTTCTTCTGGTTCTGGCCGGCGCTCACCGGCGGCCCCCTCTCCGGTACGGCGTGGAAGTTGCGGTCCTGGTTCTACAGCTGGACGTGAGACCACGTCGTAGGCTGAGGGCGCCGTGCGATACGCGATCCGTAGGAGCGCGCCGTGGTCGCCGTTCCTCATCCCGTTCGGCGGGACCGCACGGCACTCGTTCGTCGAGGTGGAACCCGGCCGGGTGCGGTTCCGCTTCGGGTGGGGTTTCGATCAGATCATCGGACGCGAGCAGATCGTCGACGCCTACCGCACCCGCTGGCCGCTGATCGGCGGGATCGGCTGGCGGATCGGGGGGAGTTGCGTCGGGCTGATCGGCTCGCGGACGGGCGTGGTCGAGGTGGTGCTTCGTACGCCGCGCCGCGGCCGCGTGATCGGGTTGCCGTACACGTTCGGGCGGATCGCCGTCTCGCTCGAGGACCCAGAGGGGTTCCTCGCGCAGATCCGAGGGTCGGCGACGACGGTCTGACCGGCGGTCGCGCAGACCTGCGTGCGACCCGGCGGCCTCTCGGGATACGATTCCGGCCTATGCCCCGCGAGCACGTGTTCATCCCGATGACCGACGGCGTGCGCTTGCACGCGACGCTCTACTTCCCCGAGGGCGACGGCCCATGGCCGGCGGTGCTCGAGGCCCTCCCCTACCGGAAGGACGACGTCACGGCCTCCTACCGGCCCGAGTACGTGCGCCTGGCCGAGCACGGCTACGTGGTGTGCCGGGTCGACGTGCGCGGCACCGGCACGAGTGACGGCCTCGCCGAGGACGAGTACCCGGTCGAGGAGCAGAGGGATCTCTGCGAGGTCATCGAATGGCTGGCGACGCGCGAGTGGTCGACCGGCAACGTCGGGATGTACGGGACCTCGTACTCGGGCTTCAACTCGATCCAGGTCGGGATGGAACGCCCGCCGGCCCTCAAGGCGATCATCCCCATCTTCGCGACCGACGATCGCTACGCCGACGACGTGCACTACTTCGGCGGGGTGTTGAAGGGGCTCGACCTCGTCGACTACCCGCTCTACATGGTCTCGATGAACGCGCTCCCGCCCGTGCCGGCGCTGTACGGCGAGGGCTGGCGCGAGGAGTGGCAACGGCGGGTCGAGCAGAACGAGCCGTGGACGATTCGCTGGCTCGAGGAGCAGACGTTCGGACCGTACTGGCAGCACGGATCGCTCCGCCCGAACTACGGCGCGATCGAGGCGGCCACGATGATCATCGCCGGCTGGGCCGACGGCTACACGAACAACTCGCTCCGAACGATGGCCGGGCTCACGTGTCCCAAGCACCTGCTGCTCGGACCGTGGGCACACATGTCGCTCGAGTCCTCACTTCCGGGCCCGAACATCGACCATGTGCCCGAGATGCTCCGGTGGTGGGACCGGTGGTTGAAAGGGATCGACAACGGGATCGACCGCGAGCCCGAGATCGTGGTGTTCGTCCGCCGTCCGACCAAGCCGGAGCCCGACCTCTCGGAGCTGAACGGCGAGTGGCGCTACGAGGCCGGCTGGCCGCTCGAACGGCTCGAGGAGCGCCCGCTCCCGCTCGGGAACGCAGCGACACCGGGCCGGGTGCCGATCGATGTGAACGAGCTCGAGGTCCGCGCCGACGTGGGTTGCACGGCATGGATCTCGTGCGCCGGGGCGCTCCCGTATGGCCAGCCGATCGACCAGCGCCCAGATGAGGCGTTCTCCCTCGTGTACGAGTGGGCCCCGCTCAAGTACGAGCTCGAGATCCTCGGCCACCCGCGCCTCGAGGTCACCGTGCGCTCGTCCGCGCCGGTCGCCTACCTCGGCGCGAAGCTCTGCGATGTGTTCCCCGATGGAACCTCGGCGCTCGTCACGCGCGGGCTGCTGAACCTCACGCACCGCGAGTCGCGGGAGGAGCCCTCGGCGCTCGAGCCCGGGAAGGAGTACCGCGTGACGGTGGAGCTCGAGGTGACCTCGTGGGTGTTCGAGAAGGGGCACCGCATCCGCCTCGACCTCGCCGGCACCGACTGGCCGAACGCCTGGGCGCCACCCACCCCGCTGACGCTCTCGATCGAGCGGGCCGGCTCGGGCCTGATCCTCCCAACGGTCCCGGGGCCGGCGCCGATCGCCGAGCGGCCGGTGCTCCCGCCGCCGTCGAAACCGAAGGACATGCTCGAGTCGCCCAAGGGCAACGTCTCTTCCGAGGTCGTCTGGCGCATCGAGCAGGACATCCTGGCTCGTGAGACTCGCGCCGTGACCGTCTACGGCGGAACCACGGAGGCCGAGGAAGATCGGCCGCGGTTCACCGACCGCTACGAGGGAACGGTCGCGGTGTCCACGGCGGACCCGGGCAAGGGGCGCGCGGAGGGCCGCTCCTTCTACGAGATCGAGTGGCCCGAGGCGACGGTTCGAACCGAGGTGCGCCAGCTGATGACGAGCGACGCCGAGGCGTACCACATGAAGCTCGAGCTCGATACCTGGGAGAACGGCGAGCCGCGCTGGTCCCGGCGTTGGGACCGGCGGATCCCCCGGAAGCTCCAGTAGCTACTCGACCGTCGCAGCGCGGGCGCGGCTCTCCGCAGTGAGCGGCGTGATGACCACCGGATCCGTGCCGAACAGGTCGCTCGTCGCCATCCGAACCGACACGTCCTGACGACCCGCTGCGAACACGACCCGGTCGCGTTCGGCTACCGCGGGGTCCACGTACATCGGCGCGAGCAGCATCATCGACAGCGGGGGCAATGCCCCGAGCTCATAGTCGGGGAACGTGCGCTCGAGCTCGCGCTCGGTCGCCAGCCGCGCCTGAGGGTCCTTCGTTATCTCGGCCGCGAGCTCGAGATCGAGCTTCCGCGACGCGGGGATCACCATGAGCGCCGGGCCGTAGTTCGCGATGACCACGACGGTCTTCACGACCTCGTCCTCGGAGATGCCTATCGTGTGGGCCTCGCCCACCGCGGTCGCGGCCTTCTGGTGCGGGATCACGGTGAACATGACACCTCGTCCCTGCAGGTAGTCCAACACGGCTGCCATGAAACGCACCTCCTCGCACGGGCCTACGTAGTCTAGGCCATGCCGGTGGTGGGATGGAAACAGCCGAAAGGCTGACTTTCGGGGTTTGCCTGCGTGGCCCCTAGTGGAAACCGGGCAGATGCTCACGGAACAGCAGGTAGCCCACCCCGGCCCCGACGTCCAGGAGGAAGTGGGCTACGACCAGCGGCCACGTTCGCCGGGTCCTCGTGAAGATGAACCCGAAGAGCACGCCCATCGCGAGGTTCCCGGCGAAGCCGCCCCACCCCTGGTACAGGTGGTACGTGCCCCGGAGCAGCGCACTCGCGGCGATCGCCACCACAGCAGTCGCGCCGAACTGGCGGAGCCGCGTGATGAGGTAGCCGACGACGATGGCCTCCTCCACGAGCGCCGCCTGGGTCGCAGACATGAACAGCACCGGCACCGTCCACCAGTGGCCAGGCGGGATCGGCACGACGAAGCGGTTCACGCCGATCGCGACCGCCCCGAGGTACACGAGGATGCCCGCGATGCCGACGAGCACGAACAGCGCGACCCCGCGCCCCAGGTCCTCCGCGGGCCGGTCCCACGACAGGCCGATCGACCCGACGCCTTCGCCGTTCCGCCGCACCAGGTACACGACGAGCCATGCGGGCGCGAGGCCGAACACGAAGTCCGCGAGCTGCGCGGCGAACGGGACGGGCGCAACCACATAGACGGTGAAGCCCTTCACGGGCGCGGAGGTCAGGTCGATGATCGCGAAGACCGCGCTCGCGAGGAGCGAGAGCGACAGCACCACGAGGACCTCTTCGGCGAGGGCTCTCCCGGGAAGCACCGGCTTCGGGACGCGCGCCTCGGCAGACATACGACAACTGTAGGCCGGACGCGCTACCAGACGTCGCCGGGACGCCACTCGCAGCTGATCGGGGCGCCGAGGTCGAGCGGCGGGGACGTCGGCGTGAGGAAGACCATCACGGCTCCCTCCTCCTCCGGGGTCCGCACCGGTCCACCCTCGGTTCGCACGGAGATCGGGCCCCGCCACACGCGCCATCCGTGCCGCTCGTAGAACGCCGGACGCGACGTGTCCAACGCGCCGAGCTCGTAGACGGCTGCGATGTGCTCTTCCACGGCCCGCAGCACGCGGGTGCCGAACCCCCTGCCCTGCAGTTCCGGACGCGTGGCCATGTTCTCCACGTAGCCGGTGGAGAGGCGGTGAGCACCTACGTGTAGCTCGCGCTTCACCACCGCGGCATGCGAGGCGATCTCACCCTCTGCCTTCAGCAGGAAGTGCACCGCCGGGAGCATGTGCGCCCAGTCCTCGTCGCTCATGGGTTCGCGCCAGGCGGCGCCGAACACGGCCCGGAGCGCGGCGAGTTCCTCGGCGGTCAGCTCGTCACTCGTTCCGATCCAGAGAGTCGTCAGCGCGGGATCCTCTCGTGGCAAGCGCTCACGGTCGCGGCAAGCGTTCGTACAGCCATCCTCACCCGCCGGCGCGTGGCGCCGTCGGGTCCTCGACCCCCGAGGGTCGCGGTCTCAGAACTGAAGGATCGGGCAGGTGAGGGTGCGCGTGACGCCGTCGACGGACTGGATCGGCATCACGACCGCCTTCGCGAGTTCGTCGAGGTCCGCGGCGTCGCCGCGGGCGATCACGTCGTACGGGCCGGTGACGCCGTCGACCTGCACGATGCCCTTGATCTGGCCGATCTCCTTCGTCACATGGCTCGCCTTGCCCACTTCGGTCTGGATCAGGATGTACGCGCTGACCACGATAACCCCCTCGCTCGATGGGCCGGCCATATCGTACGCGAACCGCCGAACCCCGGGCGAACGCCCTCTCCAGGAGCTCCGTGTACACTCGCCACATGCTGAGGGTCGTCGTCATCGGAGCGGGCAGCGTCGAGTTCACCCGGAACATCGTCGCCGACCTGTGCTCCTTCACAGAGCTTCACGGCACCGTGACGTTCGCGCTCCACGACATCGACGAGGAGCGCCTCACCTACTCTCACAGGGCTGCCGAGTCGATCGTCCGCCGGACCGGCGCCGGGTACACCATCGAGGCCCACGCCGATCGGCGCGCCGCCCTCGACGGCGCCGACTACGCGATCAATGAGATCCAGGTCGGCGGGTACGAGGCAACGGTGCGCGACTTCGAGATCCCCAAGAAGTACGGGCTTCGCCAGACGATCTCCGACACGCTCGGCATCGGCGGCATCATGCGCGGGGTCCGCACGATCCCGGTGATGGTCGGGATCGGCAACGACATGCACGAGCTGTGCCCGGAGGCACTGCTGATGAACTACACGAACCCGATGGCGATGGTGCCGTGGGGCGTGTACGCGGGGACGCCTTTCCAGAACGTCGTCGGAACGTGCCACTCGGTCCGGGACACCCACCACTTCCTCGCGCGGACCGTCGGCGTGCCGGAGGACGACGTCGCGTTCCGCACGGCCGGCTTCAATCACCAAGCGTTCGTGCTCGAGTTCCGGAACCGGCGGACCGGCGAGGACCTCTACAAGCGCCTGCGTGAGATCGTCGACGCCGACCCCGAGGGGCTCGGGCGGCGCGTGCGGGTCGAGATCTTCAAGCGGTTCGGCTACTTCGTGACCGAGTCGAGCGAGCACTCGAGCGAATACGTGCCCTGGTTCATCAGGCACGACGACATGATCGACCAGTACCGGATCCTGATCGACGACTACATCTTCCGCAGCGACGAGAACCTCGTCGACTGGGAGCAGACGAAGGCGGCCCTGGACCGCGGCGAGGAGCTCGACGTCGAGCCGGCCAGCGAGCTCGCCTCCGAGATCATCCACTCGCTGGAGACCGGCACGCTGCGAGAGGTCTACGGGAACGTCCGCAACCGCGGGCTCATCGAAGGCCTGCCCGACGACGCCTGCGTCGAGGTTCCGTGCCTCGTCGACAAGAACGGCTTCCAGCCCACGCGCATCGGCAAGATGCCACCGCAGTGCCTCGCGCTGAACCGCACCTTCGTGAACGTCGCGGAGCTCACGGTGCACGCGGCGCTCGAGGAGCGGCGCGACCTCCTCTACCAAGCGGCCCTGCTCGACCCGAACACCGCAGCAACGCTCACCACCGAGCAGATCGTCTCGATGTGCGACGACCTCATCGAGGCGCACGGGGAGCTGATCCCCGAAGGCATCCGCCGCGGCTGACCCGCGTCAGGCGGGGAGCCGCTCGCGGACCGCGTCGAGGCCCGACCGCACGAAGTCGAGCCGGTCCGTGTCGAGCCCGTAAGTGACCTCGTGCCAGGGCCCCAATCGGAAGTAGAACTCGGCCCTCCCGCGGAACCTCGCGTCGGGCGCGCCCCCGTACGCCCGCAGCATCCGCTCGCCGAACTCCGGGTTACCGGCCACCCACCAGAGGTCGAGCGCGGGATCCCCGACCTCGGCGTCCCCCCAGTCGATCACGCCGGCGAGATCGCCCTCCGGCGTGATGAGGACGTGTTGGGGACCGATGTCGCCGTGCACGACGGCGGTCGCGAACTGGAAGTTCGAGTCGTCATCCACGAACGCTGCGAGCATCGCACCTGCCGCTCCCCGCTCGGCCGGTGACAACAACGGTGTCACGCGCTCGCGGAACGTCTGGAGCTCCGCCCGAAGGTCGTCCCGAAGAGCCTCGGGACCTCGCGGACGCCAGCCCACGGCCTCCGGTGGCACCGCGTGGAGGTCGCGCACGAAGCAGCCGAGCTGCTCGGGGAGGTCCCCTCCCAGCGCGGCGTCGACGTCGAGCGGCTCGCCCGGGATCCTCCGGTAGCCCATGCACAGCGGTTCCTCCGACACGAGCTCCGGCACCGGCACCATCGCCGAGAGCTCGGGAGCGAGTCTCGGAAGGAGCGCGATCTGCTTCCGCGTGGTTTCCACCGCGCCCGGCAGCCGCGGGAACTGGAGGATCCATCCGCCGTTCACCTGGTAGGTGAAGCAGTCCCACCCTCCGCCGACGGGCTCGAACGAGCGGACCGCGAGCTCCGGGAACAGCTCCTCGGCCAGACGCCGGTGCTCGTCGGTGCGCTCAGGATCGGAGCCCATCAGAGCACCGGTTCGATCTCCGTCTCCGGCCGAGAGAGGGCAGGCGTCGAGAGCGCGAACCACGCCACGCCCGCCGCCGCGAGGGCGAGCATCGACGCGCCCGTGTACAGGGCCACCGGCCCGAGATGCTGGTAGACGGAACCGCCGATGCCGGCGCCGAGGATCGGTCCGATCCCGAACCCGACCGTCGCGGCGATCGACTGTCCGGTCGAGTAGAGCGACGAGCGCAGCAGACGCCCGATCACGATCACACCGGTCGTGAACAGCAAGCCGTAGCCCATGCCCTCGAAGACCGTGAGCAGTGAGACGATCGTCGGGTTCTGGATCAGGCCCCACGCGAGGAACGCCGCCGAGTACACGCAGCACCCGATCACGTACACGAGCCGCAACCCGAGCCGCCGATGAAGACTTGAGGCGAGGCGCATCACCGGCACCTCCATGGCCCCGCCCAGCGCGCAGCCGATCCCGACGAGCAGCGGGCCGCCGCCGGCCCGCACGATCTTCAGCGCGATGAAGTTCCAGGCGCCGTTGAACGCCGTCCACACGACCAGGACCGCGGCGAGGAAGCCCCAGAACCGTGGCACCTCGCGGAACACGGCGCCGACCGCACCGAGCCGTCCATGACCCTCGGCGCGTGGCGCCCGGTCGGACACGACGGTGAACGACCAAGCCAGCACCGCGAGGGTCACGGCCGCGTAGATCGGCATCTGCCACCGGACGCCCACGTGCTGGAGCGTGAACCCGAACACCAGGCACCCGGCCGCGTACGACAGACTCTCCCACCCGCGGATCTTCCCGTAGTCGGTCATCCGGTCGGCGCCGAGATGCTCCAGGGCGATCGAGTCGAGGTTCGGCCCGGTCGTGGTGCTGAAGGCCGCGAAGACGACCGCGATCGCGATGATCGGCGCGAGGGCGTGCGCCCAGAAGAGCAAGAGGGCGGCCGCTCCCGCACCTGCCGTGCCGATCTGCAACGTGCGCCGACGCCCGAGCGTCGTGTCGGCGAGGTGCCCCCACACCGGGTTG